>SDBV01012159.1_pt1 | contig 11057 bp, 3 predicted proteins | sample 2277081 | NCBI WGS metagenome assembly SDBV01 (sample SAMN10402039, study PRJNA504765) | marine sediment metagenome | isolation source: marine sediment core GS10_PC15, 223 cmbsf | place: Arctic Ocean: Southern Knipovich Ridge | collected 2010
CCATTAACAGTTACTGTAGGCATTGGAGGCAATGGATTTACTGTTAAAGTTGTAACAACAACACTATCACAACCATTACTGGAAGTATCGGTATCATAATAAATTCCTGTATCTGTCTGATAAGCGCCCCCTAACAGTATGCTGTCACCAAAACATATACTCATTGATGTTGTAATAGTATCAATTGAATTTACTGTTAAGGTTGTTGCAAAAATGCTATCACAACCATTTATAGCAGCATAAGTATCATAATAAATTCCTGATGTTGTTTGCCATGCGCCCCCAATAAATGAGCTATCACCATCGCAGATATTATCCGACAAAGAAAAATTATACGTTTGATTAACTGTTAAGGTAGTTGCAAGTATGCTATCGCAACCATTCACAGTAGGTAAAGTATCATAATATGTTCCATCAGTTGTTTGATATGCCCCACCCAACAATAAGCTGTCACCATCGCAAATAGTATCTGATAATGGAATGATATAAGTTGGGTTAATTGTTACATTTATTGTATCTGAACCCTGACAACCATTCACATCAGTTACCATTAACCAATATATTCCGGTTGTATAAACAACAATGCTCTGAGTTGTTTCATTAGTTGACCATAAATAAGTGTCGCCAGGCATTCCTACTCCTTCATCTAAGATGGTGCTATCGCAAACAACAGTGTCTCCAATGATAACAACAGTTGGATTAAGATTTACGATTAAAGTGGTGGCAAATACACTGTCGCAGCCATCCACAGTAGGTAAAGTATCATAATACGTTCCCTGTGTAGTTTGCCAGACACCCCCTATCAATAAGCTATCACCATCACATATAGTATCAAATAAAGAAGTAGTATAAGTTGGATTAACTGTAATATACCCTGATAATGTTATTGTACTATCCACAGAACAACCCAATGCTGTCAAAGTAACATCAAAAATACCTGATGTATTATAGGTAACTACAGGATTTTGAACCGTAGTATCTGCTGTTGTTCCACCAGGGAACCACCAGCTAAACCCGGTTGCATCTGTAGATGTATTATTGAATGTAACCGTATTACCTTCACATACACTTGTAATACTTGATGAAAAACTTGCAACAGGATTAACAGTGCTTAATTGAACCGAAACGGTTGTTGAATCTATGCATCCATAAATATTTGTTCCTGTTACTGTATAAGTAGTGTCTGTTGAAGGAAAAGCCAGCACTGTATCGCCTGTTGTAGTATTTAAACCAGTTGCAGGTGACCATGTATAACTTTCCGCTCCGCTTGCAATCAACATTACAGTATCTCCATAACTACAAACTACACCAGGTGATGGTGTTATGGTAATAACAGGTAATAGATTAACTGTTAATGTGGTAGCAACCACACTATCACAGCCATCTACCGATGGCAGGGTATCGTAATATGTCCCCGGTGTGTTTTGATATGCACCGCCCAAAAATATGCTGTCGTTGTCACAAATAGTATCCCATGAATTGACAAAAATAGGTGGTGGCTCATTGACGGTTAATGTGCTTCCTAATTTAATACATAAAACTGCATCATGTACTGCAACATCATAAGAATCAGCAGCTAATCCTGTAAAACTACCTGAACTCTGGTAAGTACTACCTCCATCAATTGAATATTCAAGAGGCGCAGTGCCCCCCGATGCAGTGATTGTTATTGTGCCATCAGAAAAACCATTGCAGGTAATATCTGTTGAATTTTCAGAATCAATACTTATAGTTGATATATCCTCAATAGTTATGCTATCAACACTTATACAACCATTGGCATCCGTAATAGTAATCCCATAATAACCCATACACATACTATCTTCATAATATGTAGTAGAACCACTTGACCAGCTATAGGTATAAGGAGTTGTTCCACCAGTAATACACGTAATAGCTATACCATCACATGCAATACAATTGGAGTTAATATGAGAGGTATTAAATAATATGGTATCCCATAAGTTAATAGTAACTGTATCGGCAACACTACAACCGTTGGAATCAGTAACTGTAACAAAATATATTCCATTGCATAAGTTACTCTCTATAGAGTCGTTTCCCCCCGATGACCAGGTATAAGTATATGGTAACGTACCATTAGTAACAGAAACAGTAGCACTGCCATTACATGCACCCGGACAGCTATTTGTTCCATTAACATTTATTATCATAGGTGGAGGTTCTTCAACAATTACCTTGTCAAAAGAAATACATACTGAATTATTTGTTACTTTAACAAAATAATCACCTGCACATAAACCGGTAGCAGTTGTATCTGTTTGCCCGATAGATATCCCTGAACCATCCCGCCAGATTATTGAACATGGAGGGTCACCACAGGTAAAATATACTGTAGCTGTACCATCACAACCACCATTGCACGATGCTTCTGTTGAACTTACATTTAAAACCTCAGCACCCGCATCATTTACGGCAACCGTAGAAAATACAGAACATCCATTATTATCAGTAATTGTTACAGAATAATTATCTGCACATAAATTTGTAATAGTTTTAGAGGTATCACCTGTTGACCACATATACATATAAGGAGCCATACCACCGGATACAAAAACAGTAGCAGTACCATCACATGCACTGCATGATGTTGCATAAGTGCTGATTAAGCTGTCAATTATTATAGAAAAAGCGGGTCCTGAAACAGTGCCAGAATCCTGTGCCGGGCAGTCATTCATATCAGTTACAGTAACAGTATAAGTTCCTGCACATAAACCGGTTGCAGTTGAAAATATTTGTACAGGAGTTGTATTCCACAAAAAAGTATATGGAGAAAGTCCTCCTGCAGGTGTTGAATTAAGAGCTCCATCACAACTTCCATTGCACATAGCATCATCAAAAAGGGTTACTGAAACACTCAAAAAAGAAAACTCGTTAATTATAAAATTACTTGTGTCCTGACAACCAGTCATATCATCTATTACAATACTATAAACACCGGAACATAAATCAGAAAAAAAATTACAACCTTGAAATGTAGCTCCGTCATCTATACTATACTTATAAATACCTGAACCACCGGTAGCATTAATTTCAATTGTTCCGTCACATAGCCCGCCACAAGCATCAGTGCTTGTAATGCTGTTTATTGAGCATTGGGCTATAATTATATTTATACTCAATATAATTATTACCAATAAAGCAAGTAAATTCCTAAATGCTTTATTTATTGAAATGAATAATTGTATCATGAGTTATATAATTTTTAGATGAGTTTAACTTTATTTAATGAAAATTATACTACATTATAAATTTTAAGGATTAATAAAATAAATTATATTGTAAAAAGACCCGAAGGGTTCCCGATATTATCGTAAAACCCCACGGATCTATAAATATTAGTAAGTAAGAATCATCCTTTTAGTGCCAACTTCTTGACCATTAGCAATTAAAGAATAAAAGAACATTCCCGGTGTAAGCTCACCGCCATTAATTATTATTTTTCCATTACCTTCAAGTGTTGTTAATTCATAACGTTTAATTTGTTTGCCCTGCATATCAAAAATAAACATTTCTGCATTAGTAACATTTTCAGGTAAATAATAATTTATTTCTGTTTCTACATCAAACGGATTTGGTTGATTCTGAAACAGCTTTGCACCAACTAAATCTATATTATTTTCAAGAATATTATTATTATCGCTATTATTATAGTTTTTTGTTGAACCTCCACATAATCCGGGAGGTAAATTGTTAATGCAATCTTCTATGGCATCTAACCTTGCATTAATAGAATTAGTGTCAATTTCATCTTGTAAATTTATAACTATTGCGTATAGTTCTTTAATTCCTTCAACTAATACAGGTACTAAGCGGTCATAATTCAAAGAATAAATTCCTGAATCGTCTATTTTTATTATTTCAGGAATAATCGGTTCAACATCCTGAGCAATTAAACCAATTACTCTGCCTGTATCAAAATTTAAGTTTGGATTGTTTACAGTATCCCACTCAAAATAAATCCCCTGTAATTGTTCTATCATATTCAATGCATTATTAATGTTATCAATATTCGTTTTGTAGTTTACATCTGAAGGTGGCCAGAATCCACCAGTTGCGAAAGCACTACCCGCGATTTTTAACCGATATGAACTGCTGGGATCCGTGTTAATTCCAACTCTGCCTCCTACTTTAAAGTTTGAAGGGATAAGTACATTATCTGCTGAATAAGCAGTATACATAAGTCCTGTTCCGGCACCTGACCAATCTCCATCTGAAGGAGGTGTTCCAAAAGAGCCATTACCAAGTAGAACATCTTGGTTAGATCCTGTTAAATCAATTGAGTTTAAAACTCCATTATTATTTGCTGTAACTAATACTTCATTTTGAATACCCGTTAAAGTTCTAATTCTTGCTCTGCCAACTACATCTAATCTTTGCGTAGGATCTGCTGTCATTATTCCTGTATTCCCATTACTTAAATCAATTGTAAATACATCAGTAGAATCTTCTATTCTGTACACTAATTTATTTTCTCCTTGAGCATTGTCAATACCGGTAGAATGTATAAATACTCTTTGTCCACCTGTTCCGCCTTCAAGTATAATTCCGCCAGCAGTATTTGCAGTGTTTCTCACTCTTAACCACGTGTTTGAACCACTGCCAGATATATTAAGCGATGACCATTCAGTTGTAGTATTAATATTCACACTTCCGTTTCTAAAAATAGGATCAGTAATTGTGTTTCCGGTAATAAATGCCCAGTCCTCATCAGGTGCAGTAGTAATAGTAGCAGGGTCAGTCCAGATTGCATTACCATCAGCATCCACACTGGTTAGTATAAAATCACTTGCTGCACCATTAGTCATTTGGAAATTAGTGGTTCTTGTAGTTCCTATAACATCTAATGCTTCATTTGGTGATATAGTATTGATACCAACTGCCTCATTCTTTATATTTAAAACATCTTGTAAATTAGCAAAACCATCTCTTACTTGCATTGATATCCTACCATCGTATGCAGATTGACTATCATATATTGAATATATTCTTGTAGCGTAATAATTAGCATTTGTATCAAGTCCTACATTAAAAGCAATACCTGTTTCTGTATAATTTACTCCATCACCTTGGTTAGTTAATCTTAAAACATTCGCACCTTGAGTAAAATCAGTGTGTAGTATTTCTGTTTTTGCGGTTGGGTTTGTTGTTCCGATACCAAGATTATGTGCTGTATTTGTTAAAAAAGTTCTGTTGTTAGGTAAATCCACTGTCCAGTCACCATCATCAACTAAAGGAGTTAAATTCACATTGAGTGTACCACCTGCATCAGTGATTGACAAGTTATTACCTATCAAGGATAAGTTGGTATTAAATTCGTTTGTTGGGTCAGCATCAGCATCATTAATCAAACTACTTAAATCAACTGTGTTACCATCTTCAATAGATAAATTTGGGCTGACAAAGGTTAAAATCTGGTCATCTGTTATTCCTGGAATAGTAGCAGGATCAGTCCATGTAGCATTACCATCAGCATCCATACTTGTTAGTATAAAATCACTTGCTGCACCATTAGTCATTTGGAAATTAGTGGTTCTTGTAGTACCTATAACATCTAATGTTTGTGTTGGTGATATCGTGTTTATACCGACTCTCCTCGTACCTGTTACATTAAATACATCAAAAAATTCAAAACCACCATCTAAAATTGAAATTGTAAAGCGGTTATCACCTACCCAATCTCCATCAAATTGAGAATATATTCTTGATGCATAAAAATTAGGATTGCCATCAACACTAACATTAAAAGCAATTCCTGCCTGTGTATAATCGGTAGGGGCACCCGTACCTTCGTTGGTAATTCTTAAAGCAAAAGCACCATCGTTTATATCAGAATGTAAAATTTCTGTTGTTGCGGTTGGAGTAGTTGTTCCTACACCAAGATTATGTGTTGTATTTGTTAAAAATGTCCAATTGTTAATAAAATCTACTGTCCAGTCATTGTCGGAAACAGCAGGTGATATTCCAAAAGTACCATCACCTAAAAGAACATCATTAATAGAACCTGTAAAATCAATTTTAGAATTCAAAGTTCCGTTTAAATCTGCAACTACTAGTCCACTAGTTAATGAAATTAATGGATTAGAGCGTATGAAGCCATCAACGTGCAATTTTTCCTTAGGTGGAGAGAGGCTAAAATCACCAATGCCCATATTTCCTATTTCAGGTATAGGCTCACCTGTAATACGAGCACGCTCAACATCATCTGTTTTAATTACAAAGTCTTTAAAGGGCGATGTAGTTCTTGTACCAATGAAGTTATTGAATTCAATATTATCATTACCAATAATTTCCCAATCTAAAGTAGGTGGTAAAGCAACAATAGTATAATCTGAATTAATAAAATCATTTGTACTCCCACCTTGATTGGGGTCAGCCAACATAGTTAGATTTGTATAAGTACCTGCTATTGTATTCTTTATCCCATTTAAAACTATTGTAAGTGTATTACTTTTAAGTAAATCTGCATCAACCGGCAGGAGAAAAACTATTGAGGTTGCAGTTATAGGTGGTATAGGTACTATGGTTTGAGGTCCAAAGCCGTCCCCTCCATCAATTGTACCAGAGGTAAAAAAAGTTGCATCTGTAAAGGGTGGAAAAGTAATGGTCATAGTAGCACCTGCAAATACCTGTGAAGGCGGAGCTGCTGGCATAGTAGCTATTAAAGTATAGTCAGTAACTGCTCCTTCTGTATTATCAGCTACTGTTGTATTTGTCCACTGAATATTAATTGCGTATGTATTAATACCTAATCCTATTAATATTAAAAGAACACTAAATAAAGAAAAAATTTTTTTTATATTGCAAAAAATAAAACTTGCAATAACATTACTTGATTTTTTTTCAATTGTTTTCATTTTTTTAAATATTGTGTTACCCCAAAATATTTAGGGCAACTGGTTTATAATGAATTTATGGAATTTTGTCAAAATTTTGACTAAATCCGGATTATAATTATATGCAAATATACAAAATATTTATATAAAACAAGAAAAAAACCAAAAAAATACTAAAAAAATAAAAATAAATTAATTCCATCCCTGTATGTCAAGTCAGTATAGTGATACAGAATATTATGTTGCGCAACATATTTTTTATTGTTAAATTTTAATAAAAAAATTACAAATCTCACCCTCTTAAATAATCCGAAAGATTAAGGATTATATCTATAAAAATTTTTATATTTAATGTAGTTTAGACTTTTTACTATCGTGTTCACTATTCAGGAGGCAGTGGACTGCCAGGCTCAATTATAACTGATTTTCCGCGTCTGTCTATTATTTCTCTTGCATTAAAATAAGTGAAATAAAATTTAAAATGCCTAAAATGAGCTAAAATTTGAAATTTTAATACTGCCAGATGCGTTCAGTACACCGCCAGATGCGTTAAGCACACCGCCAGATGCGTTCAGAACATTGATATATGGTTATTCAACCATTTAACAATTTAACAATTTAACCATTATTCCAAAATAAATCTATATCTTTACGTCATAATGAGTAATAAAGTATTGGAGAATAATATTCAATTAATAGATATAAAAGCTTTGATTAAAAGCAAAAATCCGAAGTTGTTGAGGATATTGCCTTTTTTTGTTCTCAATTATATTAAAAGGATTATTCATCAAGACGAATTAAATGAAATAATAATACAACACAATGACAAATATGGATTAGATTTTGTTGAAGCAGTTTTATGCTATTTTAACATTAATATTAATGTAATAGGAAAAGAAAATGTTCCGGCTACCGGGAGATTTGTATTTGCTTCAAATCATCCTTTGGGAGGATTTGATGGATTGATATTTATAAGTGCAATTAGCAAAATTTGTGGAGAAGTTAGATTTATAGTAAACGATTTGCTTATGAATTTGAAAAACTTATCTACAATACTTGTTCCTGTTAATAAACAAGGGAGGCACTCACATGAATATGCTAAAATAATTGAGCAGTTGTATCAATCGGATGTACAGGTATTAACATGCCCGGCAGGTTTAGTTTCCCGTAAAATATCAGGAAAGATTATTGATTTACCATGGCATAAGAATTTTATTACAAAAGCTGTTAAGCATAAACGCGATATTATACCTGTTCATATTTCCGGCAGGAATTCAAATTTTTTTTATAATTTGTCTAATTTGCGAAAATTTTTTGGGATTAAGGCAAATCTTGAAATATTCTATTTAGCTGATGAAGTATTTAAACAAAAAAATAAAACTTTTACCTTAAGAATTGGCAATCCGATATCATACAAATTATTTAATCCCAGGGACTCGGGCTTATCTTATGATGAGTGGGCGGAAAAGATTAAAGACAATGTATATGCTATGGCATAGCCGACATTATCGCAACAGGTTTATTCAGGTTAGATTTTGAAAGGCAATGATGTCAGATGGATATACAATGGATATTTTTTAACAGACAACACTTTAGCATAGTCTGTTCATTGGATATTCAATAGATATTTTTTTAACAGACAACACTTTAGCATAGTCTGTTCATTGGATATTAAATGTTGGATACTGGATACTGTATACTGGTTGCTGGATGCTAGATGCTGGGTACTGGGTACTGGGTGCTGAGCGCTGTAATCCTGAGCCCAGAGCCAAGAAACCAGAGCCAAGAACCAAGTGCCAAGAACCCAGAGACAAGAAACATTGGAATCCCGATACAATAAAATATCAATTAATATCAACGAATATCAAAATATATCAACAGATTAATTTTACTAATTTATTAAAAACTTTTAATTAATATTTTTTTATTAAATTTTAATTTATATTTGGGATTTTAAATGGTATTAAAAAATATGAAATCAATAATACCTCCTGTAGCAAAGGAAATACTTGAGAAAGAACTGACAGATGATAAATTTGTTCGTAAGACGAATTATAATGATAATGAAATTTATTCAATTACTTATCACGATTCACCAAATTTGATGAGAGAAATTGGCAGATTGCGGGAATTGACCTTTAGAGCTGCTGGTGGTGGAACAGGTAAGGAGCTGGATATTGATGATTACGATATAGCAGATAATCCATACAGGCAGCTTATTGTGTGGTGTCCAAAAGAAAAGGAAATTCTCGGCGGGTATAGATATATTGTATGTAAAAACACACCTACCGATAATGGTGGAAATATAATATTAGCTACATCAAGATTGTTTAAGTTCTCTGAAACATTTATAAAAAACTATTTACCTTATGTGATAGAGCTTGGTCGTTCGTTTGTTCAGCCAATATATCAATCAAGTAAATCGGGGAAAAAGGGTCTTTTTGCTCTGGATAATTTATGGAATGGATTAGGAGCATTGGTGGTTAACAATCCTAATGCAAAATATTTTTTTGGAAAAGTAACTATGTTCCGGAACTTTAACCAACGGGCACGTAATATGATATTATATTTTTTAGAAAAACATTTTTCCGATAAAGATAATTTGATTCGTCCTCATTCTCCTTTAAAAATTGATATAGATAATAATGAATTAAGTAAAATATTTACAGGCAAAACCTACCATGATGATTATAAAATATTATCTCAAAATGTCAGAGCATTAAGAGAAAATATTCCACCATTAATAAATGCCTATATGAGCATTTCACCTACAATGAAAACATTTGGAACTGTTTTGAATAAAAGCTTCGGCAATGTGGAAGAAACATGTATTATGGTAACAATAGATGATATTTATAATACCAAGATGGAACGTCATATCTTAACTTATATGAAATCTTGAATGCTTTAATTTTATGCCACAAAAACACTAAAACACTAAATCCCACTAATATTTTTTGGTGAAATTTTGTGATTTTGTGTTTTAGTGGCGATAATTTATGCTATCATTTGAGTTTTTCAAAGATTTTTAATACTTATAATGTTCGGGCTTATACGGTCCGTCAACAGGAATACCAATATATTCAGCTTGTTCAGGAGTCATTTTTGTTAATTTAACACCAATATGTTGCAAATGCAGACGAGCTACTTGTTCATCAAGATATTTTGGCAAGCGATAAACGTCTATTTTATGATCGTTTTGCCACAGGTCAATTTGAGCTAAAATTTGATTAGTAAACGAATTGCTCATTACAAAGGAAGCATGCCCTGTTGCACAGCCCAGGTTAACTAAGCGTCCCTGAGCAAGTAAAATAATTGAATGACCGTCGGGGAAGAAATATTGGTCAACCTGGGGTTTAATATTTAACTTCTTTATACCTGCCCAATTTTCAAGTTCGTTAACCTGAATTTCATTATCAAAGTGTCCAATATTACAAACAATCGCATGGTTTTTCATTTTTGACATATATTCAGCAGTAATAACATCTTTATTGCCTGTTGCAGTAACAAATATATCACCTTCCTGTAAGACTTCTTCAATAGTTTTTACATAGAAACCTTCCATTGCTGCCTGAAGTGCACAAATAGGGTCAATTTCAGTAACAATTACACGTGCTCCATAGCTTTTCATTGATTTAGCTGAACCTTTACCTACATCGCCATAGCCGCAAACTACTACCACTTTCCCTGCTATCATTATATCAGTTGCCCGTTTAATACCATCGGCTAATGACTCTCTGCAACCATATAAATTATCAAATTTTGATTTTGTAACTGAATCGTTTACATTAAAAGCAGGGAACAATAACTTATCTTTGTTCATCATTTGATATAAACGATTAACACCGGTAGTAGTTTCTTCAGAAACTCCTTTTATTTTCTCAACTGTACGGTGCCATTTATTGGGGTCTTTTTTTAAAATACCTTTTAAACGAGCAAATAATTCTTTTTCATCTTCAGTATGAGTTTCCTTATCCAATACAGATGAATCGTTTTCAGCAAAATAACCATAATGTACCATCATAGTAGCATCACCACCATCATCAAGAATTAAATCAGGTACACTACCATCAGGGAATGAAAGTGCCTGTTCGGTGCACCACCAGTATTCGGCAAGAGTCTCACCTTTCCAGGCAAAAACACTAATACCTTTTTCTGCCATAGCTGCTGCTGCATGGTCTTGTGTAGAAAAAATATTAC
>SDBV01012160.1_pt1 | contig 11056 bp, 8 predicted proteins | sample 2277081 | NCBI WGS metagenome assembly SDBV01 (sample SAMN10402039, study PRJNA504765) | marine sediment metagenome | isolation source: marine sediment core GS10_PC15, 223 cmbsf | place: Arctic Ocean: Southern Knipovich Ridge | collected 2010
GGCGGACGTGTGGCAACTGGGGCAGCCTGGAACGGCCAGAGTCGGGACGCCAGCTTTGTCGAATCAAACGCCTCGTCGGGTGCGCGATCCGAGGTGTGAGAACGGCACTCGGCCTGGGCCACGCTCGCCACTCGGTAGGGACCCTGGAGAGAGTGATAGCCACCGCTCGCTATTGCTTTCCATGCGCTGCAATCGTGGGCCATCACGTGAGGTCGCTTCCGCTTCCGCGTGAATGCGGTAGGGCGGTCCGTCAGTGCCGCTTCTCGCGCGAAGCGGGAGCGGGCTGCGCCAACCCTCCTGGATCGTAGGAGGCTGCTATCCAAGCAGCCTCCGTTACGGAGGTGTCAGGGGAGCGAAGCGACCTTGACACCGGAGGCAGGAGGTCGTCGGTTCGAGTCCGACTAGCTCCATTGCTCGGAATCCTCGGGCGGGCAGGAACTTCGGTACTTAGCGACCGTCCGGCCCGACCGCCTTGGGCATCAATTTGGCATCAATTTCTTGAAGCTACATCAACATCGCGCCGGTCCCGTGTAGATTACCTTGGAGATCGGGGGCGGGCACAGCCGGGCGACCAGCTCGCCGTCAATCTCGCGCGAGTCGCATCAGCGTCGGTGATCGTCGCGGTCACCCGCGAGGCGCGACGGCATCGTCGCGGGGTGCTGACCAGGCGGCCACGCGTACCGAACAGCCGCAAGGCGATGTCGTGGGTGGAGCGCTTCGGCAGACGATTGAGCGTGATCGATGTCGCTCCGCCCCCACGTTTCTTCGACACGCGCACAGCGATCGGGTAGCGGCGGCTGCGTGTCCGCAGCAGCAGTCGCCTCTTCCGCGACGCGCGCGGAAACAGATCGAGCTCGATCGGCAGCCCCTCCTCGGGCACGATCCGCACGGTCCCGAGCGCCCGCCTGCGGGCGTGACTGGCCAGCCGTTTGCGCACCTGCCCGGCCAGCCGCCAGCGCAGCCCTCCCGCGACGCGGAACTTGATCGAACCGGGCCGCACGGCCGGGTCCTGCTTAACGAGCAGGTGTAGGCGGGCCCGCCGCTTGCGTGCCGCGGGCCATAAGCGGGCCTGGAGACGGCGCCATCGCGTCGTTGCACGCCGAAGGCAGCCAGCTATCTCGAGCGGATGGCGGAGTGCTGCGACTCTGCCGTCACGACTTGTGGCCGTCGTCAAGACCGTGTGCGTGCCGCAGGTTGTCGGCGTCAGGAATGACCCCTGCCCGTTTCCCGGGGTCACGTAGGTGAGTCGTTCCAGCTGGATGTCCGGCAAGCCGGACATGACCGAGTCGATGCCGCCGTCCGGTCGCTGCCAGAGCGTTCCTTCCACCTTCATGCTGATTGGGCCCTCGAGGAACGTCACGACTCTCACTCGGTCGCCCACGGCCGGCCCCATGTAGGTGAAGCCGCTCAACGGCTGCGCCCAAAGCCGAGTGTGCACCGTGGTCGTACCGAGTCGCGAGCTGTAGGGACAGGCGCGGGCGGCGATCTGCCCGTCGCTGCAGATCTCGAGCGCACGCCCGGGATTCGGCCGGAACGTCGGGGGCATGGAGAGCGTCACGCTGCTGGTCGCCACCTCGCCCGGGCGCTGCTCGAGCACGTGGCGCAGCGATCCTTGCCCAAACGGCGTCGCCAGATCCAACGTGAGAGTCGCTCGGGGGGCGTAGGGGAGCACGCCGCAATCCGTGACCGGGTAATCGGCGCTGTCGGTGATCTGGCGATCATCGGGGGAGGGCACGTCGTCGTCTCCATAGCTCGTAAACACGGCTGTCGCCGATCTCGGTTCGCACGACGTCGGATTGGAGATCAGGGGAAATCCTTGCTCGGATCCCTTGTCGCCGTCGAGCGTCATGCTCAACCTGCTGATGCTAAGCGGCACGGGAGCGCTCGCACCTTGCCATGCGACTGCGTTCGGGATCTGTTTGGTAGCGATCACCGGCACCATCGCGTCGGCGCCGAGCGTGGCCGCGCTGGACAGCGAGAAGCTGGGCAGATCGATCTCGCCCACCGAAATCGGGAACTGCTCGAACCCGCAGATCGTGACCTGGGAGATGCTCGTCGTCTCGATGATCGTGACAGTGCGGGCCAGCTCGCCGGGGCTCGGTGTTTCGTTGTAGATCGAGGCGGTGATCGTCGGCAGGCAAAGCGGCACGGCGAGGTCTGAGATGTCCGGAAAGATCTGGTCGATCTCTGGCGGGACCTGTGGCGGGTTCGTGCCACGGAAGAGCTTCACCCACACTTCGACGTCCAGCTCAGCGCTGCCGATCTTCGCCTGCGGATTGGTGCAGTAGTCGCGTCCCTCGGCCGCGCGCAGCTCGCAGCGCTGCTGACCGCGCGGGTTGAAGGACAGACCGGGCGGTAGGGTGATGATGGCCTCTTGGAGATCCTGCTCATCGTAGAACGACGGATCGTCGTGGAACCCGTCCCGCCTCTTTTGGATCGTGACCGTCAGCTGGGGGTGCTCGCTCGCGCGGTAGTTCGAGGCAGAGACCTCCAGCTCCGGCGTAAAGGGGCGCGAGGCGGCGGCGGCCGAAGCGGACCACGGGCCGATCGCCCAGGTCAGCGCGAGCACCGCGACCGCCGCAGCCGCGACCGCCGCCTTCATCGGACCGCCTCGCGCCTCGGTCGCGAGCCTGCTGCGGGAGCCCTTGCCTCGAGCTCGAACACGGGCAGCAACCTGTCGAGCCATCCAGGAAGCCACCAGTTCGCCTCGCCGAACAGGCGCATCGCGGCCGGCAGCAGGACCAAGCGCACGACGGTGGCGTCGATCAGGACGGCGACCGTCAGCCCCACGCCGAACTGGGCTACCTGTCCGACGCCCGATATGGCGAACGCGATGAACACGGATGCCATGATCAGCGCCGCCCCCGTGATGATGCCGGCGGTGCGCTCGATGCCGTAGGCGATTGCAGCACGAGTCGAGCCGGACGCCGCGTAGCCCTCGCGCATTCGCGTGATCAAGAACACCTCGTAGTCCATCGAGAGCGCGAACACGATCGCGTAGATCCCGTAGAAGGCGATGATGTCGATGTAGCCGGCGCCTCCGAGCAGCGGTGCGGACCCTTGGAAGGCGATCGCCATGAAGCCGAACGCGGCCGCCACGGTCAGCAGGTTCAAAACGACCGCCTTGAACGCCAGTAGCGGCGAACGGAACACCGGCACGAGCACCAGGAACGTCACCGCCAGCAACGCGGCGACGAGTGGCAGGCGCCTGGAGCTGCCTTCGATCTGGTAGTCGCGCATCATTGCGCCACGACCGCCCACCGCTGTGTCGACGCCGAGCTTCCTGCCGAGGCCTGCGGCCAGCGGCGCAAGCTTGTCCCCGATCGCGCTGGTGCCGGTGTCGGTCGTGGTGCGCGCCGCTGGGACGACGGTGATGCGAGCGGCACTGCCGCCCTGCTCCAGGTTGACGGCGAAGCTAGACGCGCGCCGGACGGCCGGCGAACTCGCGTCCAGCCCGGCCAGAATGAAATAGCCTGAATCAAGCGCGCTTCCGCTGTGTCCGGATGCGTCCGCACCCGACTCGCCGGCAAGGTCGCCGGTACCGTTGCGCATCCTGTCCAGCCCGCGACCAAGGCTCGCTGCTCGCGGGGGGGCGCGTGTCAGCGATCCGCGCAGGCGGCGAGCTCCATCGTCGATTCGTTCGGTGCCGAGCTCCAGCCGGCGTGCGCCGTCACCGAGAGCCGTGGTCTCGTCCCGCAGCTGTTGGCCGCCCGCGACCAGACGCACCGTCGCGCTGTCGAGTCTGCGGGCGGCGGCGTCCGTGCGGGCGGAGCTTCGGCGCAGCCGCACGGCGCCTTGGCGCACTTCCACCAAGCCGGTGCGCAGCTCCTTCGCGCCACGGGCGAGGCGGTTCGCGCCGCGTGCGGCCTCGGCGCTCTGATCGGCTGCAGCACTGATCGCGGCCGCCACGCCCTTGTAGCGGAGTTTGACCGCGGCTCCGCTGACGGGGTCCTTGCCGCTGAGCGTACCTAGCGCGGTCGCCACTTCGGTGTAGGCGCTCCGGTAGTGGGGGTCGATCTTGGCGGCCACGGACATCGCGTCGAGCGCCTCGAGCGCGTTCGCCAGCCGGCGCTGCGAATCGCTCGTCGCGCCGCTCAACTCGGCGAGGCTCTCGCCCCCAGCGCGAGAGCCGGCGGCCAGGCGCTGAGCCGGCCGCACGAGCTGTTCGGCGCCTCGTTTGGCGTCGAGCGTTCCCCGAGCGAGCCGGGCCGTAGCCGACCTGGTCTGGGCAAGCGCTTCTTCGAGGCGCGCCGAGCCACCTGCCCACAGCTTGAGACCGGTCGAGAGCCGACCAGCGCCGCGGCTCACTCCATCCAACCCACCTCGCACAGTCGCAGCGGCGTGCGCACCTTCGGCGGCTCCCTGCGCGATTCGGCCGGAGCCTCGCGCCGCACGCGCGTAACCTGCACCGAGACGGTCCGCGCCACGGCTGGCGCGCCGCAGGCCGCCATCGAGCCGCGCCAACCCACGCTTACTCGTGCGTCTGGCCTTAAGAGCGTCTCGCGCCAGCAGCCCGGGTCCCACCACGGCCTCGACGTCGGGATCGCGCGCGAGGCGGCGCTGGAAGCGGTCCAGCTCGGCGAGAAGCTCGGGGTCCGTCACCGGGCCGCTGCTCGAGCTCACGAGGATCTCGAAGGGCGCTGCCCACCCCGGGCCGTAGCTGTCGCCAATGGCCTCGAAGTCCTGGCGGGCGCGGTCGTCCGAGGTGAGGCTCTTGATCGAGGGCACGCCGAGCTTGAGCGCCCGGGCCGGTACCGCCATCGCCAGCAGCGGCACGGTTACGAGCAACAGTGCGAGGACCGGTCGGCGCACAGCGCTTGCGGCGACGCGAGCCGAGCCGCCCTCGCGGGAGCTGCGCCGCAGGCGCCAGCGATCGATGTTCGACCCCAGCAAAGCGAGCGACGCGGGAAGTACGGTGACGGCTGCCACGAGCGCTAGCATCGTCGCCCCCACGATTCCCACTGCCGCTGAGGCGAGTATCGCTCCCGGCGCGACGAAGTAGGCAATCGTCATCGCCACGATCACGACCAGCCCGGCGAACACCACGGTGCGGCCGGCGGTGGAGCTCGCGATCGAGGCCGCCTCGGCGGGCGGTCTGCCCTCGTACAGTCCCTCCCGGAAGCGCGACACCAGCAGCAGCGAGTAGTCGACCCCGAGCGCCAGGCCCATCATCGACATCAGGCTCAGCGCCATCGTGTCAATCTCGAAGAGCCGGCCCGCAAGCGCGAGCGCGCCCTTGGCGGAGGTGATGATGATGAAGCCGACTGCGGCGGGAAGCAGCGCGGCGATCGGGCTACGGAAGACCAGCAGCAAGACGATCAACACCAGTGGCGCAGCCAACAGCTCCCCACGGCGAGCTGCGCCGTAGCCCTCCTCCATCATCGCCTCAGCGATCGCCGCAGTCCCGGTTATCCGAGGGGTGAGCGGATCCGCCACCGAGCGGTCCACCTCGGCACGGACGGCCGGAAGGAAGCGCCGCAAGGTCGAGTTAAAGTCGCTCTCCGACGATCGCACGATCAGCAACGCGCGATCGGGAGATCGACGCAGCGTGCGTGGGCGGCCCGTCGACCAGGCGCTCAGCACGTCCGTGCCCGGCAGACGGTCGAGGCGGCGCGCCAGTCGTGGGCCCTGCCGGTCGAGTTGGCGACTTGGTCCCTCGAGCATCACCACGAGGGTCTCGGCCTCGCCGAAGTGGGCCTCGGCCGCCTCGCGCGCCACCGCGCTTGGTGTGCCCGGGATGCTGAGGTCGTTGTCGTGAAGGTGGTCCCCAACGTCCCGGCCCGCGAACGCCAGCATTGCCATGAGCGCGATCCAGATCGTAAGGACAAGTCTCGGCCTACGGATCGCAAACGATGAAATCCATGCCGACAAACTGGGCTTGCGCACGTCAACTCTCCGATAGGCTCGCTACTTCACAAGTCTTTCGTAGATCAGCACAGGGAAACGAACTGTGACGCGCATCACACGCCGAGCGCGATCGCAACAAGACAGGTAGTTACCACGGACCCCCGCGTGCGTGGAAACTACGCAAGGCGGCGAATGATCTTGATCTTGTTCGCAGCCGTGCTGCTGGCGATCGCGGCGACCACCACCGCAAGCCCGGAGTCGGACTCGAACCGACGACCCCAACCTTCTTGCGTGGGGGGAGCAGGGCGGACGAGGACGTGGTCAGTTTCCTCTGGGCGAGTACATGATGACCGCCACCCCGACCAAGCAGATTGCGGCGCCGACGAGGTCGTAGCGGTCGGGCCTAAAACCATCGAACACCACGCCCCATAGGAGAGAGCCCGCGACGAAGACGCCGCCGTAGGCGGCCAGGATGCGCCCGAAGTTGGGATCGGACTGGTAGGTGGCGACGAAGCCGTAGAGGAAGAGAGCAAGGCCCCCCAGCAAAGCCAGCGCCCAGCCGCGTCCCTCGCGCACCGATTGCCAGACCTGGCGCCGCCCGTGGACTCAACGGTGGTCTCAAACTGAGCGAAACTCAGAGCACCTGAGAGCACCTCAGCGCACTTCAGCGCAGCTCACAGCACCCCACAGAACTGCCGGAGCAGTTATCGCAGGAGGCTGCTATCCAAGCAGCCTCCGTTACGGAGGTGTCAAGAGAGCAAAGCGACCTTGACACCGGAGGCAGGAGGTCGTCGGTTCGAGTCCGACTAGCTCCATTGCTCGGAATCCTCGGGCGGGCGGACCAGCGAATCGACCCTCAAAGAGTCGGGGGCCGATTCACCATGAGGTGCCGACTGATCCACTTGGACTGTCGGCATGGACTGCCCTGTCGTCTAACTCTTCTGTCGTCTAGCTCTTGGGTTTCGTCGGCATGAACCGGTTGTCGACCTGTCCGGTCTTCACCTCTCCGAAGGGAGATGTGAAGTCCCTTGCCCCCACGTGCAAGAACCAGGCCCCCTTCACTCCGGGCTGGCCCCCGTGGGTGTCCGCCTTCATATCATGGAAGTGCGTGAAGCCCGGGCCGTACTTGCGGTTGACCCGCTCCTGGTCCGCCTTCGTGAATTTGCCGGGCACCGCGATCGCGATCCAGTTCAGGTTCTTCGCTTTTTCCACCCTCATGTTGTCGAAGTGGAGACCGACAGTTACTCCGCTCGGAAGCGTGAGGAGCCGGTGGTCCGACATCGACTTGAGGCTTGCGGGCGCTGGTGGCACTGCTGCCGTTAGCTGTCGCCACAAGTGCGCATCACGACTATCGCCCGCCGAGCTCGATGCCGCGTTGCCGCCGAACAGTGCAGCCCCTAGCCCGATGCCCACGGCGACCATAGCGAGCGCGATCAACGCTGCGCGTAGCCTGTTTGATCGCCCAGTAGAAAGTGTCGTTGTCATCTTTGCTGTACCTCCTTCAGCATCACGGTCCTCGGACCGGAGGCTGTAGTTGACGTTTCGTATCTGTGACCTTGGACCCAGCTCGGACCGACCGCGCTTCAGTTGATTGGTTTCGACGCACCAAACCTCTGGTTATGACCTGAACCCCCGGGGCGTGGCGCGGGATACCCGCGCGCCTGCGGCCCGGCCGGGGCTCGTACCTACGTATGTCGCGCCGGGAGCTACCCACTCACTGGCGAAGGACAGGAAGCGCCCACCGCGACATAGACAACCTCTACGACCCCGAGACCGGCCTCTACCATCGGCGGGCCGGCGACGCACCTGCGCTGCTCTTTCTGCGCGCGTTCCCGTCGAACTCGTTCGACTGGCACCCTCTGCGCCGATTCTCGTCGAAGACCCAGAAGCCCGGTACGTGCAGAAGGCCCTCAGCGATCAGATGTGGGTGCGCGGTGGACTCAGCAGCCGGTGTGCGGGAGCGCCTCGTCGCGGTCAGCTGGTCATTGCTTCTGCTTTCGCGTGAAAGCGGCAGGGCGGTTCGTCAGTGCCGCTTATCGCGCAAAGCGGCAGTGCAGCACGAGCGTTTGGGCTTGGGAGATCAGGCTCCATCGGCCGCCGTCCGGAGCAGAAGCGCCGTGGAACGAGAGGATTACAGGAACGCGACGTACGGGAGGAGATCTGTGAGGTGATGGAGGGAGGGCGCGAAGCATTCGAGCTTCGGTACGGCGATAGCGTTCAGGACCGCGGCGGTGAACCGGGGCGGGCGGAGGCGACTCGCCTACGCCTAAGGGCGATAACGCCCAGGGCGACCAGCGCCAGCACTGCTCCCCAGAACGCGACCGCGAGAACGGCGTACCCGCGGTCATGCGATGATCAGGTCACCAGTCCACCGAGGTGTCCGGCGAGCTGGGAGCGGTGCAGTACATCAGCCGCCCGCCGGTTTGCGGCGGATCGCGAACAGAGGGCTGCCGCATTCGGGGCAGTAGCCCTCCCAGCCGGGACGACCGTTGGGCAGGGTCACCTCTCGCGCGTCGGCGATGGTGACCTTCTCGCCGCAGACGCACCAAGCCTGCGGGCCGGGGTCCTTTGCCTCTGAGTGCCGCGAGCCCCGCTCAACCATGCCCGACAAACATATTCGCAAGTTCGGCCTCGGTCACGGCCGGTTGAGCGCCCTGCTTCTCTACGACCAAGGGGTTCGCGAGCACGAAGATCGCTATGCCGGTAGGAGGAAGACGACCATGGCGACCTCGGCGAGGAGAAGCAAAGAGGTGTGGACCCAGCGCACGCCCCGCCTCCCTCATGGCGCCGCGCGCTCCACCTGTAGCGGTGCCGGATGGTTCAGCACCGGCAGCGGCGCGCCAGCCGCCCCGGGCGCCGCTGCCGCCGCCGGCGCCTGCAGTAGCGGCAGCTCCTGCGGCGTCAGCGCGATGAGGCCACGGGCCGCATGGTCGATCGCCTGCGCAGCCGGGGCGTCGGGATCCTCGAGCACCAGCGGCGAGCCGCGGTCGGCGCACTCGCGCAGCTTCTCCTGTAGGGGCACCTTGGCCAAAAGCGGCACGTCGAGCTCGTCGGCGAGCAGCTGGCCGCCGCCCTCACCAAAGATCGTGAAGCGCTCCCCGTCGGGCGTCGTCCAGCCGGACATGTTCTCGATCACGCCAGCGATCTCGAGATCGAACTTGCGCGCCATATCTGCCGAGCGCCTCGCCACCTTCTGGGCCGCTGGCTGGGGCGTGGTGACGATGACGAACTTCGCCTGGGGCAAAAGCTGGGCCAGCGTCATCGAGACGTCGCCGGTGCCCGGCGGCAGGTCCATCAACAGGTAGTCGAGCTCGCCCCAATCGACGTCTTCGAGGAACTGCTGGATCGACTTGTGCAGCATCGGCCCGCGCCAGACGACGGCCGCGTCCTCCTCCACGAAGAAGCCGATCGACATCACCTTGACCCCGGAGGGGGCGACGAGCGGGAGGATCTTGTGTTGCTCTGAGAGTTCGGGCCTTCGGTTGATTCCGAGCATGCGCGGCATCGAGTAGCCGTAGACATCACAGTCGAGCGCCGCCGCCGGGCGGCCCTCCGCGACGAGCGCGGCGGCGAGGTTGGCGGTCATCGTGGACTTGCCGACCCCGCCCTTGCCGGAGCCGATGCAGATCACGTTCTTGACCTGGGCGAGCGCGCCCTCGGGAAGCTTGCCGCGGCCGAGCTTGGCCTGCAGGCCCTGCTTCTCCTCTGCGTTTAGCACGTCGAAGCCGACTTCGACCCTCGTCACACCCTCGAGCGAGGACACCTGCTGGGTTACGGCTTGCTGGAAGTGGTTGCGGATCGGACAGCCCGGCGTCGTCAGCGAGACGACCACCTCGACCACGCCGCCCTCCGTAACCTCGATCGAGCGCACCATATCGAGCTCGACGATCGAGCGGCGGAGCTCGGGGTCGATCACGGTGCGGAGCTTTTCGGTGATCTGTTCGGGCGTGAGCGTAGCCATGGGCTGGCAGTTGCCTTTCATGCTCGTGTTCGCTGGTGCCGCAACGACGATCGAGGACCGCCACGCAGGGCAGTTTACAATAAATCCGACTGCCCAAGTCGGGATTGACGGCGGGGCGCACAAACACAGCAAGAGAAAAATTCATGACCTACGTAATAGTTGAGCCCTGCATCGGAACCAAGGACAACTCCTGCGTCGAGGTCTGCCCTGTCGACTGCATCCACCCGACACCGGATGAGCCCGGCTATGAGGTCGCGGAGATGCTCTACATCGACCCGGAAGAGTGCATCGACTGCGACGCCTGTGTCGAAGCCTGCCCGGTGGATGCCTGCTTCGCGGAGGATCAGCTCCCCGAGGAGTGGCAGAAGTACACCCAGATCAACGCCGACTACTACGCCAACAAGTAGCGCTGCCCGCCCCCGCCGGCGGGAGCGAAGGTCGTCTACCAGCACCCGCTCGCCCGGGCCGCAGTCGCGCTCCCAGGAACGTCTCTCCGTTCGCCACGGGACGGTTGTCTGTTATCTCGGGGCAAGCCAATCCTTGACGGGAGCGTGGAAAGCCGTTCAGCAGAGCCGGCTAGAGCTGGCGCTACAATGACTGACCCAGAACCTGGGCAGGAACGAAGAGCAGGAACCAAGAGCCGACCCAAAAGACATCTCAAGAGGGTTTCATGGTCACAATCACCGACAGGGCCACGCAGAAATTCAAGGAGCTTACGAACAGCCAAGGCCCGGACCAGCCCGAGGCGGGTCTGCGCGTGGCGATTAAGGGCGGCGGCTGCTCGGGTTTCGAGTATGCGCTCGCGTTTGACGAGCCGCGTGAGGGAGACGAAGTGTTCGAGGCCCACAACGTGAAGGTGCTGATAGATCCAGAGAGCTTGCCGATCGTGGACGGCTCAGAGGTCGACTACGTAGAGGGCCTGCAGGGCGCGGGGTTCGCGGTCAACAACCCCAACGCTGTAGCTGCCTGCGGCTGCGGCCAGTCGTTCCGTACGGTCTAGTAGCTTCCGCTCCCGTCGCCCTTCGGCCCGCGCTAAAGGCGCCAGCGCCCCAGAGATCGATCTCTGAAGATAGCGCCCGTCAGGGGCCGATTGCCGATGCTGGTGTAATAGGTCTGTGAGTACAGAGCGGTTCGAGCGGACCATCGCCGCCATCGACGCGGTCAACGCCGAAGATCCCAACCGCATCGTAGTGCGTGGTGAGGAGCGGCCGAAGGAGCTCGCGCACGCTGAACTGATGACAGAGTGGG
>SDBV01012161.1_pt1 | contig 11055 bp, 14 predicted proteins | sample 2277081 | NCBI WGS metagenome assembly SDBV01 (sample SAMN10402039, study PRJNA504765) | marine sediment metagenome | isolation source: marine sediment core GS10_PC15, 223 cmbsf | place: Arctic Ocean: Southern Knipovich Ridge | collected 2010
TATAAATATGTACATGTTGTTAGTCTCATAGTACCAATAGTGTATTAATACTAGTTCTTACCTGTGCAATACCTATGTCTCATCCCATGGGGTTTCTAAAACCCCCGGGCTGAAGTAAGGGAATTTTTTGGTTTAATAGGGGGGGGGGGGGGGGTGCGGTATTTGCGGGATTAGTGTATAATCAAAACTATCCAAATGGCGTGGGATTGCCTTAGCGCGAAAGAGGAGAGACTGGACGTGAACGTCGAGCACATCTGTCCTTTTATAGAAAGCACTAGCGAAGTATTCACCGTTATGTTGAATTGTGAGCTTAAGCGGGGCAAGATGAGCCTGAGAGAACACTCGACGAATTCGCGGCACCTGACAGGATTCATTGGCCTTAAAGGCGAGGTCTCGGGAAGGGTTGCCATGACATTTCCCCCGGATACGGCCATAAAGATCGTCAACAAGCTGCTCAACATTCAAGTTGAGGCGGTGGATAGCGACGTTTGCGACGCGATAGGCGAAATAATGAATATGGTTGCGGGCGGCGCCAAGGCCAAATTGTGCGATCCTAACCGAAGGCCCATCGATATGACTCTGCCGACGGTTGTGCGAGGAAAGCACTTTGATGTCGAGAACCCTCTTTGTTCATCGTGGTTGCACGTGAGTTTTGACAGTCTTTTTGGGCCCTTCACTCTTCGCATGGCGATTGAGCCTCCTGCCGGAGACAGTTCTCATCAGGGCCGGGATACAAACGAACGGTGTAGTGTTTAGGTTGCGTGTGGATGTGTTCAAGACATGAATGCGGGTAATACTGAATGTTAAAAGTATTTGTTGCGATACTGGATAGAGACGGCGGAACGAGAGGACACTCGTGCCAGATCCTGCAAAGGGTTTCAAGTCATGGCTTTGGCGAGGCCCAACTAAGGGGAAATTGTCGTGAGTAAAAACCTTATCCTTTTGACAAGACGCAGGGTGTTTGCTACTATTAGACAATAGCAAATGTGGTGCCTCGTTGTTGGCATTTTTAGAGTATAGTTAGTTCGTGTGGAATGGAGAAAAGCGATGTTCGAGTTGTCTGTAGTTGTCTCGGGGATTCTTTTTGGCATAGTGTCCTCGGTCATCGCCCGGCATAAAGGGCGCGGCGAGATAATATGGTTTATTGTGGGCTTTGCTTTTCACCTTTTCGGGCTCCTTGTATTGCTTCTTCCGCCAGTAAACAGGCCTGGTATAACCAAGAAGTGTCCGTCATGCGCCGAAATTGTGAAGGCCGAAGCGTGTGTTTGTAGATATTGTGGAAAAGAATTGGCGGTAGCCAATGAAGGGGAGGTAATCTAGCATGAGCGCGCTTGGGCTTGGATTAGCGGGTATTATTCTGGGAGTTGCCGGCTCGGAGTTTCTGCGGAAGCTCAAGCCAGACTTCGTAAAAAAGATTGAGGACGCCGCCAAACGCTTCGCCGATGGCCGGGGACTACTCGGCTCGGATAGTGAAGATTCGGCGGATGAGGAATAAGACCAAACGAGATGGTTGCGCGGGCAGGGTATTTGAGAAAGGACGTAGGAATGTTTAAATCAGTGGGGATATTGGCAGGTGGAATTTTTATCGGCGCTGTCGGCGCTGAAATCGTGCGCAGGGCGTGCCCATCGTGCGGGTTGAACGGAATCTGGGCAAAGGCGGGTGACTTCGCGAGAGCCTCAGGGGAGGCTTTCATGGACGGGTATCGCGATACTGTGGGATCAGAGAAGTCCGAAGTGAGCGAAGCTTGAGGGTGTGCGGCGGGATCTAATACTCGCCACGACACTCAATATCAGCATTAGCAGCGTAGCTTGCTTGTATGCGGCAAGAAAATCAGACTGAGGGGTCTGCGTGGCTCTGTGCCTAAGAATGCAATGCAGGACAGTGTATTAAGGAGAGATAAATGACCACTGAAGAAAGCAAATCAACCGGCATCCTTTGGCGTGCGTCCAAGTATGTGGGAATGGCATCCGGAGGCCTGGCAGTCGTGGGAAAAAACTTTGGCTGCGCTCTCAAAGGTACTGCCGAGTCGGCTGGAAACTTGATCAAATCGTGCAAGAAAAAATGTGAAACCGCTGCAGAAACCGTCGTGGAAGAAGCACCTGCCGAAGATGCGCCCGCGGCATCCGCTGATGAAAAAGAAGAACCTGTGGTTGAATCAGCCCCAGATTCTTCAGATGAAGAGGCCCCAAAGGGGGAAGCAAAAGAGGAACCCGAAGCCAAGTCCGATGAGGACGCGGCTGAAGATGACAAGGCTGATGAGGCCGATAATGACGCGGCTAAGAAGAAGTGAACAGGATTTTACATAAGCGCTCTTAAGGGCACGAATCGCTTGAAGGGGGAGCTTGTGAAGGGTAAAGATTGTAGTTGTGAACCATAGGTTCATTTTACGCATAAACGCGCAAGGAGTTGGAACATGTACAAGACTTTAGGAATCGTTATCGGCGGGATGTTTGCGGGAGCGGTGGTCATGGAGGTTCTTCACAAGAAATGCCCTGACTGCATCGAGAAGTTCTATGCCAAAACCGGCGATTGGGCCTGTGGTGTGAAGGATGGATTCAAGGAAGGCTACTCAAGCGTAACGAAATCCGCATCAACGGCATGAGGTTTACCTCCCCTGTAGGCAAGGTAAAGGTTTGGAGCCAGTCGCAGGCATCAGGATAATGGCCTGAGAAACTGTGGCATTCTGGTTCTGGTGGACACCAGAGGGAGTGATCGCGTATGAGTAAAAGTGTATCGCTATTCAGGTTTGGCGGCGTTTGCGTTGGCAGTGGAGTTCTGGCAGGAAAAAGGGCTGCGGGTTTTGGCGCGGCTTGTGGCCGCACGACCGTCGGCACGTGCAGGTCATCACTCTCGGCGATCAGCGGGGTGTGCGCCAAACTGTCCTGGAAAAAGGGGAAGAAGCGAAGTAGGAAGAGATCACCGGATCCCATTGCAAGAACGCGCGAAACAGCCGCTGTCGAAATACCGCCGAAGATTGCTGAAACAGTGGCTCCGAAACAAGCTAAAGCTGTTCCGCCCCCCCAAGAAACACGCACCCCCAGCAAGAAAAAGGGTTTTTTTGCCCGGTGTTCTTCTGAAGTTGCGCGAAAACCGCTGGCTAAGCAAGCCGTTAGGCCCGTTTCGCGAACCGTAAGGTTCCCCAAGGTGACACCCAAACAAATAAGTGAGGCGAGTTTTTCGGGCGCGGCTCCAAAAGTGATACTGACTAAGGCCATATCGGACTTGGAGCGGGACGAATATTCACTTCGCAGCCGAGCGGTTGAGGCATTAGGCAGAATTCGACACCCTCTGTCCGTGCAAGCCCTTGCCGCGTATATATCGTCCGAGACTTCGGCTCTCATGCGTAAAGAATGCGTCAACGCCTTGGCGGAGATCGAGTTGAGCGAGGGCATCAAGGCAATCGAACGCGCGCTGAATGACCCGCACCGTTCGGTTCGGCTGTCAGCCGTGATGGCCTTTCATCGCTTGGCTGGCCCTGAGCAGGCTTCGGTTTTGCTCGGACTCCTGCAGGATGAAGACGAGGAAGTTCGTAGAATGGCCGTTTGCTGCATCGGCTGGACTCAGGACAGCAGCCTGTCGGCAAGGCTGATTCCATTGTGTAAAGACCCGGTCCTGAGGGTTCGTGTGGCCGCGGCAAAAGCCATGGGCCAATTGGGGGATATTAACGCCGTGGGTGAATTGATAGATTGCCTGAGCGACTCGAATCTTTTGGTACGGGAAGAAGCGCACAGGGCAATAAAGCAACTCACGGGAAAGACCATGGGCGAAAGCCTTCCCAAAGACCTTGAGGAACGTGTATTATTGATAGCGCGCTGGCGGCATTGGTGGCGGGATCAGGCAGTCGCCTAAATTCTTGCGCAAAAGGAAATAGTCAGGAGAACAAGCACAGTATGGCAAAGAAACGCACGAGGACAATTGCGGTGGCCAACCAAAAGGGGGGCGTCGCAAAAACGACGACTGTTGTCAATATAGCCTCGGAACTTGCCCGCAAACGCAAAAAGGTTCTTATAATCGACTTTGACCCCCAGAGATCTGCCACCAGTTCCATTTTCGGCAACGTCGACTTTGATCTTTCTTCGGACGATTTGCTTTTTGGAACAGATGACATCGAGGAACTGGTTCAGACCTCCAAGGATTTCGGCGTGGATGTTATCCCTTCGGACATAATGCTCTCAAGCGCCGAACTGCGATTGGCATCGGCTATTGGAAGAGAAAGGATTCTGTTTCATCGTCTCTTGGAATTCAAGAAAAAGTATGATTTTTGCATCATCGACACTCCCCCAACGCTGGGGCTTTTGTCTGTGAATGCCCTGGTGGCGTCGGATGAAGTCTTGATACCCATTTGCCCCGAGTATTTCTCGCTCAAAGGCATCCGCCTGCTGGAGGACACGATGATAAGTGTGCGAAGCAACTTGGGCATTCGCCTCAAGCTGCTGGGCGTTCTGGTGACGCGCAACAAGAGGCGCGTGATAACGGACTCGGCATTGAGCATTATCTCAGAGTATTTCGGCAAAAAGATTTTCAAGACCACCATACCAGAAAACATCCGCGTGGAAGAAGCGCACAACGCGCATCTGCCGCTGTGGAAGTATGATGCTAAGTGTAAAGCTGCTGCTGCGTATAAAAAACTTGCCGAGGAGATTCTTTGATGGCACAACAGATCAGAAAAAAACACGCCGCCAAGGCCCGGGCGCGAAAAAGAACTATCGACAACCCGTTATTCGAGCGAACGGCACCAGACCCCGTGCTCGAGGAGGAAGACGAGGAACTGTTGGACGAGGGTCAAGAGGTGGAAGAGATCGAACGCGAACCTGTGGCCGCCGAGGCGAAGCCAGAACCTGTGGCCGCCAAGGCCAAACCGAAACCTATTGCGGCTAAAGCAAAACCCAAGCCCGCATCCGCAGTACGAAAGGCGGCAGCCCCGCCTAAGAAGGCAGCGCGCGCAATTGAGGAGCCCCCCGAGGAATCCTTGGAAAGCGTCCTCAAGAAAAACAGGGCCCTGAACAGGGAAAATAAGGAGCTGCTGATTCGCGTACGGGAAATGGAACTCGAACGCGCAAAAAGCGAGCAACTGGACGCAGAGAGCCTGGAGCAATTCGAGGACGTTTCGGAGGAAAGCCAGGGCATCCTTTCGATAGTGCAGGATTTCGAGGCGCAAATGGATGGGGCATTCGCATTGAAAGAAGCGCTCGAATCCGACCTTGCCGATGCTCAGGCAAGATTGGACGATGAGGCCCGCGCGCGTAGCGAACTCGAAGCGCGGATCCCGCTGCTCGAAGCGAAGGAAGTCCTCCTGGAACAGTTGCAGGACGAGCTGTCGTTCGTGGAAGAGGAACGCGCCGAAATGGCCAAGAAGTACAACGAAGCCGACGCGGAACTGTTTCAAGCAAGGGACGAATCCAAGAAACTTGCTGCGCAACTGACCGATGCCAGGCTCCAAACAGAAGATCTCGAGCGCACGAACGTCGACTTGGCCGCACAAGCGCTCAACCTCGAGGAGAAAGTTGTTGACTTGGCCAAAGTGCGCAGGGAACTCTCTCAAGCGGCCAGTACCCGCGATGATCTGAGCCAGCAAGCCAATGACTTGTCCGCTAAACTCGAGGCCAGCGAAACGTCCAGAAAGGCGATCGAGCTGGATCTTTCCACAAGCCGGGACGTGGTGACGGAGCTGCGCAACGAGCTAGGCGAGCAAGAGGAAAAACTAGCTGGCGCCGAGGGAAGAATAGCTGAGTTGGGCGACCAGATTGATGAGCAGCGTTATGAGATCAAAAACCTTCAGGATGCCAAAAAGACCTCGGAGCGCGAATTAAAGAAAACTACCTCGAGAAACGAGAAATTGGCCGCAGAATTGGATTCGAGCAAGAAAGCCTTGCGGGCAATTCATGGCGCGGCTTCCCGCACAACAAAACGAATCCAAGGCAGGTATAAGAAATCGTAGAGGGCTGCCGATAAAGAATAGTACGAACATTACAAAAGGCCATCGCATGGTACACATGGATGAGTGAATTATTTCTTACACAGGAGGCGTTAAGAGCCCAGAATGGCTGATCCCGGCACTTTCACACCAAAAACCCAAGAAGCCCTAGCCAGAAACCTTGAAAAAACAAGGGAAGCTCTGGCGGAGGTGCGCGAAAACGTAGCTATCCTCGAGGATTGCCGGGAACGCAACGAGAAAAGACTCGAGCGCCTCAAGAAGGAACTCAAGGAAGCGCATGAGGCTTTGGCCCAAACCGCCTCGACTGGGCAGGCGCTTAGGAAAGAAGTTGATCGCGAAAAGGCCAAATCCGCCAAACTTGGACAGGAGTTGTCTGCAGCAGCCGGTGAGGCAAATCAACTGCGCAAAGATTTGGAGAGTGCCACCAGTGAGCGCGATGAACTGGCCAAAGCATTAGACGAAACAAAAGCCTCACTCGCCGAACGAGACAGCGAATTGGCCGCCAGCGTGAGTTTGCTCGCCAAGCGCGATGAAGATATTGAAACAAAAGAGCAGGACTTGAGCCAATCGCGCATATCGCTGCAAAAGCTATCTGAAGAACTGCAGGCGCTCAAGGAGCTGTTCGAGAATTCCGAATTGCGCATCGAGGAACTCGTCGGGCAACTTGATCAAACCGAGGCGGGAAAGAAAGACATAGAGGAACAACTGGCCGAAGTGCGGGCGCTTGCCGAAAACCAAACCAAAGAAACGGGTGCGCGCATTGTACTGCTCGAATCTGATTTGGCCGGCCTGTGCAAGAAGAAGGATGAACTCGAGGCCGCCTTGCTGGAGGCAGAAGAAACCATCGAGGGACTCAACGCGCAATTAGCCTCCGAGGCTGAACTGCGTGATGCGCTCGAGGTTGATCTGGATGTATCCAGGCGGGCTGTCCAAGAATTGAAGACGGCTTTGGACGAAATCCAGGAAGATGCCGGATAGAACGTATCCGTACCACGGTTCCGGTGCATACAATGGCAAAAAACAACGAAGTTCAGGGCGGTGAATCGCGCGGGCGAAAGGCAAAACGCAAAGCCGCGGACGCCGAAAGACAACGCGCGCAAACCCTGGGCGAGATCAAGCAGCATTACGGCATATTGCTGGAATTGCGAGATCGAAAAATCGGCCAACTCGAGCAAATGTTGGCCCATGTCCCGCCGCAAAGCGAAACGGAACTTTCTCCTACGGAACGCATGGATTTCAAGGTGCTGGTAGTGGAGAGTTCGTCCGTTTTGCGGACGGCCATGATCGCCGCGTTGCAGCGCAGGTTTCAAGCTTTTGCGGCGTCCGACTGCAAAGAGGCCATGCACTTGCTCGGAGAGAAACCCGACTTGATTCTGGCCGAGCTTTCTTCATCGGATGAGCGCGCGGAACAAATAAGCGAACTTGCCAGGCTTGTTGCTGGAAAAGTCCCGCTTGCCGTGATATACGAGCCAGAGGCCGGACATATGTTGAATTACCTTCAAGAGCTTGGAATTCTCGAGGGCATAGAAAAACCTTTTGAACTTGGGGAGATAGTGCAAATGGTGGAAGCATTCGCAAGAGCGAGCAGAAAGCCTATCTCAGGGTACACACATAATGGGTCTTGAAACTCTCGCGCAGACAACGGAAACCGAGATTAAGAAAATAGCCATCATCGGCTTGCCCAATACAGGCAAGAGTCTCATTTTCAGCCACCTCACAGGCAAATACACAATCGTTGCCAATTATCCACTCACCACCGTCGAACCGATGAGCAAGGAATGCTGCATACACGGCGGCTCGTGCCAAGTTATCGATACGCCGGGCTTACATTGCCTGCAAGCGCATTCCGAGGAAGAGTTGGCCGTCCGCAATCTTGTGCTCCACGAAAGTCCCGACCTCATTCTACAGTGCATTGATGCCAGCCGCTTGAAACAGTCACTCACGTTGACGGCTGAACTGTTAGAGGTTGGCGTGCCCATGGTGGTGTGCCTGAACGCAATTGACGAAAGCGCGCGAAAAGGTATATGGATAGACAGCCCGGCCCTTTCCCAAAGCCTTGGTGTCCCTGTAGTGGAAACCATAGCAACCCAAGGACAAGGGATAGCGGAGTTGAAGAGGGCATTGGACAACGCCGCCACGCCCCCTGTTCCCTTACGCTATGGCGAGGCAATCGAAAATGCCGTATCCGACATCATCGATCTGTTCAATCACGAAATCGCCCATCCGCGCAAAACCGCTCTACTTTTCTGCTCGAGCGATCCATTCATCGAACAGCTGGTGGCCGAATTGCCCGGCGCTCCGGACGTAGAAACACTAAAGGAGAGGGTCGAGAAGTTGAAGCTACAGTTGCGCGGCGACGTGACTACAGCCATGGCCAAAGCGATAAGCAAGTGGGCTAATGAGGCCGCGGAGGCAGTGACAAAGCAGCACAAAGTTAGCCCCGCGCTGTTTAGCAACACCTTCGGCCATATGTGCAGACACCCAGTCTTCGGAATACCCATAGCAGCGTTCTTTTTGATCCTCACATACTATCTGGAGGTTCACGTGGCAGGGGCGCTCGAAGGTTTCTTGGACACATTCCTGGCAACACCCATCGTAAACCTTGTCGCACGCGCGCTTCCCGAAGGATTCTGGCACGACCTGATCATTGGCCAAGATTACGGATTACTTACCTTGGGGCTTTTCAACGCAATTTGCACCGTCTTGCCCATTCTTTCCGTCTTCTTCCTTATGTTTGGCGCTCTTGAAGACATGGGCTATATTCCAAACCTGTGCGTTCTCACAAAACGCCTGTTCGCAAAGGTCGGACTCAGCGGAAAGGCTGTCATGTCGCTTGTCTTGGGATTCGGCTGCAAGACTATGGCCACATTGACCACATTGGGGTTGCCGCGCAAAGAAAAACTCATAGCGGTCTACCTTATAGCGTTCTCCATTCCGTGTTCGGCGCAAATGGGATTGAGCATGGGGCTTTTGGGACGCTACGCGTTATGGGCCCTCATGCTAGCCTTTGGGGCCTTGGCGATTGTGGAAATAATAGCGGGGATGGTCTTGAAACGGCTAATCACTGATGATGAAAGATCAGATTTCATTCAGGAACTGCCCACTATGCGCTTGCCAAGTCCCAAAGCGGTTGTGATCAAGACTTACTACCGGCTGTACTGGTTTCTAAAAGAGGCCGTACCTGTTTTCATGATCGCCGCCTTGGGCCTATTCGTTGTGGACAGAATTGGCCTGCTTGACGCAATCAAGGTCGCCTTCGAACCGCTGATAGTCAATTGGCTAGGCATGCCTATTGACGTGGTTGACGCACTCATACTGTGTCTCGCCCGCCATGAAGCCGCTACCGCGCTGCTGATAGACATGGCGGATGCAGGCAAACTCGATATCGTTCAGTGCATAGTGGCTGTATTTCTAACGACAATGTTTGTGCCTTGTTTCGCAAACATTGTGTCGATGTGCAAGATGGTGGGCACGAAAGTTGGCGTACTTATGGCTGTAGCCATTAACCTCTCGGCGTTTGTCTTTGCAGGCGTGCTTTATTGGTTGCTTGTTTTCTTCAGGGAGATTCTTACATGAACACGAAACTCGACGAGTATTTGGAAGCATTGTGGCATTTGAACGAAGAAGATAAGGAATCGATCGAGGACCTAAAGATAGTCTTGGATACGACAATGCCCGAATCGCCGTTCGACATAAGCGTTATCGAAAGCCTTGCTTCGGAAGGAATGGTCATCTTCGATGGTCATGACAAGGTTTCTCTGTCCTCGGACGGTTCGAAATGTGCAGGGGACTTAGTTCGCAAACACAGGCTCGCCGAGAGGCTTATGCACGATGTTCTAGGCTTCGGAACTGACAGATTCGAAGCCGAGGCATGCACATTCGAACACCTGGTCGCGCCCCACGTGGTAGACGGCATATGCACGCTCCTCGGCCACCCGCGCAAGTGCCCGCACGGACTACCCATTCCAGAGGGCGAATGCTGCAAACAATCCGCCAAGAGCGTAGCAAGTTCGGTAATCCACCTGACGGACCTCGCTGTCGGCCAAAGCGCGAGAATCGCATACGTCAATAGCCAAAGCGACGCCCAGATTCATAGACTCAATGGGCTCCAGATCAAACCAGGCGTCGAAATCAAAATGCACCAAAAATACCCCTCATGCGTGGTCGAGTGCGAGGGCGCTATGATCGCGCTCGATGAACTCATAGCTGATAACATCTGTGTGTGGAAAAAACAGGCGGAAAACCAAGAAGCGCTGAGCACAGGCGAGGTGCAAACCAAGAAGAATATTTGGCGCTGGATACACAAATAAAGCCAGGACCAAGGGCGGAGTCTGTGACGCAGGTTTTACAGTGCGCGCACTTCGCAATCCACATTCGCCGCGTTCAATTGCATTATGTAGGATGAACATGATTCGCTCTATGAAACACGTTGCAGTGCCTATTGCGGCTAATCCCAAGGTCTATCTAAGTTGGAGAAACTGAAAATGTCTTCGTTGCATAACATGAGCGGTTTTGAAGGGGGAATAGTAGGCTGGGTCGTAGGTTTTCTTAACGGTTTGCTCGTGATGAGATTCGGTCCCGCGCACCCCTATTTGCTGATGTGCGTCACGTTGGCCTGCATGCTTCTAGTTCCCTTTCTGGGTGATGCATTAGGCTTGTTTTTGCACAGACAGGCGCGAATTGTCAAGTCCGAGGATGCTATCGAGTCTTTGGACGACCGCGACATTCGGCAACAAGCCCAAACTTTGAGCTGGTCAAACATCGCACCGCAGGTTTTGGCCGTGGCAGTCGTGGACGAAACCAGATGGAGCGCATACATCGACGCCGTGCCGGGAGAAGATTTCGACGCTGAAGCAACCGAAGTCGTGCTTCACGGAACAACAATCCCGCACGATATGGCCGTGTGTCTCTGGCCAGACTTCGAATCACTCATATATCAGGAAAAATGACACGAAGACGTTATTGGCTCATGCGCCTCATGCCTTAAGTTCTTGGGCCAACAGACGATAAATCGATTAGAGGGACAAGGATCTCCAGGAATGCTGCGCATGAAAATGGAACGACCACGTGGAGCAACGAAGCAGAATCAGCTTGCCTCGATAATTAGCCCTTTCTTGAC
>SDBV01012162.1_pt1 | contig 11055 bp, 14 predicted proteins | sample 2277081 | NCBI WGS metagenome assembly SDBV01 (sample SAMN10402039, study PRJNA504765) | marine sediment metagenome | isolation source: marine sediment core GS10_PC15, 223 cmbsf | place: Arctic Ocean: Southern Knipovich Ridge | collected 2010
CTTTTTGAGAGATTCAAAGGAGCTTTCATTAACATTTTGGAAATAGGGGTTTTGGATGGTGCTTCGCTTAGAACTTGGGAAGAATATTTTCCAAATGCTAAAATCTATGGATTTGATATAGACCGTAATGCTTTAAATTTATTCTTTCACGATAAAAACCAAATAGATGTAATACTAGGAGATCAATCAAAAGAAAAAGACTTAAAATATCTTATTGATAAAATTAATGGAAATATTGACATAATCATTGATGATGGTTCTCATGTAAATAAGTACACCCTTATCAGCTTTGAATATCTATGGCCTCATTTGAATTCCGGGGGTATTTACATCATTGAAGATACTATTTGTACCTATGATAAGGTGGATATGGAATGGCCGGGGATGAACGGGAACAGAAAAAATATGAATGTAAGGAATAACAGGAAGGATATTGATAAGTTCCTTTTGAACAACATCATGAACATGGATCTTGGAGAGGCGGATATATTCTCCATCCAGATTTATCGCAATGTAATCATATTCACAAAAGGATGACTATACTCATAAATTACGCTCACAGGAGCCATTATACATCACAGGCATTTAATACAAAGTCTGGGTACATGCATGGTTTTGATAAAGTGGTTGCGTATGGCCGTTATTCCCTTCCTTCGCAATTCTTAAAAGATAATACACATATCTTAAGTCAGGAAAAAGGAGCCGGGTACTGGCTATGGAAACCATGGATCATTCTGGATGCTTTTAATAATGCTGATCCTGGTGATTTTATCTTCTATTGCGACTCTGGGGCAGAATTCATTGCATCCATCGATCCTTTGATTGCTCTCTGTGATCAATATAGCAGGGTATTATTCCATACTGATCCAATACCAGGGAACATTGAAGCCCAACAAACTAAAAGGGATGCTTTTATTCTCATGAATTGTGACGATTTCGATTATGTGAATGCTGTTCCGGTGCATGCTGGGTTCCAGATTTACAAAAAGTCCGATGAAAACCTTGACTTTCTCAAAGAATACCTTCTTTGCTGCCAGTACTATCATATAATAATGGATGGAGATAATGTAATGGGAAAGCCCAACTACCCGGAATTCATTCAGCATAGGCATGATCAGAGCGTTTTAAGCCTATTGAGGACCCAGTGGCGCTTTAAAACATTCCGGGATCCTACTCAGTACGGTAATCAGTATATTGCAGATGGAGAATATAAACAGATCATACACCACACACGAAATACAAATTAATCATGGATGAAATGACTCAGTACATCGGAACAAAGATTATCAAGGCAATGTCTATGAATGCTGAAAAAGCAAGCGAAGTTTTAAGCAGATCCATCCCACCTGAAGAGGGTGAAGGGTATTTGGTTGAATATGAAGATGGGTACCGAAGTTGGTCTCCTAAATCTGCTTTTGAGAACGCTTATAGGCCATGTGATAACATGAATTTCGGACTAGCTATTGAGGCTATGCGGAAAGGATCTAAAGTGGCTCGTATAGAATGGTTTGGGAAAGACATGTTTATTTACCTCGCTTATTCGGATAATCATGACCCTAGAGAGTTTGCCGTTGCTGTAAAAGCGATTGAGGATCATGTAAATCCAATATTAACGAATTTTATTATCATGAAAACAACAGATAATAAATTCGTATCCTGGTCAGCTTCTCAACAAGATATGTTATCGGATGATTGGTTTATTATAATACTATAGTCATGAAAAAGGCACTTATTTTTGGCTCATCGGGATTCATTGGGTCTAATCTTACGAAAAGACTTCAGAAAGAGGGTTATTATGTAATGGGTGTTGATCGGAAGTACCCGGAATTCTCAGATGCTAAAGCAGATGAATTTATAATTGCTGACTTACGAGATCCAACACATGTTTCGCTTGTTATTCCAGACGATGTGGATGTGATTTTTCAACTGGCATCCGAAATGGGCGGCGCTGGTTATGTATTCTCCGGAAAGAACGACTCTGAAATCTTCCATAATTCAGCTATGATCAATCTTAATGTGGCTCACTATGCTGTAAAGAAAAAAGTAAAAAAACTATTCTTTTCCTCTTCTGCATGTATCTATCCGAAACACTTTCAGCAACGTGAAAAGCCCACCTCCTTAATAGAGAATATGGCCTATCCGGCTAATCCAGATTCAGAATACGGATGGGAGAAGCTTATGAGTGAAAGGCTTTATATGGCTTATCGCTATGACTATAATATCGATATCCGTATAGCCCGTTTCCATAATATCTATGGACCCGGCGGTCATTTCTTCAATGGAAGAGAAAAAGCCCCTGCAGCAATATGTAGGAAAGTAGCAATGGCCCCTGATGGTGGGTCAATTGATATTTGGGGATCAGGAAACCAAATACGATCATTTTTATACATCGATGACTGCCTAGATGCTGTTATTAAGTTAATAGCAGTTTCAAGTAGGCATGCTGGACCGATCAATATAGGGAGCGAGTTTGCTATAGCAATAGATGACATGACTCAAATGGTAATTGATATCTCCGGGAAGGATCTCTCAATAAACCATATTGATGGTCCAATAGGGGTGGGCGGGCGTACTTCAGACAATACGCTGGTAAAGGTTGCTTTGAAATGGGAGCCGAAGGTTGAATTGAAGGATGGCCTGACGAAACTTTATACCTGGATTAAAGAGGAATTGTCTAAGCTTCCTATCTGCCATGACCGTAATCCGGATACGGGAAAGTCAAAAGCTTATGTATCTATCCCTGATAGAGCCGGTAAGGTGATTAGGTATTCATTGGATTAGCAATTATCATTATAGAGATTATCTAATAATGTATAGAATTCGAATTTTTCTTCCATTGGGAACTCTGAGAATTTTTCATTGAACTCATTGCGTAGTCCCTCCAGAATTGCTAGTTGTTCTTTATTGGTAATTCCCAATCCATCTATCTCTTTAAACATTTCCACTGCCATAGCAGGAGAGATGAATTTAATCTCTTCGTTAGTGGTGGTGACATGTTTTGAATATTCAGCGACTAGGCGTGCTGTTGCTTCAATATTTGCCAGAGTATCCAAATATTCTATTGTTAAATAAAAGTGTTCCCTTCGGGACTCTAATTGCTCTTTGGTGGCTTTTGTTGCGTCCGCATATACATCTTCGAGTTCTACGTCTGTGTATTTTTTCCTTGCCAAATTTATGTTATTCTCAATATTATGCATTGAGGCTCTTGGAGGTTCTTTTATGCCTGAAAGAGCTCCCTTTTCAACTTTGTTCATCAAAACTTTTACTGTTTCTTTATGCCAGTGTAAGGTATTCCATTTAATTTCTAATAACTTAAGTTTCTTTTCTACAAGGTCAGTTTCCATTGTTACAAAGTTTTATTATCTAAATATTCATTCCACATTTTGTGGTGTTTTAAATCACTTGGTACAGTTGTCCAGCGCGAGTTCCAATGCCTAGGTATAATCGAAGTGTCTACAAAGTTTTCTATTCCTAACATAAATAAATCAGCGTGAAAGAATGAATCAGCGTGGCCGGGCTCATCCGGTTTTATATGAAATGTGATTTGCTCCAGAACGCTCCTTTCAATCAATATACATCCATTTCCGTTGGCGTACATATATTTTGTTTTTCCATCGTAGAACATCAGCGCCTCTTCAAACGTCAGCGTCCGAGCCGTATAGGTCTGTAGATCATGCTGCGTATTGACGAGAAGTTGTATCCTGGTATTCTGTCCATGCTCTGTCCAGTACCCGGTTCCAATAACCTGTTTCCCCTGGCATAGTAAAAGCTCAATGATCTGTTTGGGAGGGAAAATATCGCACTCAAGTATGAAAAGATGTGAGTATCTGCGCTTCACGGCCCTCTGCCTGATCCGTTCAATACTTTCGGCCATGTATAACCTAGCTTCTTTCTTTGCTGGTTCATGGTAATCGATCTTTACATCATGAGCGTATTTTAATGTCTTATGATAATTAGGGTTCCTAGAATTATCAATCAGGTAGATATCATAATTGGGGTAGGTAAGTGTTTTGATCATTTCCAGCCATTCCGGGAGGCAATAGCGTTTCACAATATTTATCGGGCAGCCAAGTAATACCCTTGGGTATTTTGATTGATCAATTGCCATAGTACTTCTGAAGTTTTTTTATTGCGGCCTCCAGGATCGGCTTTCTTTTTTTAAATAATTCCTTCGCTATCTTTACATCCTTATCATTCGCAACCCCAAAAAAAGCCTTGAATTCAGTATTAGACATTTCCTGTCCATTGATCAGGAGCGCCCTGTATGCATTGAAGCTATCATAAGTCATAGCCATTTCCTCGGCGCTCACATCGAGGATTTGAAATACTTTTTCTCCTTTAATTATGTACATATTATTGGGTTTGTAATTTCAAAAGTATTACAAATTTTTCAATTCGCCACTATCAGTTATCACATACTGGAAATCATTTGCCTTCTGGCATTCGATCACTTTGAAGTATAACTTATTGATTCTCATGAACTCTTTTACAATCGATAACGCTTCGCCGAGAATTATAACGCCGTCAACACGGTAGGCTAGGCATTTATCTCCCAGCATCTTATTTATTTCGCCGCAAATGTTGTACGTTGAGTACCGGATGTTTTTATAGATTGTCCACGAACAGATATCATAGCTCAGGATTTGATTTATGAATTTCCCCTGGCTATAATATTTTCTTTTTTTCTTTGTGGATAATGTAGACAGCGCAATATTTCGTGCTAATTTATAATCCGGGTCATCTTTGTATTTCGTATAGGTAGCGTAGGTGATATACCCCAGTAGATAGGCGAACCGCCAGTATGCATGCTTTATGTCTACGTGATAAAAGCAGTACCCATCAGGATAGGTGCTATAAAGAGCCTTTTTAATATTTATTGAGCTGAATACATGGGGCACTTCGTCGATCAGGAAACCCTTTGATTTGATATGCTTATTTACCTGGGCGTGAACAATTCTTATCAGGTTAAGTTTCGTTGCATCCTTGAAGTATTTTGAATTGTTATGACTGATACTGTTGTAATAGATTCTTGGCTGGCCACTTATAATGACTGTTTTTTTTCTACCTCGTTCAACAATGATGAAATCCTTTTTTTGCTTTATAAGCAACTTCCTAATTGCATCGAAGTCTCGCGGCTTACTCAAGCTCATCATAATTCAAGATCCATATTATTTGTAATTTTTATATTCTACACTTTTAAAGGTTGCTTTATGGTTTACCCATCTAGCAAACCTCCTTTGCTCATTAGTTGGCATTATATTATTTCTGAAATCAATATATGGTTGCGCAAATGGGTCCAATCCGTTATCTCTAAGTATAATAGCTCTTTTATATGCGTCATTAATATCTTTGACTAACATATAAACAAAATATTTCCTACGAGTGGCCCCGTATTTTCTCAATAACTCAGTCGCCTTGATTATGGGTTCTATTTGTGATTGAGTATCACATGCCATTCTTAATATAGGGTGCCATTTTACACGAGAAAGTAATTTTGCGATATCCGGATTCTCTGCAATGATACGAGCATCTAGGCCCTGATTGAAATCTATTCTGATCCCCAGCGAAATAATCTTTTCGATTTGCTTCAGTCCATAATTTGATGCTAGAATGTTATTGTCCATCAATACAGCGTATTTTTGATCGTGCCAAAACTCTGTTATATCCGCATTAGATCGTATATTTCCCTCTTTATCTGGAACAATGCACCACGAACATTTGTTTGGACATCCTCTAGTAAGAAACCCATAAGCTTTATTTATATTATACAAACTATAATCTGGATATTGATGCTCAATCTCTTCCTGAAGATTTACTGAATTCTGATAGCCCGTGCCTCCACGTTGAATTTCATCAGAATTAATATGATGTTGTTCATCTAAAGTGAATGTAAAAACTTTACTCATATATACGCGATCATATTTTTCCCATGCAGATGCCCATCTCACTTTATGCCCCATCAATTTGTGATAAGCTGATAATTTCATTAAGGCGAGGTTCGGATAATTATGACCATCAATATCTAAAAGTCCAATTTTCATAATTCAAGATCCATAATTTTCTTCTTAAAATCAGCTTTGGTGAGGATACCTTGCTTATAATATTTTTCGTACCGCTTCAGGAGTTTAAGGGCTCCTTTTTGTCTTTTTGCTTTTTGGGTTTCAAGTTTCGCCTCAGCCTTTTTGATCTTTAATTCAATGGTCTTTATTTTCGCTGTTCTTTTATGCGCTTCGATTTTCTTTGCTTCAATAATATCTTCCTTCGGTACGGGTTCCGGTTCGGGGGGGGCTTCCGGTAGCTCTTCCGGAGGTATCCAGTCCGTTTCTGTGGCGCCTATTCCAGGTATGTAGCCATATGCCTCTTCGTCGCAGGGCTCAAGCGTTGAAACCCATCGGTTTCCTTTCCCATCCCAAGTTGGCTCTGTAAACCGGACCATTGGAACATCATCATAATCATGCCACCATATGCCTTTATTAGTATTACAATAAGTAGAGAAATCTTCAAAATCATTTTCATAACTCAATTGATTAGCGGGAATTTCATAGCCAAGAATCTGTGGTGAGACAATGACAAGATTATCCTGCATGAATTCCTTATCAAATTTACCTAGTTTATCACGGGCCTCTCCATCGAAAAAATAGTACTCAAAACACTCAAAAAAAGAAGGGGGCATGATTGGATCTGTCCCCTTGTAAACTCCCTCTAGGATTGTGTCAATGTCGCGCCCTGACTTATCATTGTAGACCTGGCTGGCTATCTGTGAGAAATTCCTCCCCGTTCCTTTAAATGAATATCCGCTCTCCTTGGCGTGTGCCGATAGGGCTTTTTGTACCTGGTTATACCGTTTGAAAGCAGATGGAGCGGGCATGCTTAGTTCACAATTTGGATTTAGAATGGGAAAACAATTTACGGCTAATTAGTCTGTTTACATAAGCATACCTTTATAACTACTTCACGAAATCTTTTTAATTTGATAATCAAGTTATTAGTGGGTTTTTTGATGATATCTCAAATTTCATATATCCGCATCAATTTCTCAATACTCTCTTTATCATTGATATCAAAATCCAGACTAGTGGCCGATGCCATATTTGCCTGTTGCTCAAATTTTCCAGGATCTTCAAGAAATATTTTCATCTGGTGGGTCCAGGTTTCTTTCTTATCACAAAGCACTCCGTTTCCGTTGTGCTCAATGATCTCTGAATAAGGTGTTATGTTGGGGGCTATCACCGGTACACCAAGCCGGGCGAACTCCAAGTATTTAATATAATTCTTAGATGTGTTATTAAACGGGATAGGTTTTGCCGGGATAACAAAGCAATCAATAGCCAACTCATTGAGTGTTTCAAAGTAATTGAAATAAGGTATTGTTTTATGATGCTCAAAATTGATGTTGGCAAGGTAATTTTTACCCTTGTGGTATCCATTGAACCCTATTATCACAATCTGGGCCTTGCCGGAATACTCCTTCATGAAATCCTGCAAAACCCCTTTAATAAAATTAATATCTGAGAAGTGATAATTATTAAGGACGAACCCGAACCTCTTCTCCTTTTCCGGGTTGACTATCCTGGCCATGTCTTCTGGGATAAGGTTTTTATCAAAATATAATGGTTGGTAGACCATATCCGTACCACGTCCTTTAATATGCTCTTTGGTGGATAGTTCAGGGCCAAGGAAATTATATAACGCCTTATTTGTGACAATTATCTGATCCACCATTGCGATATTACGCTCAATAATAGCGATCTTATCCGCTTTGCCGTATTCATTTGAAAAAGGATAGCTTTCGGGTATGAAATAATAATTAAAGTCAATGAAGTAGGATATTTTCGTCTTTGGATTGATCTTTCTGATTTCCTCAATATTTGGTCCTAAAGGATTATCTGGACCCAAGCTATACGAGACAAAAGGGAAAACGATATGATCTGATACTTCAATTGCTTTTCTAAGAATCATATAATCTTTCGCGTTGATTGAAACGGACTCAAGATGTGAAGTGGTACCTAAAGGAATAGCCCTGATTGTGGTCTCCCGATTCAATACCATGCAGGGTAATAGCGTCCTATATATACCCTCTGCCGTACCAATTTCCGGTGTCACAAAGGAAACTGTGTATTCATATCCCCTGCGCTGCGGAAATTCACTGAGGTTTTTCGCGGATACTGCTTTCTGGATATACTGCTCGAACTCTTTCATTTCATATATATTTTTCGCTGTGTGGCACTTTGGTTCTTAAGCTTTCTGAATTCAAAGTATGATTTATATTCTTGATATTGCTGTACAAAAAGCCGGGCGTAGTACGATGTGAATACGTTATTTATTTTAAAGGTCCTGTCGGTCTGGATGTTGAGATAGACTTCCCAGCGGATTCTTTCTATTATTAATTTGGCTGACAATTTTTTCTTCCCAGCCTGGATTATTTCAAAGGCATATTTCTTGAAGTACTGATAAATTTCCGGATGATCACAATTGTAATCTTCAAATGCATCGGGAATACTGACGCCTGTAAGATCTTTGTAATTCATATTTTTTGATTAAAATTCCACAATCTCAATGCCCCTCTAGCTAGTATTGGATTTTCAAATATGATAGGGTCCCGTAGATACCATACAAATCTTCCGGGTGAATAATCACCGAACTTAAATTCCTCAGCCATATCTTCAGTCTCATACTTCTGCATCACTTTTAATGCTTCCTCACTGGTAACGCTTCCCCACAGAGTAACCTGGCCGATGATATGCCCAAATTCAATCTTTTCCGGATCGACATATTCAGCAAAGGGCCATTGGTATTCAAATTCCTTTGCAAACTTAGGATTCTTTGATGCATGGATATATAACCCCCCCCCTGTACCTAGTGTCCCAGGATCTTGTTTCCTGGCATTTTTTCCCTAGAACAACTAACTGAGCCCAGGGCTGTAATAAGCTAATACATTTCATGCTAGTTCTTTTTCTAGGATTTCAAATGCTACCTCGAAAGCCTCTTTTTCTAAATCAACTCGGTTATCGTAATATTCTCCACCAGTAGCGACCAACCCATTGATGATTTGGTAAATACTCCAGGAAATTAACATAGAGTCTTTATCATAAGTGGACATCCAGATATTAATGAATATTTTCTGGCTATCAAAAAAGTCGTAGAGAAGCCTCTTCTTTTGCCTTGATAATACAGCCGGATAATTACCCCAATGCTCTAATAATTTAAATGCTTTCGGGTATTTCTCACTGATTTCTTTCCAGTTCATATCGTTGGTATTTGGTTATAAATTTGACTGTCCAATTTAGGCAGGACCACCTTCTTCCCATCCCTATGAAGCTGCTTAAGGAAAAATGGAACGCCAGCATCTACACACTGATCCCGGAGTGAGCGCACCCAATGTTCGTCGCATTCTCTCCTGCCTGGGCCGCTTTCGCTACCACACAAAATCCAGTCAAGTTTATTTATCGGCTTGCAGGGCCTTCCCATATCTGTGTGGTGTCCGGTGAGGCTGTTGATATGAATATATTCTTCGTGCCCTGCCATTTCAGCATCAATATCAGTAAGGTTAATCTGACTCAACATCGGCTCAATGGAAACAAACCGTTTTGCTGCGGGGGTCTGTAATAGGATAGGAATACGTTTGTTGACTTGCTCCTGGTTCTCGGCTGTTACCCCCAACATCATATTTTCAATTGGAATTTTTAAATCAGAGGCATAATTCCAATGTTTATTATTAACAATATTTCCTATTTGAACGTCTGACACATTGAATCTACATGCTATTTCTGTTAATGTGTTTCCAGATTTGCGCATCTTTAAAATATCATCAACATCCTTTACGGATAATTTAGAATAAGACCGTCCATTACCATGCCTTTTTCTATCTTTCCAATTATCTTCTTGCGTCCCCCATCTTAAATTAGCAATATGATTATTTAGAGGATTTCCGTCTGCATGGCAGGTCTGTTCGTCTGCAATAGGTCTTCTGTCAAATTCAGTCAGCACCAATCTATGTACAAGTTCCCTGTGTTGTTTCCCATTTTTGTAGAACATCACTCTGCAATGGCCTTGCTTTCCTTTATCAAACTTCATTTTGTTTAACTTTGGAGATACAGGATATTTACCATCACGCTTGAATATGTACTCCGCATGGCTTTTACACTTCTTAGAGCAGAACTTACTTTTAGCAAAACCCGGAATATCTTTCCCGCAATTGACACATATTGAACTACCATTCCCAGAGAACACCTCCCCTTCATTACTGATGTAGTACCCAGGGTAATCAGAAATAGGCACTATCTCACATTTGAACTTACCTTCTTTCCGGTGAGATGTTAGAACATCGATTTGTTTCGCAATCCTGAAAGGCAAATTCCAAGAAATAAAATATTCCCTCATCCGTTCCGGTCTCTTTGTAAGCACTTGGAAAGTATGCTGTGGGCACATTGCTATAATAGCTACCACTTTATCAATCCATTCAAATGAAACGTCCTCATGAAACAGATCATTCCAAATAGCATAGGAGGCTGGTTTCTTTCTCTGAGTGGGCCTCACCAACCTTTCTTCATGGAATACAATACCAGATTCTTTTCTGAATCGTTTTTCTTTTGCAAGGCTCCAGCAATTATCACAAGCTGCGGATACAGGGGTGCATCCTTCAATAAGTTGCCATCCGAAATCCCACCATCTACCTTCGTTTATTCTATCAAACATAATTTTCATTTATCTTTAGTTGCTAAAACCTTGGAAATGAAAACGGTTCACCACATATTGAACATGAAACGCAACCACCACATACTTCTGATTCGTCCTCTACTTCGTCCTGTGGAATATGTGTTCCATTTTGCAGAATAGCCATGATAGGCCCATTATCATTACATTCATGATCGGGTTTTGATCCACAAATAAACGCTGTCGCCTCTCCTATTTTGATTAATTTACAGCCCATAGTCTCATTTATCTTTAGTTGCTAAATATTCTGATCTGGTTATTAATGAGTTGTTTCATCTATCTCAGCCCACAAAGATTTTCCCTCATCTCTGTAATGATTGCTATCAAACATCTGCAATGCTA
>SDBV01012163.1_pt1 | contig 11054 bp, 10 predicted proteins | sample 2277081 | NCBI WGS metagenome assembly SDBV01 (sample SAMN10402039, study PRJNA504765) | marine sediment metagenome | isolation source: marine sediment core GS10_PC15, 223 cmbsf | place: Arctic Ocean: Southern Knipovich Ridge | collected 2010
GCATGATTCTATCGGTATGACCTTCGCCCGCGCGCTTCGGTCCATGCTCAGGCAGGACCCGGACATAATCATGGTTGGTGAGATTCGAGATGAGGAAACTGCCCGCGTAGCCGTTCAGGCTGCACTTACGGGTCACCTTGTTTTGGCGACGTTGCATGCCAACGATGCTCCAGGTGCTGCAGCTCGTCTGTTGGATATGAACATCGAGCCTTATCTGCTTTCCAGTGCACTCAATGGGGCCGTTGCCCAGCGTCTGGCCAGGACGGTTTGCCCCAACTGTGCTACGAAATACTTCCCAGCGGAAAATGTGCTTGCCGATGCGGGGCTGTTGGGCAAGACCACACAGGCTTTCCGTAAGGGTAGCGGCTGTGATCGCTGTCATAACTCCGGCTATTACGGCCGGGTGGGCATCTATGAAGTGATGGAGGTGACTGCCGAGATTCGTCGGATGTTGCACCGGGCTGCGCCGACGCACGAATTGCGGGCAAAAATGCGTCAGGAAGGAGCGCTCACATTGCGCGATGAAGGCGTATTAGTGTCGATGGCTGGCAAGACGACATTGGAGGAGGTTCTGGGTGTTACGCATTGTGATGAGGATCGGGGCGGAAGCGACGAAAGGGATGTAGCATGAAGTTGGCGTATGTGGCATGGGACAAAGCCGGCAAGCAAGAGGTAAGCACCCTCGAGGCGCCAAACGCCGCCGAGGCCACTGAAACTCTGCGCCGCAAGGGCCTCTTCGTTACTGAAATATCCCAAGCCGGCGAAGCTACTACCGTCAGCCGCCAGTCTTCTTCGAAAGTTGGTGCCGGCAAGCGGCTGAAATGTCTGACCATGTTCACACGCCAATTGTACGTGCTGATATCGTCCGGTACGCCGCTTGTCCAGTCCCTGGGAGCTCTTGAGAGGCAGACAAAAGAGGGGCCTTGGCGTGATACCATTAACTCTATTCGCATGCGGATTGAAGAGGGCGAATCCCTGGCTGAGGCGATGGCGTCGGCCCCGGAGTATTTCGACGCACCTTGCAGGAGCCTGATCGCAGCGGGTGAATCATCCGGAAAGCTGTCGGAAATGCTCGAGAGGCTTGCGACGATGGCCCAGAAGCAACAGCACATACGCAACTCGATTATCGGCGCGACAATCTACCCGATACTGCTTCTTACGGTGGCTATTTCGGTTTTGACGATGATGCTTCTTTTCGTGGTCCCGAGGTTTGCCGACCTATTTGATACGCTTGGCGTGCCTCTGCCGGCAACGACAAAAAGTCTTCTGTGGATCAGCCTCTGTCTTAAATCTTACTGGTGGGCAATTCTGGGCAGCCTAGTGGGATTGTACGTTGGCAGCAAGTTCTACCTGGCCACACCGGAAGGCAAGCGGGTTCTTGATACGGTTGTTCTTAACCTGCCCCAGTTCGGCAAGATAGTCAAAAGCTTCGCCACCGCTCGCATCGTCAGGCTGCTTGGAATTCTGCTGGAAGGCGACGTGCCGATCCTGGACGCGCTGGATATGACGGTAGCATCGGTGGGAAATTGTCACTACGCCGATCTTATGACAAGGGCCCGCGATGCCGTTTCCCAGGGCGAGTCGATAGGCTCAGCCTTTAAGGACAGCGATCTGATCACCCCGTCTGTCTATGAAACGATACGAAACGGCGAGCAGAGCGGCCAGCTTGGTACGCTGCTGCTGAATGTAGCAGGCTTCCTGGAAGAGGAAAACGAGGTCATCGTCAGATCGCTTACGAGCATTATCGAACCGGTGATTCTTGTAGTTATGGGTGGTCTTGTCGGACTGGTGGCGATAAGCATGTTCACGCCGCTGTTCGACCTAACTTCAATGGCGGGAGGATAGATCTGATGGTTGCCTTTGGGCCTGCCAGGATATCACCAATTGGCGTGAGCTTTAATGAACGATTCATTAATGCGGCTCAACTGGTGCGGACTAATGACAATTGGCTATTGTCATCGGCAGTGTCTATCCCCAGGACGAGCGGGACCGATCTGATCGGCCTCGAGGAAGCCAAGTGGCTACGCAGTGTGTTATCTCGCCAGCGGTTTAAGGGTTCCAAAATGGTCCTGGCCGTGCCACAGGATAAGTTCCTCACTGGCGTACTGGAACTTCCTCCTCGCCAGGGTGGTGTCCCATTTGGGCAAATCGTCGATGCTGAACTGTCCAGGCTGCATGGCTTTAGCCCAGGGACGGTCGAAACAGGATTCTGGGACCTCCCAGCCACAAAAGGTAAGGATGGAATAGAGGTTCTTGCCGTCGCCTGCAAACACGAAACATCTGAAGAAATTATCGACATATTCGAATCTGCCGGTCTGGACCTTGCCGCCCTGGACAGCCCCGTTAACTCTCTTGTCAGAGCTTGCGAATCGTTATTGGCCGATGACAGCATAACCGTAATGCTGGACCTGGATTGGCACTGGGCGTCTCTGGCGATGATCGGCCAGGGACAGATCGTCTACCAGCGGGTAATAGAAGGTGCTGGTATTGGGCAACTTTCCGCATCGTTGGCTGATCGCCTGGAGTTAGACGATCAGGCAGTCGATTACATACTTTCGGATGTAGGCTTGGCTGGAAAGAATGAAAACTCTTGTGATACGGAAGCCTATTTTGACCTGATCGGACCCACAATAAAGAGCTATCTGGATTTGATCCTGGAGGACCTGGAGGCGCCGATTTCATATGTGGGGCGTTTGTGCTCAGGTCAACAGGCCAAGGTTATTTTACTTTCAGGCCAAGGTGCAGGAATCCCTGGAGTTACAGAATATATCCAGAGCCAAACCGAGATGTCTGTTCGGTTGGCCCTGCCGGCATACGTAATCGAATGTCCACCAAGCCTCAGTGATCGATCCGATGATCCATCGCTGACGTCAGCAGTGGGGCTTTGTCAGTTTCCGATGTGACCTTGAGATGATAAGCAAGAACTACATCCCGACACACCGACTGGCTGCGAGGCAGCGGCGGCTCCGGCTGCGCCTCTGGGCTACTGTATTGGTCGGTTATGGAACTGCGTTAGCTGTGGTCTACATAGTCTGCTTCGGCCTCTGGTCGGTTGACAGTAAGGGCATCCAAACGCAGTTGGGCGAAATTGAAGCCAGAATTGAACATACAGGCCAGCGAATAACCGCGACACAGGCACAATTTCAAACGGCCGATCTGATACTGAAAGTAAACCAGGCAGTAAGCAATCAACCTGACTGGTCCGGGCTGCTGGTCTTGCTGGCTAGTGAATTAGACGACGATGTAGTCCTCCGGCATTGCCAGTTGATACCGCAAAAGGAAAAAAATTCATCCATCGGATCAAAGGATGAAAACCGTCTGGCCGGACAGAAGAACCAGGCATATGTATTGAAATTGGTAGGTTATGGTCGCACGCAGGCAGCAGTTTCTCGATTCATATTAGATCTGGAACAGACCGGGCTTTTCGAGAAGGTGAAACTGATACGGACCAATCGAGAGCGTTTCCTCTCTGATGATGCTGTAGCTTTTAACGCCCAATGTCTCCTTGGCAAACAGGAGGGCCCCGCCAAATGAAAATAGCGATTAAAAACCTGCCTCTTTGGCAAATAGACGCAACCGGGGCGGGCATATGCGCGTTGTTGGCCATGTTGTTAGTTTTCGGCGGAATCAAACCGTTGCTCAGCTCAAGGGCCGACTATGCAAGCCAGCAGCAATTACTCGATGAACGTAGCAGCCATGCAATGAAATTGGATTCGGCCCAAGCACAAATTACCGACCGCCTGAATCTGGTAAGGAGTACTCTTGAGGCCAGTCCGCTTCGTCTATCGCCGGCGGGGGATGTAAATCTTCGGCTATCCCAGATATCGTCTCGGGCTACCCGGTCAGGTCTGGATATAAACGAAATCCGCCCGGGGTTGTCTTCGGCATCAAGCAGGTACGAGACAATTCCAGTCCTGCTTGCAGGGAGTGGCTCTTACATCAAATGTACGCAATTTCTTCGGGCGCTCCATGAGGAGTTTCCCGACACAGCGGTAAGGAGCTTGGAATTGGTAGCTGGGCCAATTGAACCAGGCCGACAATCCAGCGCAACGTTTAGTTTCGACCTTAGGTGGCATGCAGCTCCTGGGTCACAAGCTCCGTAGCTTCAGATGAAAAAACAAAAGAGTATGAAAAAGGTTTATTAACTCCGATGGCTAAGAAGAATTCGCGAAAAATATATGGCGCAATTCTTGCGGTGGCTTTGACATCGCTGGTCGCGGATCGTCTGTTCTTTGGGGAGGGGGGCTCGACTCCACAGCAGGCAAGTGCATCAAGCCAGGATGTACCTGCAACTGAAGCTGCTGTGCTGCATGCTATTGCCGAACCAGTTTCGCAATCGGACCAGGCCACATTGGCACAGAGATTGAAATCTCTGGAAGGGGATTTCGGGCTCGATATATCCAAATTCAGGGATGCCTTCATGCCAAGTAAGGACTGGCTCGGCAGAGGCACCGATGGTGAATTCACCCTCGAGACAACAGGCCGAGAGTTTGCCCGATTGCACCAGGTAACTTCGATCTTGTTTATCGGAGATGGCAAGGGCTCGGTGATTATAGACGGCCAGTTTGTCAGCGTAGGCCAGGTCATTGACGGCTTTACGTTAATAGGTCTGACTGACAAGACAGCCGTTTTCCAGTTTGCCCAGGAGACGGTTGAGTTGGAATTGACCTCGGCCCCCTGAAATGGGGGAAAATGTTTTTTGTGTAAATTAAAGTCATTACTTAAGAGACCTTTTTGTATGGACGATTGGAACATAAGTACGTGAGGAAATAACACCCGATCTCGGTAGAGGAAATAACACCCGATCTCGGTATAAGTTATCTGAGGAGATAAGAAATGCTTAGTATGAGAAATCGTCGTCGTTCCGGCTTTAGTCTGTTGGAACTGGTCCTGGTGGTCGTGATCATCGCGATCGTTGCTGCCATCGCAATTCCGAAGATGAGCCGTGGCGCCAAGGGTGCCGATGAAAGTGCCCTCAAGGGCGACCTGGCTGTTCTTCGCAACGCGGTCGAGCTGTATAAGATCGAACACGGTGGCAATGCCCCCAGCGGAACTGCCGCCAATGTTATCGATCAGCTGACCAAGTACACGGATGCTACCGGCACAGTTGGAGCCACAAAGGTTGTGGCTACGGGCATCATTTACGGACCTTATCTCAAGGCCGTTCCTACTCTGCCTGTCGGCACGAAGAAGGGTGATGCGACAATAGTAGTCGAAGCTGACGGAACCGTAACCGCACCGACCGGTCTGGGTACTGCCGGCTGGTGGTATAACTCCACACTTGGTGATGTTAAGCCTAATCTGGCTGTGACCGAAACTGGCGACGACAATAAGGCATATAGCGCTTATTAAGCAGCTCGTGTGGATTAACGAATCTCACACGCAACGTGTCCGGATGGAGCCCTGGACCGGTGAGATCGCGAGGTAGAGCCAATCGTGTCAGTCAAGTGGCAAACACTCGCGGAAGCTAATGAATCAAAGATAGACCCCCGGTCCAGGCCGGGGGTTTGTCTTAAGTTAGGCTTCTCATTGATTGAGCTCATGCTCGTTATGGCGATCGTGGCTGTGTTTTCGGCTATTGCTGTGCCTCGTTTTTCGCAATCTACAGATCGCTACCGCGTTGATGCCGCAGCAAGAAGGATTGAGGCCGACTTCCAGCTCGCTCGAACCAGGGCCCGGATTACCAGTAGTACTTTGACGATCGTTTTTGATATCGCCAATGACCGGTACTCGATCGCAGGGCTGGCGGATTTGAATCAAAGTAGTTCCATCTATACAGTCGAGTTGAGCAATGCCCCGTACCAGGCGGATTTGACCGCAGCGGTTTTTGCAGAGGGAGCCAAAATATCCTTCAACGGTTACGGCGTACCGGGCGGAGCGGGCATTATTGTTGTCACGGTCGGCAAGCAACAGCGGACTATCTCGATAGCAGCGGAAACTGGTGAGGTAACTATTCAATGAGACGCCTTGAGTTGGTAAAACCTAACTCTGCTAGCAGCCGACTTTGCCGAGGCGGCTTTACTCTGTTGGAGGTCTCGCTCAGTCTCGTTATCGTTTCGGTTATCATGATCGCTATCGGCTCGTCGATCCTCCTTGCCAGTAAGGCGATTCCATCTTCCGACAGCCCGCCACAATGTACAAATCGTGCTGCGTCAGAGGCCGAGTACATGTCCTCTGAGCTTAAATATGCCCTGACCGTCACGCAACGGACGGCCAATAGTATTACCTTTACAGTTCCCGACCGCAGCGGTGACGGCCTGGCCGAGGAAATCCGCTACGCCTGGTCCGGCACCCCAGGGGATTCGATACTCCGCTGGTATAACGGCGGTGATGCAGCTGCCGTACTTGAAGATGTTCACAGCTTCGAGATGCTCTATGACATCGAAACCATATCCCAGCAGGTTACCAGCAAGATCAAAAGTTTTCAGACTATACTGCGGGGTTTTAACAACATCGAAGTCTTCTCAAACTACCCCATCAGGGATGATAGGTGGGTGGGGCAGTACTTCAAGCCAAACCTGCCCGCCAGTGCCGTCAGTTGGTCAATTACCAAAGTGGCTACTTACGTTGCAGCTTCGGGGTCGGCCACGGGCGTCTCGAACGTGCAGATCCGATCTGCTACGCCGGGCGGGTTTCCGGGCATGAATGTTCTCGATGAAGTTACTCTCTACGAGAATACGCTAAGCCCTTCTGTCTACACCTTCAGAGAGTTCATTTTCGATTCGGCGACGGATATCCCAGCTGACCAAGGCGCAGCTTTGGTTATAGCCCATGTATCCGGGGATGAATCCTGCCAGGTGCCGGTCCGTGTTTCCTGGTCGGGCAGTCCGAATATGCATTATGTGGAGACGGACAACTATGGCATAACCTGGGACGCCATGGATGATAGATCGATGATTTTTACAGTGTATGGCACATATAAAATTGAAGGCCCACCTGTAACCCAGACTAATTACTTCCTCCAGCATATTTCGGTCAAGGCCCAGGTCGGCGTTGCGCCGGCGTCGGCGGTTCATACCGCAACCGACATTGTCAATACACCGGAGGTACCCGCACCATGAGAAAGTCGGCCGGTTTCTCTCTGGTAGAAGCAGTTCTTTCAACTGCTATCGTCGCGGGCATGTTCGTAGCGGCGATGAATACCCTGGGCGCTTCGGGCGCTTCTCAGTACAGGCTTGGCCGGTATCAACAGGGCCTCGGCCTGGCGCAGCAACTGATGGCCGAAATTCTTCAGCAGGACTACCTGGTAACGCCGGCAACACCGGTCTTTGCCGGGGATAGTACTCGGGCCAAATTCGATGAAATAAGCGACTACAACGGATGGCAGGCGAGCCCTCCACAATACAAGGATGGCTCGGCTGTTCCCGATACAGCCGCCTTCAAACGCACTGTAACCATCGATTTGGTAAACCCTAAAGATTACCAGCAGGTTGTCCAGGTCGACCTGGGTTCCAAGCGAATAAGAGTTACCGTTTATAAAAACAGTGAAACTATCGTAACGCTGGAAGCGGTTCGAACTTCAGGTTTCGATTCGCTTAAGCAGTAGGGGAAAAACGTGCAGGGTCGGGCCAGACATACCGGAAGCATTTACCTGCCCGTATTGGGTGCAGCGATGATGGTTACTATCATCGGTCTGTCGGCAATCTGGATAACTCGTATCCAGCGATATCATGGCCAGGGTCAGCTCGATTATGCCCATTCGCAGCTTTATGCAAGGTCGGGTATAGAGTCAGGCCTCCTTGAAATCGCGACAAATTCGAGCTGGCGATCCGCCGCAAGCACGACGTGGGCTGATAAACAAGTAATCGGAGATGGATCTTTCAGTCTTACTGCAGCCGACCCGGACGATAACGACCTGTCCGATTCTGATTATGACAGTGTGGTCTTAACTGCTACGGGCTACAAGGGCCTGGCAGTGCACAAAATGCAGGTAACAGTCGATGCAGTCGCTACACCGCTTGAGATACTGAAATATGCTGTACACGCCGGCGATGTGTTTAAAGTTAAGGCTGGTGATATACTGACTCTTGATGGTGCCTCAGGTTCAACCAATGCTCTATTTAGAATTGACGGGCTTCTCGACGGCGATGTAGAGGCCTCCAGCACAAGTGGTGGCGGGACTATCACTGGGACATTGACCGTGCCGGCCCCGGTCAAGGACATGCCCGATTCGGCCATATTCGAGCAATACAAATCCAAGGCAGTAACAATAAATCTGCCCAGTTGGACCATCGAGAAGTTTGTGCTGGGGCCGAATGTGAATCCATGGGGTTCGCCAAGTCCTGAGGGGATCTACTATATCGATACCAAAGGCCACGATCTGATCATAAGAAAAGCGAGAATATACGGAACTCTTGTCATTGATACAGGTGGCAAGACGGTCACGATTCAGAATTCGGTGTTCATCGAGCCGACCGATAAAAAGTATCCGGTATTGCTAATCAAAGGCGACTTGATAATTGATATTCAAAGTTCATCGCTTCCCCTGAGAGAAAGCGATTGGGGGATTAATTTCAACCCATCTGGCTTGCCGTATGAGGGCGTAAGTGATTGGGATACCACCGATGAGTATCCAAACGAAATCAGGGGCCTGGTGCATACGCTCGGGGATGTATTCCTGAAAGCAACATCCCTGATCCGTGGCGCGGTTATCGCATCTGACGATGTCGAGATCGATGGGATCAATACGATTATCTACGACCCAGCCTTGTATACAAATCCTCCGATAGGCTATGCCAATATGAGTATGGAAATTGCACAGGGCAGCTGGAAGCGGGTAGTAAACTAATAACGTCGTTATTGGGTTTATTATTGGGGCAAATCGTCGGTTGCCGCCCACTGTCGCTAAGGGTTACTTATCTTTGCCTGAGGTATTTAAGCAGCCCCTGTATGCAACCGATAAAAGTACTGCGGTTCGGTTGTAATTTGATTTTGGGCTAAGGGCTTAGGGTTGCCAATGAGAAAGCTGAATATTACATCGCCGGGTATGTTATTGATCGGTACGGTCATAGCTGCCAGCTGCATTTTTTTGTTGGATCTTTTCTACTTGCAACCGCTGGTAGATGCCCAGAGATGGTCCGCGCTTCAAGAACGCGCTTATCAGGCCAAGCATGCTGTCGAATTAGCCATTTCCGACCGTCAACAGGAGTTGTTGGTCGCGGCTGAGATTTTGGCAAATGACCCGGCAGTAGTTCATGTGAATTACTCAGGCAAAGTGAAAAAAATCGTACCTGGAAAAGGCTATGCGGTGCGAGGTCGTCTAAAACCGGATTTGGTTTGGTGGACAGACGCCCATGGCCAAGTTTTGGGGTACTTCTCTGGTATTGGTGCAGGTGATGTGGATTCCGCGGCGTCAACTCTGGATCAGGACTGGCTCTTATCTGCCCAAAAACTTTCTGATGGGGTAGAGACTAATTTCCAGGTAGGGCTGGCCAGAATTTCAACAGGCCGGGTTATCTTCGCTAGAGCCCAGATACCAACCCGATCGAGAAAAAGTCAAAAATCCAGTCACCTATGGATTGCCCAGTATCTTGATGATACTTTTCTTGACAAGTTAGGTTCACTGGTAGGGGGGCAACTTTCGAGCATCTCGCCAGAGGCGATTTCCCCGGGCGATCAATCCCCTCATACATCGATCTCAATGCATATTCAGTCCGTCAATATTTTGGTAGCCAATTGGCCTATTCATAATCTGTCTGGAAAGCTGATCGGATATTTCCGCGTAGAATTGCCGTCGGCAAGTATTTGCAAGCAGGCTGTCGTCAGCCACAGGATAATATTGATTGTAATGAGCCTATCGGCAGGAGTTGCACTGCTGGTGATAATGGGTACGCACATTCTGATATCCGGCCCGCTGATTCGCCTCTTGAGGCGGTTGGCGGATTTGGATGCTGATGATGGTTCGAGACATGAGGATCTGACCCAGCATCTTCACGGCGAGCCGCTCATGCTCGCATGCCAGTTGGAATCCGCTTTCGACCGTCTGGCAACGATGTCTCGCACCGATGAGTTGACTGGCCTGGCTAATCGACGTTATCTGGAGCAGGCTCTTGGTACGTTCTACAGTCAATCACGTCGATACAATCGGTCACTATCGTTGATGATGATCGATGTCGACTTCTTCAAGGCTGTTAACGATACAGGTGGCCATCAGGCTGGTGACGAATTACTCAAGGTGATCAGCCAGGCCATTCGCGATGCCTGCAGGCAGTCAGATCTGCCGGCAAGGGTTGGCGGCGACGAATTCTGCGTATTGCTGCCCGAGACGGCAGCGACCGAAGCCGTTGTGGTCGCTGAGAGAATCCGCCTGTCGGTAGAGAAAGAAATTTTCAAGATCAAGACCCTTGAAATGAACGTGACCGCATCGATCGGCATTACGGATCTCAATGCCAGCGAGATTGATTCAGCCGATGCGATGTTGGCTATTGCCGATGAAGCCTTATACATGGCCAAGAAGCTGGGGCGTAACAAGGTGGTTCAGGCCCACGACGTTTCCGAGCTTAACAGAGAGGCTGAGCTTAAAGAATCGGATAAGGTCGAAACGCTAAGCCGTAAGCTGGCGGGGCTGGATAACAAGTTCAAGGAAGCGATCATCCACGGCTTGGAGGAGTTGGTGCAGGTTCTCGCAGAACGCGACGCAAACATGGCCGACCACTCTTACAAGGTTCAACACTATGCGGGCATAATCGCCACGGAAATGGAGCTGCCATCGCGAGTAGTTAAGCGAATTGAAATTGCCGCGATGCTGCACGATATTGGCATGTCAGCCTTGCCGGATGACGTTCTACTTTGCCCGGGAACTTTGACCGACGAACAAATGCTAATCATGCGAAGGCACCCGCTGCTGGGCGTGAGGATCATGGAAGGCATGGAGTTCCTCGAGCAGGAGATTCCAGCAGTGCGGTACCACCACGAGAATTATGACGGCTCGGGGTACCCCGAAGGGATAGCCGGCGCAACCATTCCACTGACGGCGAGAATACTTGCAGTTGCAGATGCCTTCGACGCAATGGTTACACCTCGGACATTTAGAAAAGCTAAGGGCTTTGACGAGA
>SDBV01012164.1_pt1 | contig 11053 bp, 11 predicted proteins | sample 2277081 | NCBI WGS metagenome assembly SDBV01 (sample SAMN10402039, study PRJNA504765) | marine sediment metagenome | isolation source: marine sediment core GS10_PC15, 223 cmbsf | place: Arctic Ocean: Southern Knipovich Ridge | collected 2010
TTATCCCTTCATTAGGATTTTCCAATCCTTGTTTGTATAAAAACTCTTCTGTAAAGTCTTCCTTTCTATACGAGTGGATTTTGTCTATTCCGTGATCTTTCAATTCTTTGAACATATTTTCCTCCACCCCCCACCTCCGGGTTAGCGCTTTCACCACTTCCTCAAGGGACAACTGAAAATCATTGGTAAGTGCCGGGGAAACCTTGTTTCCTTTCCTTATCCATATTTCCCGGAACTTTGCTTCTTTTTCTTCTACCTTAAACTCAACCTCTCTTTCCCAGGCACAAAATGTTCGTTCCTTCACTTGCCCATAACTGTTGGCCTGATGCTCTACCACAACTTTTATCCATTCCTCGATCTTCGGTACCACCTTCCCATCCGATCGCCAACAGATAAATCGTATCGTATCCGCTATGCCAACACAAAACTTTTTAGAGTATCCTCCACGATCAAAGATCTCCAATAACTCCCTCTCTTTTACCCCATAGATCTCCTGGAGCTTCTCATCCACATCAACGATATAGTGTTTCATCTTGCGGTAACCGTCGGAAATCGCCGCATACACAGGCAGCCTATTTCTATCGTGTACAAAGAAATATTCTCTCCCATGCATCGCCAGCCTTTTCTGCGGATAATACCCATGCAGAATTTCGCTGCTACCATAATACGGCATGAAATGGCCATCAATATATACAACCGGAGAAAAGGCCAATATTTCTTTCGCCCTCTTCGCCGTTTCCAGAATCACTTCCCTCATATCCATCTGTCCAACAATTCCAGGAATCCGTTTCCGATACAAAGAGAGTGAAGGCAGTTTGGTCTTCCCTATTATTCCTCCCATCTCGTAGCTCGAAAGCAGTCCAAAGTCCTGTTCTACTGTTACGATCTCTCCTGCGTTTAACATGGCAAAGGTAACGGCTAATTCCTGGTTGCTGTAATGATTTTCCCCTTCAGCATTATCCGGAATATCTCCGGCTAATCCATAGTTATCCAAGAATATAGCTGAAGCTGCAGCTGCAGCCCCTCCATGTTCGACACATACTTCTTCGCCTTCAGATATGTCGCTGATTAATTCTATCTGCTTATTATCCGTTTTTTCATCTTTATCATTTTCTACTTCGTGTCTTTTTTTGCTTGCTTCATCTTCTTCGCGCTTCTTTATTTCCTCAAGATTCTTCCGCTTCTGTTCTTCTCGTTTAACTTTGTATTCACCTATTATATTGTGGAGCATGCTCCTGGAAATACCTTTTTTGAAATCTCCTTCCTTTGCTTTTTCCGAAACCGCTTCAAGGATTTCTTTTTGATATCCACGGCTTCCTTCCAGTTCTATATATTTTTTCGTGACAAATTGTTTTAATTCATCGTCAATTGCCGCGGGTCCTGGCTTGTAATTCTTTAATCCATCGAACCCTTCGCGTTTATAAACCGCCAATATGTTTGTAATCGTTCGCCGACTGATTTTAAAAAAATCACAAATCGTTTTTCGATGCACATTGAGATTCGTAAAAAGCGCAACGCCAATCTTTTTTGCCAATATGTCGTTTCTGTTAAACGAATAGTAGAACCTTCCACCCCAGAAAACATTGACTTTTCCTTCTTCGTCTTCGGTGTAGTAAAGCAGCCCATTCGGTCCAAGCCATTGTTGAATCATCATGCATTTATTAGTGCATAGACGATGATAAATGTCAATGCCTAGGGCAATATTTGTGGACTAATTCTTCTCATTGAACGAGTTCTGAACTTAGTGTAAAAGGTAATACTTTCTCCGCTCTTTTAACAATAATTGCATGTGCTTCCATTAAAGGGCAATCAGCGATCTCTTTGGCAACATCTGGCCAGATAGATGACCAGGCACTTGCTGCTTCCATATATACTTTTAAGCGTTTTTCATTGGCATGAATGAGCTTTCGCCTTTCGGCATCGAGAGCAACTTCAAGCTTTTCCCTGCCGCGAGTAATCATCTTAAGCACATCAGGCCGTTCTTTTACCAAATCGGGAAAAATATCAGGATTCGTTTCAGTAAGATTTATTAGATCACCGGCACTTCGTGAATAAAGAAATTGATCTTGTATATTCGTCATAAGCCGGGCTAGTTCACCTATAACAACATAATCTTTTTCGCGGTTTGTTTTTTTTAGTTCAGCAAGGTCTTTAACACCCACAAAAGGTAAATCACGACCTTCCTGCTCTTTCCAAAGATTATCTAACCTACCGGTTGAGATACGCGGTGGACGCGTAAAAAAATCAGTTCGGATCCTTAACCGGTTATAAGAAAACTGGAAATGAGAACTCCACCCCCCCACCATCCACCGCACATCGAGCGGTGCACCAAAACGATAACGGGCTTTTCTTTCAGAAAGTACTTTAAGAACATGATTCATGGATTCAGTATCTTCTCTTAGAATCCAATCGCCGTCTTTACTCATGATTGCCAGGCGGTGTAATACAACCGCCTGGCCCGAACAAATCACTGTCCTGAGTTTTTCTTTGTTAAACTGTTTTGTAAGCTCGACATATATATTCATATCATTAATATTTTTATCTGATTCTAACCTGACCCTATATTAGATTAAACATACTTGGAGAAAGAGGCAAGGTGGATCACTCCATACTATTACAGGCCAAATTCTTGTTTTTTTAACAATAAATTTTACCACAAAGACCACGACTGTTATGTTTTAAAATCCTCTCTGTGACCTCTGTGTGCTCTGTGGCTATCTTCATTTGGTTGCGGCCAAAGGCAGCGATAGATAAAGGAGAATCCATATGAAGCACATAAGTCAACAAAGACTCCATGGTATGTCTCGCTTTGGTTGTATGGATCATCATATCATTGAGAAATACTGAAATGATTACAGCGCAGGGCTGGATTTAAGCGAATCTGCATCTGGTTTAAGCAAAATTGAGTTTGCGACTATTGTTGCTGAAACCTTTGAGGCTGATAAATTGATAAAAGCAACTGATCCAAGTGTTCTTTTTGAGCCACCTCTTTCCTCGATGTACGATTGGTCTTTAGCGGTTCTCGCAAAAATCAGTCCATTCCAAAATTATGCCATGAACTGATCACAGATTTGAATCAATGTTCAATTAAACGTTTGACTGAAATGCCTAACTTGCCATCACGGGAGGATGTAATGAAGAATATATTAAATCCTGTCAGGCCACCTCAAAAGCCAATTGACAGAAAAAAGAAAAAGATAGGTCGTAATGAACCTTGTTGGTGTGGCAGTGGGAAAAAATACAAGTATTGTCATCTACAAAAAGATCAGGCGGGGTAGCGCCGTAAAAGTCACAATAAGATCGTGAACAGTAATCAACGCAGAAAAGATGGAATTCCTTCTATCCACCGAAGGATATTGAGTCAAGAACAAATCAATATCACTTTATGATCGTCAACTTAAGAGATCGTCTTACCTGCTCACTCATGCCAACGAACCGGAGCGTACCTCGGACGGTCCACTTGTCCCAGTGACGATACTATAGTACTATATAATGGTGGTCAACAAACCTTCTGGTCGATTCGTTCTTCGTCTCCCTTCGCAACTCCATGGGGCTCTTAAGGCCCTGGCTGCGAAAAAAGGGGTGTCCCTTAACGAGCTTTGTCTCCAGGCCGTAGAAAGTTATGCTACCGCGGCGGGAGTGGTTGAAGATAACTTTACAGAAGACCAGCCACAGTGGCTCCAGGCCATTCGAGATGTGCTGGTTGAGTCGCTGGTAGGAGTGATTCTATTCGGATCGACTGCCCGTGGAGAGAGGTACGATGATTCGGATATCGACTTGCTGATTATTGTTGCTTCGGACCTGCCTCTGACTCGTCGTCTGTATTCTCTCTGGGATGAATATGTATCAGGAGAACAATACAGTCCACACTTTGTGCATCTTCCCGGGGATATCAAATCTGCCGGTTCTATCTGGTTTGAAGCGGCCATTGATGGAATAGTCATTTACGAAGCAGGCAACCGTATCTCACGATGGCTCAACCAGGTCCGCAGAGCGATCGTAGCTGGTAAATTGGAAAGAAAGATCGCTTACGGACATCCCTATTGGACTAAAAAAGAGGAGGATTGACCCGATGCACAATGACGGGCTGGCCAAGGATTACTTGAAACGCGCCGGCAGCAGGTTGAAGGCTTTAGAGGTCCTCAGGGCGGAGGAAAGTTGGGCGGATGTTGTGCGGGAAGCACAGGAAATCGTAGAGATCACATTGAAGGCGCTTCTTCGTTCCTGTTACGTTGAAGTACCGAGAATCCACGATGTGAGCCCCGTGCTGCAGGAAAATCGTAATCGTTTGCCTACAGAGATCCAGGATCAACTTGGCGAGCTGATGAAAATTTCCAAGAGCCTGCGTAGGGATCGGGAACTTGCTTTTTACGGCAGTGAGGACCTGACCCCTTCCGAATTTTACACCGAGGACGATGCCGCGGTGGCTTTCGCACAGGCCCGTCAGGTTTATGAAGCGGTACACACCACCTTTGGAAGACGCAGCCGCACCTGAAACACGACCAGGTCAAATTCCACATTCGTCTATTTTTGCCTGCTCTGATGCATGATGACGGCAATGATGATGATGCCGGTGACAACGTACTGCCAGCTTCCCTCGACATGGAGAAGGTTGAGTCCGTTGGCAATTATCCCAAGAAGCAGCACACCTGTCAGCGTTCCCCAGACATTACCCTTGCCTCCCACCAGGGGTGTACCGCCTATAACGACGGCGGCGATCGAATTGAGCTCGAACCCTGTGCCCATGTTCGGTATGGCGGAGCTTATTCTCGACGACAGTACAAGAGAGGCGAGGCCGGCACAGAACCCGCAGATGACATAGAAAATAATCTTATTCCGTTTGACATTTATGCCCGCCAGGTAGGTGGTGTACTCGTTGCCTCCCAGGGCATAAGCGACTCTGCCGAGGCGGGTATATCGGAGCAGAAAGAACCCGCAGAGCAGTACCACGAAGAAAATTATAACGATAAGGGGCAGAACACCCCGGATCATGCCTCCCCCGAGGAATTCGAATTTTTTACCCAGGTCCGTTATGGGGAAACCGCCGGTAACGATGATGGCCAGACCCTGGAACAGGGTCATGGTTCCCAGCGTGAGTATAAAGGGATGCGCTTTAGTGTGTGCGGCCAGAGTCCCGTTTATTAACCCCATACAGGAACCGACGGCCAGTCCAAGGATGATGATCGGTAATACTGGAGCTCCGGCCTTGAGCAGGGATCCCACGATAACCGCGGTAACGGAGATGGAAGAACCCACGGATAGATCGATACCGCCGGATATCATGAGGATCGTCATTCCGAGGGATACGATACCGAGGGTGGCTACCTGTTGGAGGACATTGCGTATGTTCCTGGGCGACAAAAAAACCGGAACAGTGATCCCCAAGATAATGATGAGCGTCAGCAGCACCAGCAAAATGCCCCATTGCTGGAAGTTAAAAATGTGTTTAAGCGGGCTGGATGCCCCGGCCGGTTCCGGCTTATTCCCCGATGGCATAGGATAGTATCTCCTCTCTGGTTGTGTTGCGGGCGTCTAATATCGTTATAATTTTCCCTTTGTTCATGACCGCGACGCGGCTGCTCATGTTCAGCAATTCGTCAAGATCCGAAGAAACCATGATTATTCCCTTTCCTTCCCCAGTGAGATCTTTCATGATCCGGTGGATTTCCTCCCGGGCCCCCACGTCCACTCCCTGGGTAGGTTCGTCCATGATAAACACCTTGAATCCGTGGCAGAGCCATTTTGCCAGCATGACTTTCTGGCGGTTGCCCCCGCTCAAGGTCTGAACCTCTTGATTTACGCAGTTGGCAGCGATATCCAGTGCTCCGACATAATGCTCGGCCTCTTCCCGTTCCTTTCCCAAATCCAGCAAGAAACCCCTGCTTATGCGCTTAAGAGAAGCCAGGCTCGTGTTCCCTACCACGTTCATCCTTAAGATAAGACCTGAGGAATCTCGATCCTCCGGGATGAAGCAGATACCTTTATCGATGAATTCCGCCAGGTTTTTTCCCAGGATCTCTTCCTTTTCAAACAGGATCCGACCCCGATCCGCAGGATCTATTCCTGCCAGGGTCCGCACCAGGGATGTACGTCCGGAACCAACCATGCCCCCTATCCCCAGGATTTCCCCGCAATGCAGATCTAGCGATATATCTTCGAAATGACCTGTCCTGCTCAGGCCTTCGGTTCGGAACAGCACCTCCCCGGTACCTGCCGATTCCAGAGTGGTAAAGGACAGGTCTTCACCGACCATGGCCTTTACCAGCTGACCTTTGGCAATACTACCGGTATCCGTTTCCATCACCTTTATTCCGTCACGGAGCACGGTGACGAAATCGGCAATCTCGAAGATTTCGTCAAGCCTGTGGGATATGTAGATGGTGGACACCCCCCCCTTCTTGAGTTTCCGTATCAGATCGAAGAGGTTGTCTATCTCCATCTTCGTAAGACTGGCTGTGGGTTCGTCCATGATGACGATATTTACGTTCCTGAAAAGTGCCTTGGCGATCTCGACGGCCTGCTGGTCCGCACTGCTTAAGCGGTTTACCAGGGTCCTCGGATTAAGGGTAAGGTTCAGCCTGTCGAGTATTTCACCCGCCCTGCTGTACAGTGTCTTCCACTGAACCACGCCGACCCGGTTCACGGGAACATCACCCAGGAGGATGTTTTCCGCAACGCTTAAATCGGGGAGGAGATTTCTTTCCTGGTAAATGGTGACCAGGCCCAGGTCGTGGGCAATCCTGGGGGTGAGCTCCTCAATACTTTTACCCCGCACCTTGACTTCACCGGAATCCCTCTTGTAGGCCCCTGAAAGGATCTTTATAAGGGTGGATTTCCCCGCCCCGTTTTCGCCCACCACCGCATGGACCACACCCTTTTCCAGACTGAAGTCAATATCAGAAAGGACACGGATGCCTGAAAAGCTCTTGGAAACATCCCGGATTTCGAGAAGAATTTCCTTTTCCATGGCTTTAGCTCAATAGTCCAATTGTACACGACTACCGGATGAAGAAGAAGAGTGGAACGCTGCCATGATTACCTGGATCCTGTACCCGTCTTCGAAGGTTGCCCCGTATGGAGCGATCTCCTTGTCGTTCACGACGCAGTCGATAAAATGGGCCAGGGCATGGATGTGACCATATTCCCAGCCGCAGTTATGTCCGGGAGGAAGTATGAGGGTTTTAAGGGGGTGCTGCCCCCCGGTGACCGACACGTCCGCGAAACCCTGGACTTCCTTCAGAACAGCATCTTCCAGGTATACCTGCAGATGGTTGGTATCTTCCAGATCAAAACAAATGCTTCCCTTGGATCCGTTCAGTTCCCAGGCCAGCTGGTTCTTCCGGCCCGTGCTTATGCAGGAGGACTCAATGGTACCGATAACATCGTTCTCGAACTCGACGAGAGCCATGTTTTCCTCGTCCGCGGTTACCTGCTCGGAGGAGCCGCTTATCGACCCGCGGCTCTGGTTGAATGTTTTCACGATACCGCTCAAGGAGGTGATTTCACCCACCAGGAACCTGGCCATATCGATGATGTGACTGCCTATACCTAAGAGAACACCGGACCTGGTACCGCCGGCATACCATACCTCCTCGACTGGAGTTTGCGGATTGTGCCCGGCCTCCTGGAGGTATCTTCCCCGAAACTGGTACAGTGTACCGATAGCTCCGGCCTCAATAAGTTGTTTCGCCAGGCGGACGGCCGGGATAAATCTGTAATTATGACAGAGCATGTGCTTTACCCCGGCCTTGACTGCCGCGTCCCTCATGGCCTGCGCTGCTGATACCGTCATGGCCAGGGGCTTTTCACAAATGACGTGTTTGCCCGCCTCCGCTGCTCTTACCGCCGGTTTTTCGTGCCTGTCATCCGGTGGGCCACGTCGCGGACAGCGGCTTTGTCCCTGCCGCAGATGGCCACAAGATCCGGGTGTGCTGGCGGTTCGGGATACGAAAAGGGTATTTTCAAATAGGCGTTGGAATGGACTTTTCCCATAAAGCCATGGCCGATGACGCCCACACCTATTTCCGGAAAAGATCCGGATTCCCGGGAACAATCGTAAAAGCCGTTCATTACGCTCACCTCTTCATCCCAGCAGGTTTTGAAGATAGGCAACGCTTTCCGCGACAGCAGCATCTTCATCGGGAAAATCGGGATGCATGTAGTCGACTTCGATGGCGAGGAGACCGGTATATCCGTTCCCTTTCAACGTTTTCAGGAGAGACGGAAAGTTAATGACTCCTTTTCCCACGGGCACGCTGGCAAAATAATACCAGTCGGCGGGATTGCCGCCGTACAGGGGGGCGCAGTCCTTGGTATGGGTGGCGAATATATAGTCCTTGAGTTTATTTGCAAATTCCTCAGGCTGATCTCCGATACGGAGGGCGTTGGTAGTATCAAATGTCACCCCGAGAGATTCCGAGGAAACGCCGTGCATGATTTCCAGAATTTCGTCGGCGATGAAATCAAAATGGTTTTCCATAGCGAGTTTTATTCCGTGGTCTGCCGCCATGGCTGCGGGAGTTTTGAGGAGCCTGGTGAGTTGTTTAATCTGTTTTCTGTGGTCTTCGTGTCGGAAGGCGAGGCTGGAACCTACGATGCGCATCACTTTTGCTCCCAGGATTTCGCAGGTCTTAAACTGCTTTTTCAGATCCTCGAATACTCCGGGGTTTTTCCCACCTTCGTATCCGTTGGGATGACCCCAGGCGACCACGATTTCCAGGTTTCCGTTGTCGATGATACCTTTCAGTTTTTTCAGGTAGGGCTCTTCTAAACTCTCGAAAAAACAGGTTTCGAGATTGACCCCGGCAACATTCAAGGCAATGGCCCTATTCAGGAAATCCTCATAATTCATCCGCCTTCCCGGGTCCTGCTGATTGGGGTAGATCTCCCCAAAATACCGGTGATAACAGTAACTGTCGATGCCGATCTCCAATGTTCTCTCCTTATATATCTTGAGTTGCGTCCTTTTTCTTTAAGTATAACCGGCGCCCTCCTGAATTGAGGGCGCCGGTTATTGCTTGATCGATCGCTTTGGATCGGGATCGCTTTGGATCGAGTTGGTATTTCAGCCCTCTCGTAAGCTACGCTTGCGTTTGAAAAATCCCTTCAGTTGTGGGCTGTAGCCTTCGATACGTTGCCGTACAACCGCTTGTGTTATTACTTCGGGAACTCGTGCAGCAGCTTGCTTAAATCCAGTTCCAGGGTTGCCTTCGTAGAAGCTTCCGTAGGTTCCCAGGGTACCGCATCGCTCACATTGTTCTTTGTGATGATTTTCATTGGTGTCAAAGTCAGCTTGGACGGTGTTTTGTTGTCGCGTATGTTCTCAACCAGCATCCGCACTGCAAGCTGTGCCTCCTGCGCTGGTGACCAGGCCGCTGTCGCCTTGATGCCGCCGCCGGCAGCGATCGATTCCAGACCATAGGGTGCGCCGTTCTGGGATACGATAGCCACCTGGTCAGCTTTGCCTGCCTCTTCCAGGGCCTTTATGGCTCCGAGCGCCATATCTTCGTTCTGTACGAACACTGCCTTTAGGTCGGGATACCCGGTAATGAGGTTCTGCATCTGGCTAAAGGCCTTCTGCCTGTTCCAGTCCCCCGGTATCGAGGCGACGACCTTTATCTTCGAATTCTTTTCCGCTTCCGCTATAAATGCGTCCCGGTAACATTCGGCATCTCCCCTGCCGGGAAGCCCCATGATAACGGCCACCTCGCCGCCGGAGATATTCTCGGCAACCCATTTGCCCATGATGCTTCCGGATACAACACAGTCGACCTGGACGGTTCCCACCATCTTGTCGAGCACATCTTCGTTATGACCGAAGAGCATGAAAATAGGGATATTCGCTGCGTGAGCCTTGTTTACACCGGCCACGAGCCCCGTAGCACTCACTGAAAAAAGCACTATTCCGTCCACCTTCTGGGTAATGGCATCTTCGATACTAGCCAGTTCCCTGTCCGCCTTCTGCTCCGACATGTACACCAGGATTTCGACACCCATCATTTCCCCAATCATCTCGGCGCCATCAAACCCGTATTTGTAATAGGGTTCGTTGGTGGGACGGATATAGGCGATCTTCAGTTTATCCGTAGATTCCGACTTTCCTCCGGCAAAAACCGATCCTGCTATTCCCAGTACCAGTACCAGGCACAGGAATAATAAAATGGTCCTCTTCATATGATTCCTCCTTCACAAGCTTTTCTCATGGAAACCATGAGTTTTTATTGATAAACATCAATATTGACTGCTATAATACACTGGTGTAGGAGAGGTTGTCGTTTGCGCTGTTTCATTGAAATATTTTACACAAATCCTGTCCAGTAGTCGTCTGCTTTCGAGGGGAGGTGTATTTATGAACAAGCGGGTACCCCCATGTTACTGTGAAAAGGAAAAAAAGTATTACGCCGATACCTGCATTCCCGTTGACGAAGCTGCCAAAGCCGGGACTATTCAGCTGGAGAGCCTCGTACATGGAACCTATCCGGGAAAGCACCTGCCCGAGGATGCGCTGAAAGGTGTGAAAAGTCTCGGCTTCTGGAACGCTGTCGTACGTCAGAATTGGGGACTCGACTGGCACAGAAATGAGGGGATCGAGTTCACCATGCTCGCGGGCGGCACGATACCCTTCTCGGTAAGCGGCGCCGACTACCTGCTTGAACCCTTTGATATAACCATAACAAGACCCTGGCAGCTCCACAAGGTTGGAAATCCTCACATCGGAATAAACAAGCTGTTTTTTTTTATACTGGATGTGGTAGTACGGAAACCCCAACAGGAATGGAACTGGCCCTCATGGATCGTGCTGCGGCGGGAAGACTTGGAGGAACTGACCATCATGCTCCGTCAGAACGAGCAGCATGTATTGAGAGCGACACAGGACATCCGGGACTGTTTTGAGAAAATAGGTAGGATAGCCAGAGAAAAAAACCCTAAACCGATGTTCCAGCCACAATTGAGCATAAGTTTTGCGATAAAGCTTTATAACATAAGAATTTAGCATGAATCAAAGCCTTTTTTGTTCTATATTTGCGCCCATGTAAGTATAGAATATATCTTG
>SDBV01012165.1_pt1 | contig 11053 bp, 9 predicted proteins | sample 2277081 | NCBI WGS metagenome assembly SDBV01 (sample SAMN10402039, study PRJNA504765) | marine sediment metagenome | isolation source: marine sediment core GS10_PC15, 223 cmbsf | place: Arctic Ocean: Southern Knipovich Ridge | collected 2010
GTGGAAGGGCAAGGGTGAGCTGCTGAAGACCTTTCAGGATCTCCACGCGTTCTCCGACAGTCTGGATCTTTGCAAGTTCAGCGCCTTCGCCGAAGACGCGGAGCTATACGCCACGCAATACGCCACGGCCATGGGAATCTCGTTCACGGCCGAGGACGTGATGAAGACGGGGGAGCGGGTCTACAACCTCGAGCGCTACTACAACAACCTGGCGGGATTTCGCGAGGGATCGGACACGCTGCCGGAGCGATTCCTGAAGGAACCCTCGACCCTGGGCGGCTCCAAGGGACAGGTATGCGAGCTCGACCAGATGCTGGCGGAGTACTACGAACTGCGAGGCTGGAACGACGGCGTGGTTCCGGAGTCGAAGCTGCGCGAGCTCGAGATCCTCTAGCGCGATCCACCCGCGCCTTGGCTTTCACCACAGAGATCGCGTCACGTGGGCATTTGTCGGCGCAATCGCCGGACGCCGTGCACGTATCTGAGAAGGAGAGGAAGAAGAAGCAAACTGGCGTGGGGTCGAATCATGTCCGTTCTTGAGTTGAATGCTGCCGTGTTGATTGGCTGTGGGTTGTCCCAAGACCAAGCGGAGGCCTTCGTCGCTGCGATTGGCAAGCTGGATCAGCGGATGACGCCGGGCGAGGTGTGGCAGTGGATGACGCGGAACCTGCTCAGGCCCGAGCATCCGATGGAGGTTCACGAGCATCTGCACCGGGCGGTCTTCGCGGACTGGGACCCCGCCGACGGCCCGGCGCCGGCGTGGTTTCCCGAAGATCACGATTCGAGCAACATCGCCTGGCTGATGCGAAAGGCGGGCACGGACAGCTATCGCGACCTCCACGCATGGTCCGTATCGCAACCGCAGGAGTTCTGGGCGACCATGCTCGAGCGCCTGGACGTGCAGTTCAGCAAGCCCTTCGTGACCGCTCTCGACCTGGGCGACGGTCCCGAGCATCCGCATTGGCTGGTGGGGGCGGAGCTGAACGTCGTGGGCAGTTGTTTTCAGGCGCCCGACGACTCGCCCGCGGTTATCCTCCAGGCGGAAGGCGAGCCCGCCCGAACCATGTCGATCGCCGAGTTGCGGTCTCTGGCAGCCCGCGTCGCCAACGGCTTGGCAAACATCGGTATCAAGGCGGGCGACCGCGTTGCGATCGACATGCCCATGACGGTGGAATCTGTGGCGATCTACCTTGGCGCCGTGGCAGCCGGGTGCCCGGTGGTCACCGTGGCCGACAGCTTTGCGCCGGCGGAAATCGCCGTTCGTCTGAAGATCGGCGAGGCCCGGTGCATCTTCACGCAGGATTTCGCTCTTCGCGGCGGCAAGAAGCTACCCCTCTACGAGAGAGTGCGCGACGCCGGAGCGACACCGGCGATTGTCGTGCCGAGCGGCCAGGCTGTCGATTGCGGGCTGCGTGACGGGGACATGGCGTGGCAGGACTTCCTTTCCGACCGGACGGACTTACAGCTGGTATCCCGCGACCCGGCCGATTTCAGCACGATCCTGTTTTCATCGGGCACGACCGGCTCGCCCAAGGCCATCCCGTGGGACCACACGACGCCGATCAAGTCCGCCATCGACGCGCACCTGCATCACGATATCCAGCCTGGCGACGTGATCTGCTGGCCGACCAACATGGGCTGGATGATGGGGCCGTGGCTGGTATACGCGACCTTGATGAACAAGGCCACGATAGCGCTGTACTACGGGGCGCCGACCACGCAGGAATTCGGGCAGTTCGTCGAGGACGCCGGCGTGACCATGCTCGGTCTGGTTCCAAGCTTGGTCTCAGCATGGCGCAGCACGGACTGTCTGGACGGGCTGGACTGGTCGGGCATCCGCGCGTTCAGCTCCACGGGCGAGTGCTCCAACCCGCAGGACATGCTGTTCCTGATGTCCCGCGCTGGGTACAAGCCGGTCATCGAATACTGCGGTGGGACGGAGATCGGCGGCGGGTACATGTCGGGCACGGTGGTCCAGCACGCCGCCCCGGCCACGTTCTCCACTCCGACCCTGGGAAGCGACCTGATCATCCTGAACGAGCAGGGCCAGCCCGCAGATCGCGGAGAGGTGTTCCTGATCCCGCCGTCGATGGGCTTGAGCCTGGAGCTGCTCAATGGCGATCACCACGAAGTGTACTACGCCGGCACGCCAGCAGGGCCCCAGGGCCAGTTACTGCGCCGTCACGGCGACCAGGTGCAGCGACTGGCCAACGGTTACTACCGGGCGCACGGGCGAGCGGACGACTCCATGAATCTCGGCGGCATCAAGGTCAGCTCCCTGCAAATCGAGGAGATTGTTGGGGGCGTCGAGGGCGTTCTCGAGACGGCCGCCATCGCCGTCTCTCCCCCGGCGGGCGGGCCGAACAGGCTGGTTGTCTACGCCGTGCCGACCGGCCAGACGGAGTTGAACGCAGCCGATCTGCTTTCCTCGATGCAGCAGGCCATCCGGACGAAACTGAACCCGTTGTTCAAGGTTCACGATGTCGTCATCACTGGGACCCTGCCCCGCACGGCATCGAACAAGGTGATGCGCCGCGTGCTTCGTGCGGAGTACGAGAAGCGGATATCGCAACAGAAGTGATTTCACAGACTCACTATCTGCCGAGGCCCGTCCAGCTGAACCGCACTCCGGCTCCAAAACGGATGTTCAGCGAGTCTCTCTTGACCGTGTACGTGGCGGTGCCGGTGGGGTTGCCGTCGGGATCCGTCGTGGGTCCGGCGAAGCTCAGGGTCCGATCGCTGACGAGCCACAAGAACCGGCTATCCGCGTAGATGGAGAACGCGATCGGCCCGGCTGATCGTCCCAGGATGAACTCCAGCTCCAGCCCCGGCCCCACGAAGTGATCGGTGATGCTCTTAGTCTCCAAGGACCGATGAACGAGAAACTCGTCAAATTGCGGTTCGGTCACCGAGGTGACTCTCCCGCGCATTTCGATGTGTTCGCCTTTGTACTCGACCGAGGGCTTGATCCGAAGCGCCCCGTAACTGGGCAGAGGGATCGTGAAGGCAATCCCCGCTCCGGCGTACCACGATGGCTGACTGAACGTTGCCCGAATGTCACTTCCCTGCCCATCGATGTCCTCGATCTTCGGGCAGCTGGGCGGATCGGTGTTCTGGCACCCGCGGCCAATTGCGGCTGCGCGATCTTCAACGAATTTTGGGATCGCATCCTCCGGCGCTCCGATCTCTCCAATCTCCAGCGTTTCTAGGTTCGGACGTGTCGCCAATCTTGCTCCCGCCCGGCCAAAGAGACGCGGGTTGCCCGGCAGCTGTCCGAGCATCGGGCTCATGAGTTCACCGCCCAATCGAAACATGAGATTGTCGGACGAGTCGGAATTGCCTCCCGACTGTCCAAGGCTGCTGTCGACGGACGAGGTGGTGTCGTAGTCACCAGCGTCGAATGCGATCTCGAAGGACGGGATCCAGGCGGGCTCCGAGAACTCCTCCTCTTCCTCCGGCACCACATCGGGAACGGGCTCCGGCTCGGCCTGGGGCGCGGGCTCGACCTCGTCAGCTTGCGCGGGAATGGCGAAGAACAGCAAGCCGACGAACGCCGCGAAACAAGCCATGACCCGAAGCACCGCAGCACGTATTCCACCTGCTGCCCCGCGCGGCGCCCGACGGAACATCAATGGATCCTTGAGCGGCTTCTCGTCTCCCTCACCCACGCTCAGCATCATCACCTTGTGGTCTTCGCCCAGCGACCGATCATGAAGTCGATGTCCGCTGGCTCGAGTGAATCGAACAGCTCCAGTGCGTCCTCACGTGATGTCATTCTCCAGCCCCCGATGCCATCGCCTTCCTGAAATAGACCGCCTTGTTGATCTGATTGTTGAGCGTTCCTGCCATATTCATTCCTCAGATTGACGCTCAGTCCCAGTCGCCATACCGGGCCTCGAGAAGTTCCCGAACGGCATCTCGCACAGCATCTCTTTGATTCGCCCAGCGGCGGCCGTCGCCTACGAACACGATTGTCCCTTCCAGCAGCGACATGGTCGCAAGCGCATCTGCAGCCGGTGCGCGGCTCCCCAAAGCGGTGAGTCGTTCCGCAAGCTTCTCCAGATACACAGCGTAGAGTTCGTCGAGCTTCTCGGCCATCGCAGGCTCGACCTGGGCCATCGCCCACAGTTGCGGGAAGAACTCGTCGCCCGACAGTGCGGAACCCGCAGGATCGTCCATGATGAAACGAACGAGGTCCTGCAGGCTCGCCTCTTCGCCATTCAGATCCAGCGCCTCCCACGACCGTCGATACGCGTCCGCGATGTAGGCCGCCAGCGCCCGTAGCATGTCGTCCCAGGTGCGAAAGTGATACTGCAGCGCGCCCAGCTTCATGCCGCTGGCGCGGGCGAGGGCACGCATCGTCAACTTGCCGTAGCCCTTTGACGCGATGATCTCGATCGCTGCCTGCAGTATCTGTTGTTTGCGATCGCTCAAGGCGATCTCTTGGTGTGCGGTTGACATGTCAGATGACATGGTAGAGCATTGTGATCTGACAGATCAAGCCGGACGTTCGTCGCTACGGCAGCTTCTCTCCCTCAAGTTCGCGGGCGGCCTCTGGCCGCCAAGCGCATGGCCAGCTTCGCTGGCCCGCCAAGCTTCAGGTGATCGAGGGTCCTGGCAGCGCGCAGCGGAGGCTTGCCTGTCGCGATCAGCTCGGCCATCAGCTCGCCGGCCGCCGGGCTCATGCTGATTCCCAGGGTCCCGAAGTGGGTGGCCACGTAGCCGTTGTGCCACTGCGGGAGTCTCCCGAGTATGGGCTTCTCTGAGGGTGCATCGGCGGGCATGGAGAGCAGGTCACCGCGGTGCTCGAGCAGTTTCGCATCGCTCAGTTCGGGCAATATCGCGGCGCATTCGGTCACCGTCTTTAGGATCAACTCTTCGTTGAGTGAGTCGTCGTAAGTCTCTCGCGGATCCATACAGCCAAGGTAGGGGCCTAGGATCACCTCTCCGTTCACCTTGGGGATGATCCAGTAGTCGCCTGCGACGATAGTTTGAAAGGGCAAGCCGCCCGGTAATTCAACCCGGATGCACTCGGCCATGACCATCCGCATGGGAATCTCGACACCAGTATGCGACGCTATCGGAGGCGACCAGGGCCCCGCCGCGATTACGAAGGAATCACCGGAGAGGATCTCGCCTGAAGCGAGTTCGAGACCCGTGATGCGATCGCCTTGGGTCTTGAAACCCACTGCTTCGCCCTGCTTCATGCTTGCACCGAGCTGCTCGGCCGCCTGCGCGAGGCCCAGTGTGAACTTGTACGGTTCGACCTGGCCCTCCGGATTGGTGAGTCCGGCCTGCCACTCCGGCGAGAGAGATGGAAAGATCTCGCGTAGCTGCGTCGCGTCGAGCCAGCCCGTCTCGACTCCTCCGGCCCGAACGTAGGGGGCCAGACGTGCCTCACGTCCTGCCTGATCGAGATCCGCTTCCGTGAACAACAACGTGTTGAGAGATTCGCCGTACTCCACGTCGATGTCGCCGCGTTCGGTGATTTCGAGAGCCAGGTCCGACATGCGCTCGTACGATGATGAAAAGAGGTAGTGCCAGTCGGCGATGCTCGGGTCCGAGTGGGCTGTCTCAGAGTCCGGGGCGGCCGGGCTCTCGATCGAGAGATGCGCCTGTGACTGGGCGAGAGAGGAGGGCGGGTAGGGGATGATGCCCCACGCTTTGCCCGAAGCGCGGGTTCCGATCGACTCGCGCTCAACGACGGTGGCGCGCATCCCGCGCTTGCCGAGGTGGTAGGCGATCGAGCAACCGATGGCTCCGGCCCCGATGATGATGACGTCGCTCTGCGGCATAGCGCCCCCGAACTCTTTGCCCACAACTACGGGGCTTCTACACCATGCGCTTGGTCATAGGCCGCCCGCTCGATTGCGACGAGCTCGCGGTAGTTCCCTTCCATCTTCCAGATTCCGGTAAATCCCTTCGGAACCACCAGCGAATCGCCAGCGACGAACTCGTGCACCTGGTCACCTGCGTCCGTCAGGGTCAGCTTTCCGCTTACGACCATGACGAACTCGTCGTAGGGGAAAGGTTGGGTAATCGCAAAGGTGCCCGGTTCGTCTTCATAGACCACGATGACCAACTCGTCGCCGCTAAACAGCGGTGCGCCCCGGGGTTTGTGAGCTCCTTCGAGAATCTGATCCGGGGCAATGAAGGGCTCCTCTTCCACCAGGCCGAGGCCTGCGATCTTGTCGGGGTTCATTCTTTTCGGTGCGGGTGCGTTCATCGCTTATTCCTCGTCCTGTTGGGGCAGTCGCAGCTGAATGGTTCCTCGCCCGAAAGCGCCAGCATGATTGTCACTCGATACTGTCTCGTTTGCGCTTTCCGCTTCGGCCGATGGCTTTCATCAGTTCGAACCGGTAGAGATGCGGTCATTCGGACCCAATTGCAACCACCTGTGCGCAAACGTTTTCGACGAAGCGTGCTCGCGTACCTGAAGTGGTGGGGACTGCCCCATTGCGAAGTTGAATGACCGCGCCGTCGAGGACAGCCGTGATTAGCCGCGCTTTGTCGAGCAGGGTCTGTCGGTGGAGCCTGGGCCGTAACTTCTTTAACACAACAATCAGGTGGTCGAAGAACTGTCTATAGAGTTCTCTCAGCAACGAACGAAATGCCGGTTCGCTGCGCGAGAGAAACGAAGCCACGGCGTAGATTTTGTCATTTTCCCCCAACCACTTGCGAAGTATCGCGCTGGCCAGCTCGCGCAACTGCGCTTTGCCTTGCGGGGCGCTCTGCGAGATCGCGTCGAGCGTTTTCAGGTCGTCGAAGAGCGCGGTTCGAGTAACCGCCTCCAGCAGTAGTTCTCGCGTGCGAAAGTAATATTGGAGATTGCCAATCGTCATTCCGCACTGAGCCGCGATCTCCCTCAGTACGAAGTGGTTGTAGCCTTCTTCAATGAGTCGCTTCCGTGCCACGGCAAGGATCTTCTCCCGTCGTCGCAATCCCTTGCTGGTTTCTAGAGCGGCCGTCACGCCATGAAGGTAGGCTACTGACAAACTAGGTCAATGACCTATTTTGCAGTTGACGCTCGCGAACGCGCACTCTATGATCCGACCGTCTTCATGGCCAGTCCGATCAGGATTCAGTTACAGACAAGGAGCATGATATGGGTGTTGTCGTCATGGGTGTCGGCATTTGCGGGTCCTTCCCTGCTTCAGGCGGGCTATCGTACCGCGAGTTGATCGTTCGAGCAGCCGCAGCCGCCTACGAAGAGGCGGGAGTCAGCGCGGATCAGGTTGAAGGCGCGGTCACGTGCGAAGAGGATTTAACATCGGGCTACTCCATCGCCGATGAGTACACTCCGGATCAGCTCGGCATGGTACGCAAATCCGTTTACACGATAAACGGCGACTTCCTGCACGGAATCGGCTCCGCCGCCATGCAGATCCGCGCCGGGCAACACAAGCGGCTCATCGTGGTGAGCTACAGCAAAGCGTCGAACAATCTGACCAAGGACGAGATCCTGCACTTCGCGCTCGATCCCGTCTACAATCGCTTCGGCGTCAGCCCGCACTTCCTGGCCGGCATCGAGATGCAGCAATTCGTGAACAACTCGATGTACAGCGAATTCGATGTCGCAGAGATCGCGGCGCGCGCGCGCAGCAAGGCGATGGCTAACCCCCTCTGCCCCTACGGCGAAAAGCTCAGCGCCGAGGATGTAATGGAGAGCCGCCCCCTAGCGACGCCACTCACCGAGCTGATGATGGCTCGCCCCGCCGACGCCGCGATCGCGGTCGTCCTCGGCGAAGAATCCATTGCTCTCGAGACCGCCCAGAAGCCTGTCTTCCTGTCCGGCACTGGCTGGGGGTCGGGAAATTCGATCATCGAACGGCGCGACCACTTCGACTCCGAAGGCACGGAACTCGCAGCCCAGATGGCTTACGCCGAGGCCGACATCAGATCCCCCGAGGATGAACTCGACGTCGCCTACGTGTCCGACCTCTACGCCCATCGGCAACTCATGCACCTCGACGCGCTCGGCCTCTCGTCCGAGTTTTTGCCCTTCGTCAATCCAGACGGCGGCTCGCAAGGCATGGGCGACCTCTTTGAGGCCAACGGCGGCGCGCGCTTCTACGACGCGGTCAAGCAGCTCCGCGGCGAGGCGGGTAGCCATCAGGTGAAAGATGCGAAGAGGGCACTCGTCCAGGGATGGCGAGGAGTTCCGACGGATTCCTGCGCCGTTGCCATCCTCGACACGACCGGAGGTCATCATGAGTAATCGAGTTGCAGTGATCGGTGCGGGCATGACCAAGTTCGTCCGTCGCGCCGAAGAGAACCCCGGTGAGCTCTCGGCTCTCGCGGTCGAGATGGCCCTCGAGGATGCGGGCCTGACGATCAACGACATCGACGCGGTCTGCCTGGGCACGGCCCCCGACGCCTTCGACGGCATCCATATGAACGGCGAGAACCTCATCGCCGGAGCGGGCGCGACGGGCAAACCCTACCTGCGCCACTTCGTCGGCGGCGGCACGGGCGTCTTCAGCCCCATCCACGGCTGGATGCACGTTGCATCCGGCAAGTTCAATACCGTGCTCGTTGTCGCCGAGGAGAAGATGTCGCCGACGCACCCCCATCCGGCTGGCGCGTTCCTGACGATCTTCGACCACACCACCGAGCAGCCGCTCGAACTCACGCTGCTGCACATCTTTGGCATCGAGATGTGTCGCTTCATGCACGAGTATGGCTACACGGAGGAGGAACTGGCGCAGATCTCGGTGCTCTGTAAGGGTAACGCGCTCGATCATCCCGCGGCACAGGTCGCGGAGAAGATCACGGTACAAGACGTCATGGACTCGCCGGTGCTCAGCTGGCCTGTGAAACGGCGCGACATCAGTCCGACTTCGGACGGCGCCGTCGCCATCGTCATGACAAACGAACGCATTGCGCGTACGCACTGTTCGGCTCCCGTCTTCGTCGACGGCGTCGGGTTCCGTCTTGACACTGCGTACTGGTGTACGCGCGACCTCGCCTACCCGAACTACGTTGCCATGGCCGCACAGGATGCCTACAAGATGGCGGGCATCACGAAGCCGGCCGAGCAGATCGACATCTTCGAACCCTACGACCCCTTCAACTACAAGGCGCTTCACCACATGAACGCGCTGTTGCAGGACAAGTCGGGCCGGACCGTGCGCGAGCTCTTCGACGCCGGCCAATTCGGACGTGATGGCAGCCACCCGATCTGCCCATCCGGCGGAGCGCTTGGTGTCGGCAATCCGATCGCCGCGACCGGTCTGATGAAGGTCGCCGAACTCTACTTCCAGCTCTCGGGCCAGGCGGGCAAGCGTCAGGTCAAGAAGATCGCGAAGCGGGGCGTCGCGCAGGCCTGGGGCGACCTGATGCAGGTGGGCATCGTCGTCGTCATGAATTCCGAGGGTGCGATTCCCGGAACGCCGAGCCTCTGGAGCGGGATGAAGAATGCGGATCTACCCGTTCAGCCGCTGAAGAAGATCGAGGACGTGGCCCACTTCGACTACAAGCCCGACTTCCGCTACGCCTGGGACAACGGCATGGGCCTAACAACCTATCTGGAGGGTCTCAAAGGCGGCAAGATCACAGGCTCGCGTTGCAGCCAGTGCAGCCGGGTGATGATCCCGCCGCGGGCGTTCTGCGAGCTGTGCGATCTACACCCCGTGCACGACTATGTCGAGGTGCAGGATACGGGAACGGTACAGGCCTTCACGCGGTCCCACGTCAACTGGGACTCATCCATGCTGCCCGATGGCAAGGTGAATGTCTTCGCGGTGATCGCGATCGACGGCGCCTTCGAGAAAATGGGGCTCTGTCACCGAATTTGCGAGATCGATGCGGAGGACGTCGAGATCGGCATGCGCGTGAAGGCCGTGTGGAAGAAGGAGAAGGACAGGGAGGGTTCGATTCTGGACATCGAGCACTTCCGCCCGCTGAAGGCGAACGAGAAGACGAGCATCGAGACGAAGGAGATCAAGCCGACGGAGCTGGATTCCATCTCGGCCAAGGCCTTCCCGGGTCGGATTCCGCTCGAGTTCGTCTACACGGCCGGCATCGGCGGCGCCAAGTTCTATGGCGATCTCGCCAAGGGCGAGCTGAGCGGCACCTGGTGCCCGAGCTGTGAAGCGGTGCACATTCCGGCATCGGCCTTCTGCGAGTTCAGCATGATCACGCTGGATGTCGAGAAGGACGCCCGCGAGGTGGATGCGGGTTCCGGCATCGTGCAGTCCTTCACCGAGGTTTTCGAGGACCGGTCGGGACATCTGCTCGACGAACCGCAGATCATCGCTCAGGTGATCTTTCCCGAGGCGGTGGTCGGCAGCCTGTTCGGTTTCCTCGAACTCGACGCGGACGAGAAGCCGATGATCGGCATGCCGGTGGACCTGGTGAAGACGAGCAAGGTCGGCCCGGAGCACGTGAAGTTCCGCTCCAAGCAGTAGGCAGACAGCTAAACTTGGACGGCAGCGATTGATGTCAGCTGCTATCCGGCTCATTCCGAGGTCGATCCCAATTACGGCAATCCCTGTTCGTTGGCGGGAAATTCCCTGTTCCCGAAATTGGGGAACACGCCGGGAGGAGCCCCGAAAAGCGACCCAATCACGGAGGCAGCCTCGCCGGGATCTCCCGATTTCGGTGTATTTCCCTGTATCTTCCCAGAAAATCAGGGATCTGCGCCCAGAGACGAGTTCGCTACAGACTGCCCCCACCGCCATTTAGTCTGCTGTTGCGGAGACTTCCCGCGCGCTGTGCCTCGTCATTATTGAAAACGGCGGCAACAACGGAGAGAATCAGTGGCAGCTTGAACGGCATCTGGCGGACCATAGCCTCAGCCCCAATGACCGGAAAAAGTCAGCAATTCCACCGTCGTATTCAATAATGACGAGGCACAGAGGTCGCCATGGGAAAACGCCTACGAATCTTTTCATTCTGTGCGATGGGAATGCTCATTGCCTGCAATTCTGACCAGGCGCAGCAACTCGGAAACCGAGATCAACCAACCGCCGACTGGGTGCTCACTGGCGGCAAGATATTTACCGTGGATGATGATCGTCCCTGGGCGGAAACCATTGCGATCAAGGACGGT
>SDBV01012166.1_pt1 | contig 11051 bp, 17 predicted proteins | sample 2277081 | NCBI WGS metagenome assembly SDBV01 (sample SAMN10402039, study PRJNA504765) | marine sediment metagenome | isolation source: marine sediment core GS10_PC15, 223 cmbsf | place: Arctic Ocean: Southern Knipovich Ridge | collected 2010
TCAGAGGTTATTGAGCTTAATGCGGCCGTCGTAAAGTGGTATTACCTCAGCCTTCCAAGCTGAAGTCGTGGGTTCGATTCCCATCGGCCGCTAATGATAATTCCTTGCTAAGTAAGGAGTTATAGAAATCGCCTGAGAGCTTGCGTTTTATCATTAATAACACTGTTAGAAAGGTGTTAGAAAAATTGATGAAAGGGGGCTTTTATGGAACGCAAATTCTATTTATTCAGGCGCGGGAAAGTTTTTTATTGTCAATTAAAAAACCCGGAGACCGGAAAACCTCTCCCACCGAAAAGCACCGGAGAACGGGACCGCACAAAAGCCGAATACGTCGCCTATCAGTGGCTGGTTGAAGGCGTACCGCAAGTAAAAACAGAGGATCACCGCAGCGTCAAGCACATATCCACGATTGATGAAATCCTGAGAGAGTTAAAAAAAATAGAGGATCTATCGGGACCGGACGTAAAACGATTTCTAAACTATTTCAAAAGCAAGAATTTTATCAGCACTTCCCGTATCGAAGGGGGTACAGAACAAACCCTTCTTGATTTTCTGTTGAATTTCTGGAACTTTGACGAAAGTCTGTATATAAAAGAAAAACTCTCCCACGGCCACAAAATTACTAAGGCGTACTGCCGGAATATGACGGGCCGCGTTCGGAAGTATTGGAAGCCCTTCTTTAATGATCTCCCCCTTGAAAATCTTACCAGGCAGGATCTAAAAGAATTCAGTATTCATTTATCAAAACTCAAAAAAGTAACGAACACGGGGGAGGAAGTAGATGAAACCCTTGCGCCGATGACAATTAATCACATTCTCAAATGCGGCAACGTTTCCCTGAAATGGGCAGCAGCGAATGGTATAATAACGGCGAATCCCGCCGAAGGCCTTATGAAGTTCTCCGGAGCGAGTAGGCGGCGCGGGATATTGAACGATGATGAGGTTGAAAAGCTTTTCACTATCGGTCAATGGATCGGGAACCCGGCTAATCGTATCGCAAATATTTTAGCTATGCAAACCGGCTGCAGAGCTGGCGAAATCGTAGCTCTACGCATGGCTGATATCGGAACAGACCGGCTATTTATCAGACATTCTTACAATGTCCTTGAAGGGCTTAAAAGTCCGAAAACAAACGAAAGTCGGGAGGTGCCTTTGCTACCGGAAACCCGGGAAATATTGATTGAGCATGCTAAATTGAACCCTCACGGAGTTGGACCTCAGAGTTTTGTATTCTGGTGCATAGACAGCCCGTGTAGGCCCCATAGCGTGAGAAGCATTTCAAATGCGTTAAGGAAAGCCATTAATTCAATTGGCATACAGGAAGCCGAACGAGAGGCCCGCAACCTGGTTTTTCACAGTTGGCGTCACTATTTTGCCAGGAAAATGACCGATGCACTGGACGAAAGAACAGCCAAGCTGACCGGGCACAAGACAGAAGCAATGTTGCAGCACTATGCAGATCATCGAAATGAGGATGATTTTAAGAAAGCACTTAAAGCGACTAGCGAGGTTTTCGGAAGGATTCTTGATTTTAAGTCAAAAACAGGCTAAATATGTCGGCAGGCGGTTTATATAGACCGAGGGAGTGTCTACCGTGGATCTCCCGTCCTGCTGGCATTAACCACACGGAGCACTTTACGGAGGTGCATTATGGCTGATCAGGATACAGCCTGGAGCAATTTTAATGAATACCAGAAAGAGAAAAAACGAAAGATCGGGCCAATTACCCCCGATGAAGAACGAGCCTTATTTATTGGTTACTTGAAAAAGAACTATAAAGTCACACTCAATGAAAAAGATGGAAAAAAGGCCGTTACAGACATAATACATCGAATAAACGATTATTTTGAAATACTAATTGGTTACATGAGGCACCAGGAAAATGTAGGCGGTATGTATAGAGATCTTTATGAACCATCAAAAGAAAGCCTGTTGTGGTCCGAATTTGTTGAAGGTATAGACGTTTTAAGGTGGTATCGCGAACATTTTAAATGTTCTACACTGATGAACTCAATAAGAAGACCTAACCGAGAATTTATGCCTGAAAACGTTGATCGTGGTAAGATTGCCGACCTTAGGGATAAACAAAGAGAAATCAGAAACAGTTACGATAAAGAGTGTAAAGTCCTAAATTTAGAACATAAAGCAGCCCGGGAGAAAAAGGGATACAAAAAAAAATCTAACTATAAAGAAATGCATGACGCGGTAAAAGCCTTACAAGATAAATATGAAAACCGTTGCAAACCACATGAAGACAAATTGAAAAGTTTTCTTAATGTTGAGCCCTCTTCCAGAGAATATATTGAAAAAGTGAAAGGTGAATTTTATAAGATCATCAGCCCTTATGAGGAAATGTTGAAAGAAGCTCTTTTGAGTCCAGTTTCACAATTACCGGAAGCTTTAAAAAATGTACCGAAATCTTTACAAAATGTATTTGAAATCTTGGCACAAGAAAGCATAACAACCTGGGACGACAATTTAGATAGATACGTATGGCACACTGATAATAAACGTCACATGAAAATTGTCTGGGACGAAATTCGTTCAGGTTATAATATTTCAATAAGGCTAAATGATTTTCTTAAATACTTTACTTACAAACAAAAACCGTGCGAGCATAGCTATGATAGTTTACAAAAAAGAACCGGATACGAATTAAATGAGGCGAAGAACTCCTTAGCCTTAGATTTTCCTAACTTATTCAATAGACTGAACAATATTAAAATTATTGATACTAAATTAAAGTCTCCGCGATCTGATCTCGTACGTCAGGTTTCACCCAAATCCCTTTTAAAGGACCCCAAAGGTTTATTTTAACTTGTTATTCTCCTCAATAAGCCAGGAGATCACTTCGTCTTTTTCCTCAATACCTATCCCCTGTTTTCACCCACATTTCCCCTTTTACGGAAGTTGAAGGTTTGAGTTATCTTTTGTACATAAATAATTCAATTGTTAATGACTGTTAAGGGGGTGAAGATGACAGAAAACCAACCAAAAAAAATTGCTTATACTGTTCAAGAAGCGGCGTCCCGGCTTTCAGTGTGCAAAGCTACGATATACCGTGGAGTCGCTGATGGCTCTATAATGAGCCGTCGCGTGGGTGTCAAAATTTTGATCCCGGCTGAATGGATTGATAATTTTTTTGAAACGGAACATGAAGGCTGACGAGGTTTTTTATTATATATGGGAGGTATGCTTGGATCAAACCGCGCTTGACAAACTAAAAAAAACAGCACGCGAAAAAAAGAGCCTCACAGAAAGGTCAAAACCCACAGTAAAAAAAACATGCGTTCCAGTATCCTATGAAGACACTTTTACCTTGACACAACTCCGGGCCGAACCCAGCAAAAAATATTGGCAGGACCGGGAAGGAAAGGTCGTCGCAAATTTTGATTATTGTAACGCAGCTGGTGAAATCGAAGTCATGATAGTCCGATTTGAAAAAGACGGCGGGAAGAGTTTTATTCAATTCTACTCCGATGGAAAAAAAATCCGGCCGGGAGTACCTTTTGCCGATGGGGAAAGGCCTATATATGGCTTGGAAAACCTTCCCATTGATCCGGGAATTACCGCGGTGATTGTTGAAGGCGAAGGCTGCGCCACCGATGGAAACGGCCTTGATATTAAGGGTTATCGATTTTATTCCTATATGGGTGGTGCGAACGCTGTCCCGCAAACAGACTGGAATCCTTTCAAAGATCATGAGAAAATAACATTATGGGGCGACGCTGACCCGATGGGATTGAAAGCATCGGAAACATTAAAAGGACTTCTTCCCCAGGGGCAAATCTTAAAAATTGAAGGGAGGCCGCAAGGCTGGGACATAAGCAACGCAATAAAAGACGGCCTTAATATTGAGCAATTTTTAAAGGATTGTCCACGGCTGCCGGAGCTAGTAGAGGACCAGGACATGGCGCGGATCGGCGCGGGACAGATAGGGGATGAGGTCGGCTGTAATGACGTGGGAAACTCTATTCGATTATTGAGGGCTTGCGGCCATATAGTCAAGTATAACTGCATACATGGTTATTTTATAGTTTATGATGGAACGCGGTATAAAAAAGATGACAGCGGTAAAATATATGGACTTGCGGAAAAGATGGCGCGGGAAATCTATAATGAAATTGCCCTAGAAGATGATGTTAAAGAAAGGATTGAAATTGCAAAATGGGCGAACGCATCGCAAAATAAGTGGAGAATATGGGCCGCAGTTGATCTTTTAAAACACAAGGTCCCGATATATCCGAAAGACCTTGATAGAGATATTTATTTATTTAACGTACTCAATGGTACTATCGATTTGAGAAGCGGAAAATTAAAAAAACATGATCCGTCGGATTTAATTACACGGATCGCGCCAGTAGAATATGATCCGGACGCGGAGTGTCCAGAGTGGGAAAAATACATTGCACAGGGATTTGAGGGTAATGAAGAAAATATAAAATATGTACAGAAATGTACAGGATATCTTTTGTCTGGCGCAACAAGTGAACGCTGTATGTTTGACGGCTGCGGTCCTACTTCTACAGGCAAAACAACTTATGCCAATACAATATCGGAGCTTATGGGGGATTACGCCATAAGTACACCCACATCTACATTGATGGTCAAATATGGGGGGGATTCAATCCCGAACGATATCGCAAGGCTAGACGGACCCAGGCTTGTGACTTGTGATGAAGCAGAGGAAGGACAAAGGCTTAATGTCGGGTTGTTAAAACAGATGACCGGTCAGGATAAAATCAAAGCTCGGTTTATGCGCGGCGAGTGGTTTGAATTTTATCCACAGTTTAAAATTTGGTTCAGCACGAATCACAGGCCAGTGATCCGCGATACTGATAAAGCGATATGGTCCCGAATTAGAGAGATTCCATTTAAAGTTGAAATACCAGAGGACAAAAAAATACTTGATTTTTTCAAGGTCAAATTGATCCCTGAATTAAATGGTATTCTCCAATGGGCACTTGATGGGTATGCACTTTATCAGTTGGAAGGCCTCAAATCTCCTATAGATGTTAAAAACGCAGTTGAGGATTACCGTATCGAAATGGACAGCCTGCAGGGCTTTATTGATGGATTTTGTATATTAAACACACGGGAAGAACTTGGAAAACCTGATGAATTGTTAAAACTTTCTAGGTACGATTTAGAACAACGCGGAATATATAATATATCAGCTACATATTTACATAATGCATGGATTCAAGAAACCGGAGGCAGGTTGACCAGATCCAATTTTGGAAAAAAATTAACTGAAAAGGGCTTTGGTAATAAGCATTTCCGCGACGGATATTATTGGTTAGGAATAAAAATCAATGATAATACTGATTAATAACGGGGAAAGGTGTGACGTAAATTGAATAATTCCCTTGTGGTGACGTACTGTGACGCTAGATTAGGGTTAACGGAATCGGTGAAATTACTATATATGCTATACCGGATCACACGTCACATAACGTCACACGTCACATTAAACGAAAGTGAACCGAAAGTCTTAAAACAGACTTACATGAAAGAAAAAGATAAAAAATGTGGGGTATTTTATGAATAACGAGGCTTTAAAATGAACCACGAAAACGAAGATTTTAATGAAATGATCATCCACCTGGAGGGCGTTATTGAAAGAAGCGGGAAGGGTAGCATATCCGGGAAATCGGCAGCACGGCAGATCAAAAAGATAAAGACGATTAGAAAGATTAGAAGAGAAGCCAAACTTATCCAAGAGAGGATAAAAAAAGGTTATGATCATATCGCAGAAAAAACAAGAGCATAAAAACTTTGCACCCCTGGACCCGGTGTATGCAAAAATGATCTATCAATTAAGGTTGAAGATTAAACATTTTCAAGAGCAAAAACCGGATGAAATAAGGGCTTTAAAAATTTCTTGTATGCGAAGGTTTGAACAATTCAATGGCGTTAAACAGATTAGTCGATTTTACAGTTTATACACTCTGTGTGATGATCAGCACTTAAGGGATCAGGCTGTACAGAGGGACTAGAAGTTGTTTTGTAGGTCAGGATGGAAGGGTAGCTATGATTGTACTGCATATCAGAAAGGATGAGATGAGAGAATATAAGTATCACAGCTTAATGAAAAAACTATCAATCGAAATGCATTTTATATCAAGTTTCAAAGATCCGAGCACTTATGTGGGAGTGTGCTACAGCAGGCCAGGGGACGACAACGGAAAGATTGATATCAGTAAAAAGGCAACCGGTATATTTAGGAAGCTATTCAAATTGATTGGAAATTTCTCTTTTGTTGATGTGATATAGGGGCCAGGCCCCTATACAGGGTGCCTGGAAGGTAGATCACTATAAAAGAGGCTGGAATGAAGAGGCTAGAAAAAAGCTCGAAGTCCAAAAATAAACTTTTTTTCCCACAGGAAAGACGGAGCCAATTTCTCCCACAGTATGACAAGAGTGTCAAGAATGTCAAAAGGTACTGTACAAGAGTCGTTCTATTTGGGTGGTAACGTTCATCTCGGAAAGTCTAAAACTGATAAAGTGCCGGGAGGCTTGACCGGATTTACAAGGTTGTCATGGGTTGTGTAAACCCCATGTTTTTTACATGGAATATCGAGTGAAAAAATGGTCAAAGGAAACCGGGCATATTTAAAGACAGGAACATGGAGTTAATAAAAATAGTGGAGCAAAGAGGCCAGTTATGAGCAAAAAAACAGACCTTCATAAAATTAGTCAAAAATATTTCCCCCAGGGGCCTGGATAATGACAGTAATATCGATGGTTGAAGCTGCCAGGATCGCCGGGGTGTCAAGACAGGCAATACACGCGCTTAAAAAAGCACATGTTAAGATGAAAAGGTCATACCCGTTTTTTTGTATCGATCCCATCACAAAGCAGCCTGGAATTGACGTTGATTCAGCTGATTGGAAAATGTACTTAGATCGGAATCGATTTAATGTATGTAAAAAAACCGGGGAAAAACCCAGGAAAACAGCACAGCAAGCGGACGGATCGACAGTGAATATCTTTATTGACCTTTTAAAGATTATGGAAAAGGCAGTGTGCGAAATCATGGACCCGAGCAGAAAAGAGCTAAAAAAGATAAAGAGCCTGTGCATGAATATGTATCAAGAGGGTAAAAAAAGTGAGTGATCTTTTGTTGGAAGCTATGCAGCGGGCTGGGTGGGGAGGGGATCCGGAGGATCCGCAGACCAGCGGCAGCGAACCGACAAAACCCGAAAATCTACATCTTGAAAAGATACTTGAAGAGATCCGGCAGCTTAGAATCAAGAACGAAACGGCCTTAGATAACTTAATAACAAAAAGCCGGGCAAGGGCCGTGATTGCGCGATATGGGGAGATACAGCAAGTTTACTTTGTCCAGATGCCGCGCCGGGAGGCTGCCGGTTTAGCTGCTGTCCTGGGTATCGAAGGGCAAGCGAAAAAGCTGGAAAATTTATTGAATGAAATTGTTGAAAAAGGTTTGAATGCTTGTAGAAATGAACTGAAAAAAATCAAAGGTGAATTTGCATGACAATGATTGTGAAAAAGGATCCTCTTTTAGAGGCAATGAGGGCCGAGGGGTGGGACACGGATGAGCAGGACCGGGTTGAATATTCCCGAAATCCCCGTGATCCTGAAGACAACGTGCATAAATTAAAAACCAAAGCGGAAACAAAAAGAATTGATATTCAGAATGCGGTGGCGCTGCATCATTTAATTTCCCGGAAATTGACTACAGCAATGCTGGAAACGATCGGGCAGGAAATGAGAACCAGTTTTATCGACATGCCGCGCCGCGTATCCCCGCACATGGCCGCCATGGCGGGAAATCCGGGTATTGAGCGAGAGTTTGAAAAATTTCTTGCTGGTTTCGTCCAGGTAGGTATTGAAAATGTCAAAGCGAAAGTCCAGGAAATGTGTGAAGATGCATTTTTTGAGAATATTTTAGACGAAATTTAAAATTAATTATGGGGGTATAAGGAAAATGAACGAAATATTAAAGATGATTATAAAATCAGCGCTGGAAAGCACACTTGAAGTGAGTTTTGAATGCCTGGCTATCACGATGGCTGAAAAGGTTGCTATTATGGTTGACCTGCCGGAAAAGAGAGAAGATTTCGAAAAATATTTTAAGAAAATCTTTAAAAAAGAATTAGAAGAAATTTACATCGAATTTGACAAAACCGCTAAAAGAATTAGCAAAGAGACGCAATGGGTAGGTGACATGGCGAATGAAGAGTTTGGTAAGTTAATTGAAAAAATGAAAACGGACAGGATCGATGAGGTCACTGATGAGGCCGCCGGGAATGATCCAGACAAGGGTGAGGGCCCAGACAATGAAAATTAAGGTAAAAACATGGATTAGTAAATTGTTTGCAAAAAGGAAAGCAAAGACATTGACCGGTTTTCCATCGTTAGATAAAATCTTAAAATCATGGGATGACCTTTTTAGGGATCGGGAAAATGCGAAAAAATAAAGTAACTGCAGGCTTAAAATACCGGCCTGGGACCAAAGACATAGCAACGGAAATATTCATGAAACATTTTTCCCATGTCCCGAATGATCTTGATAAAGGCATGATCGGGAAAAAAAAACTGTGCTTTAAGGCTTTATGTTATTGTGTTTCAGATATGACGCAGAGCCGTAAAAATAAATTACGCAGGAATATTTAAAAACTAATTTTGGAGGATTTACAAGATGAGAAAACCAGGAGAAAAGATACACAGTATCGCATTTACAGAGGAAGGGTGTAGCGTGAACGGTGCGCCGCCGGTTAAAGTACAGATGCCCGCGGATGTTGCGCCGCCCGGATCACTGGATGATGTACGATTACAGAAACCAACGGGACCAGTAGAACCGACGGAGGCCGAGGAAATGGAAGAGCGAGCGCTACAGCTGGCGAGGTTAATCAATCACAGGCGCGAAAAATCAAACAGAACAATAAGGGAGGTTTAAGAAATGAAAACAACATATACAGGAAATTTCGAGGGATCCGTATTCGATCCGCGCTTACCGCACGAATCAAAATTTAAAAGGGATCCACGAAAAATTTATGAGTTTTTTATATCAAAAATACCAAAAATAGCGGACATAAAAAGTCTCAAAGAATACGAACCCGAAGCGGCCTTTATCAGTGAACAGATGGACCATGCACGAGCGGAAACCGAAGAGCTCAAGAACAGTCTCATATCAATTTGCCAGACCTTTGAAGTGGTTGAAAAAAAGGATTTGATTAAAAAGACGGACGCTGTTTTAAGACTTTTTGAGTCAAAAGGGTTTGGCTTAGATGAGGTCAAAAAGGGCATTATTCAATTGATGCAAATTCAAGCAGAACTGCTTTTAAGCCTTGATGTTCATGGAGGCGGCCAGGGTGTCCAGGTTGGAAATGCCAGAGCAGCGGCACAATGTTTTCAAAGATTACTTGAAGTCTATTAGAACCAAAAATTAAAATAAATGCCGGAAACACCGGCACAGGAGGATTTGCAATGTCAATACAAGAACGAGCACAAGAGAAAAGTTTACACGCTAAAAAGATAGCAACCCGGGTAGTGCCGAACGTAGGTGAAAAAGTTTTTTCGACGATCCCGCCATTCAAAATTACATGTCTACTGCCCGCTGAAGATTGCGAACAGGTGATTTCGAAACCGGTTAACTTTTTTTCAGCTCGAACGATTTGGCGACCATCAGAAGAACAGAAATACATTGAGGTTTTCAAAAAGTTGGAAGCGGAAAAAAAGATTTTTTGTGTAGGCAAAATTAACGGGAAACTGCTAGTTGAGCTGAGCGACGCAGGGCACGAGCACTTGAAAGAGATGGACAAAAAATATCTTTGGGTTTGATTCAAAAACCCGACACAGCCAGGGCACTCCATAGCCTTGACTGTGCGGAGTTGTGGGGAGGGGGCCGCCTTGCGTCAACAGGGCGGCCAGTTTTACCCGCGATTTAATATCATGGGTATTATTTTACGTTCCAGGGCCGAAACGTCGAGCCTGGGGCCAATATGGGGGCATTTATTTTGAAAACTATCAAGATAATTTTACCGCGTTCACTTTACCGGGATTTTTTGATACATTGCGGTATTTGCAACATCACGGCACATAATTTGATCACCAGGTTAATTAAAATCGAAACAGAAAACAAAGGTCATGAAGAGGTTGCCCGGCAGTTACAACGTACTGATCAGCAACGGGCGCACGTGTAAAATATGGAATGGAAGTCTATTTTAAAAAATGGAAGTGAAGTTGTTTAATCATAGATCGGAAAAAACTATATGGAGGTTTTACGATGACAAAAGCAGAACTTAAGAAAAAGCGGCCGGATGTTTACGATTCCTGGGTTGATGAGGGTGTTATGATCGAGCGGGAAAGAATCAAAGAATTAACGGCCATAAAAGCATTGCCAGAGTACCGAGGTATACCACAAGTGGCCGCGGTCCTAGACAAAGCAATTGCAAACGGAACGCCTATTGGAAAAGTTAACACAAAGATTGTGGGCGCGTTGCTGAAAGTAAGAAACGATCCCTGCAGAGCGCAGGCCTCCACAGATGAAAGCCCGCCGGACATAATGGGCAGTGGGCCGGGCATGAGCGCACCCACCAAGAAAGAACCGGTTATCACAGAAGTCTAACGCCGAGAAATCGGGTTAACTTTTTTCAACAGGGGCAGCGCGTGAACGTTGTCATAAAGCTGCTCTTTTTTTACCTCTATATTTTGTGTAGGTACAGTATAGCCCCCACAAAGGAAGGGTGTACATTAAGCGGACACCCTTTCTATCAGACCCTGGTCCCTTGTTTTGGGGAGGTAGCTTTGAAATCAAGGTGTCCTCAAAGGGTGTCCAGTAATACCGGCACAGTAAGGATCTATCCTCCCAGGGCGTTAGATCAGGACTGTCACGTAGAATATACGCAGCAGGCCGTGTTTTTCCCCAGCAGGCGCTATTTTTATACATAAGAAATCTGTTAAAACCGATTTAACTACAAGAATCTCTACACCCTATATGTCTCGAAAGGGGTATCCACTAATTCAGGACAGAGGTGAAAGGGTATTTCTTTTTAGAGTGGATAAAAAGGGGGTAAATGTCT
>SDBV01012167.1_pt1 | contig 11050 bp, 7 predicted proteins | sample 2277081 | NCBI WGS metagenome assembly SDBV01 (sample SAMN10402039, study PRJNA504765) | marine sediment metagenome | isolation source: marine sediment core GS10_PC15, 223 cmbsf | place: Arctic Ocean: Southern Knipovich Ridge | collected 2010
AGCTTCCCTTAACTTGCCAATGATTTGCTCCGGTTTGAACGCCTTCTTAACCATCTCATACCCCCTCTTTATTTTATCGCCAGTCTAACACAAGAACTGGTGCCGTTTGAGGGGGTCAGGTCACCGGAACATCTCCGTTCAGACAATGGTCCTGAATTCAGGGCGAAAGCAATAAGAAAATGCCTGGAGAGCCTTGGGGTGAAGACATTATTCATCGAGCCGGGGAGTCCCTGGGAGAACGGTTATATTGAATCCTTTAACGACAAGCTCAGAGATGAGCTGCTTGACCGGGAAATCTTTACGACATTTGAAGAAGCCAAGATATTGATTGAGCAGTAGAGAAAAGAATATAATCAGATACGTCCGCATAGTGCCAAGAACTATCGTCCGCCAGCACCTGAGACTATTATAACTATGACAACGACGTAAGAAGTGGTACATCTACTGGGGACAGGTCAGAAGTATGTGAGAAGCAACAAAACAAAAGCTTATGGAGCATCACAATAAGTAATAAAGGAGGATGACAATGAGTGAGCAACCCAAAGAGTTAATAAAACTACGCAAGTTTGGAGATGAAGAGATCGAGGTCATCTACCGGCAATCCCTGAAAAAAAGCGGGGCAATGATATTCTATGATTCGTTTGAACCGGGCGTGACCGTCGAGGAGGGAATTGTCTACGAGCGAGATGTTGCCGTGCCGCTGCGCGACGGCACCATCATCTACACCGACATTTACCGCCCGGATGGTGCTACCAACCTGCCTGCCATCGTGGCCTGGAGCCCATTCGGGAAGCGTGACGGCTATGCGCCTACGCCTACATTTCCGGCCATGGGCGTGCCCCCGGGCACGATCTCCCGTATGGCGAAGTTCGAGTCTCCGGACCCAGCCTATTGGTGCCACCATCGCTATGCAGTAATCAACCCCGATGCACGCGGCTCTGGCAATTCGCAGGGCGACATCGTCTGCTTTGGCACACAGGAGGGTAGGGACGGCTATGACCTTATCGAGTGGGTGGCGGCCCAGGACTGGAGCAACGGTAAGGTCGGGATGTCGGGCAACTCGTGGGTGGCCATGGCTCAATGGTATACTGCCGCGGAGCAGCCACCGCACCTTGCTTGCATCGCGCCCTGGGAGGGATGTTCCGATATCTACCGCGAGTTCGTCTGCATGGGCGGTGTCCCGGAGATCGGATTCAACAGTTTCCTCCTTAATACCCTGATGGGGCCTGGATATCTCGAAGACTACCTTACCACGCTACATAAGTACCCGCTCATGAATGGCTACTGGGAGGACAAGATACCTCGCTTTGAGAATATCGAAATTCCCGTATATGTCACCGTAGGTTGGAGCCATTTCCATTTACGTGGGTCCATCGAAGCTTTTCGGCGAGTCACCTCCCCCCAAGTGTGGCTCCGAGCACACAGGGATTTTGAGTGGCCTGACGCTCGCGAGCCCGAGAACCTCGAGGACCTGCGGCGCTTCCTTGACCGCTATCTAAAGGATATCCGGAATGGCTGGGAGATGACCCCCCGGGTACGCTTGGATGTGATGGACGCCGGCGACATTGACTATCAGGTTAGGCGTCCGGAGAAGGAGTTCCCTCTTGCCCGGACGCAATACGAGAAGCTTTTCCTTGACGCGAACACGGGCCAACTCTCACTCAACCCGGTGAAACAAGAATCCTCGGTCCGTTATGAGTCCACTAAAGAATTGGCGAAATTTACCATTAAGTTCGACGAAGACACCGAGCTGACCGGCTACATGAAGCTACGTTTGTGGGTCGAGGCCGATGGGGCAGATGACATGGACCTGTTCGTTGCGGTTCAGAAGTTAGACGAGAAAGGCGAGTTCGCCCCAACTATCGTGCTGGGCGAGCCCCATCCAGGGACTCCCGGCTTGTTGCGGGTATCGCACCGTGAACTGGATGAGGAGCGGTCCACTCCGTATCAACCTTTCCACACGCATTGCCGCGAACAGCTACTAAAGCCCAAGGAAATCGTCCCGGTGGAGATCGAGATCTGGCCTACGAGCAAATTCTGGCATATGGGCCAGCAACTGCGCGTCGTCGTGTCAGGTCATTACGTACGGCAGGAGGGGTGGTTCGAGTCTTTCGAGTGGGACTTGCGCAACCGAGGCGACCACATCATCCACACGGGTGGCAAGTACGACTCGCACCTTCTTGTGCCGGTAATCCCCCCCAAGTATAAGGCTGGCACTTTCTTGTACCGGTAATCCCCCGCTGACGGAACGTTTTTCCGAATTGGTTCTGAGGTGTTGCCCCGGTGGTGAATATTGCGATACCAGAGATGAATATTCGTTTTCGACCGAAGGGGTCACCCAGGGAACCGCTAATTAATAACAGTGCCGCTAAAGACAGTAAGCCTAAAGCTGAGAACAGAAGGCTCGGTTTGATATTCGGCTGGGCGGCTGGCTTCTGTCTGGCTATCTATCTGCTAGGTTTTCATATTGCCATTCCATTTTTTGCCTTTGCCTATCTAAAGTGGAGAGGAAGAAGCTGGCTCACTGCCGCCGTTTTTGCTGTTGCCCTGCTAGCCTTTACCTATGCTGTTTTTGATGTTAGCCTAAAATCTCCGCTATATAGAGGATTAATCTTTGGCGGCCGGTAGCAGGCCAGATCTATTTTCTCAAAGTAACATTTCGCCAGATTGTTGCGCTAAATTTACTATGCATTTAGAGCCTTGAGCATGTCGTAATAGAGACCTTCTTTAGCCAGTAGTTCTTGATGAGAACCTATCTCGGCGATTCGTCCTTGTTCAAGGACTATTATACGGGCAGCATTGGTCACGGTAGACAGCCTATGGGCAATAATGATGCAGGTACGCCCCTGGACAAGATGACGGAGTGATTTTTGCATAATGCGTTCAGTGGTGGTATCCACATTGGAGGTGGCCTCATCTAGTATCAGTATAGGTGGATTAGCCAAGATTGCCCGGGCAAGACAGATAAGCTGACGTTGCCCGGCACTGAGGTTGCCCCCCCTCTCCCCCACCAGCGTCTCGTAGCCACCTTCCAGACGGGTAATGAAATCATGAGCTCCTATCGTTTTTGCTGCCTCGATGATCTCCTGCCGACTGGCCTCAATATGTCCATACCGAATATTGTCCTCTACACTGCCAGAAAACAGGAAAGGGTCCTGAGGTACAATACCTATTTGGTGTCTTAATGATTGCTGGGTGACTGAACCCACACTATACCCCCCCACAAACACCTCTCCCTTGTCTACTTCGTAGAAGCGCGCGATAAGGTTCATCAAGCTGCTTTTACCAGCCCCAGTCCGGCCTACTATAGCCACCGTTTCCCCAGGGTTGACTGTCAAGTCTATGCCGTGTAGCACTTCTATGTCAGGCTCATAACCAAAACTAACCTGGTGAAACCTAATCTCCCCTTTTACCGCGGGTATATCAATTGCTTGGGTGCTATCAATGATTTCAGGTTCTGTATCGAGTAGTTCGAAGATGCGTGTCCCAGAGGCCATAGCCCGCTGGAGTTCAGTATACTGCATAGTCAGTTCTAATACCGGATCAAAGAAGCGCTGGATATAGAGTAGAAAGCCCAGCAGAACACCAACGCCCATCTGTCCTGCCAGAACCTGATATCCGCCGAAGACGATAACCAGACCAAAGGCAACACCGGTAAGTATTTGGACCAGGGGTATCATGAGCGCTCGCAGCTTGGCTGCGTCTATATTGGCATTTAGATATGCCTTATTTACAATATCAAATTCCTCAAAGCTTGTTTCCTCCCGGGACAGGCTTTGTATTACTCTCACCCCGGATATGCCTTCTTGAAGATGAGCGTTGACTACAGCAATAGCTCGCCGTACCTTAGTAAAGGCACGGCGAGCATACTTCTGCCATATGACTATTACTATGCCCAGTGCTGGTACCACGGTAAGAGTAAGCAGGGCTAGTCGGGCATTCATAATAATCATGACACAGGCTATTCCCACCAGCATCAGGACACTGGTCACGATGTTAAGGATGCCTTGGGTGACAAGTTCCTGTAGCTGTCGCACATCATTTTGCACCCGGGACATGAGTTTGCCCACTTTATTGTGGTCGAAGAAGCTTAGCGAGAGCCGATGCAGGTGGTCAAACATCTGAATACGCATTCTAAAGAGTATCGCTTGGCCGGCATAGGATAGGAATAGGGTCTCCAAATATTGACCAGCCCACATCAGCAGCGCCGCACCGATAAAGACGATGGCAATGATATTGAGTCCATCGTAGTTGCCCGTTTGTATGAAACGGTCGGTGGCTACAGCCACCAGATAAGGTAACGCCAGGGCAGCCAGGGAACGGACTATCATCCCGCCAGCTCCCAGAGCTAGCCATGATTTAACCGGGGCCAGGTATTGAGGCAGCCGTGCTATTACTCTACTGTCATATACCTTGCCCAGCCTCTTATCTTCGTCAGTATCAAAGAGGCTATGGGAATGACCTCCCCTGTGTGAACCACCACCGTGATACATACTTACTCCTCTATCCCGTTCTCTCCAGAACCCTGAGTTGCCGAAATCTGTGATTGATATATTTGTCGATAATGGCCGTTCCTGGCCATAAGCTCGCTGTGTCTACCTCGTTCCACTATCTGGCCCTCGCTGAGCACTAGGATAAGGTCAGCGTTCTTGATGATGGGCAGGCGGTGAGTAATAATGAAGGTTGTTCGTCCCTTAATAAGCTTGTCCAGGGATTGATGGATGAGATGTTCTGTTTCAGCATCCACGCTAGAGGTGGAATCATCCAGGATAAGAATACTTGGATTTATGAGTAGAGTGCGAGCTATGGCCAGCCGTTGTTTCTCACCACCGGATAGGGTTATGCCTCGTTCCCCCACCCAGGTGTCATAGCCATCAGGAAGGTTCTGGATGAAGTCATGAAGGCAGGCTGCTTTGGCTGCGGCGACTATCTGCTCCATGTCAGCATTTACTACACCGTAGGCAATGTTATTCCGAATAGTAGCTGAGAATAGAAAGATATCCTGTTGTACTACCCCCACATGCTTACGCAGTGAGGCCAAGGTCACATCACGGATGTCAATACCATCAACGGTGATGCATCCGCTGCTGACATCATAGAATCTGGGGATGAGATGGGCTATGGTGCTCTTACCGCTGCCCAAGCTTCCCACCAGAGCCACCAACTCCCCCGACTGCACACTAAAGTTGATGTTCTTAAGCACAGGACTCACAGAATCATAGCTGAAGCTAACATCTTCAAAACAGACATCGCCCTTCAGGCTGTCTAACTCAATAGCATCGGGTTTTTCCCGGACCGGGGACTCAGTATCAAGTATCTCTAGAATACGTTGCCCCGCCGATAGAGTGCGGGAAAGGAGGTTTGCCACGAGTCCTAGACGGCGGACGGGCATTACCAGCATGCCCAGATACAGGATGAACTGGGTCAGATTGCCTATGGTCAGACTTCCGTCTATTACCTGGCGTCCGCCATACCACAGGATAAGAGCCGTAGGGAGGCTCATCAAAAACACCATAAGGGGCATGTTGAAAGCCATCTGACGAGCGGCGCTGATTTGCTCGTTGTAGAGGAGTGTTGCCTCGGTAGAAAACTTTTGGCTCTCTTCTTTCTGGTGCGAGAAGGCCTTTACTATTCTTACTCCGGTGAGGCTCTCCTCTAGCGTGGAGCCCAGTACCCCGAGTAACTCTTGAATTTTGCGCCAGATGGGACGTAGATGGCGACTGACGGTGATGGCCCGCAACCCAATAACAGGCAGGAAAGCTAAAGTAAGCAGCGCCAGCTTCCAATCCATCGCTACCAGAATGTAGGAGATACCGACGAACAGGAGAAACGTCTGGGCTATGCTCAGCAATCCCCTCCCAAAGAACATACGTACTGCTTCCACATCGACAGTGGCCCGTGACATAAGCTGTCCTGTCTGGGTCTTATCGTGATAGGCAAAACTCAGTCGTTGCAGTCGGTCGTAGATGGCATTCCTGATATCATAGGACGTTTTCTCAGAAATTACTTCACTGAGGTAGGTATTTCCGTAGGAGAAGATGCCTCTCAAGGCACTGGCGCCAACCACCACCGCTGCCAGAATAAGGAAACTGCGCTCCCCGTAGCCAAGCACAGCATCAATGCTCTCACCGAGGATCCAGGGTATAGCCATGCTAAAGGCAGTGGTTCCGACAAGGCATATAAAGGCTAAGAGCAACCACCACCGGTATTTTTGAGTAAAGGCTATTAATCTTAGTAGAATTCTAATTTCACACCAACTTCAATAATTATACTATGAAACCTCTTTGGGAAGGAATTTACTTAAGAAGCACTATAATTCCTATATATACTATAATGCCACCTTTTATACCTGTTGATTACTTCGTGATAGGGCCTGGTGAGTTCTCGATATATGCTTTGTGCTTAATATGGTAAAATTGGCAATCCGTGCTGACCACCTAGAACACAAATAGGCGCGCCTTCAGTTTGGCGCACGGCAGGTATATAGCCCAGCGCCTAATCAGTGAAAAACAGCTCAGTGAAACCTGCTTAAGTTAGATTGAACTTATCGCTAGAAAGTGCAACCAGAAGAAGAGGTAGGCGCTTAGATAGGCAACAGGTAAACATCCATTCGTTCATAGGAGAGGTGCTGGGGATAAAACCTATTTTCTTACCCTTAGGTGGCACAATTGATCTGTATCTCTTAAAAAGTAGAAAAAGCCTTACACTGGAGCGAGGTTTCCCATTGGGGCCGGTAGATAGTTATAAGTTACTATTTCCGTTTTCTCTTCGTGAAGCCGAATCGAACTTTCAGACCGTTGCGCTTATCGTTCTTCTTATTTATATTCTCTATAAAGGTTTTCAGATCTGTAAGTGGTCTATCACCCATTGCAATTCATTTCCTCAATTTTCATAATTTAGAAACTAGAATTATATTATATCATCAATTTGGGTTTACAGTCAATTACATGGTAGGCAAACACCAAGAGTGATGTTAAGAGAGATAACGAAGTAGTGTCATTTCTGTCTTTTAGGAGTGGCAAGGAAAGGATGGCCTTTCCGTTGAAAGTGAGGGATGTAATTCCCCGCTGCGCTCATTTCCTGGATCCAGCCATTTTCCATTCCCATGTCACATAGCGAATGAAGAATCGTTTCATACTCAACTACTGAAATCATTCTAGAAAGTAATGGGATTCGCTGGGCCCGGTGTAGTGGTGAGTATTGAGACATTATACTAACCGTCACCGTGGGAGAAAGCTCTTGAGCTAACCAAATTAATGATTCCTCACTACCCGCCAGCCCGTTGGGCAGAATGAGATGGCGCACAATTAATCCACGTTGTGCCAAGCCGAACTCATCCACGATCAAATTCCCAACTTGCCTATACATCTCTTTGAGAGCTCGGCGAGCTCGCGCTACATAATCTGGAGTATGCGAGAATTTCTTGGCCCAATTATCAGAGGCATATCTTAAGTCAGGCAGGTAAATACTAACTATACCGTCAAGCTCTTTTAGAGTGGCAATAGAATCATAGCCGCTAGTGTTGTATACTAGTGGCACTCGAAGCCCCATGGGCACGGCTTCTAGTACTGCCCTAACCAGCTGGGGAACAAAGTGAGAGGGTGAAACAAAATTAATATTGTGGCAGCCTAGTTCATCCTGAAGGTAGAGCATATGTTGGGCGAGGGAATGGCAATCTATCTGCTTTGATTCTTGCTTTTTCCAATTCTGACTTATCTGGTAGTTCTGACAATAAACACACCTCATATTGCAGTTACCAAAGAATATCGCACCTGATCCCTTGCTTCCCGATATAACAGGTTCTTCTCCCTGATGAGCACAGACCGCCGATACTATGGGGAGATGACCCGAATGGCAAAAACCCAGCTCATTCTGTAACCGATTGACATGGCATTCCCTGGGGCAAATATCGCACGAGGCTAACCGTTCTTCAAGTGCATTAGCACGGCACTCTAATTCGCCAGAGTTAAATAAGGCGATATAGCCTGGTTCCATCGACACTATAGGCATCATTAGCAATACTGGCATAACTCGTTGATAGACACCTTTAATTTTACCATAGCCGCTTTTCATGTAAAATTCATAAAATATGAACGCTCTTTGTCAAGAAGGAATCTATAGAAACTATAAGCGACTGCAGGATGGTGCCAGGGCAATCTACACAAGTTAGGAAACGCAGCCCATGCTAAGGTAACATTACGTCAGATTGTGCAGCTTAAAAAGGAACGTTTGTTGAAAGGTAGAAGCACATTGTCTTACCTCTATTTTACTACACTGGTGCTAATTTTAAGGCTAAAAGGTATAGATGTATTGTACACCAATCTTCGGGATGTTGATCCACTCATGCATATTCGTGGGCTATCCCGTTTTGCTACGCCTTTAAGTTGTAAAAAGTAACATTTTACTTCGTGAGGTAACAAAACGAGCTGTCTTTGATTTCTCTATAATTTCTTCGACCATATCAATCAACCTTGGTACCAGTATCCTTACTTGTGACTCGAGTGAAAAGTAGTGCGGCGATCACCCCGAATAGAAAGTTCTCAACGAATAGCTCAGGGAAGTGTCCATATCTGACTCCATCAGGCATGTATGGATTTGGCAGGAGAATCTGGAGGCTGACACCAACGCTCATCAGTAGACCAACAATGGTGAGCCTTTCCCATATCCTACCCGCAGCTATTGTTCTGGTGGCCAGTAATGCTAGTCCGGCCCATAAATATCCCCTAAAAACTTGTACTAAGAGCAGCGTCGGATCTGCTTTTATCGTGTTTGCCCATTGCTGGAAGAATCCGAGGAGTTCGGTACTGCCGGAATAGAACTCCCTGAGTGCCGAAAACTGCCAGGCAATAAAATAGCCGAAAAACATATAGACGGCGACATACAAAAGAGCGATAGCAGTCAGTTTCCAGGCCAGTTCGGTTTTCGATCCTTCCCACAGCGGCGCTTTTGAAACGATGACAGACTGCGGCTTTTGTTTCTTGAACAGCCTCACCGCCAATGGCGAGACTACTCCAGCTACAACTATTCCTGCTACGATTAAGGCGATGACAAATGCTACCGGCATCCCTACGGCGTCATTAAAGACCAGTACCTCAATTTGCGTCGTGAAGAATATTACCCCAAAGATGAGGAGGAACAATACTAGGATGAGCCTCCATCCATACGCATTTGAACGAAGGATGTACCATTCGTATACCAAGATATTGGCGAGGACTACTACGAAGAATATCCCTGTGGCTATCGGTGTTTGTGATTCGGGGGCTATTTCGCCAAAGATTCCTGCTGCGAGGCCTGAGAATAAGGCCCACACAGCCAGCATCACGCCGGTCAGGATGAAGGTATTTCTAATGAATCTCCCAACTGTCATATTTCATTCCCGGTTAGCATTAGTCAGTAATAATAGCATCGAACTGGTATAGGTATCAATCTCTTTTACCATAACATCTTACTGGTTTGGAGAGCAACAGCTTTGGAGGCATCTGTAAAAAGATCGTCGGGAAATTTATTTAATAACAGGGGAAACCGATAAAAAAGGAACCTAAGTCATCAATAGGTAGAACTGATACATCATCCTAATCACTGGTTCTTGCATCCCGGCAGCATAATTCTTGTCAGTATAAATGACTTTGCTCTGTATTATTTCGTTTACTGTATTTTCCGGGCAACAACCGCAAATTCTTCGCTTTCCGAGTCAAATGGCAAGCCGGCAACATCTGAATAGAAACCATCCACCTTAAACTCGCACTCTATAAACTCCCTCTCTAACTCTTCGGGGTTGAAATATTGCAGCCAGTTATAGATTTATTGCATTTACTAACAAGGAATCAACAACTGCTGTAGCGCCGGAACCAGCCCCTTCTTCTCAAACAAAAGTTCGGGAACTGTTCCGAATGGCCCACTTACTTTTTGCATTGCTACGGTTGTATACTTTCCTCTACCATCATTATCATCTTTATTATACTGGGCTATATCTTGATCACTCAGTTCCTTATACATGGGTTTTAACTTAAAACTAGAAGATTCCGAAAACCATAATATATTATCTACATTCGATGGTATTTTACGCCCCACAGTCTTCCCCGCATAAGTTCCTCTCCATGAAATGATACCTTGAAATTGTTCTCTTCCGTATATATCGTCCATAACCAGTCGTAAAAATGCTGCAACCCTTTGGGCACATTGTGACCAAACATTTCCATTTGTAGAAAGTAGCTCTTTAATGAGAGCTAGACGCTCATACATCATATATAAATAGGAATCTATTCCCTTGCCCCATGTATCGCGATAGACAACCATTTCAAGGCTAGATTGGTCTTTTTCAATAGTGTTTTTCTCATCACCTATCGGCACATTCATGGTAAAATCAGCCCCCACGTCAAATGGCGGGTCAATATAGATACGGTCAAGACTTTAGCTCATTGATACAAGCCATGCTATCGAGTAAGGAGGTAATCTGGAATGTAGTTACGAGTTTGGAGAAGGAGGTGGTGTCCAAATAAGAATGGGGAGACGGGAATCAGCAGGAATGAGGGGAAAGTAGCATTGTAGCTGCAGCCAATTTCAGCCCACCAAAACACAATCTCTCATGCGAAAGTTTATCATGGAGCCATCGTATTTGCCCTGTACCGCCACCCTTTGCCCTGTTGTCAGCTGGCTTAGTTCAGGTCCGTATTTCTTGTCAAAGATGCACCGGACGTTCTGTAGTAGGCTTTTTTCAGTACCAGTCAAAGTAATATAGCTAAAGTCAAGAAAATCTTCTAGCTCTATTCTGTTCACTAGTCCCGTTACCTTGAGAATCTTGTTCATAAATCTCGCATCCGCTGCTACCCCATCCTCTTTATAAGCTGAAAGCAATTCTTCAACGGTTACCTCCAATGCTGATGCAGTTTGCTCAGGCTGAGGCTGTAGCTCTCGCTCAACCTCTGAAACTGGCTCCAGCCCAGACATCGGCTCAGGTTCTGGCTCTTGTATACCCTCAGGTTCTGCTTCTAACTCTGGCATCGTCTTAGGCTCAGGCTCCAGTATTGGTTCCGATTCTGGTTCAGGCGTG
>SDBV01012168.1_pt1 | contig 11050 bp, 13 predicted proteins | sample 2277081 | NCBI WGS metagenome assembly SDBV01 (sample SAMN10402039, study PRJNA504765) | marine sediment metagenome | isolation source: marine sediment core GS10_PC15, 223 cmbsf | place: Arctic Ocean: Southern Knipovich Ridge | collected 2010
CATGCCGCAACTCGTTGTGCGACATGCCGTAAGGTGTTGTGAGTAGCGGAGGAGGGACTCGACTCGAGCCGAAACGAGGCGAGAGCGAGCGAGCGCGGCATGGCCGCGCGAAGTCCGTCACTTGTGACCACATACGACGACCGCGAGCCCCCATTGAACTCGCGGTCTACCTGGATAGCGGAGGAGGGACTCGATCCGAGCCGAAACGAGGCGAGAGCGAGCGAGCGCGGCATGGCCGCGCGAAGTCCGTCATTTATGACCACATACAAAGACCGCGAGCCCCCACTGGACTCGCGGTCTACCTGGATAGCGGAGGAGGGACTCGAACCCCCGACACGCGGATTATGATTCCGCTGCGCGTGCCGATCTTCTGAAAGCCCAGTCGCGATGCGGCATCCAGAGGATCGCGGTGTTCAGCGTGAGGGAAAAGGTGAGGGACACCTCGTCCACGCCGGTGACCCCTGCCCTGGCAGCGATCTCTCGGGGTGACCATCCTTCCGCTTTCTAACTTGTTGCAATGGATGGTTCAACTTCCGCTAGTAGGGACGGCCGGATTCGAACCGGCGACCCCCTGAACCCCATTCGGCTCGGGGGGACACCAATTAACGGCAGAATGTCGGTTTTCCGAGGGCTTCTGGGCGTCGGTGCCGGACTCTTACGACATCAATACCGTAGCTTGCCCGGACAAACGCACCCCAAAACGCACCCCCCTGCGCGACGCACGCCTGCCGCTGTTTTCACCGGAGTCTGGCGGGCGAGCGGTCGAATCGCTGCGGCATCGAAGATTTGAAGCAGCAGCACCAAGTGGCCCATCCGCGAGCATGACTTGGTGGTGGAGGTTGTGCTGGAACCGCGGTCGACATTCGCTGTCAATGACCGATCATGGCGCAATTCACCGTTTCTTCTATCCGGCGAGCGCGAAGGTGTTGTTGTGTTTGTGAGTTGGACCCTCCGTTCCCTGGTGATAGGTAATTTGCCATCGTAAGTCATTGTCATACAGAGAAGCCGACCTATTGGGCGTCGAAACTGGGCCAGAAGGAGATCTCTGACCAGCCGGCGGTCGACATCCTTCAGCGCGGAATGGACTGCCGACTGGATCTTGTCGAGTTCCTCATCATAAGCCGGGCGACTACCCCGCCGGGCGCGCCCTATCTCCGGTGGCAGCGTGAGAGTAACGCTGCCACCTGTTCGGGAGTAGTTGAATGGCTAGCGGACGCAGCTAGTCAAGCAGACATCGCTCGCACGCGACACAATCGCAGTTGTAGCATTTATCACACGTGTCGCAGCGCTGTCTGCACCCTATATCGGTGACACACAGTATCGCGAAGCAGTGACCGACGCATATGTTGCAGTCCACCGGCCTCTCGAGCGCCGATTTGGACGGCCCCGCAGCCTTAGCATGTGCCTCTACAACGGGCACGGAAGCGCGCTTCAGTGTACAAGCAGATTGAAGGGGCGAGTTACTGTCCCCGTTCACGATGAGGTTATCCGCCCAGCAGCCGCCATTGCAATAGCGGATCGCCTCACAGTCTCGGCACTGGGCCGGAAGGCAGTCAAGCGAGGGCAAGAGCGTCGAACCGTCGATAGCGGCTTCCAGGCTCTCTGGAGTGTGCTCATAGGCGCGCCCAATCGAGTACTGAGGCTTGCTGGTCAGTCGGTGGCAGAAATGCAAGGTGCCATCCGTGTCCAGAGCCCAGAGGGCCTTCCCGGCACCGCAGTAGCCAAAGGCCACCTTCTCGGTATCGGTCTTCGAGTCGCTCGGGCTGACAACTGTCGAAATGGTCTTCTTCCCCTCGTACTTCGCGAGCGCTGACGCGAGCGCATGTTCGAGTCCCGCGGCCCAAGCATCTATGGCTGCAGGGGCCCACTCACGCCCGGTCACGGGGAATAGACCGACTCTCTGGAATCCCATGTCCAACACACACGAGGCGATCTCCCACAGGTCAGCGGCGTCTTCTGGGCAAACGGTGACCCTAGCGGTGTCGTCCGGCCAGACCCCGAGGGCCAATGGAATGCTCCGACGCACATCATCGAATGACGCCCTGCCGGTGTTGGCATACGGCCTGTTTCGATTATGAATGCGAGCCGGGCCGTCTACTGAGCAATGAATCCGGGCGCCCTCCGCGAGCATATGGGCGGCCTTCTCCTCGTCCAGTGCAACTAGGTTCGATGTCATCGACCAGGCGGAGGAAAGACCCTTGGAACAACAGTGCTCTGAGACTAGTCGATTCAGTTCGAGAATCTGCTTCCATGCCAGCAGCGGTTCGCCGCCCATGTAGTGCAAGTTGACGTTCTCGAGTTCGCCACAAAACCATGAGACCAAAGCCTTGACTGACGCGAAGACCTTTCCTACGTCCATCACACGCGAGGCCTTCCGCCCGAAGTAGCAGTAGCGACAGTCAAGTTGGCATGCATTTGTCGCGTCGACCATGAGGTTCAGTGTGTCGCCCTGCCGATACTGTCTCCACTTGCTCATGGATGCTTCGCGCCCTGGAGATCGGGTCATATCCGGGAAAGTCTTGGCTATCATTGGGCTCCCCTTCGTGAAATGGTCAGCTCCCGCAGGTGCCACCAATTGCGGGAATGGCGTTTGCGTCGACCCAGCCCGAGTATGTGCCGCGTTGTTGGAGCTGTCCAGCCCTCGGATCGAGGTCTCCAAACGCCGAGTGGCTTGCTTGCACGTTGGGACGCTTTCGGCCTGGGAAGGGGACCTCGCACTGTCCTCGCGACGCATCCGGAATCGTGAAGACATGGGGCCGGACCTGATAGGTAAGCACTCGTCGTAGCCGTTGCCGTCTAACTAATAAATGGACTGACCAGTCTAGTTCCCATCTCAAGCGCCCCCTCGCTCCCTAGTCAGCTGCGGGCCACGCCGGGGCAACCAAGCTCAAGCCCCTGCACCGCAAGCTGTTGAGATTGACCCAACCGGAGATCGCCTGGCGTCATATCAAGCAAGGCCACGCCACCTAATATGAGCCCCCCCGATCTGCAACCGCCAGCCCGAGGGTCGGCGTCAGGGACGTGTCCTACGGTATGTAACGGTGTGTCCCACGGCGTGCAAAAATTGCGACGCACCGTCAAGGTGCGCTTCAGCGAAGTAGTTCACAAAGAGTGGGCGGGAAGCCCTAACACATCGCAGCCGAGAGCGGGCGCGACCTCGACCTCCTCTTTCTGGAAGGCAGCCACGATCGCCTTCTTGTACGCCTCTTCGTCTGTGAAGGAGGTCGTCGTCTTGTGGCGCTCCATGTATTCGAACGGGTTTACTTGCAGCGCGCACCGATAGAAGCGCGCTCCCGAGGGCTGGCTAAGTGTGTGAAGGATAGCCTTGGGCAGGGTCGATGACGCATCATTGGGCATCCGCCCTCCTTCGATAGTCTCGCATGACTCGGCGAACGTGGCGGCTGGAAGCGACGAAGCCCCACAACGGTTTGCAGCTCTTGGGTATAGGTTTGCGCTCAGCCCATCTCTAGATCCGGTCAGAGAACAGCTTCTCGACGTCGACAGTCAGCTGCTGGAGAATTTTCACTGGACGCTACGGGATCCGAAGGCAAAAGGACGGCATCTGGTGATCATGGAGAAACCGGTGGTGAGCCTGTGCGTGCAGTTTGATCGAACAGTGATCATGCTGCCAGGCCGTTCGGATGAAGAAGAATTCTACAAGAACCTTCAGGCGAGATTTAAGGGGGATTTGAGCGTTAGAGAAATCGCGTGGCCCAAGGGATTGAAGATGGCACTAGATTTCAGCTAGTCGGGCTCGTCAGACGTCCCATGAGGGCTTCAGACAACACAACGCAGAGTGCATACCACGACGGGACCAGAATCACGCCTCCGCAGGACCTGGGACTGTCCCCAGTCCACGCAACCGGCACGCCGGAACCGGTGTAGTTGGCCAGAGGGCTTGTCACGACACGACCACTGCGGCATATACGCTGTATGAAGGTTGGACCTTGAAACTGTAGAGATGGAGGGAACCTGTGAAGATCGGTCCCGTTGCTTACATTGCAAAGGCTAAGTTGCCTGACAACACAGCAGCTGACCACATTGCAGTGGCTTACAACCTCGACATTGCTCAGCGGTACATCGGGTTGGAATTCTCGCGCGTGACTTCGAGCGTTGACGATTCGGGCGTTCCGGGGGCTGGCCACGACGCTTTTTCTTTCACGCAAGAATTGCGCTTGCTAGACCACGCGACAGCGGTTTTCCCAGGACCCCGGGATCACGAGGAGGACCTGATCCGCGCGAAGCTGCGAGAGGCGTACGGCCAGGACGCGATAGTGACAGTCGCAAAGATCGAGCGCGAGACATGACCTCGCGAGGGGCACCGCTATGCAGAGAGTGGGATCACTCCCCGCGTCTTGCTCTACGCCCGGGTTAGCTTGGTCGCTCATTGGCGGTGGCGTATTTGCGAGTGTCAGCGTAGCACTCGCGTATTGGCCTACTAATCAATCGGAGGATTATGAAGCCCGGCAGCTCCCTGAATCGAACCCCAAGGACCGATGAACTGACTGCCGACTGGGGTTCTCGAAAAAGCGAACTCGCAACGCAGCTAATTACGGGACTTTACCGGGAGGGGCTGTTCAAGACCTGGCTGCGGGACAAGCCAGCGGGGTGGGAATTAGTATCTGGCCTTTGGAGCCCTTTCTACGTGTCGGTTCGTGACATTCCCGCGCGTCCCAGGCTCTTCCGACTTGCGGTGAAGGCAACTTGCGAGTTGATCGCGAATGAAGCTCCAAACGCAAATCGTATCGTTGGTTTAGCAGCTGCAGGGGTTCCCATTGCAGCCGCGGCTGCGTACGTCAGCGGCCTCTCCATGGCCTACACCAGAAAGCTCTCCGGTGTGAGGAGTCTAGAAGACCTGGAACGGCACACTAAAGCTTACGGCGGTCACTCCCTTGTTGAAGGCGACTTCAACGACGGTGATCGAGTCATTTTGTTCGACGATGTAGTATCGCGCTTCGATAGCAAGGCAACTGCCATGCGGCAGCTGCAAATGGAACTGGCTCGCCGGGGCGTGCAGGGCGTCGAGGTGGAAGCGGTTCTCGTTCTGCTGGATCGAGGAAGGCACGGCGTTCGAGAGGCACAACGGGCAGGCGTGCAGCTGTCAAGTCTCATCGCGCTTGGTACGGGTGCCATTGAGATGCTGCGCGGAACCGCTGACGATGTCGCAATCGACACTATCCAAAGGTACGTTGATAACGAGGAACTGTTTCAAAACCGTTCACTGCAGGCCGAGCTCGAGCAACTGGCCGCATCGCATCCCAGCTAGGCACGACTCAGACTACGTATCCGACCCACACTAGGCGGGCTTTGACCATGGAACTTCTCGATTTGGGTGACGATCTAACTTATCCGACACTGGAGGAGCTGTCGCGATTCGCTTTCGAGCAGGCGGACGCTCATCCCACAGCGTACTTCATAATACGCCACATTAGTCAGTCGCTGATCGACGAATATCAGGGTCAGGCAATTCCAGAAGCGCGATTCAAAGAAACGAGTGTCCTCCTGGCCTTTATCAAGCGGGTGCTGGCAGATCCCGAGGACATCAACGCCCTTAACGACCTAGTGGTAAACTCACGTATTCGGTGCGGCGTATTATAAACAAGATTGGACCCCAAGACATTAGCCCCAATGTCTAACAGCTGTTGTTCGGCATTACCAAGGGGTCATTCCACCAGTAGCTTGCTGAACAAGCCCATCCGCACCCAGACGCCGTTGGCCGCCTGTTCGAAATATTTAGCTCGCGGATCCGTATCAAACCAGGTCGGCGTTTCGTGAGAACGTGGCAAGGGGTTCAAAATGATAGTTGCAGGATCCAGTGTAGCCACGATTTCCTCAGTCAGTGCGTGGAAGTCGGTGTCTCCCGGTTGGCTAGTTAGCCGCTCCCGTTGGATCCGGTTCAAGTAAAGGACATCAACTCCTGTGGGAAGATCCTCAAGTCGTCCAACAGTTGAATAATTGCTGAATCCTTGTCGTTTCCATTCCTTTAGCACAAAATCAGGCATCCCAAATGGTGGCGGCGCAACAAGCAATACTTCTACTTTGTAACGAGCTAAGAAGAGGGCCAGGGAATGGATATCTCTCCCGTGCTTGAGATCGCCACAGACGGCAATTTGAAGTCCGTTGACACCACCCTTCAAATCTCTGATCGTGTAGAGATCAAGGAGTGCCTGCGTTGGGTGTTCGTGAATTCCGTTACCGGCGTTGATAACCGGAATCCGGTTGTAGTTGGCCGCCAACCTAACAGCATCCTCGTCTGCGTGCCTTATAACCATGAGATCCGCGTATGACTGGATGATCCTGATGGAGTCATCCAACGTTTCACCTTTTCCCATCGCGCTCGTGGACGGGTCGGTGAAACCGATTACACCGCCCCCAAGTCTCTTGAATGCGACCTCGAACGAGAATCGGGTTCGGGTACTTGGTTCGAAAAAAAGCAGTGCCAGAACCTTTTCTGCGGCGAGGTGCGAATACGGCTTCCGACCTGAGCGAAACGCATCAGCTTCGTCGAGAATCGACGTGATATCAGACACGCCGAGATCACAGGCTGAGACCAAGTGACGCGGAATCGGCATGCTAGTCCTCTCCTGTACGGTCTCGGCTCCTGAGATTGTAAATCAACAGCCGGGCATCGCAGGGTTCGTAACGCGGCCAGAAGTGTTTGCGCGGTCAGCGCGATTGAGTAATCCCTGACTCTAATCTAGCTGCCAGGAGAGCGAGTTCGACCCGCGGTAAGCGCGACTCGGCGTAGTCAATGATGCGCCTTCCCAACATGAAACTCAGCACACCGGAGGCCGCACCTACACACTCGGCACCGAGAAGGTATCCGGCCACCGTGGCACCCCCAGATGTAACCCAGTTGATGCCCTCGATGTGGTGACGGCCCTTGTTCCATGAATCAAGGCGATCCCTTTGCCGATTCATTTCGCTGTGCAGCAACTTGACCAATTCACTCTTGCAGCTATTAAACGTGGCGAGGGGCTCGACCCATGAGCGACCTGCTGCGGCCAGATCGATCAACTCCTTCCACTTTGCCCTAACTCTCCTGCCGACCGAATCCCGGCGAAGAGACGCGATCAGGTCCAGCGGTGCTGAACGAAGCAATTCGGACGTTATTCCCCACGCGGAGGCTATCTCGCGCCAGAACTCCGAAGGGACATGATCAGGGGCAGCAGAGGTTCCTTCGTACCGGACCGCTTCTCTGCACAATGCCGTGGCATCGTCATGGAGTACTGGAAGTGCGTCCTTGTATCGTGCTCCGGACATGTAGTAATAGAGATCCCCGAATCGCCTGACAGTCGGGACGCGCCTCGGACAGTGGCGTCGCGCAAGCTCAAACAACCTCTCTCGGGTGAGAAAATCGCAATTGGCGACCGCTGAAGCCAGATTCATTACCGATTGTCTTGACACACCTCTTAGTCGTCTCCGTAGAGGCGACTGTGCGTCCATGAGGTCGGCGTGAATCGAATCGCGAAACCAGGCACTCTCTTTTTGTGGTGACCACGTTATTGCTGTTTCGAAGATTTCATCCAATCTCTTCGCCCGCTCAAGCATAATTGATCTGCGGCCCTTTAGCAGCGTCGGCTTGTCCTCCTCTTCGGGAGCCTCTGTAACGTATCCTTGGATGTTTCGCCGGTCATTTCTGAGACTTGGCACTATGGCAAGCTCTGCCGCCAGCTCCTTCACTCCCGGTGAACGATCTAGCCAATTGAAAGTCCACGTGGACTCCAGCATGTGACCTGTAGAGAGGATAAGGTGATCCGCACTCAGGAGCCAGAACTTCAGCTTCACATCGAGTTCTCCTGGCCTCATTGCGTATAGCTCTTGGCAGGAAGCGTCGCCTTCGGTGAAGTAAATGCGGCTACCGGGGAAGCTGTCGAAATGCTGTTTGCGCATTAGATAACCTTCGTGGATGCTCCATCTTTCAACATAGCCAGGCCGTCGAGGTTCCGCTGGTATGGCAATATGGTTGTAGCCAGGATTGCCATTGCGACCGATTCTGTCAACGCTTTGCCGCGTTCAGAGATCGAGGCTTTAAGCGATGTTGACCTGCAAAGACTCTTGAACTGTCACAAGAACTGTCACAAAACTCACGGCCACGGAGGGAATCAAACGGTCACGTAGGGAACGACAACCCGCATGACGGCGTCGTATCGCTTCCCCACAGGGTCGTTTGGCTGGCTTTTAAGTCCCTTGTGTCTACCGATTCCACCACCCGGGCAAGTATCTACATCTTACGCAGTTAACCTCTTCGCATCATACCCAAAATACCAACGCAGTGGGCGAACGACGCGACGGGTGGTAACCCTGCATCGTCAGGGGCGCACGGCGGTGAACCAGCCGCGGGCGCACGGCCGGTCGGGGCCGCAGGCACGTACTGTTCCCTTAATCAGTGCGGCCGAGATAACGTGCTCGGGGAATCCGACAGGAGGTGGGTACGAGAAAAGCTGGACATTCCACACTTCCGTGGGAGTCTCGATGTCGAAATCGAACGTGAACACGAACCCCGCCCGCTCCGCCCGGCCCGAATCGGGCCCGAGGTTAGATACGAACTGGTACTCACCATCGCCCGTGCACGTTAACGTGCCACCGGTGATCTGGCCATCGAAGGTAAAAGGGTAGCCGCTAGGTAGGTCGCTCGGAACGGCCTCACCAATCACCAGCGTGGTGCCGACAATCCCACACCGTTGAGTGACGACCGTATCCTCGGCCCAGACCAATGACACGTCGTAAACCCACGTCCCTTCAAGCTCGGCTACCTCGGGAGGAATTGGCACGGGGTTCTCAAACACGCTGCAGGACGAGAGCATGAAGACAAGCACCATCGCCGCCATGCCGACCGCGGCAAGTTCTTCTTGGATGGCATAGCGGTCGGCGCGGGCGGACGAGAGTTTATTCGTGATCTCACCCATGGGGACTAAGCTATAGAACGGACCGGAAACCGCTAGCGGCGCCAGCACGCCCTATGCGACTTGACCAAACTGTCACAAGAACTGTCACAGAAACCACGGTCACGGAGGGAACGAAAACCCGCATGACGGCGTCGTATCGCTTCCCCACGTGGTCGTTTGGCTGGCTTTTAAGTCCCTTGGGCAGAGCCTTTCTTCCTGCCCGTTCAGGTTCGATGGTGTAGCGGTCAGCGAGGGCATCTTTGAGACGGTCGAGGACGCCGGGTGCCGGATTCGAACCGGCGACCCCCTGAACCCCATTCAGGTTGAGGGGAGGACCAGGTACGACAACTTGTAGCATTTACGCGGTGTTACGGGCGTCCTCGTCGTATCTGAATCGGGGGAATGCGGCAGGATGTAGCATGTTCTTACCCCACTTTTTACCCCACCTTCTGAGCAAGCGTCTATTCCTTTAGTAAATGTGCGCCCCGCCGCATCAGGACAGGTGGCCGTCGCTGTCTCAACAGCGGTCCGGGCACTGGACTTCGTACACCGATCACTCCGTACGGAGCGGCTGCAGCCAAATCCCAAAAGGCTCCTTTGGCCTTCCGATCATCCGTGCAAGACCATTTCTTTAACGAGGTTGATCCCGCTCAAGTGAGCCAGTTAACATCCGATGGAATTGACGGGCGACTTCGGGGGCCGCAAATCATCTGAATAACGTTGCCATGCATGTAAAAAGACACAGGTAGAACATGAAGCAGGAATTCGAAGAACTCACCGCCTCACAGTCACAAGACTTCCTTCGTCACTTCAAATCGATAATCCGAGATCCGAAAACTGGGATGATCATTGGCAATGGCCACTCTTCTTACGTGGACGGCCTACATAAAACGGAGCAGTCAGTAAAGTTCCGTTATGAAGACAAAGACCTTTTCGTCATCTGGAAGATCACTCAATCACAAGACGGACGACTCCTACGCATCGAAAATCTCAACTCAGTAGATGATCCACGCTACGACACAACACTTTATGATATCGTCGCGCGTATCTGGGAGCGAGTCGTCACGGGGAAGAGGGCTCGCTTCTTTCAACGGACTTATCTCACGGCAATAATTGGAAGTCGCCTACCGGGCGAGTATTGGATCGGCGGCTTCCGCTTTGCCCAACTCTTTCCCGAAGATGACTGTGCGCTGTACAATGCAGAGAGGATCTTCGTCATAGATCAATGTGTCGAAGCGGTCGATGTAACACACGCGGGGGAAGTGGCGCGCAGTGCTACGGCGGTAATAGCCTCCTATCTATCACTGATTCTAGACGTCGGACTGGATGACCCCGTTCATGAACACAGGTACTTCCTGCATCGAGAAGATGCGACCTTCAAGATGCTCCGCCAGTCTACGCAGCTGATGGACACGGAGATTCCCCTAGACCTTCCCGAGAAGGGTGATATATGCCCACAGGCGCCCTTTGAAGGCAGCGTCTTCAAGCAGACCCGCTATGCAACTGACGACTTAACACTTCCGGTCGAGACACGCAGGATCTTCAAGAACGTAGGCGAATCGGATGTGGTACAGCCTACATTCCAATCCGCATGCCGCATGTATCAACTATCACTACTCCTGGGCCAAGGCCGACCCTCTGTTCGCGCATCGTATCAGTACGGGGCGATCGACTCGATTGTGAAGTCGAATCTAAAGGCGTACTCAAGTTTCACTGATTTCATGACGAGGTATAGCGAGGCGGATCGCGAGGTGTGTGAGCTGTTGCACTCCAAAGTTCGATCCGCGCATTGGCATTCGGGAAGCTTGCCGCTTGGAGAACTACACTTCGGCCGGAGCGATCACATCTACGACACAAACAACTTGCCGATGAACCATTTCACAATGCAGTCCCACCAACTGATGAGGACTGCAATCCTCAATTGGCTGAACGATCAAGTCGGCTTCTGAGCAGACTATGTAAGAGTCTGCAAGCATGTATTCCTCTAGTAGAGGTGCGACCTGCCGCCCTCAGGACAGGTGGCCGAGTGGTCGAAGGCACGCACGCGACCTTCGCGGAATCAACAATGCTCCGCCTAGCGGCCACTCTTTTTCCCGACATCTTCGGACAGAAGCCGTCTTCGGGTGCCCGGTTCTAGCTTTCCGCAATCTTTCTCGTCGCAT
>SDBV01012169.1_pt1 | contig 11049 bp, 8 predicted proteins | sample 2277081 | NCBI WGS metagenome assembly SDBV01 (sample SAMN10402039, study PRJNA504765) | marine sediment metagenome | isolation source: marine sediment core GS10_PC15, 223 cmbsf | place: Arctic Ocean: Southern Knipovich Ridge | collected 2010
TTGTTTTTCCGAAGCCCTCGGGGCCGCGGGTAAAAGAATGACAGATGGTTCAATTATGGAAGAAATCATAAAGGACATGGAATTCTATCAAATGTCGGGTGGAGGTGTAACACTGTCCGGAGGAGAGCCGCTTTTACAGGCGGGGGTGTGTTATGAACTTTTGCGAAAGTGCAGGGAAAAAAATATCGGTACGGCGCTGGATACTGCCGGAAATGTCGAGTGGTCTGATTTCCAAATGGTGCTGCCTGTTACAGATTATTTTTTATACGATATAAAAGCTCTGGATGATGAAATACACATGAAAGCATGCGGTGTGTCAAACAAAAAAATTCTGAAAAACCTGAGAAAATTATTAAATAAAGACGTGAAAATTATAATCAGGGTCCCGGTTATACCCGGCATCAATGACAATGTTGATACTGTGAGATCAATCGCTCAAATGGTCAGGGGGTATAAAAGTGTGGAAAAAATCGAACTATTGCCGTTACACAATATAGGCAGGTCAAAGTATCGGGCCCTGGAGAGAGAATACAGGGCCGGTGGTCTCACCACCCCCGGGCAGGGTAAAATGGCAGTTTTAAAAAGGTCGATAAGTTTGGTTTGATATGATTTTTATTTTTACCGGGTAATTGTTCCGACGTTTTTCAAGCAGGCGAGAAAGGAGGTTGAAAATGTTATCCGAAAGAATCAAGCGGCTCAGGTCAACGATACTGACCCTTGAAGATATCAATGATATCATCCCGCAGGAGACCATCCTGTGTGACCCGGATGACAAAAAGGGTCCGATGCTGAGGCATGCTGAAGCAGTGAGCGCTTTGTTCAGCAATGTTTCGATAAACCACATACCCGGAGAAAGAATTGCCGGGAACAACACGACTAAATACTCTCCCCGTCCCAACCACCTGACCGAATCGGACATGGAGGAAATAAAAAATTATCCCGGAAGGGTCCCCGGGGAAGTGCTGACGGCAATGGACGAGCACATATTCTACCTGTGGTCCTTTATCCAGGGCCACATAATACCGGATAAAGAGATGGTGCTGAAAAAAGGTGTAAAGGGGATAATAAAGGAAATTGAGTCACGTTTAGAAGATGCTTCGCTTGATAAAGATCAAAAGGAGTTTTTAGAGGCAGCGCTTATTGAGTGCAGGGCTTTTTTACACTATGTAAAACGCCACGCCGATCATTTTAAAGCTCTTGCGTCGACAGCAGATGATAAAGAGGAGAAAAAGGATCTGCTGGACTTGGCCCAGGTATGCTCGAGGGTTCCCGCTGAACCGGCTTCCTCTTTTCGCGAAGCGCTTCAGGCTGTGTGGCTTGCCCAGATAGCGACCCAGTTTGATGACTGCTCCAACCATTCGCTTGGCCGGCTTGACCGGTATTTATACCCCTATTATAAAAAAGACATAGAAAGCGGGGTCCTGACCGGGGAGGAGGCAAAGGAGCTTTTTTTCGAATTCTGGCTGAAATTCAACCTCGGGTACAAGTTCCAGGAGAAGAGCGGGGTTAAAATGGGTTTCAAGGCTGAAGACCCGGAGAACATGGAAATAGGGGCTTTAGATGACGGGGAGTTCGATGTATTTGATTCGCGGGATGGATATTCCTGGCTTGTCCTGAAGGCGATCAATCGGACCCACACGGACGACGGCCAGACATTGGATATAGCTGGGCTGGACAAAGACAACAACGACGCGACAAACGAGCTGTCATGGCTTATACTGGAAGCCGAAGATGAGCTCAGGACTTTTGAGCCGAAGCCGGTAATAAAGTATACCGACAAAACCGATGAAAACTTCATGAAAAAAGCGTACGAAATACTTGCGGACGGATTCGGGCTCCCGGCGATAACTTTCCATAAAGCCGGAGTAAAAGGATTTGAAAGTTATCGCGGTCAGTTCAAAAAAGAGGATATTCTTAACCACAGCCACATAGGATGTATAGAACTGGGAATACCGGGGAAATCATACACCGACCCGATGAACGCGTTTATAAATCTGCCGAAAATTCTCCTCACCACGGTAAACAACGGGTACTGTAATGGAAAAAAGATCGGTACCGAGATGACAGGCCCTGATACCTGGAATGCACTGCTGAATAATTTTTATACACAGCTTGAGTATTTTGTCAAACTCTACACCGAGACAATGAACGAAGCCGGCCCTTTTTATGCCGGTTTTTACTCCAGGCCGCTTGTTTCCGTTTTTGTGGACGGCTGCGTGGATAATGCTGTTCCTGTTGACAAGGGAGGCTCCACATACTGGACAAGGGCGGTCAACTGCACTGGTTTCGCGACTCTTATAGATTCCCTTTTCGCTGTAAAAAAGCTGGTTTATGGTGATAAATATATGAGTCTCATTGATTTCAATAAAGTTCTGGAAAATAACTTCAAAAACGAAGAGGCCCTCAGGCTGATGATCAAAAACCGAATACCGAAATTCGGCAACGGTGAAAAAGAGGTCGATGAATTGGCAGCAGAAGTGAGCTCGCGGTATGCCGGGATCGTCAAAAAATTTAAAACATTTAACGGCTGCAGCTACCATCCCGGTATTTACAGCTTCTATGAGCCTATAAAGACCATGGGAAAAGAAACAGGTGCCACGCCCGACGGCAGGAAAGCGGGGGAAGTGCTGTCGCTCAACAGCGCCCCGTATCACGGGTCCATTAAAAACGGGTTGTCAGATGTGCTGAGGTCGGTTGCAGCCATCGAGCACTCAAAAGTGGATAACGCATCCGTTGTGGATGTCCAGCTCACCTCTGACGCGACACCTGAAGTAATACAATATATTGTTGAGTATCTGTCAAAAAGGGATGTTTTGTACGTCCAGTTCAGCGTGGCAGACAGAGAAAAATTGCTGGAAGCCGACAAACATCCCGAGCGTTACCAGGACCTTATCGTGAGGGTAACCGGGTTCAGCGCCCGGTTCGTGGCGCTGCCGGAAAACACGCGGCAGGAGATAATAAACAGGTCCTGGTGGAATTGAGGCACCCGAAGCATGGGTAATCTTAAAATGCATTTCGGCGATTTAATACAATTATGACATACGTTTCAAGCTAAGAACAACAGCCTCTTGATTAATCTACAAAACGTGTTTTGCCACCTTTTTATAAGCGACAACGATGTCATTGGTGTCTTCATCCGTGAGGCTCGACGGGACCATCAGCAGGGCAGACCGGCTCGCCAGGTCGTCGCAGTTCGGTAAAGATTTTCTGTCGTACCTGTAATCCTTTGAAAACGCGTTTTCCGCAAGTGTCCACGGCCACCCGCTCGGTGAGATACTGCGGCGGTTGACCAGGCTCAGGTTGTTGAAAAACCAGTGAAGGCCCCATTCCTCCATCGAAAGGGTGTGCAGAGACCCTTCTTTGCCGCGGATACCTTCAGCTTTTAACGCTTCGGTAAAATTTTTACAGATTTCAGAGGTTTTATAAATCGTGATCATAAAACACCCGCTGTCGCCCGAGGGGTCGAGGATCCTCCTGAAACTCAACCCAGGTATGTCCTCAAGCTGTTTCCTTATTTTCCATTTCGCGTTTCTCATCGCGGTTGTAATTTTGTCGATTTTTTCTAACTGGGCCAGGGCCAGGGCCCCGGTGACTTCGCTCATCCTGGCGCCGGCGCCGAAGATCTGGTAACGCTCTTCATCGCTTGTCTGCATGAGCTGGCCTTTGTCGTTGCGGGCGTAGCCAAGGTCGTGGGCAGCGAAACACCTTTTGTACAGGTACTCATCGTCGCAGATTATCATCCCGCCTTCACCGGCAGTTATGTTCTTGTTTATCTGAAAGCTGAAGATACCGATGTCGCCGTATGTGCCTATATATTTCCCGTTGAGCTTTGCGCCGTTGGATTGCGCGGAGTCTTCAAGCACCTTGAGGCCGTTTTTCCGTGCGATGTCCATGACGGGTTCGATGTTGCCGGCTGCGCCGCTCATGTGCACGAACAGAATCGCCTTGCTCCTGGAGCTTATCTTGTTTTTTAAGTCCTCCGGCGACATGGTAAATGTGTCGTCGATGTCTATCATCCTGGGGATAGCTCCTAACCTCACAATGGCGTTGATACAGCTGGTCCACTGGTACCCCTGGAGCAGCACTTCATCCCCGGGACCGACGCCGAAAGCTGCCAGGGCGACATAAAGGGCTTCCGTGCCGCTGCTTACGCCGAGAGCGTACTTTGAGCCACGCTGTTTTGCGAACTCATCCTCAAGTTTGTCGCACATATTCTGAAGGTCCGGACCGTAAAACCGGAAGGGGTTGCGGGCCTTGACTACGCGAAGGACATATTCCTCCTCTTTTTCGCCGTAATAGTTCGCGCCCGGAAATTCGGGCGGAAGCGGTTGTGTACGTACCGGGCTGCCCCCCTCAATAGCGAGCTTTCCGTCGATCCTGCTGTCAACTGCTGCTTTTCCATCTGACATTTTAATTTTTCTCCTTAAACATTAAAATCAAACATCTCGTTAGCGTTTTTATAAAGTATACGTTCTTTGTCTTCGGTAGAAATATCAGCTCCGAGAACGCGTCCTATGTGGCCCCTGGGGTCAAGCCAGCTAAAATCTGACGCGTACAATATTTTTTCGGCCCCTATCTCTTTTACAAGCCATTCAACCACACCGAACCCTTTTGCCTCACCGCAGATGTCGACATAAACATTATCGTGCTGCTTGACCATTTCGATTGCCTGGACCTGACCGTAATAATGGCCTCCCCCGTGGCCAAGGAGTATTTTGAGCCCCTGGTGCCGGCCCGCAATGCGGTCAACAAGTTTGGGTTGGGAGTACTCCTGTGAGGGTACCACCTCAAAGGGGTAGGTGTTTTGAGGGGTGGCATCCCAGGAATGGGTCAGAACAACAAGCTTTTTTTCATCCGCGTATTCCCAGAGAGGTTCATAATTCCTGCCGTCTATCGGATACTCGTGCATGGCAGGATGAATTTTTACCCCGACAAAACCCTTGACAGAAATGTATTTATCAATGAGCTTGAGTGATTCTTTTTGAAAAAAAGGGTCGTATATCGCGTAGGCGAATATTCTTCCTGGAAACTTTTGGACTGCCTCAACGGTTTCTTCAAAAGCGAATTCTATATGGTGCGTGTACAGGCCTACGATATGACTTGTACATATATTTTTTATTCCGCAGATGTCCATTATTTCGATCATTTTCCCGGGTGTTACATCCGGCATGTAAAAGTTTGAGCAGTAGCCGAGATGGGTGTGAGCGTCAACAATAAAAGGTTCGTTATTCATCGCCGTACCCCCTCGATCAATTTTTCGAGATTACCGTGAGCTATCATTTCCTTGTCTTTCATGTCGAAGCTGCCGTGGGTGATCAGCATCATGGACGTCTGGGAATCATCAACCGGGTAATAGGTTGAAAAGATCATCCGCTTTGCACCGAAACGCCTGACAATATCATCGACCTGCAGGTAAAGGTGGGAGTTGTGGACCTCGAGATAAAGGTTTTCGCATTTTTCCATCAACGGATACAGGTATCTTAGATCTCTGTAGGTTTCCGCGTCACCCTGCTCCACGATTATGGGAAGTGCCGGGTATTGTGTAAGGATACCGTAAAGGTCGCTCCAGGTTATCTCCCGGGACCTGATAAAAAGAGGGACCCTCCTTTGCTCGAGGCTGCCGAAAAGTGTGGAGGCAGACCATTCATCGACAGAAAAGCGCTGCGAGTCCGGGAATATTTTTGCGAAATATACGTCTTTTTCGATCATGTAATCGATGTACTCATCGGGAGGGTCGAGCTCCCGTGTACCTTCGGGCAGCAGTATAAAACACCCGGTCAGCCGGTCGTTCCCGGCGATTTCCCGGAGCAGTTTCTCATTTCCAAAAAGGGGGTGGGAATAGCGTGCAAGAGAATGACAGACAACCGCTTTTTCGGTCCCGCAGCGGTCCATGTGGCCGATCAGATCGTCAACGCTGTTCATAAAGACAGGACCCCGGTTGTTCACCCGTCCGAGACAGCAGTTTGCATCGAAAAAATGAAGCCCATGTATTTTTTCCTTGTATTCATTTTCCATCTGCTCCACTAAATTACTCATTTTTCTTACTTTTCCTGTAAGTCAATCATGTATGAAACGTGAAATCCGAAAATCTGTTTTGTACCCAGTGTAAAAAGTACCCCGGATAAAAATAGTTCCGGATTTTCAAACACGTAAATTACCAGCAGGTGTAACCCCCGTCTATCGTGACTGTTGTCCCGGTCATGTAATTTGAAATATCCGAGGCCATTACTACCAGGAGCCCTGCAAGCTCTTCGATGGCGCCCAGTTTCCTTAGAGGGATCATATCAAGCACTTTGTCATACAGGCCAGGCTCTTTTTTCAGGAACTTCTGGTTCGGGACCGTGTTGTAGTACCCCGGGGCTATGGCGTTTACATTTATATTGTATGGCGCCCATTCGGTCGCCAGGACTTTTGTCATCATTATTATCGCCGTCTTTGTCACTTCGTAGGAGCCGCCGTGAAAATATTTAAGAACGTCGTAGGCTGCAGCGGAACTGATGTTGATGATTTTCCCCTTTTTCTGCTTTTTCATTATTTTTGCCGCTTCCCTTGAACACAGAAAAACCCCAGTGATGTTCGGGTCTATAACAGATTTCCACTCATCAAGAGATGTGTCCTCGGGTGCCTTGTCGATCCTCATTGATGCCGCGTTGTTGACGAGGATATCGACAGTCCCGAACCTCCCGACCGTTTTGTCTACCATTTCGATAATGTTGTCTTCATTGCTGATGTCGGATTCAAGCTCCAGCACTTCCCGCCCGGTATTTTTGATCTTTCCGGCTGTGTCCTTCAGCTCCGAACCGTGCCGGCTGGTGATCACGACATGGGCGCCGGCTTCGGCAAGGGCAACTGCGAACGCGCTTCCCAATCCCCGGCTTGCCCCTGTCACTATGGCGATCTTATCTTTTAAATTTATCAGATCCTGCACACTCATAATACTCTCCTTCCTGTTTATTACCATGAGATTGCTCATGGCAGTGCAAAAGGCATCAACCAATGGGGGTCAACTTTTACAGGATCTTATGCGCGGTATTCACGCACTTTTTCCATGCACCGGTTGACTTCATCGGCGCTTTCAGCCCCCGAAACATAGTAGAACGTCCCACCCGGCAGGGTGTTGTTATTGAGCCTTTCTGTAAAGTCTTTGTAGTCAGCGTAGACGCTTATTGGAATTCCGCGGGAACGTTTTTTAAGATCATCGAGGATGCTGAACATCGGCGGGTGGTCTTTTTCATCGACAAAAAGGAGCGCTTTCAGCCCCTCGATCGTGCTTACAGCATCGGTGAGGTGTCGGCCGTTCGCGTGGATGTGAAGTACACCGCCGTCATATTTTTTAAATATCCGTTCGATAGGTCCGCGGCCCCACTTTTCGAAATAATCAATGGATGTCATGTGAAAGGGGTCGACACTTTCACAAATGACCCTTCCGGGCAGCCACGGGACAACCCATGAGCATGTTCCCCCGTTTACCCCCCCGACTATATCAAAAAAAGTATCGTGGACTTTCAGGTTGATATCGAAGCCCAGGTCGATGGCCTTACGGACAAGTTCAGGACTGTCCTCGATGCTCAAATATGTGTCGGTGGCCCCTATGAGTTCGAAAACAAAATTAAGCCCGTCGATCAGGATCAAATGTGCTATCCCGAATTTTCCCATGGCTGCCTCTGTCATGATCCCGAGCTGTTTTTTGTACCTTTGAAACCAGACGTTGGATTCATCAAAAGAAAGGGTGTCGAATTCGGACAGGTTTTTGAGTAGAGGCGGCACCATGGAAGATATCCATCCCGAGGAGACCCACCCGTCCTCAGCCATGGCCAGAAACCGGACGTCACCGCCGAGCATCCCGCCGTAAAGTCCCTGATCGAACTCACTTGGATACGCGTAAGGGATCGAGTCGTCCTCTAAAGGGGCGCGTCCCTGTAAGTGTCTGTCCCAGAACGCTGCCCTTTCAAAGGGGTCGGGATATTCCGAGAAAAAGGATTCTGTGTACTGCTTTTGGAAATCTTTCATTGCCCCGGACGGCAATACGAAAGACGCGAATATCCGGTCCGGGGCCTCCCCTTCAAGCAAGGGGGTAATCCGCTTTATTACTTCCCCGGCGTTCTTTTTGTATGATAATAAACCCATTTTTTCCTCCGGTACAAACCCCGCTGGAAACAAAAGCGCCGCATCATGCCAATTAGCCGCCGGCATAACAGTTCAATAAAAGTGACTACATGCGAAAAGACATCATCCCTTCACAGCGCCCGCAGTCAGACCCGAAACGATGTATTTCTGAAGCACTAATACAAGGACAACGGGCGGAAGAACGGTCAACACTGCTGCCGCAGCCATCTGGTTCCACAGTATCTGCTCTATCTGTCTGAACCCGATCAATACAGGGGGCATGGTCAACTGGTCTGTCAGGATAAGCGCGTAAAAGAATTCACTCCACCCCTCGAGCATTGACATGATGAACACCGCGACAAACCCGGGTATGGCAATGGGAATGACGATCCTGAACAGTGTCCCGAACCGGCCCAGGCCGTCGATCATCCCCATTTCTTCCAGGTCTGCTGGCACCTTGTCGAAATACACCTTCAAAAGCCAGATCGACAGGGGCAGAATAAATAAATTATACGACAGGATCAACACCCATGGGGTGTTGATCAGCTTAAGCATCCTGAATAAAATAAAAAACGGGATTACCATTGCCATAGGGGGCAGGACCCTTGAGCCGAGAAAGGTCAGGTAAAGGGAACGGTTGAACTTCGTTCTGAACCGGGACATTGAATATGCGGCAAGCCCTCCTACGATCGTGTTGTAAAGAGCAACTATGAATGAGATGTAAAAACTGTTGCCCATCGCGGGCAGTACAGGCCGCGAGCTCTCGTAGGTCCCTATCTGGTGCCCTGTTTCATGAGCGCCGCTGCTGAATTTGCCTAACAGCACGCTTCTGTAGTTTTTCAATGTGGGCTCTTTCGGTATCCAGTTGGGCGGGACCGCGCCAAGCTCTTTTATGTTCATAAAACTTGACATCACCACCCAGACAAAAGGAAATATGATCCAGAACACGAATATGGGCAGGATGATGTAAAGAAAGATTTTTAATATAAGCTTCTTTGAACTATGCTTCATTTTTTTTCTCTGTTTTTCAGTATTTTTTCTCGATCCGGGTTAAAATATTCACGTAGACCAAACCCAGCACAAGACATAACAGTGTGAGTATATACCCGATGGCGGCGCCCGCCCCAAGCCTTAGTTTCTCGAATGCTGTCCTGTACATGTGGATCGCGATTATCTCTGTAGCGTTGGCAGGCCCTCCCTCGGTCATTATAAACACGGTGTCAAACTGCATCAGGCCGTACAGGGTATTTATCATGATAACGATCATTATCGTGGGCGCCATCCAGGGCAGGGTTATGCTGGAAAATTTCTGCAGCATGTTTGCCCCGTCTATAGTTGCCGCCTCGTACAGTTCTTCGGGAATTGTTTGTATGGAAGCCAGTAGAAGGATCGCGGAGAACGACGCCTGCCGCCAGATGACAGGGAGCGCCGTATAGTACAATACAGTTTTTATATTGCCGAGAAAAGGTATGTACTCTTTAATGATGCCCAACTGGTACAACAAGCCGTTGAGTGCCCCGAACTGGGCGTTAAGCATCCAGTGCCACATTATACCTATAACCACCCACGGTACCGCCCACGGAAGGATGAGTATAGCCCTCGCGAACCCGCGGCCCACGAACTTCTGGTTCAAATAGAGCGCGAACAGCGTGCCGAGTATTGTGGATAAAGCTGTGCTGAAAGTCGCGAATATAATAGTGCGTATAAGAGATTCATTGAATGACTTTGTTTTAAAAAGGTCGATATAATTTTTAAAACCCACAAAGGTCAGCTTGCTGGTCATCAGATCTATTTTACTGAGACTTAAAATAACAGTGTACACAAAGGGATATACAAGAAAAATAAGAATTGAAATTATAGCCGGAACAACAAAAAGAAGAGAAGATCTGTAGTCCCATTTCGTGAGCAGCCTGGTCCTTGCCATTTTATATTCCCTGGGAAATATCGATGGGACGGGCCGGTAATTTCGGCCCGTCCCCTTACCATCATCGATTATTGTGTTGCGGCTTTTGCATTCCTGGCTATATCGGCGATCTGCTCTATAGCATCATCCGTGGAAACTTCACCCAGTATCATCTTGTGGAGCAGAGGGGCCGCTTCGGTCCTGAACTCGGGGTACCATATCTGCTGCCTTACTTTCATTACCTCGGATTTGTTGTTGACAATGTCCATCAACTGGTCCCAGTCGATCCAGTTTTTGAAACTGTCGACAATTTCCTGGTCTTTGTAAAAACCTTTGTACGGCTCGAGCAAGCCGGCTTCAATCGCCCATGTTTTGGGGACGTGGTACTCACCCTCTTTGTTTTTCCAGCTGTAGAACTTGAGCAGCTCCCATGCGCGGTCCTGGTCGGGGCTGTTTCCGCCTAACTGGAGCACTTCCCCTATAAGGAGACCTGTCCCCGTCTTTCCGGGCTCCCATGGGCCGAAGGTAATATTGGCCGACTCTTTCGCGTCTGCTTCAACAAGGCCCTTTAAGAAGTAATGGTGCAGGTTGTAAAACGCTGCTTGACCTTCCTGCATCATAATCGAGAAGTCGGAAATAAAATCGGTCATGATCGTAGGCGAGGTCAGCCCATCCTGATACATGCTCACCCACCAGTCAAAAACCCTTTTTGTGTCAGGGTCGTTCTGGAAAGTGGGGTCATAGTTGTCGTCAAATATTTGTATCCCTTCCGAAAGCAGGTAAATGAAGAAGTAGCGGTCTACGAAATCCTGGTTCCAGTAGGCGATATAGGGATTTTTAACACCCATTTCCTTCAGCGCCACGCTCATCTCGTACATCTCCTCTTTTGTTTTCGGGAAATGGTCGTACCCGGCTTTGCTCAACAGCTCTTTGTTGTACATTGTCACAAAAGGGGCCAGGAAGTAGGGGAGGCTTACTATCCTTCCGTCATCGGTGACGTAAAGAGGCTTCGCCGCATCGATTATATCGTCCATGATCTC
>SDBV01012170.1_pt1 | contig 11049 bp, 3 predicted proteins | sample 2277081 | NCBI WGS metagenome assembly SDBV01 (sample SAMN10402039, study PRJNA504765) | marine sediment metagenome | isolation source: marine sediment core GS10_PC15, 223 cmbsf | place: Arctic Ocean: Southern Knipovich Ridge | collected 2010
AGTAAGGCTCAGACCCTTTAATTATTCCCAATTGAGTGATGCCGGGTCATCTGATTTTTTTGCATGCAGGGTTCTGATATCATCGTCATGCTAAGGACGTGGGAGCAAAGCGGCGAAGCAGACTTATACCGGAAAAAACAGGCGTTTTTTATTTGAGATAGTGAGGTTGATATGAGAAGATTGTTTCTGCTGTCTGCTGTGTTTGTGGTGTTTGTCTCATGCTCCGGACAGATTATCGCGCGGCATATACACGTCTCAAAATCGGGTATCAATTCAGCTTCGGGCAATCATGCCGGGCCGTATCTTACCATCAACAAGGCCGCGGCCGTCGCGCAGGCCGGGGATACGGTTATTGTTCACGGCGGGACGTATCGCGAATGGATCAAACCGCTTCGCGGCGGCAGCGATGAAAATAATCGTATTACCTATCGGTCGGCTCCAGGCGAGAAAGTTATCATTAAAGGTTCCGAGCGAATCACCTCATGGAAACAACAAGACGATGGTGTCTGGAAAGTTGAATTACCAAACTCATTCTTGGCGCCATACAATCCCTATTCGCTGAAAGTTTCCGGGGGCTGGCTGAATTACGGCAATTGGCATCATCGCGGGGATGTCTATCTCAATGGCGAGGCCTTCTATGAGAAAGAAACCGTGCAGGAGGTAGCAAAGACTAAGAACACCTGGCATTGCGAGGTGGATGAGAACGTGACAACCATTCGGGCGAACTTCGGCATGGCGAACCCGAACACTGAACTGAGCGAGATCAACGTGCGCGAATGTCTCTTCATGCCTGATATTACGGGTTTGAAGTATATTACCGTGGACGGTTTTCACTTCATGCATGCTGCGCCGAATTGGGCGCCACCGGTAATGGAGCTGCAAACGGGTGCTGTCGGGCCGCGAATGGGAAAGCACTGGATCATCGAGAATTGCACGATCATCAATTCGCGCTGTGTTGGTATTATTCTCGGACATGCTCCGGGCGTTGATTACGAGGATATCGACGCCTATGGAGACCACATCGTTCGCAACAATGTCATTCGGCGTTGCGGACAAGCCGGTATCGCGGGTCAGAAAGGCGCCACCCGCTCACTAATCTGCGGAAATCTCATCGAAGACACCAACTACCGCAGGGAGTTCGGCGGCTGGGAAACTGCGGCGATCAAGTTTCACAACAGCGTCGATACGGTCATCAGCTCCAATCTGATTCGTGGGGTTTACCGTCAGCAGCAGGGCGCTTTCGGGATTTGGATTGACTTCGGCAACCAGGGGATACGGATCACACGCAATATCATCTACAACACCGAAACCGCCACCGTCTTCCTCGAGATGAACCACGGTCCGACTCTTGTTGACAATAACGTTCTGGTAGGAAAAGCGATAAAAAGTAATTCCGAGGCCACGGTGTTTGCGCACAATCTGTTTGTCGACTGCGGTTACGAATACTACCCCGATACCGAACGCCGCTCACAGTATTTCAAGCCACATACCACAGAGTGGGCTGGGCGCAAATCCGGAACCGCCCAGGACGAGAAATGGTTTAACAATATCTTCATCAGGACGGGACTGGACGGGGTCAAAACAGCTGCGGGATACGTATCGGATTACAACATCTTTCTGGAAGGGGCCGCCAAGAGTTCCTTCGGCGACAACAACAGCGTTGTCGATCCATATGTCACGGGATTTACTATCAAAGACGATCGGGGGAAGGCTACAATTATGTTTTCCGCCAACGACGCTCTCTTCGGTGTAAAAGGGCCGCAGGTGGATGCTGAGTTAGTCGGTGTCTTTGGGACTGTCGGGCAGACTATTGAGGACCGTTACGGCAATCCTGTAAAGGTGAATTCAGACATCAATGGCACGGAATTTACACGACCTGTTGTCGGCCCGCTCGCAGACGGCAAGAATGGGCTCAACACAATTATCTGGCGGCTTAAGCGGCATCAGTGAAACGGATAAACATGAGATGACGTTGTCATGCGGTTGGTTTTTTTGGGTGTATGGCACAAGATGTTGTGGTTGGTGGGGTTTTGGGGGGCTTAAATAGTTTGTGCTTGACTTGAAGGTGGGTGCGTACTATTCTTGGTGGGGAAATCGGTCGATGAGAACGTTGTGGAATCCGGTTCATACAGCGTTTTATCTTTCCTGGTTTTGAGGTTAATTGGTATGTATTATATCGCAAAGCGAATATTGCTGTTATTTTGTGCTGTTGGGCTTTTGGTCGGGCTGTACGGTTGCGCCCCGGAGGTGAAAAGGCCCGAGCCTGAGCAGCCGCCTAATTTGGATGCGACCGTTGGTGAATTTGGTGAGTTGTTTCAGTATTCGGCGGTTGCGGTGAAGGGTTACGGTATCGTTGCGGGCCTTCCGGGTACGGGTTCAAGTGAATGCCCTCCCGATCTGCGGAGGGTGCTTTCCAAGTATATCCTCAGGGAGATCGGCAGTGGCGCGACGATAAATCCCAACAAGTTCATTAACAGCCTTGATACGGCGGTGGTGGAGATCTACGGAACGATCCCGCCGATTGCGTCGAAGGGCGATCGTTTCGACTTGCGGGTGGTGGCGTTTTCGAGTACGCAGACGACATCCCTTGCCGGCGGGGCGCTGTATCCGGCTGATCTCAAGGAGATGTCCAGGCTGGTGAGTTTTGACGTTTACACGGCGGTACTTGCACGAGCGGCGGGTCCGGTCTTTATCAATAAGCTCGACGGCGACAAGGGCCGTACAAGTGGTTATGTCCTTGGGGGGGGGACGGTCGCCGAAGGCGTCAAACTGGCGATCGGGCTTTACAAACCGGGTTTCTTAGCGTCGGCGGCGGTGCGAAACAGGATAAACGGGCGTTTCGGCCCGAAAACCGCACGGGCGGTTAATCCAGGCGAGATCGACTTTACGATCCCGGCAAAGTACCGAAATCGCAAAGAGCAGTTTCTGAACATGCTGAGACTGCTGTATCTGTCGGACGATGCCCAGCTTCTGGGCCGGCGAATCGATATGCTCATCGGCCAATTAGCCTCGGAGAGCAACAAGATCGACGCCGAGCATGCCCTTGAAGCGATAGGCAGGCCGGCGCTTGACAGGCTCGTCGGGCTGTTAGCGTCGGAAGATGAGATGGTTCGCTTCCATGCGGCAAGGTGCATGCTGAGCATTGGCGATGACAGGGCGCTTGTCGTGTTGGGGCGATTCGCCCATGACCCCGGCTCGTCGCTGCGCGTGCCGGCCATCAGGGCCGTCGGTTTGAACGCCAAACGCAACAGCGCGATCCCGACCCTCGCCAGGCTGCTGGATGACAGCAACTTCGAGGTGAAATTCGCCGCTTACCGGGAGCTTCTCAGACTCCTGGACGTATCGGTGTCCAGGACCGTGGTGGGCAATAAGTTCTTTATCGATCATGTTACACATCGCGGGCCGAAAACGATTCATGTTTCCCGGGAAGGGATGCCGCGGATCATTCTTTTCGGCGTTCCGATACCGTGCAGCGATAACATCTTCATCGAGTCGGAGGACAAGAATATCGTTATTAACGCCCGTCCGGGTGAAAAGTACGTTTCTGTGATGCGCAGGCTTCCCAATCGCCCGAAACTTGTCGGGCCCCTGCTTGCGGGCCGCAACGTGAGCGATATTATCCAGGCGCTTTGCGGGGACCCGGAAATCGAAAGGAGACCCGGGACGCGACGGGGACTGGGCGTGTCGTATTCGGATATGATACCTCTGCTTTCCAAAATGTGTGATACGGGCATCGTCAAGGCAGATTTTATCGGCGGGGACATGACGATGGCGGGATCATTTCTGGAGAACTTGGGGGGCAACGACCGATAATATTGTTTGAAGTGTCGCCCTTCAGTTTTGCAGAAGTCTTAGAGTGATCGGAAACGGAATGAAGAAAGCAACAGGGATGTATTCAACATGGAGATCGGGTGATGCAGCTTGACAAGATAGTTCTCAACGGCTTCAAGAGCTTTGCCGACAAGACCGAATTCAACATCAGTTGCCCCATTACGGCGATCGTGGGTCCCAACGGCTGCGGCAAGAGCAACGTTGTCGACGCGGTCAAGTGGGTCTTAGGCAACCAGAGCCCCAAGAGCCTTCGTAGCGGGCACATGTCCGACGTTATATTCAGCGGTTCGAGCAGTCGCAAGGCCAGCGGTATGGCCGAGGTGAGTCTGATCTTTACCGATGTGGCGGGCATGGGTATCGAGCAGAGTACGTTGGAGATATGCCGCCGGCTGTATCGAAGCGGCGAAAGCGAGTACCTGATCAACAACAAGGTCTGCCGTCTCAGGGACATTCGCGAAATGTTCATGGACACGGGCATCGGTGTCAACGCGTATTCCATTATCGAGCAGGGGCAGATCGAGCAGTTGCTTCAGAAATCCACGGTCGACCGGCGGGTTATCTTCGAGGAGGCCGCCGGGATAAGCAAGTTCAAGGCGCACAAGAAAGAGGCCCTTCGCAAGCTGGATCGTACCGAGCAGAATCTGCTGCGATTGGCGGATATCGTGGGCGAGGTCGAAAAGCAGCTTCGCAGCATCAAGCTGCAGGCGGGCAAGGCTCGCAATTATCTGAGATACAGCGAGCGTCTCAAGGAACTGCGGGTGAACTATTCGTTGGCGGAGTATCACAAGATCGTCACCCAGAGCAGCGAGAAGAAGTCGCGACTTGCGCGGATGGAGGAAAGATTCGGCGCGGTGGCGTCGGAGGTTGCCCGGTGCGATGCGACGCTGAGCGAATTGGGCAGCAGCATTATCAGTTCCGAGGGCGAGATTAATCGCTGGGACAATTCGCTGATTTCGGCGCGGAGTAAGATTGAACAGCAGTATGAACGCATCGATTTTCTGCGGAGCCGGTTCGAGGAGTTGACGGGCCGCAAGGCAAACGCCACCGAGCAGATCAGCAGACTGAGCGAACAGAACGGCCTCCTCAGCGCCGAACTGAAGACGTGTCAGGAAGACCTTGCCGATAACGAAGAAATCCATGCCGTCAGAGGGGCGCGGCTCGATGAATTGAACGACATCATCCACGAAATCAATACCGAATGCGGTACGATTCAGGCTACGCTGGATGACGAGAAATCCGGGATCATTGACATTGTGCGGCGGACGGCTCAGCTTCACAACGAGATTCAGAGCATGGGCACGTACCGGGACAGCCTTCATGGGCAGAAGAGCCGGCTCAGCGGTCGGGCAAGTGTCGCCCAGGCCCAGCTTACCGAGCTTCTGGCGAAGAAGGCACAGCGCAATGCCAGGCTTGACGATATCAACAAAGTGATCGCCGAACTGACCGAGAGCCTGGAGCAGAAGCGGCAGCAGATGACCGATATCGACAGTGTGCAAGCCCAGGTCAACGAACAGTTTGTCGCGGCCAAGGAAAGACGCAGCGGGCTGATGAGCGAGAAGAGACTCCTGGACGATATGGAGACGCGACAACAGGGTTTGAGCAGCACCGTCAGGGAGATACTCAACGAAACCGACCGGGGCGGCGAGACGGGGCACGATTACATCGAAGGCATAGTAGCCGATGTGATCGGTGCCGATGCCGAATACGCCGAAGCCGTTGAGGCGGCGCTTGAGGGCATGACCGATGCATTGGTGGTCAACAGCACGCGGGCGTTTCTGGCCGACTCCGCCCTCCAGCAAAAACTCAAGAGCCGTGTCGGCGTGATATGCACCGACAGACTCGAACCTCTCGTCGACAGCGGCGACCTGTCGGGTTTTGCTTCCGTCAAGGGAAGGCTGATTGAGTTTGTCAGTTGCGACAGCAAATACGCGCAGTTGGCATGGAATCTGTTAGGCAGGGTGGTGCTGGTCGATTCGATCGACGCGGCAATCGAATTGTCAAGCCAGTTGGGCGGGACCTACCGTTTCGTTACGACGGAGGGAGAGGTTTTCGACGGCAGGAATATCATTCACCTCGGACCCGTCGGCGCCGCGGAAGGGCTTATCTCACGAAAGAGCCGCATCCATCAACTGCAACTGGAATTAGCGACACTGTCGGAGCGGATCAACTCGATTGAACGGCAGCTTGACGAAAACAACCAGCAGAATGAGCATCTTGGAAAACTTTGCAAGGACCTGCGGACGGCGGTTTACGAGGCGAACACCGAAAAGGTGAATACCGAATCGGCCCTGCAGGTAATTGCCCAGGACATCAAGCGACTGACCGGGGAACAGCCTGTCATTGCCGGCGAAATCGAGATGTTAGCTGAAGAAATATCACAGTCCGTGCGGAAGGAGTATGAGTCCAAGCAGAAGCTGGAGGAACTCGAAGAGGTCAACACCGAGCGCACCGACCATATCGAACAGCTCGAGGTTCAAATAGTCGAAAAGAGGCAACTCCAGCAGAGCCGGACCGCCGAACTGACGGAATTGAAAGTGCAGATCGGCCAGATCACCGAGCAGCAAAAGGCCATTCGGCAGAGAATCACCAGCCTTCAGAGCCAACTGCAGCATGGCAGGATGGATATCGAGTCTGCGAGGACGGATCTTTCCGGCTGCGACGACCAGATGATGCAGACGGAGCGGCAAATCCTGGCCAGCGAGTCAAGTATCTCCAGCCTGTTCGTCGAGAAGGAAAAGGCCCAGAAGATAAGCATCCAGATGCACGAGAAGGTGCGCACGATGATCCGGCAAAAGGCCGAGACCGAGGACCTGCTCAAGCAGAAGCGCACCGAACAGGCCGAGGTCGAGCAACAGATGCACGAGGTGCAGCTTGAACTGAGCCAGTTGGAGGTGCGCGACGAAGACCTGACCCAGCGGGTGCTGGAGGAGTTGCGGATCGATATTGCCGAGGCGTACGAGAACTTTGAGCAGACCGACGTTGACTGGGATGCGATTCGCGAAGAGATCGGCGATCTTCGCGGCAAGATCGAACGATTGGGCAATGTCAACGTCGATGCGATAAAGGAGCAGGAAGAACTCGAGCAGCGGTTTGATTTCCTGGCGACGCAGGTTGAGGACCTGGCCAAGAGCAAGACGCAACTCGAAGAGTTGATTGCGCGGATTGACAAGGAGAGCATAGAGAAATTCCAGATTACGTTTGACGAGGTGCGAGTTAACTTCCAGGTCATCTTCCGCAAACTCTTCGGCGGCGGCAAGGCCGACATCCTCTTAGAGGACCCCGACAATATCCTCGATTGCGGCATCGAGATCCTCGCCAAGCCGCCCGGAAAGGAGACCCGGAGCCTCAGTCTCCTGAGCGGGGGTGAGAAAACTATGACGGCTATCGCGCTTCTGTTTGCGATCTTCAAGACCAAACCGTCGCCCTTCTGCGTGCTCGACGAGGTCGATGCCGCTCTTGACGAAGCAAACAACGAGCGGTTCAACATGATCGTCAGGGAGTTCCAGAAGAGGTCGCAGTTTGTGATCATCACGCACTCCAAGCGCACGATGAGCATAGCCGACGTGCTCTTCGGCGTAACCATGCAGATACAGGGCGTCAGCAAGAAAATCAGCGTCCAGTTCGACAGCACCGACACCGAATCCGACGCCGCCGTGGCCTGACCCTTCGGGGATTCCTTCGGATTAAGAAGACCCACCCAATCAAGCCCAAGTAATTCATGGGCCGCCTTCCTTGAGATGGATTTGTATTACCGTTATGTCTGCCGGCGTAATTTGTCCTGTTCCGCAGGGCCTGTGTAATTTCGTTAAGCCGGGGGTTCCTTTGGTCGATACGTCGGCGCAGTAAGGACAGTAACGATAAACGCGCCTGTACCGAATGGGGGTTTTTGGGCCGTCGGACACGGCCCGGCAAGAATGTTCCAAGAGCTATAACTCGAGCGAGGAAAGCCCGAACTCATTGTGCCCTGTTTTTCCTTAGAAGGCATTAGAAGCAGGGAGATTCGCGATTCGAGCAGTACGCTCATCAGCCGCGCGTTCGGCTTGCGCCGGGGGGGATCATCGAGACGCCGATGAGACCCGGCAAATTGACATAAGGATTGGCTGGGATTAAAAAGGGGAAACAAAATGAAGCGGACGACAAACCTCGTAATGCGGTTGTTTCTGGTTGAATTAATGGTGATGCAGTCTCTGGTTGCACCCGCTATGGCTGCGCCGGGCGGAACAATAACCACACCTCAGGTGCCGCCGGAACTTCCGGTGGAAGTCGAAACGGAACTGGCGCCGGGTTCTCTGAAGCAGGCGCCGTTGTGGAAGGAGTTGGCGCAGTTGCTGGATGATCCCTATACGCCGATTGTGCGGCGTCCGGGATTTGGAGTGACTATGCCTCCGCTGAATGTGTATGCATTTGACAGGAACGTAAATACCAACCAGCCTATGCGCCTGCGGACGAATGACGGGGAAATCTGCTGGGACCAGCCGGGTTGGCTGTTTGATCCGGACGAGGTCGTACCGGTCGATGCGAACAACGTTCCCCTGCAACTGCGGACCGTCATCGGGGAGTTGGTGCCGGAGGATGCGGTTATTATCATCGACAGCACAGAATACACCATTCCTAATGGGAATCTTGTTGTCAGGAATCCGGAGACGGATGCCGACGCTGATCCTGAGCCGGACGTGGCGGACCCGCGCATCCCGCCTGACGGGACTATAGTGGCTGTTCCGGCTGTGATAAACGGGCAGCTTTACGAATACGATCCGGATACGGGTGATCGCGAACTGGTGATCGAGTTGGAGACGCCAATCAACGAAAACGATTTCATCGTGGACCGCGCAGCGGCCGAGGTGTTGGGCAAGGCGCTTTTCTGGGACATGCAGGTGGGTAGCGACAGAGTGCAGGCGTGCGGTTCGTGCCACTTCCACGCAGGGGTCGACAACCGGACGCGCAATCAACTCAACCCTAACGACAAGGGCGGGGACCTGACGTTGCAGGTGAGGGGCCCCAACGAAGACGTAGAGCCGTTGGACTTTCCATTCCACAATATAATGAACCCTAAGATACCGGGCGAGCCACTGCTGAATCCGGAGAACGTGATCAGGGATGCAAACGACGTCATGTCGTCGATGGGCGTGATATTCCGCACGTTCGTGGACATCCCGACTCCGGGTCCGGGGGCGTTCGGTCCGATGATCAACGGCGTAGCAGCTTTGCTGCCGGATATCGGTGTTGCCGATCCCGATCCGATCCCTGTCTTTCAGGGATTTCGACGGGTTGAGCCGCGGAACACCCCGACGTTTCACGGGCCGGCGTTTAACTTCGATAATTTCTGGGACGGGCGAGCGCGCTTCGAGTTCAATGGCGGCAGTGTGGCCGGGGTGAGCGATCCGCAATTCCACATTTTCATCACCACTGCCACCGGCCTCGAAGGCGCCAGTAACGGCCATATCCGGCCCGATCTCATTCTGGAGGATCCGGAGGTCGCCGAGCAACCTGTCAGAATCAAGTTCTCCAGCCTGGCTTCGCAGGCAGTGGCGCCGCCGCTGAGCAATTTCGAGATGTCTTTCGACGGACGCAACTGGGCGAAGATCGCCAAGAGCCTGCTCCAGGACAACGTGGTGCCGCTGGCCAGCCAATTAGTGGACCCGACGGACAGCGTGTTGGGCCCGTTTTCCAATCAGAACATAACGCCCGGCATGCCGGGGCTGAGCATCTCGTATTGGGAACTGATTGAGTTGGCATTCCGGGCCGATCTCTGGAACTACACGACCCAGCATCTGGACGGAGCACCCGATCCAACGGATCCGTTCGACGGGTATTCTCTGTCGATTGCCGGCGGCGCGGCTGATCCGACCGATACGAACGAGTTTACCCAGATGGAGGCGAACTTCAGCCTCTTCTTCGGGCTGTCGGTGCAGGCGTACGAGCAACTGACGATACCTGATGACAGTCCATTTGACCAGTTCATGGACGCTAATCCGCTTGCATCCAACGGCGTCGCCCAGCCGGGCGAGCAGGGCACTCTGTTTCCGACCCTGGTGCGTGAGCTTGTGACCGGCTCGCCGACGGGGACGCTGAACATGGTCGAGGGATTCGGTGAAGATGAGCTATTCGGCTTTGACATCTTCGCCGGCGCGAACCTGACGGCAGCGCTGCCGGCGGGCTCGAAAAGAAATCCCGATGGCTTCGGCTCGAATCCTTTCATGCGGACCGCCCGGTGCATGATTTGCCACCTGGGCCCGGAGCAGACAGATGCCAGCATTAACGTTGCCCATGGGTTGATGCTTTCGGATACGGAATTTGAGTTTCCGACTCCTCCAACGGTCATTGTGCCGGTTTTCGGGGAGGTTGGGGCGCCTGAGCCGACGGGGCCATTCAAGACTGTTTCAGGCTTTGTGCTGGCTGAGGAAGTCGAGGAAGTGGCGCAGGATGCGGTTGAGGTGGAACCTCGCGATATGGCTTTGGTGGACGATCCGGCGACGTCGTGGGACGATCGGGTTGTCGCAGGACCGAGCCACTTTGCTTTTGGCGATCAGGGCATCTATAACGTTGCGGTACGGCCCAGCAGAGAAGATTTGGGGCGTGGCGAAAATGATCCGTTTGGCTTTCCGCTTTCGCGGTCTAACCTGGCGATGAAGAACCTTGCGGGTCCGTTGTTTGAGCCTCCGAACGATCCGACCGATTTGGCGTCGGTGATGGCTAATTTCAACCCGGACCTGGGTTTCGGTGGGGGACTCTTCGATGAAACCGGCGGGGGACTCTTCTTCCCGACAACGCCGACAACGACGCACACCCTTCAGTCGATAAACCCCGGCCTTGCAATGGAGCCGACGACACCGCTGATGCCTGCATATATGGCTCCGTGGCTCAATAACCTGCCGGCCGGCGAGCTGCATCCGCAGATCGATGAGCTGGCGATGGTGCCGAACACGCTTACGCCGCCCAACGGCGGTCCGGCCATCGAGTTTAGCGAGATTCTGTTTGGGGCTGATCTGCATTGCGGGATTTACGACCCGGTGCTGTTCGGGGCGGGACCGCCTAACAACGGGTGGGGGCCGCGGTGTCCCAACAACCAGACAGGGGTCCCCAACAACTTTGATCCTCCACTGCAGGGTACGTGGCCGTTTGCCAACCGCATCGCCAGCAAGGGCCAGTTCAAGGCGCCTTCGTTGCGCAACGTGGAGCTTACCGGACCCTACTTCCACACCGGCAGCTATCTGACGC
>SDBV01012171.1_pt1 | contig 11048 bp, 8 predicted proteins | sample 2277081 | NCBI WGS metagenome assembly SDBV01 (sample SAMN10402039, study PRJNA504765) | marine sediment metagenome | isolation source: marine sediment core GS10_PC15, 223 cmbsf | place: Arctic Ocean: Southern Knipovich Ridge | collected 2010
GGCCTACATCGGCGTGATGATCGACGACCTGGTGACCAAGGGCGTCACCGAGCCGTATCGAATGTTCACCAGCCGGGCCGAGCATCGCCTATCGCTGCGGGCCGACAACGCCGACCGCCGACTGACGCCCATCGGACGCGAAATCGGCCTGGCCTGCGAAAAACGCCTGAAGCGATTCGATAGCGAACAACTCGCCGTCGAGCGGGCGCGGCAAATCCTGCACGAAACGCGCGTGGACGGCAAGGCGCTGTGGCAACTGTTGCGACGCCCCGGCGCGAACCTGGCCGAGTTGATAGATCAGGCGCCGGGCGAGATGGCCGCCGCACTTGGCGAGATCGTTCGCCGATATCCAAAGCCGATCGAGTCGCTCGCGATCGATTCCCGCTACGAGGGCTACCAGGCCAAGGAGCGATCGGCCCTGCGGCAGATGACCCAACTGGACAAGAAGCTAATCCCGCCCGACCTGGACTACTCCGCCGTCCGCCAGCTTCGTCACGAAGCGCGGGAAAAGCTAAGCCAGGTCCAGCCGCGATCGCTGGGCCAGGCGCTGCGGGTCAGCGGCATTACCCCGGCCGACATCACGATTATCTCGATCCACATCGCAGCCCGGAATCAATAAAGCAGATTCTCTCGCTGTTAATTTGGGCAGTCTACGAAGACAGGCGAAAATTTCGGCTGGGAATTTGAGCGAAAAATATCGCATTTTTTTGCCGCCTGTGGAGTATCTTTCATAATTACTTTTTTTGTAGTATGTTGCAGAGCAGGCTATTTTCCGCAACTTTTACAGTGCGGCGGCCCCCCTTGCCGATAGCTCTTATGCAGGGATGCAATCGAGTCGGCTGAAACGGAATCGGCCGGCCGGTCGCACGGACTCGAACGAAACAATAGTTTCAGGTGCAGGCTTAGCAGGCACCGCAGCGTGGCGATCAGGGACGGTCATCACCGCAAAGCGGCCTCACCGAAGAACCCGTCAGGTGCCCAGACGGGACAGGTAAGAGGACATCATGATTAATATTAACGGCATTCAGCCTCCCGTAGCCCCCAGGGCGATCGAGGCAACCCAACCCGCAGCCGCAGCAGCGGCCGGAAAGGCCGAGGTAAGCGGCATCTCCGACGTTGTGGAGATTTCCACCGTTGCGAAGCTGGCCGCACAGATTCAGGAGCTGCCCGCAGTCCGCACCGAGCTTGTCGAACAGGTGAAGACGGAAATCGCCGCTGGCGCCTACGAAACCACCGACAAAATCGATATTACCGTCGAAAGGCTCATGGACGAGCTATTCTTGCAGTCATAATTTGTTGAAGTGAATTTGTTCATCATCAACAGGTGCGGATGGATCCGTGCCTGTTATTTTAATAGATCGCCTTCGCCGTTATTCTCAAGCAAACTGGCTTATTGACCTAGCGAATTGACTGGTAAAATGGTGTTCTCCTAGCTTAGATATGATGAGACAGTACAAAACATTCAGCATCAATTACTGGGTATTGCTAAAAGGATTATTTTTAGTAACTTCAGGCCTTGATAAATTGGGCTAACACGACCTTATGATATCTAGGTTGATTATCGAAAATAAGTAGCGATTAACAATTTCCGTTGTCCCTACGAGTGAGTATGGGCTGGCTTGAACCAGTATCGACGGCAGTTACTGCGGTTGGACTGGCAAACGAATTAATTAAATCTTCGATTGCCATTAAGAGACATGCTGCAAAGCTGTTGTGGTGGTTTCGGCATGGGAGCATAGTTTTGCCGGTCTTTGGTGCCGGTGGTGTCGGAAAAACTACTGCGGGTAGGATCCTGACCGGTGATTCTCCCTTGGATATTTCCACCCCCTATGACGAATCCCTCTCCACAGAAGAGAAGAAACTAAACGGGAATATTCCTGGTTCACTCCTCATTGCTCCGGGACAGATTGAGCGAACGGGAAGACATTGGCCCGAGCTTTTTCAAAAAATGAACGACCACTCCTGCAAAGGATTGATCAATATTGTTTGTTATGGTTACCATTCTTTTATGCTCCACTCGTACAAGGAACACGACCTTTACGAGAAAAACATGACAACTGAAGCTTTTATGAGCGCTTACTCGAGTGCAAGGCGCGAGATTGAACTTCAGTTGATGGAGAAAATCCGTGAAGGCTTGAGCGGAATTAGCCGGCCATTCTGGATGGTGACGATAGTAAACAAGCAGGATCTTTGGTGGAAGGAACGTACTGCTGTCAAGAAGTACTATTTGGGGGCATACTCACGCTCTTTGGAAGCGATTAAAGACGCTTTGGGCGAGAGGAATTTTCAGCATGAGTTTATTCCAGCCTCGCTGACAACTGGGAATATAACTACCCCTACAGGAGAGGAGCTTGCTCTTACGGCAAGTGGTTATGATCAGGCCATACACCTGAGACATTTGCAAATGCTCTTTGACAAAATCTACGATTTGATTGCCGGAGGTATAGATTGATATGAGTCTCACTAATGAAGTCACTCCAGCGGATCTTGATCGGCTAATGGAACTCCTAAAAGAGTACACCTACAAGCTAAGAGAGATTTGTGAAGAAATCCGTTCGAATAGATTTCGACAGATGCTAACAATAGCACTTATGGGGGGCGGGACGTTGCTTGTGCCAATATGCTTTATTGCGATTATTAATTCAACTAAAAATATGCCCTCTTTTGAACCTCTCTTTATTGCTGCAAGCTTCATAGTAATCATGCCAGTATGCTTAATGATATATGTATATTTAAATAAATGGAAAATGTCCAGATCTGTGGATACTGAACAAGTGGCTGCCACAGTTAAGAGGATTATTAAACTGGCCTCACAATATCAGGAGCATTCAAAGCAGAATATTGGAGAACGCTTTGAATTCGAGTTACGCTTGGCTGAAGCAGAAGGGGCTCTAGAGGTTTATTATAAGATGACAAATCAAGAGAAAGTTTTCTTCCAGAATCAGGTTCAGCCCACTGAGAATACTACACACAATAATGATGGAGAGGCTGAGTTCAAAGCTTGATTATCCGCGGTAGCTTTGAAGACAAGCATATAAATATTATTCAACCTGTTTTATAAGTCATTGAAGACTGCAAGTGCCCTCCGGATTATTCAAAACGCGGCGGAGTGAACTGTTCTGCTGCGTTTGTTTATGCGCGAATCGTTCGATAGTATCGCCAAACTCGCGAGAGTTACCGCTGAGCAGAACCAAGCCACCGGCATTCATTAACTTCATTAGATTCGTATATTAGAAAATATGGTGAATTCCTGAGCGTTATTGGCCGGTATCATGATTCTTTAACGAGCGCAAATGTTGCATTGTCAGGGGAGAGGTGCAAGGCTGTCGCGGTCGATCCACTGCCAGTCGAGTATCGTATCGGCGGGGATGGATGAGCCGGCATCCATGAGAATGCTCGCCGCGAGGCGGCCCATCTCATCGCCCGGCGCGCGGAGGGTGGTAATCGCCACGGCCGCCGCCTCGGCCAGCTCTGAATCGCCCACGGCGACTACGGAAAGATCGGCTGGAATGCGAACGCCTGCAGCGCACACGCTCTGCACGAACCCTGCCGCCATCGCAACCGACAGGCAGATCACGGCCGAGGGTTTCTGTGACGCGCTGAGGTAATAACTCGCGCACCGCCGGCCGCCTTCGATGCTGTCGACCGCCTGCCACTTCGCAGCAGCCGGCAGGTGGCGATCCTCGACGGAGCGCAGCACTTCGTGCAGCGGCGCTCGGCCGAGCGGATCGTGTGCCGGTGCGACGACGGCCAGTATGCGATGTTGCATCTCCGCCAGGCGGCGGACGGCGAGCCGACCGGCCTGGCCCTCGCTGACGCCGACGACTACACCCGGCGCGTCGGGCGCCGCACGCAGGAAAACCGCGCGAGTATTGGTCGCTACGATCGGCGCCCACACGTCGGCCGGCGGCGCCGGGTCGGGCGGTGCTATGGTCAGGCCATCGAGCCGCCGTGCGACGAAAAGCTCCACTTGCTTTCGCACCCGGGCGGGCTCGTTGCGGTGCTGGGCGAACAGTAGTCCGCGATCCTTGGCGAGCGTTTCGTTCTGGATGGCCTGGATCAGTTGCGGCACGTGGGGGTCGGTGGGGCGTGCGACCAGCAAGCCGATCAGGCCGGTCTGACCATGCACGAGCGAGCGGGCGAGAAGATTCGGGCGATAGCCCAACCGCTCGGCGATGGCGCGGACGCGACGGCGTGTTTCTGCCTTAACGCGGTCACTGCCCCGAAGCGCCAGCGAAACGGTATTCCGCGAGACCTCGGCGGCCTCGGCGATAGTGCGAATGGACGTCAGTTGTTGTCTTTTCGCCACAATCTGATACCTCAGAGCATCTTAAGAGTGCTCTGTCTCATTCCGGCTGGTTGCGGCTTCGGCGAGCGGCGTCTGCCTGCATCGACGATGCTATTGTATCGTCTGCTTTGCCTTCCTTGCTTGTCTCGTCCTCACTGCGCCGGTTCTGTGACATCTCAACCTTAAAACGTTCTAGTCTTTCTTTACGTAGAGCGTCTGGGTCGGGAAGGCGAAATCGAGGCCCTCGTCGTTGAATCGCTGGAGCAGTTCCATATTGAACTCGTGGTTGAACTGCAAATACGCTTCCCAGTCGACCTTGGCGAACCAGTAGCAGATCGAGATGTTCAGGCTGCACGCTGCGAAGTCGGTGAAATGCACGCGTGCGTTGGTATCGGGGTCGAAGTGCTCCTTGTGCGCATCGAACATTTCGTGAATGATCTCGACGCCGCGCCTGAGCTTGTCGGGTGTGGTGTCATAAGTCAGCCCGACTTCAAACGTCCGCTTGAGGAAGGGCCTGCGGCCGATGTTCTCCACGAACTCGTTGGCGACCGTCGCATTGGGGATCACGACCTGGTGGCCCATCAGCGTGCGAATTCGCGTCGAACGGAAGCCCACTTCCTCAACGATGCCGTCATGGCCGCCGATCTTGATTCGGTCGCCCAGGTGGAACGGCCGATCCGAGAAGATCGTCACCGAGCCGAACAGGTTGCTCAGCGTGTCTTTGGCGGCCAGTGCGAAGGCCAAGCCGCCGATACCAAGGCCTGCCACCAGCGTGCCGATTTTCAGTCCCAGGATATTCTGTGCGATGAACAACCCGAGCATGATGATCACGAAAAGTCGCAGCGTCTTGCGGATCAACGGTACGAGTTGATCGTCCAGCAGCGTGTCGGTTTTGGCGGTCCAGCGCAGCAGGAAGAATTCGATGACGTCCACCAGCCTGAATGTGAACCATCCGAGCGCCAGGACGAACAGTGTTCGGCAGGCGTTGATCCACGTCGGGTCGGTGGCCAGTCGTCTGAGCTTAACGACTTGCTTCGCCGCTTCTCCCTCGCCAACTGTGATGATTTTCTCAATGAAGAGAAATGCTCCGGATACGTACAGCGCCGCAGCCAACAGCAGCAGGGTGATCGGCCCGGCAAGGCTGCGCAGCAGCATGGCCAGCAGTGGCGCACGGTCGGCCTGTTTCAGGCGGTTTGCCTGGCGACTGAATATGAAGGAGACGATCTTGCCGATGATCAGACCCGCCAGCAGCAGGCCGAAAAGCGCCATCCACCGCCACAGCTCATTGTGCATGTACTTAGTGTCGAAACAGAAAGACCAGGCGGCGTCAAAAGAGAATTCTGCGATCATTTGTATGCTCCAATTACGATTGTCGGTTGATAAATATACCTGCTAGTCGGGCCGCTGTCACGTTTCATGCTTTGTCCCAAGGATTGAATTATTCACAGCCGCAGGTGTATCCTGTCGGCTCACTAATTGCCGAACCGAAATGGAAGGACAGGATATGAGTGACACTAAACTTCGCGTGGGCTACATCGGGCTTGGGATCATGGGTCGGCCAATGGCGATGAATTGCCTCAAGGCTGGCTACGAGGTGACGGTTTTCAATCGCACGGCCGAGAAAACCAAACCGCTCGCCGAGGCCGGTGCAGCCGTGGCGGCAAGCCCAGCCGAGGTGGCTGGCGCCAGCGATATCGTGCTGATGTGCGTCTCGGCTAGTGACGACGTGCTGTCGGTTGCGTTGGACGAGCAGGCCGGCGTGATTGCCGGCGTCGCCGCCGGCGCGATCGTCGTCGATCATTCCACCGTCGCGCCGCCCGTCGCCGCCCGATGCGCCGAAGCTTTCGCAGCTAAAGGCGTCGGCTTCCTGGACGCGCCAATCTCAGGCGGAGACACAGGCGCGATTGCCGGTACTCTAAGCATCATGGTCGGCGGCGACAAGGCCCACTTCGACCGCGCGCTGCCGGTGCTCGAGGCGATGGGTAAAACCATTACGCACTGCGGCGACAGCGGGGCCGGCTACGTCGCCAAGCTGTGCAACCAGATTTGCAGCGGGTTGCACCTGGTCGCCGCGGCCGAGGCAGTTTCGCTGGCGGTTTCGGTGGGTGTCGACCCCCACAAGATGCTCCAGGCCATTCGCAGCGGCGCCGCGGGCAGTTGGATGCTGGACAACCTGGCCGGCAAGATGATTGACGGCGACTACAAGCCGGGCTTCTTCGTGGACTATCAGCTCAAAGATCTTCGGCTGGCTTCGGCGGCCGCCCAGGAGATCAACCTGCCCCTGCCGGGGACGGCCCTGGCCGAGGAACTGTTTTGCTCGGCTACGGCGTTGGGTCACGGCCGCGACGGTACGGCGGCGATCTACGAAGTCGCTCGCACTCTCGCAGGGCAGGCAAATCCAAGCCCCTGACCACCAACGTTAGTATATAATATCAATATTGTTACGTGATTATTACGCGAAATAACCCCTTCCGATCGGGCCGATCCCGTCTGCGGACTGCAATTGTGGATTATTCCTACGGGGCGATTCTACTTGACTGGCCCGCCAGCAAGCCGATACTATAAATATCGTATTAAGTTTACGAACTCGCGGTGCGGCACTGCAGCCGGACGCGATGTGCGTTTTTTCAGGTGTGACGGCCAAGGTGGTACGACAAGCAGGCCGTCGAAAAGCGGCGTCCATTGTCCACCGAGCGTATTGGTAGGAGCGGGCAATCGCGTCACAAGCATCGCCCCCACAGCAGGGGGAGACCGATTTCAAAAAGGATGCTGTAGCGCCGGGCGCCGATTGATCGTCCCTTAGGGACGAGGCCTTCGGGTCATAGAGTTCGCATGAGCCAACGTAGTCGATTTGCAAGGGGCGTTTGGAAAGCAGTACGATTGAGCATGGTAGCCGGATGGATCTGCCGGATCCGTATTACGGCGCAGTCCCTGCTCGGTCCGTGAAAGCTGTTTTGTGCGGTTCCGCCGGCCTGCTGTCTATCGCCGACCGGCAGATGACTGACGCCTGGCTTGAGTGACTTACGATTCGAGGCTGGCCTCGAGGTCTGGATGACCTCGGGATGAGCCTGCTTGCCATTGCTTACCCCCACCTTTGGCGCGCTACCTGTTTTAGAAAGGAATCGTGCCATGTATTCATCATTTGCCCTCCTGGCTGCCGTCCAACTTCTCGACCAGATCCAAGTGCTTATTGCGGGGTCGCTGTTGATCGGCATTACCGTCGCGGTAATGAAGGTGATCGAACGATCGCGACGAGCCATTACACAGAAAGAAATCGAGGCCGGCAAAGCCACCGCCGAAGCCGAAGCACAGAAAATTATCGCCCAGGCCGAAGCCGAGGCTCAAAGAGCGTTCGTCAAGAAAAGAGAACAGTTCGACAGGGACACAGGCAGTACCCGCAAGGAACTGCGAAACGAAGAAAAACGCATTGCAAAGCGGGAAGACACGATCGATCAGAAGGTCGAAACCCTCGCCACCAAGGAGCGCCTGCTGGCAACGGGCGAGAAGGCCCTCGTCGAACGCGAGAAGGGTCTGGTCAACAAAGATCGCCAGATCAACGAAATCATCGATCAGCAGAAAACCCAACTGTTGAAAGTGGCCAACCTGTCGATGGACCAGGCTCGCGATGCAGTCATCGACCAGGTCGAAAAAGAGATGGCCAAGGAAACGGCCCAACTCATCGAGCGGCGCCTGGAAGATGCTCGAGAAACGTCCGAGGCGCAAGCCCGCGAAATCATCACCACTGCCATTCAACGATACGCGGCAGACCATACCTCCGACCGCACGGTATCGACGGTGGACATCCCATCCGATGACATGAAGGGTCGCGTGATCGGACGAGAGGGCCGCAATATCCGCGCCTTCGAAAAAGCCACCGGAGTCGACGTGATCGTAGACGACACGCCGGGCGTTGTGGTCGTTTCGGCGTTCGACCCGGTCCGCCGCGAAGTAGCCCGACGATCGCTGGAAAAATTGATCCAGGACGGGCGGATTCACCCCACGCGGATCGAAGAGGTCGTCGCGAACGTCGAGCAGGAAGTCAACAAGCAGGTCTACGAGTTCGGCAAGCAGGCGATGGTCGAGGCGAACATTCGCGGCCTGCACCAGAAGCTGATCGGCATGCTCGGGCGGCTGCAATACCGCACCAGTTACGGCCAGAACGTGCTGAGGCACTCGATGGAAGTGGCTTACCTGGGGCAAATGATCGCCGAAGAGCTAGGCCTCGACGGGCGGATCGCCCGGCGCTGCGGCCTGCTGCACGATATCGGCAAGGCCATCGACCATGAAGTCGAAGGCGGCCACCCGCAGATTGGTGCCGACCTGTGCAAGCGCTACGGCGAGAAGCCCGAAGTGCTCAACGCAGTGGGCGGCCATCACGGCGACCTCGAAGCGACGAGCATCTACACGCCGATCATCGCAGCCGCCGACGCGATCAGCGCGTCTCGGCCGGGTGCCAGGCGAGAGACGCTCGAACGCTACGTGCAACGTCTGCAGAAGCTCGAGGAAATCGCCACGAGCTTCGAGGGCGTCAAGCAGTCGTACGCTATCCAGGCCGGCCGCGAAGTGCGGGTCATCGTCGACGCCGAAAACGTAGACGATCGGCTCTCGGCGAAGATCGCCCGCGACATCGCCCGCCGGGTCGAAGACGAGATGGAGTATCCCGGCGAGGTCAAAGTGACGCTGGTGCGAGAAGTTCGCTGCATCGAGTACGCTCGCTGATAAAGCGGTAACACCGAAGATAAAGCGGTAACACCGAAGATAAAGCGGCAACGCCGAAGGTAAAGCGGCAACGCCGAAGGTAAAAAAAAGCCCCAAGTCGAATAATCGGCTCGGGGCTTTTCTTATGAAGCGAGCCCAGCGCAAAAAGACGGCGGCAGGGTCCGGCCGGAACCCGCCGCCAGAAAACCGACAGCGCCCGTGGCTGTTAACTACTTGCCGTGGCGAGTACTATTTTCGGCCAACTCGCGGAAAAACTTTAATCCGGCTTTTTCTATCTTCGAACCCGTGGGCGAAAAGCGAGGCTCGGCTTATTCTACCTTCGAAATAGCACAGGCGTGAACCAGTGGGCGAAAAGCGAGGCTCGGCTTATTCTACCTTCGCACTCGATCAGGCTTTGGGTGCCTTGTTTGACATCCGGCCGATAATATGCTCCCGAATACCTGCGAATATCACAAACAGCAGATAGCCGGTGATCGTCATGATTACGATGTTGGCCGTCAGCAGCGTGGGGTTGAACGTCTTTTTCGCGCTGAATTTCTGTAAGAGCATTATCAGCGCCGTAATGGTGGTCGCCAGCATGCCGATCGCCGGGATCAACGCGAACCAGAAACGCTTGCCTCGCTTCATCAGCCAGAGCGTCGCCAGCGCCAGCACCATTGCCGCCAGCAGTTGGTTCGACGTGGCGAAGATTCCCCACAACGCTCCGACCCCGCCGCTCAGCGCGAAGGCCAGCATCAGCGCCACCGCAATGCCGGAATTAAACCAGTACGTCCGCATCAGCAGCAGGACGCTGCGGAACAGCCCGCTCGTTGGCTTCGGATGGGCTGGAGCCGGCGGAGATTCAGACGGGTCGGGAGCAACCGGAATTCCGTCCGACCCGGCCGGGATCGCCTCGCCCGTAGCCCACTCGACCCGGGCTTCAGCTTCGGCGACCGGGGCAGCGAACACGTCGTATTTTTCGAAAAGCGTTCGCCAGATTTCCTCGACCAGATATCGCGTCAGGCGGATGGCCGTATCCAGAGTGGTGACCAGGAAGCCTTCCAGCAGCACCATGCCCGCCAGCGCCCCCACAGCAATGGGCACGCCCCAGGCCAAGTGCCCCGCATTGCCGACCGCCATTGCGAAGCCGAGAATCGGATTGCCCCTCGCACTGATTCCCGCCATTGCCGGATGCACGTCGGCGAGGTAATTATCGTGGCTGGCGCCGACCAGCAGCACGCCGATCACGCAGACGGCCAGGAAACTTTCCAGGAGCATCGCGTTGTATCCGACGCGCCGGGCGTCTAGTTCGGTCTTGATCTGCTTGCAGGTTGTCCCGCCGCCGCACAGGCTGTGGAAACCGCTGACCGCCCCGCAGGCGATCAGGATAAACAGCATCGGCCAGGCCGGGCCTTTGGCGGCCGTGCCCTGGTCCAGATTGACCATTGGGATCGGGTCGGCTACTTCCGCGCCGCGAAGGCCAGCCACCGCCAGCGTCGCCACCAATAGCAGCATCCCAACGTAGAGAATGTGCACGTTGATGAAGTCGCGACTCTGCAGGAAAATCCACACCGGCACGCCCGCCGCGACCAGTACGTACGAAGAGAGAATGAACTTCCAGATGCTCGAGCCTGCAAAGGTGAAGCCCAGCAGTTCGGTTTTCGCCGGGAAGTAGAGCGGAAAGTACAGGCCGATCGTTACGCTCGCGGCGCAGATGCCGATCGCCATCAGCGAGCAGGCCCACACGGATACTTTCTTCTTGATGTACAGCCAGCCCAGCAGCGGCGCGACCGCGGTGATGACGATCACGCTCATCGAGGCGATTCCGCCGATGACGACCTTGTTGTCCACCACGCGGAACAGGCTCTGGTCTTCACTCAGGCCGATCCGCTCGAACGGCAGCATGCTTGTCAGGGCGGTGGCCGAAGCGTTGAGAAATGCAGCGCAAACCAGCGCCAGCATAACCACCAGAAAAAGGGTCAGTGCGATGAAGGCGTCTTTGCCGAGGATTCGCCGGGCGACGGTCGCGATGGATTGCCCGCCTTCGCGTGTGGCCATGTAG
>SDBV01012172.1_pt1 | contig 11047 bp, 13 predicted proteins | sample 2277081 | NCBI WGS metagenome assembly SDBV01 (sample SAMN10402039, study PRJNA504765) | marine sediment metagenome | isolation source: marine sediment core GS10_PC15, 223 cmbsf | place: Arctic Ocean: Southern Knipovich Ridge | collected 2010
TATACCGCCTCGGCACGCACTCGCAGGTTACCGTTACAGAGGTCAAGATACCGGCACCGGGCGCAGCGACCTTTGAGCAGGTCCTTACGATTCTTTAATCCCTGCAGTAGCGGCTCGGAGGTGTCCATCCATATATCACCGAATTTTCTCTGGCGAACGTTGCCTAATGAGTAGTGCCACCAGAACTGGTCAGGATGGACATTCCCCAGGTCATCAACTGCTCCTATCCTGACGCCTGAGTTGTTGCCTCCATTGACCCTGAGTAATTTCAGAACTTTACTTGCGCGTAGCGGCTCTTGCTCTCTCAATTTAAGATAGAGGTAGACGCCATCGGCGTGATTGCCTACGGTGAGGACTTCCTTTCGCAAGCCACGCTGAAACATATCTAGAGTATGCTCGCAAATCATGTCTACCACGGCCCTGGTTTGAGAGTGAGTAATGTCCTCTTGCTGCAGGCTGCTTCCTCGACCCGAATAGGCAAGGTGATAGAAACAGACGCGGTCTATTCCTTCATCCTCTATCAGCCGGAGAATAGCGGGAATTTCCTGATAGTTGAAACGAGTTATAGTCAACCGTAAAGACACCCGTAATCCTAAGGCAACACAGCTCCTGATGCCTTCAAGGGCTGATTGGTAAGCGCCGTTCTTACCACGAAAGCGGTCATTGTTCATTCCAATGCCATCCAGGCTTATCCCTACCTCAGCAAAACCAACGCGGTTGATTTTGCTGGCGGCCTCATCAGTAATTAGAGTGCCATTGGTGGAAAGGGCAATCCTGATTCCATACTCACGAGCTAGATTCGCCAGCGTAAATAAGTCTTTCCTGAGTAATGGCTCACCCCCAGAGAACAGAATAACCGGTACGCCAAAATCCGCCAGGTCACGGATGAAAGCTCTGCTCGCCGCGGTATCCATTTCCTCCGGTGACTTTCGGTTATCAGCGCTGGCATAGCAATGGATACAACTCAAATTGCACTGCCGGGTGCAGTTCCAGACTACAACTGGCCGCGGATCTTTCTGAGCTGGAGCTATACCTTCGGGGTGTGTGGTCTTTTCTCCATAGCGGAGACTATCACCCGGGCCAATAGTGTCGCAAAGCAGGCGAGAGATTGATATCACGCGGGAGCGCCTCCTTTGCTCTCATTTTGAAACGAATTCTGATATTGCTGGTGCGCTGCCACTAAGGAAACCAGAGCTTCGTCCATAATGTGCGCTACCAACGGTATAGCCTCCACGACACGTCCATTAGACACCTCTCTTTTTCTCACCAACTGAGTAGCCGCCTTCAGCAGAGGGTCACGGTGTAGGATGAAAGCCTCCATAGAGTCGGTAAGCGGAATCCCCAGCTTCGCCAGTGTCTCACCAGAGTTATGATCAATATCGTGAGCCAGTTTGATAGTCTCATTTTGTTGGGAGGGCTCGGTTATGTATTTGATAATCAGACCGAGAAGATGCTGACCAAGAGAAGCCAAACGCTCCTGAGATTCTTGATTGGGCTGGTTGTACCGCGAAGTAGTATTAAGAGATGTTCTAGCAATCCCCTGGTGCAGTTGGAGAGTATTTTTGAGCTTGACCACTAGGTCTTTTATGCCGGGCGCCTTTCGGTGTGAACCCATAAACTTCTTCAAGTCCGCCTTTGAATAACGCCGGTGACTACTTGGGGATATGCAAGCCTTTATCTTACCTTCATCTGTCCATTGGCGGAGGGCTGCCCCACTAACTCCCAGAATGTGGCTGGCTTCGCTTATACTAACCGGGGACTCTTGTTTCAAAGCTTATGCTCCCAGGAAGTTGATTAAAGTGATGAGGGGAATAATAGGCTGTTCTTTATCTCACGACGAGAAACATACAAAGCTGTTGAAATCTACAAAATTCTTAGAAATTCTGTAATTAGTATACTTCATTAAATCGGTGAATGCAAGGTAAATAATTGGAGAGGAAAATAATTAACCGGGGTATTAGCACAAAAACTACCTAGATTTTTTAAAATAAATGCCCTATTTTTAGCGAATTAAGCAGGTAGACTATTTCACCAGAATGTCAATGTCACTGACCCCTAGCGCAGTCATTGGCTGAGTAGTTGCACAAAGCCAGCCAGAGTAGAAGGCTAAGCTCTAGCGGAATTCTCAGGCCAGACACTGCTGAATCCTGAAGCAACCTGTTCGGGGACTTTTGACTTCACTTAGACGAAATAAAACAGCAATCTTGCCCGGAGCACCACGCTAACCTCCCGTCATGGCTCCCATTTTAGACTAACGGTGGAGAGGCTGGTCAACTGAACATTCCCTACCTTAGTAATATCATGTAGCTTGGCAGGTTGCCATAAGTCCAACAATAAGCCAAATTGTTACTGCCAGGGTAAGTATCACACCATAAAAAGTAACCTCACTTATAGGGAGACCTGTAGTCGCTTTACAAGCGACTACTTTTATTCTATAATGAAGTGTTGGTTTCAGTTTAGGTTATTACAAGCTTTTCTAAATCACTTGAGATTACTTAGGTGTTGGATGACCAAACTCTAACTAAATTCAGAAGAGAGGAGGTCATTCAATGAGTTTTGAGGACAAGTCGATCCAGTGTTCCGATTGCGGAGCTACTTTCACGTTCAGCGCTGATGAACAAGAGTTTTTCCAATCCAGAGGCTATACTAATGAGCCCAAGCGCTGTCCCTCATGCCGCCAGGCAAGGAAGTCAGAGCGTTACGGAAGCAGCAGCTACGGCTCCCGACGCCAGATGTTTCCCGTAACATGCGCCGAGTGCGGTAAGGATACCGAAGTACCCTTTGAACCTCGTGGTGATAAGCCGGTGTATTGTAGCGATTGCTACCGTAAAGTTAGACTGGATAAATAATGCGGGTTTGATCTTAAGGACATACACAGGCTGGGGATACCTGGCCTGTGTATGTTTCTAGAATGTGGTGATGTGTTATGTCAATGGAAGTTTTGATACGAGAAGGTGAATCCCAGGATTCTTTGTTGCGGCGCTTTCAAAGGATGGTGCAAATGAGTGGAATTCTGCGTGAGGCTAAAGCCCATCGTCATTTTCTATCCAAGGGAGAGATGGCACGCATGAAAGCGCAAAAGAGTGCTAGACGAAGGCGCCGTGGCAGCTAAACCAGAAAGCAGCCAAAAGGCTAATGACTAAGGAGCAACAATATGAAAATCTATGTGGGTAACTTATCCTATGAGGTAACTGAAGAAGAATTACGGCAAGAATTTGAGGCTTTTGGAGAAGTAACGTCTGTAAACATCATAATAGATAAGTATAGTGGGCGACCTAAGGGATTCGGGTTCATTGAAATGACATCAGTGTCTGAAGGTCAAGCCGCAATTACTGGCCTCAACGGAAAAACCCTAAGAGATCGTACGCTTAATGTTAACGCAGCTCGCCCCCGTTCTGATAGCAGAGGTGGCGGGTTTGGTGGAGGAAGACAGAGAGAATATTAGACGCCCTCTTCATCTACTTCTCTGCCTAAGACACACAAGATATATGATTACTCCGGAGGGCTATTAGCCAAGCGTGCGCCAAGAATACCCCTACTGCCTGAGGAAAGGGGTCAATATGAATATCTATGTCGGTAACTTATCTCTCGAGGTGACTGAGGAGGAACTGCGACGAGAATTCATGGCTTTCGGAGAAGTGATATCTGTAATCATTATGAACGATAAGTATATTGGTAGCGGCCAATCCAGGGGATATGGATTTATTGAAATGCCGTCACAGTCTGAAGGTCAAGCCGCAATCACTGACCTCAATGGAAAATCACTAAGGCATAGGATGATTGATGTTATTCAGGCCCTCTCTCTTTCCGACAGCAGAGGCAAGGTCTCCTACGGTGATAAGAAAAGTAGCAGGTTCGGTAGCAGAGTAAGGCAGAGAAGATGCTGAACGGCTTGCCATGATCTATAATATTGAGATGTGTGATAATCAGCCATTTTTGTATGTTTTGAGAGTCAGCTGTCTTAAATATCGAGATATTCTGGTTATACGCGATGATTTATCTCACTAAATAGATCGTGGTTGATTCTACCCCCCAACTCTGGATGCCCTCGATGTTCAAGGTATATGCCACCTGCTTTAGCGTGAATATTCTAGGGTATAAGTCCGGTGGATTTAGTTTCCATTGAACGAACATCGGGATGTTTGTCAACTGATGCGTACAAATATATGATGCCGTTTGCTTTTTCAGTAGTCACCACTGCACGAACATAGGGATGTCAGCTCGTTTGGGCTAAAAATTACCCAGTTGAAGAATGCCTAGCTTGAAAGGTTTTTGTTTAAGAATTCAATACGCTGATATCCTCGCAGCAATCTGATTTTCACAAGCTTCATCCTGTTTCTGCAATAGACTGGCAAGGATAAAACGGACGATGAGGTGTTCCAAGAACTTGTAGATGTAGTTCCGAGTTATTTGGCTGACCATATCTGGGAACAGAAAGATGAGTGGATGAGTAAGGATATGGCTGAGACTATTAGCAAATTAGAGGAACTAAGAACTAATGCCCAGCCGTTACTAGATAAATACACACGGGCTACAGTTGACTCCGATAGCGATTTTCGGCAGGCATATCGCCGAGACCACCCTGATATTGATGCTGCCCTATTATTCTGGAAGGGTTATGTCAATTCATATGGTGGGATTAAGATATTAAAGCAGAAAGCAGATAGCCTGGGTCTTTCCTATGAGTTGTTCCCTGCCTTGAATCGTAAAACAAGGGGGACAAAGCTGAAACCAACAGATGTGTCAAAGATAATTGAGCAACTGCGCTAACTGAGGGTTTGCCTTAATAACCCACTAGGTGGTCTTTTTCCTTCATTAAGACCCCCAAAAGCCCTACTAGCAGTAGTGCCAAAAGGGGAATCCAATGTAAAAAATGCCCTAGGGATGCACCTATTAAGATACCTGCAAATATCCCCCTTTGAACTCCCCACTCTGCCCTTTCCCTTCTTAGGGGTTCCGTCAACTCCGCAAGGGTGGGCGTCTTGTCATGGGGAGATACCTTTCTCTTACTAGGCATAGCCATAGAAACCTCCTTATCTTTAATAATAACTCATTTTATGGATTTGGCAATACCCTAATTCGAAGGCTATTATCCCAAAAACTAAAGGCGCCTAGCTTTTTCACTGGGCGCCTCCAATTGCCTGAAAGTATTTCTGAATTCAAATTTAGTTACCATTGAACAAACATTGGCATGACAACATGGATATAGTTATCCACCCCCACTGGGCGGATAACGCCAGGGCTTGACGGATTAGTAGTCTCCAGAGCTACCTGTGCCTCGCGAAGCACACCAAGGACATCGGTTAGATACTTACCATTAAAGGCGATCTTTGCCTCCTCGCCCTCAACCATGGCATCAATCTCACCGACATCATCCCCTAGCTCTTCAGAACGAGCTGAAATCGTTATCTTACCCGGGGTTAGCTCTGCACCGGGGGTTATCACTACACGGACGATACCACTACCATCACGGGCAAAGACGGAGGCGGTCTTGGTCGCCCTTGAGAATTCAGCAACGCTAATTACTGCCCGGGTATTGTAGCTCTGAGGAATAAGCTGGGCATAATTGGGGAAAGTGCCTTGAACAAGTTGGGATACCAGCTCAATATTCTTCAGGCGAAATAGAGCCTGGCTCTTATTAGGATTTACCGTTAGCTCAACTGCCTCCTCCTGGTCAGCTAACAGCCGACTTAGCTCCGCCAGAGTTCGTGCTGAAATAATGACTTCAGTCTTCTGATTAACCGGAACGGAAATAGGCAGCTTATAGACAGCTAGTCTAAAACCATCAGCCGCGGCCAGTGTTAGTAAATCTCCATCAAACTGAGCATTAACTCCGGTGAGCACGGGACGTGATTCCTCAGTGGCAGCGGCAAAGGCAACCTGGCTAATTCCCTGACGGAAGGCTTCCGCCTCAACCTTGGTAGTAATACCCTCTTCAACCTTGGGTATAGGAGGAAAATCCTTGGCATCAATCCCGCTGATTCGTGCCTCAAATCGGGCACATTTTAGCTCCAGGGTCTTAGTCCGAGGGGAAAGGCTAATATCTACCCTCTCGTTGGGCAAGGAACTGATAAACTCGGTGAGAAGTCGGGCGGGTACAGTAATTGTCCCCTCCTCCTCTACTTTAGCACCAATCCAACAGCTAATAGCCATTTCTAGATTGGTGGCAACAAGTTTAAGCCGGGACTGGTCGGTGGCCAAGAGGACATTATTAGTTATAGGTAGGGTGGTTCGGGTAGCTACTGCCCTCCCCACTATACTAAGTCCCCGGTTTAAGTTCTCCTGAAGACATGATAGCTTCATAGTGCACCCCCCAATATACTATTAGTTGATGTAGTATATACTAATAATTAATTCTACTCAAGGTCGATTGTTCCACTTTTGCCGCCACTTTTCTTGATTAGGCGAATACTCTCTATTCTCATGCTCCGGTCTACCGCTTTGCACATATCATAAATGGTTAAGGCAGTAACCGCAGTGGCAGTAAGTGCTTCCATCTCCACCCCGGTCTTACCTGTGCTCTTTACCACAGTAGTAATCTCCACTGCGTTGTTCCCCTCGTCCAGACTGAACTCAACCTTAATATCTCCGATAAGGAGCGGATGGCACAGGGGTATTAAGTTAGGCGTTTGTTTGGCTGCCATGATGCCAGCTAGCTGGGCTACTATCAGAACATCACCTTTGGCTATCTCACCCTGCTTTAACCGGTCAAAGGTAGAAGCTTGCATCCTGACCACACCTCTGGCTACTGCTTCGCGCTGGGTATCAGGTTTCTCAGTAACATCTACCATACGGGGGCGACCCAGTGCATCTATATGCGTTAGCTTTTCCATTATCAGCCCCCTACTTGAGAAAATGACCTGCCTTTAGGTACGCAGCCCTCTGCCAGATAATGGCGCAGTGGCTTTCTGGCAACCGCTTCCTCAATCAGTTGTTTCAGCCCGGCTGAAGATATACCACTGCGCAGGGACTCCTTTAAGTCTACTTCATCCTCACCTAATAGACAGAGACGGAGCTTACCATCAGCAGTAAGGCGCAGTCGATTGCACTGGAAACAGAAATGCTCACTAACCGGGGTAATAAAGCCAATAGTCCCTTCGGCCTGAGGAAAACAGAAATACTTAGCCGGCCCATTACCTTTGCTGGATAAACAAGGCTCTAATTTCCCCAAAACTTCAAGGCGTTGCCTTATCTCACTCGCCGGGAGAAATAGCGGCGTCGTAGTCCTCTTGCCGACAACGGGCATAAGCTCAATAAAGCGCACGTGCCACCCCTCATCAATAGTTTTAATGGCAAAATCGAGGAGTTCATCATCATTAATACTAGACATAACCACGGTATTAATCTTAACTGGATTAAGGCCAACAGACTTAGCAACCTCAATTCCCTCCAGCACATCACTGAGTCTAGCACCACCGGTAATAAAGGCAAATCTGCTCTCCTTGAGTGTATCCAGTGAGACATTAACTCGCTGTAAACCTGCTTGCTTAAGCTCAGCAGCATAGCGCCTAAGTACGATCCCATTTGTGGTCAGAGAAATGTCATCTATGGTGTCTATATGCGTCAGCATTCGTATTAATTCAGGCAGTCTCGCCCTCACCAGAGGCTCACCCCCGGTAATCCTTACTTTATTTATACCTAGCTCGGCGGCGGCTTGCACTACTCTATAGATTTCCTCATAGCTGAGAATATTCTCGTGAGACACCAGGCTAACCCCATCAGATGGCATACAGTAGATACAGCACAGATTACAGCGGTCAGTTACCGAGATGCGCAGATAATTTACAGGACGCTGGAAGGAGTCAGAAAGCCCGGTCATAGCTAATATTTCCTCCTGTGATTCCAGTCATTTTGCCCAATCGGTATCACAGCCTCTGGCAATTGATGCAATATTTCATTATACCCCATACCCCACATTATTTATACACCAGATTTTCGAGGTTGTCTATCGTGAAGTTTATAAACAATCTCTATTTACTGCCCTTTAACTTCTCCAGTACCCGGCGTGCTTCCCCTGCTGCCTGCCCCCGATGACTAATCTGGTTTTTTACCTCTAGAGGTAACTCAGCCATTGTCTTACCTAACTCAGGAAGGTAAAAGACTGGGTCATAGCCAAAGCCCTGCTCCCCCTTCGGCGCAAGGGTTATAAATCCTGGGCATTCGCCGAAGCAGAATTCCACCTCTCCCCTGGGTATAGCTACAGCAATAACACACCTGAAACGGGCAGACCGCTTTTCCCAGGGCACACCCTCAAGCTTGGATAATAAATAGTTAATCCTATCCTTATCTGAGGCACCTTCACCAGCATAACGAGCTGACAGTGGACCGGGCTCACCACCTAAAGCATCAACCTCCAGCCCTGAATCATCAGCCAGTGTTAGCAATCCACTCTCGGCAGCTAAGACTGTTGCCTTTAACCTAGCATTTTCCTCTAGGCTTTCTCCCACCTCACTAACCACAGTGGTAATTCCCTCCTCAGCCAGCGTAACCAGCTCATAGGGAAAATTTTGGAGCAGGCTCCTATACTCACGCACTTTAGCTTGATTATTTGTCGCCAGGAGGAGCTTGTACATGCTCTTAACTACAGGTTGATAAACCTTCCCTCCAATTTTTTCATCACCTGAGGCATGGTGGTGTATTCCATTTCATCCAGCGGCAGGCGGTGCGGCTCAAATGGGCCGTGGCGACGCATCAGGTCAGCCATCTCATTTGCCTGGTGACGAGCCAGGTTGAATGATTTATCAGCGAACATATCACGGGGTCCCACCAGCTTACCATCAGATAGTTGGAAGCCAGCCGCCACTACCCGGGGTGGGCCATCAAAACGGGTGGGGGTACTATCGGGGATAGATACCGGCATCAGCGGCCCCATATGCGAGCCCCGCATCCACCCCTCCACCAGGATGGGAGAAGCGAATGGTTCCAGCACTTCACCCACCGCTGGGAACTCACCCTGGGAGCGGACAATGCATACCGGGTCATCCTTGCCCACGTATCGTCCGGCAATTAGTGCCAGCTTATCCGTGGAGGAGACCGCTGCTATCCCATTGGTCGTGCGGTGGTAGACTGCCTTTATCACATAGCGTGAAGGCGCCCCGATGAAGACCAGCATATCATAAATTTCCTCTGGGGCATTAAAGGTTATCTTCTTGTTTTCCTTTACATCATGCACCTCAAAGGCAAAACCGCTGTGCATATTCTCGGCGATAACCAGGCCGATGGTATTAAAGGGGTCAGCAAACATCTTATACAGCGGCATATTCCACGCCCCGGCTGAGGTCTTATCAGCCATAAAAATAATAATAGTCTCAGCCTCACGCTCCTCAAATTCCATCTCTGCCGACCCGGGACCCAGACCTTTGATATTGCCGGAAAAGGCATCAGCCAGTAAATCCTGCCCGGCACCATGGAGCTTCAGTGCCTTAGCTACTGCAGTGCAGTCAACAAAGGTATCCCAGGCTAGTCTATGAATCTGTTCATCTCCCTCACCATGCTGGTGGGTCATAATCAATTCCAGGTCATCACCACACTTGGTTACGTGATAGTCAATTAATAACCCATCCTTCTTGGCTTTAGCTAGACACTCATCAGCTTTGGCTAAGACATCGGGGTGAGAATCAGAATGACCCACATAGCCACCAACATCAGCCTTGATTACACTCAGCGTGATACTCATAACCCCTCCTTAATAATGTTTGGTTAATAATCAATCCCTCTTCGCGCCATTATCCCTTTATCATAAGGATGCTTAATCTTTAACATCTCAGTGACCAGGTCTGCCAATTTAATTAACTTGGTATCAGCCTGGCGACCGGTAAGGATAAGTTCCACATTCCGTGGTTTATCCCTAATGAGCTTAACTACCTCACCCAGTTCAACCATCTTCCAGGCAGCGGCTAAATTCACTTCATCCAAAACCACTAGGTCGTAGCTGCCGCTGAGCATAGCCTCACGGGCAGCGGCCAAAGCCTGCTTTGCCTGCGCTATCTCCTCCGGCTTAATATTTGCTGGGTCAATGAATCCTTTCTGCGCAAAGCTAGTCATACTGACATTAGGCAACTTAGACAGGATATTGCGTTCACCATAAGGGTAGTCCCCTTTCATAAAATAAACAATATATACTCTCAGCCCATGACCCAAGGCTCGGAGCACTACCCCCAGTGCCGCTGAAGTCTTACCCTTCCCTTCGCCCGTAAAGATCTGAACCAGTCCTCTACTCAATGGTTGTGATGACGAAAGGTCGTTAACTGATATCTTTTCTGTCAATAAAAGCCCCTAGCGAAAAGCTGGTAACCAAATAGCCGAAGATTAATACTATAGTGACGACAGTTTAACAACCTGAGCCAGCCATGTCAAGAAACAAGACGAGGGCACCGAGCATTGGTATACTATCAGCACTAATGATATAATATCTTTAACACAGGACTTTTGTACCTATATTGTGGGAGCTAATCTTTACCAAGAATCTGAAAATATAAGCCAAAAAGTTATAACTTCGAAAAGGAGGATTAGCAAAATGGCAACAACTGAAGAGTTAATTGAGGAGTATAAACAGAAGAGAGCCAAAATAGAGCAGATGGCAAGCCCCGAGGCCATCGAAAAGCGTCATAAGAAGGGTCAGTGGACTGCCCGGGAAAGGCTGGATTACTTCTTTGACCCGGGTACTTTTACCGAGATAGGCTTGTTCGTCAAGCACCGAACCACCCATTTTGGTATGGACAAGAGGGAGGTGCCGGCAGAAGGCGTGGTAACCGGTTACGGACTGGTAAACGGCAAACCTGTTGTTGCCTTTGCCGAGGATTATATGGCTATGGCTGGGACTTTTGGCGAATATCATGGCCTGAAAGAAGTTCGGGCTATTGATTTTGCCAAGGAGATGGGGTGGCCAATTGTCGGCATGAATGACTCCGGGGGTGCCCGACTCCAGGAAGGAATGGATACGCTAGAAGTGTATGGTAAGCTATTCCGGGCTCAAATTCAGGCGTCGGTTATCGTTCCACAGATAGCTTTGCTGCTGGGTCCGTGCCTGGGTGGACAGGCTTAGCCC
>SDBV01012173.1_pt1 | contig 11046 bp, 11 predicted proteins | sample 2277081 | NCBI WGS metagenome assembly SDBV01 (sample SAMN10402039, study PRJNA504765) | marine sediment metagenome | isolation source: marine sediment core GS10_PC15, 223 cmbsf | place: Arctic Ocean: Southern Knipovich Ridge | collected 2010
ACCGACAGGCATAATTTCCTGGGTGACGCTCTCAGGTCTGTCGGTTGCAGGGTTATATCGAACGTCGCTTATCATCGCGATTCGATGAACTTCACCCGTATAAGGATTGGGTATAAGGATCTCATGAATGACACTTCCTTCAGGCGTGAGGATGTCCCGAAAAATTTCTTCGCCTTCACTGTTGTCTGGTAAGAAAGTCATTTCGCCAATCCTCAGTAGTTCAGTTCCATGGTTCACTCAGCCACGTCGTATAGCAGAATACGCACAACCTGATGATGAACCAGAATGCCAGCCAGCTTGCCATTGCCGTCGCAACAATCACCAGAGCAATGAGCGGGAGTTTGGCTACGAATCTCATCAGAGCCGAAATCTTTGTCCACCAGTTTTCCTGCTGCGGTTGTCTCATATTGACCATGATGCGATCTCATTTCTGTTTTGATCGATGACACGCAAAGAAGCCAACACCGTGATATACGGCTGAGTATCGCGACCAGGAAAGGGGCAACGTCGCCACAGCAGTTCGACGCTCGTCCCGTGCTGAGATTTGAGGACTTCTAGCTCCTCCAGAGGTTTGCCTATGGAAGTTGTATCTGCCGGCCACCAGCACCTTTTTTTCCGACCTTCCTTGGTCATTTGGCTTTCCTTTCATGTTGCCTTTTCACTTGTTATCAGGCTGTGACTGTCGATAAAATATCAAGCGATACGGATTAACTGCAAAATATCACAAATTGTAACTCTGTCAAGAATCAAGCGTTGTGTCACTCGCCCTAGAAGGGCCGTGCAGAAAAGGTGCACTGCGATCACCAGCACTTAGCAAGATTCGTGCTCATAAAATGCTCAGTTATTTTCCAGAAATAGGGGAAGGTTTTTTTCTCCAGGCTCCTTTGGACATAATGCGGCGGGAATAAAGGGACCGGTATAGGGTTGAAGAGAAGCTTCCTCGTCACTCGCTAGGAAGAGCAGCATTCAAGGCTATAAAAAATGGACGAAGATAACGGAGAGTTAATAGAGGATACAATCACGTGGAAATTCTTGTTCGTGTTGGATCGAATCACATTCGTCTAGGTAGTGTGTTTTCATTTGATGTAGGAATTCTTTGATTTCTTCAGGCGTCATGCTCTCAGTGTTCCAGAAATGGTGCCGTTGCATCATCACGTCATATGGAGGTTCAAATGTGAAGCTATGTGGGAAACATTCCTCTCCGTCAACTCCAGAATCTCTTATGAACTTCAATTGCCTTCGGACAAGTATCTTGGCCAACCCGGACAAGCTATCCTTATGCACCCTCCATTCTTGCTGTAAAGGCTTGGGTTCTGCTACGTATAATGCAGTCGGTTCTGCATCTTTACCCCTATTTGCTCTAAACACATAAAAATGCATGTGAATTCTCTCATCTGCTTCAACATCTGGGATCTGATCTTCTTCCATTTGAAAATCAGACATACAAGGTTGATAAACCTTTGCCTCATGTGCTTGCTACAAGCAATAGCACATCCAGAATCATCTTGACAATTGAACAAGTATGCCCGTAGGGTTTGCGATGTAACATATAGATATAACAGGTGTTATGTGCCATTCGAGGAGTTCGGTGAGCGATAGGGAGCAAAATGCCGATTAATGAAAAGCATTTCGCGCTGGATTTGCGTGAGAAAGAGCACGAGACCATAGCTTGCTTCTTAGCTGAGGGCCCCCTCACTAAGGTGCTCCTCAAGTATGTCCAGACAAACAAGAAACTTGAACTCACCAATAATACCAGACCCGATGTTGAAAAGCTTATCGAAGTTCTTCCTCGCATATTTAGATGGACTCGTGAGGAACTGCTATCTGAAGAAGGGTTGTGCCTGGAGCTTCACGTAACGGCCGTCCAACGCATCGTGAAACGATTGAATACTGTATTGGAAAAGTTTTGTAAGAAAGAAAGAATCACGCCACCAATTCAGTTGTTTTACCGCGTTCCGAAGTCCGCAAAAGATGATGATGATGAAGCCTTGGGTCGCAGTGGTTACTTTCTTGCCTGTTCGAACTTTTGGAAAAACAGAGACCTTACGGCATATGACATTGTGCCATTTGAAGAGGCACAGCAAAGAGGCAGAAAGGCGGCACAGAAGTCTCTGGAGGCAGAGCATAATCAAACCACCTCTCCTTCTTCTTCCTTCATGGCTCTGGAAGAAAGGCTTGAGCCGCGGTTGAACTTCGACGATCAGATGGTCGCTACCAGTCGTGCGGCGAATCTTTATAACTATAAGATTCGTGAACTTGAATTGGTTGGTCGCCAAACAGAAATGGATGAGTTGGGGCGATTCCTCGGAACTCCAGAGCGCGGAGACCGTCCTTTTTCATGGTGGATCATTGTTGGTAGCGGGGGCATGGGAAAAAGCCGACTAGCTCTTGAACTATGCGCCACAGCCCGTAGCCGTGGCTGGGCCGCTGGTGCCCTTGACCCTGCGCAAAACTTGGCAGACTGGGCCTGTTGGACACCGGAGCAGCCCACTCTGATTGTTATTGACTACGCCGCACGTCGAATTGTTGATGACCGCGACACTGAGAACCTGGGATACCGCATCGAGGAGTTGACTCACCGTTGTTCTCAGTTTCCTGTTCCTCTGCGTATGCTTCTGATCGAACGTGACCCCGCCGCTTCCTGGCATCAACGGCTATGGTCTGAATGCGATATTCGGCACCGTTGCTTCTGGTCACAAGTGCGGGGTCGCTCGTCCATGAATTCCGAACGCAATGAACCCGCAAGTACAGACATGCTGTCCAGTGGCCTTGCGGCAAGAGATGATTACTTGAAAGAATATCGAAAGGAGTACTTGTTCCTTCAACCTCTGGGGGAAGATGCAATCCATAGCATTTTTGATCACGTATTGGATAATCCACGTCACCCTGTTTTGGAGAATTGGCAGAGCACGTACAGCACGTTTGTAGCCATTGACGAGCAGCGGCGTCCGCTTTTTGCCGCGTTTGCTGCTGAGGCGGCGCGAGAAACAGGTGAACTGAGGCGTTGGCACCTAGATGAACTAATTAGATACACTATTGGACGCTACAAGGACAAGATCTGGGCGCCCAGCGGAGTGAAGCTTAATTCCCCCTCAGGAAGACGACATTTGAATCTGTTAGCGTTGGCAGTAATGTGTCAAGGACTTGCCAGCCTGCCACACGAAGAGGATATACTGCCGACCCGAAAGGACTTCCACACTGATTGGCATCAAACTCTGTGCGGAGCACCGGTCGCAGAAGACGGGACGCTCTTTCCTCTTGAGCCGGACGTTTTGGGCGAGTGCTTTGTCTTGACACACTTAGCATCAGGTCCCGATATCGACAGTATTAGAAAAGTATTGCTTCAAGCAGCTTGGCGTGAAAGACCGGAAAGATTTGGACAGTTTCTTTGCCGTGCCACCGATGATTTCCCAGGTAATCCCATACTGATAGCCTTACTTGAGGCCTCACCTCACTCAGTTTCCGCTTCAGCCGCATGGGCACATGCGGTTGGCTACACCATATTCTCCTATACAATGCAGCATCCTGGGCTCTTTGAGTTAGGCAGTACGCTGTGCGATAGCTTGTGGAACAAGGCTCAAACCGTCTATAGAGACAGCGTCGCTGTCCGGCACCACGCTGCACTCGGTCTCTTATCAAGGGGTACTGCACATTGGGCTGCGCGCAGAGAGAAGCAAGCCATTGCTGATTACTCGGCAATAGTTGATGCGTCGTGGGTAGCACTCAAGCACAGATCACAAGCACTTTGTGTTCGCGCCAAGGCGTACAGTCAGATGACACCTCCACAAGTCGAACTGGCACTGTCGGATTACTCAACCGTAATAGATTTGCCGAAAACCTCTGCCGAACTTGCCACAGAAGCGCATTTTGATCAAGGTACATTGCTAATCCAACGATGCCCTTCACGGATAAGGGAGGCAATCGCTCACTTCTCACAAGTCATAGATCATTCGACCAATAGGCAAATGAAGATCGGTGCAAGGATCAATCGAGCCCACGCCTACAAGCTCTTGGATCCTCCTCATATCGCCGAAGCACTCGATGACTATTCAGAAATCATCGCAGATCCCTTGGTATCTCTCGACGACTGGGTCAATGCAATATCGAATCAAGGGTTGAGCTACCTTAGAGAGACGCCACCCCAAGTGACTAAGGCGATAGACAGCTTTGAGAAGATCATTCACTCGCCGAATGTATCAACCAGTGATAAGATGTGGGCTAAGTTGTATTTTGGACAGGCCTTAGGTTTTAATCCGTCACGTTTGAAAGAAGCAATCAAGATTCTATCTGAGGTGGCAGACAACTCAGATTCATCCTCAAAGATGATCGTCCGCGCGCTTATAGAAAAAGGAGTCGTGTTCAGCAGGATGAGCCCGCCCGAACATCATGAGGAAGCCATATCAAGTTTCACTTCAGCCACTGAGATACCGGACATCTCTGTCGACGATCTTGCACTTGCACTGTTTAATCGTGGTGCCACACATGGCTCTGCCAGACCGCCGAACACTAAGAATGCAATGAGGGATTACTTGACGGTCATTGGAATGCAGGACGTGCCTGCCGAAGATAAAGCAGAAGCTCACCTGAACCTTGCTAATCTGTACCTCGAAATGGGACAGGAAGACAAAGCTATAGCTGAGTGCTCCGCAGTCATCGAAATATCTGGCGCCACAACAGAGACCATAGCAAAAGCTTATGGCAAGCGAGGGGCTATACGTGCCGACGATGCAAAGCCTGACTTTTCCGGAGCGATCCGAGATTGGTTTCTTGTCGTGACAATGCCAAATACTTCCGAGCAACTACGAGTTCACAGTTGCGTCTCCATAGTTGCTCTGTGGGATTCTTGGAAGGGCCGTGACCGGGAAGCAACAACTGATGACCGAGTCATTGTTGGGAACTGCCTTCTCCTCATGATCGTACCTCTGTTGAATACGAGCCGGATGCCCGAGGCGAACGATGCAATTGCGAGACTCGCCGAACTTGCTGCTGTTGAGCCTGAAGGCGGAACTGTCCACCAGATGTACGATGGCGTGCAAGAAATGTTAGAGAGGATCGAACAGAGTGCGAATGGCGGAACAACGTATACCCATTGATCGGGCTGGACGAAGCCTCTTGGATCCAAACCTTGGCGGCCATGTCGTTCCGCAAGTTCCGGCTTATGCCGACCCGCTGGTTTTTCGATTACAACAACACAATCATTTCCATTAATGCAGAGTACCCACCAAACAAGAAAAAAAAGCAGAGGCAAAAAGCCCCTGCTAAAAAACGTTACCTTCGGTTGCTTGAAAAACCAAATCACTGACCGCCTTTTACCTTACTAATCAAAACTGAAGCTTCTTTCCTGCTCAAGCCGGGTTTAATCTCAACACCCAAGTCCTTCAAAAAGCCAATCTGTTTTTCTGTTGCTGGACCGTCTTTTGGATTCTCCTTTGCCTGCGTAGACTGAATTGTCTGCATTCGAGTGTCTTTACCTATCTGCTGCAAAATGACCAATGCCACCTGCGGGTCATTGACTCTTTGCTTTATCTGTTCAAGCAACGACGCATAGTATTCTATTTTTTCCATCTTCTTGTTTACCTCCTTTCAGCTCTTATGGATTGAGGCCGAACTCCGCGACCCCTACACCTACGGGGTCTTACTATTGCCAAAGGCCTCAGACACGCCAGAGCCCGTGCTGGAAACACAAGGCAGCAAGAGGCGAAAGCCTTAATTGGTTAGCTGACTCTGGAAGTGCCTTTTATGGATTTCAGGGAACTGGCGACTATCTCTTGGGCGGGAAACGTGAGAGGCGGGGTTCCTGAAAAAAGCCGAAGAGCTTATGTGGTTAGCTGAGCAAGCGAAGTGCCCAATATGCTTTTCGGGCTGGCTAACTTACTTCCGCTAGGCTCGCAATGCCAAGCTCGTGACGATGCCGCCAACCAACTGCTGCAGTTGACAAGCGACGCGTACTATAGATAATAATCTTGCCGGTTGAAAACTCGCTTCCGCGTGCCGCCGGCAACTGACCCAATTTCCGTTGGCCAATAAAGATGGGAGAGACCGATGACTGATTGGTTGGAGGCAAATAGGCAATGGATATTCTCAGGTGCCGGAGTCGCTGCCATTATGGTGGTTGTTGCAGTTTCCTCGTCTGCAATCACCTTCTGGCTCAAAGCCCGTAGTGAACGGAAGAGTCGCAAGCGTTTAGCTCTACGCAAAGAACTTAAACAGTACCGCATTATTGCCGCAGGTGATGACGACCATTTGACCGTGTCCTATATGGGAAAACCGTACGAGAGCTTATGCCAGTTCTTTGTCTCAGTTGAAAACATTGGATCTCCTTCGGTCCCATCGCACCAGTTGCTTTTCAGATTTCCGGAAGACGCTCATATTGTTGACATCCACAAGCGGTTCAGCAGTCAGACGCTTTCTGCTGACTGTGAGAAATTTGAAGATGTTGAGAAGCCCGAGCACTTGTGGACAATCAGCTGCCTGGAGAGTGGCGACAGCGCCGCCTTCACGTACTTCGTAGATACGAAGAAGCCTGAGGACATCAAGTGTGACCCTCGCAGCGTGGATGACGTCTACCATGTCTACACGGGCAGTGAAAGTGAATCAGTCCCCGACGCTCGAACGCTAATCTCTTACACTGCCTTATTCGTGCTCGTTGGAGCGATCCCGTTCATAGGGCAAGGCCTACAAGCCGGGGTCATAATTATGGCAGCACCCACCATCATAGCTGTCGTAAAACGACTGGAACTCAGGCCATCGCATGAGACGTCCTACTCAATCGCCGGCGTGACGGTGGAGGACGGGGGAGAATTCAAGATTCTGCAAGAATAACAGACCGCCAACATTGGATGCTGCATCAACTGCTTGACGGTGTAGAATCGGCCCATGAGATGGTTGGACAGAAGCTTGAGATTGGCTCGAAACAAGTCAGAAGAATGCTCAATCGGTTGTTGGATCTGCAAGGCTGAAAAGATCACTTGTCCTTGACTGTGCCTAGAGATATGGTAAAATTTTAGGAAAGGGCTTGGGTGTGTGGCAGAGAACAATATGGAAAAGCTAGGCTAGTTTCAAGAAATAAGAAACAAGGAACTTATTGCCTGTATCGCTAGCTCTTGCTGGGAGACTGAACAGTGGAACAATTCAATGTCTTTGTGAGTTACGCCTCTGAAGACAAGCAATGGGTAAGAAAATTTGTTGACGACCTACGGAAGGGCGGTCTGAGCGTTTTCTTTGCCGAAGACACCCTTAAGCCGGGAGTGAGTGTCTCTCTAAACAGATAAACCAAGCATTAGCGAACGCCAATATCCTCGTAGCCATAGTGACCAAGGCCTCTGCCATCAGCCCATGGGTAATTACCGAAATGGCTTCTGAGTTTTACCGGGAAGACGAGCAGAAGAAGATCATCTTGGTCAAACTCGAAAAAACTGACCTTTCGCGTTTCCCTCCGGAATTTACGCAAGGATACTATATCGATCTGACAGTTCCAGATACACGCCAGGAACAATATAAGTGTCTGCTTCTTGATTTGGGTTGCCATGGCTCGATACCTAACTGTCCTATCCTTACGCTCTCTAAGTCATTCGACTTGGTCCGATGTGGGCGAGTCCTAGCGATTGGAGCCCATTGGGACGATATCCTCCTGGGGTGTTTTGGAACGCTCTTAAAACTAAAACGGTTCTTCCATTATGAAGTCAATGTGGTTGTGCTTTGTACCGGCTATAATGGGTATTATTATGGAAAGGAGCAGAAGGATCTCCCTGGCAGGATTAAAGGGATTTACAACGGCTTGTTTCCGGAGCCAGAGGGATTCATCTGCAATATAGTCGATCCTCAAAAATATACTATTCCTGATCGTGGGTTTGCTCAGTCACAATCGGCTGTTAACCTTTGCATTCATGACTTGGCAAATGACGGCAAGGACTTCAACCTGATCCTTGCTCCTCCGTTGGACGATTATCACGAAGACCATGCCATTACTGGCAAGCTGGTCATGTCCCATTTTCGCAAGCCCTCTTCAGGTTATCCTGGAGTATGAAATCAAGCCACACAGTGGGCGACATTTTCTCCCAAATATCTTTATGGGACTAAGCGACCAGCTACCGAATGATGCTGTTGTTGGATACAATGGCTGTAAGACTCTTGCCGATCTTAAGGCAACTATGTTGACCCGGTACGTGGTAAATGAGGACGGAACAATGATCGAGGGTGCTGATATGCATTTCGACAAAGACACATTACTTGCCAGGTTAAGAATTAACGCTCTCGATCACGGTGGTGACAGAAATATCAGATACGGAGAGATTTTTAGAGGAAGGGTGTGTGTATGAACGACTATCAATCATTCTGGCAAGGAAAGAAATGTGTCGTAACGGGCGGGATCGGTTTCATCGGATCTCATATGAGCGCAGCCCTGCACGATTGCGGTGCTCGGGTTACTGTTCTCGACAAGGAATTACCTCACGACCGTACTTTGTTTCATCATCTAAATCACGACCGGAACATTCAGTTCATGCAGTGCGATGTTGCCGACCAGCAGGCTGTGCAGACAATCATGGATATACAGCCTTGCTTTGTTTTCCACTTGGCTGGATTGCCCTACGCTCCTTATACTACATCACACCCATTCGAGGCGCATCGGGCTAATGTCGACACAACTGTGCAGATGCTTGCTGCTGCCCGTATGGTGGGCGATGTGGGCTTTGTCCACGCCTCTAGTGCTTGTGTGTTTGGGGCCGCACAGCATTCCCCCTCGATGTGGACGACATCCTATATCCACCCCAGCACTACTATACAATTACCAAGCGTGAGGCAGAAAATCAGGTTCATGCCTTTGGAGATTGCTATGGTGTTCATGCAGCTATCTGCCGTTTGGGCAATGTCTACGGACCTGGGGATCGGCACTTTGGAAGAATCGTGCCGCAAATATGCCGGCAGTTGATCTGCGACAACAAAGACTGGTTGGAATTAAGACGCAGTGGCGGTGACAGCATATTCGAATTTCTTTATGTGGAAGACGCGGTAAACGGTTTGCTGGCGGCTGGTCAGCACCTTCGGGGCGGAACTCCCACTTATCACTTCAGTGGCGGAAGTAACACCCGCCTGAGTATCTTGGCGTTGACAAAGGAAATGTCGCTCGCGTTCGATGGGCGGGAACGCGACATCCACCTGAATCGCTCGAATCCAGAGCGAAAAGTGGAAAAGTACTTACGTACAGATGCTACAACTCAGGAACTTGCATGGAAACCAGCATGGACACTGAGTGAAGGGCTAAAACATACTTTGCAATGGTATAGACAAAGCATTTCCCATATACAATCCTATGATGAGGAAATGGGACTCAATAATTGATCATCACCGAGCTATTGTGCTGTAGTCAATTACTCCTGCAAGCCTAGCTGTCTCGGTCTTGGTTCAAAGTCGATTGCAGGCTTCATCTCCACGACGGACTCATTCAGGTCTTCGCTACGCGGGGGAAACGCAACCTCCACATACTGCACTTGCTTATGCCTTTCTCTTTTCGGGCAAGGCAAAACTGCCCAAGGTCTACATACGTAACCAGAGTTCTGCGTTTGAAGATCTGACCCCACATCCCTCTTGGCCGTGGGGTTAGGGCGACCATCGGCGCGGGAGGCTGCCAATATGCTTTTCGGTTCTCTTCTCATCGTTTTCAATTCACAAGCATCAGATTGCCAGGATTAAAACAGGCAGCCATTTCTGGCTGCCTGTTGCTTCTAACCGACCTCAATCCGACGGGTTAATACTATTACAACGCCTGACCAAATTAGTGTCTCTTACGGTGGATCAGAGCCAACCCGCCGACTGCCAGCAATGACAGTGTCAGAGGTTCAGGGACATATTCAACTACGTAGGCATTGATATTCAAATCGGCAGAAAGATCGTTCCAGACCTTAGGCCAAATAGCGTGGTCAGAAGAAAGTAATTCAAGGGCATTCTCGTCGCCGTTGTTGTTTGGCTCGCCTGAACGCCAATTTGAATAGCTCCATGTTTCCCCTGTGACCCACTCCCAGCCGCCGTCCGGTTCTGTGCTTCCAATCGGCTGAAATCCACCAATCCAAGCTTGGTCTTCTATGCCAACCATGGTGTCGGCCACAAAAACATTTTCCTCTGTTGACGTGATAGTTGCCAGATACCCGTTCACGCCAAGGTAATTGCTGTCTTCAGCCGCAAGTTTGGCTTCCCACCAGTTGATTCCGGTCGGATCAACAATCACTTCGTAGTAATGTCCATTGCCTCCATCTCCAGTGCTCCACTGTACCGGAGCAGCATGCGAAACACTGCCTCCTGCCAACAGCAAGGCAATCAAGCCAACAACAGTTTTCGTAAATCGTAACATTTGACTCTCCTTTCTACCTCGTTATGAAAAAACCGTGCCAACACATTGCTGGCGTCGTAAACAGTCCTTGGGAACTCAGCTGTATGTGGCCCCGATGAAGAAGGGTCTTCGGCCTTGGACAGGATTGAAGAAGCAAGATTCGCCCCTGCCCTCATTTTGAATTCAACCGGCCCAGGTTGAACATAGCTCTGCTCCCAAATCAGGCAAGAGCAACTCCTACTTTACGACAAATTTGGATTCCTGCAATTCGTCAATTGTGTTATCAACTGTGATGTCATCAGGATTGACTACGTCTTCTTGGGCAGCCTTTTCTCAGACAGGAAGAACGAAAGCAACGCAGGATTTCACGAATTACGCCATACCTGTCTTCAACATTCAGCCTACCAAACAGCCTTGTCAGATGTGTTCTGACTGTTGGAATGCTTATCCTAAGTGTGAGGGCAATTTGCTTGTCACTAAGACCTGAAAACAGATGGCGGGTGATTTGGGCTTGGCGTGGTGATAATGCCAGCTCTTTGATAATGTCTTCCCACTCAAGCTCTGAGAAGACTTCGTATTCATGGTGCTTCATAGGCTTCCCCTTTGCCAGAAAAAAAGGGAGCACAACTCATTGCCACCCAACGGAGCGGTTGCGACACCGCGAGTAAGAGTAGCAGAGCGTGCTCCCGTGCAGCCTAGCAAGGGAACAAACCTGCCGCCTC
>SDBV01012174.1_pt1 | contig 11045 bp, 10 predicted proteins | sample 2277081 | NCBI WGS metagenome assembly SDBV01 (sample SAMN10402039, study PRJNA504765) | marine sediment metagenome | isolation source: marine sediment core GS10_PC15, 223 cmbsf | place: Arctic Ocean: Southern Knipovich Ridge | collected 2010
GTGAATTTGTACTAATGGATTATTTGAACGTCATCTGGAAAAGAAAATGGCTGATCATAATTCCCACATTATTTTTAGTCATTGCAGTGGGAATAATTAGTTTTCTTTTGCCCAAGAAATGGGAAATTGATGCCATAATCGCACCGGGTAAATTTCTAATCCAGGACCAACAGGGCGGATTTAAGGAGATTATGGTCATTGATCCCAAACAAATAGCAAATCAAATCAACAAAAAATCTTACGATCATTTAATCGCAACCGAATTAAATCTGGATATCATGGAATTTCCAAAATTAAAAGCAGAAAACATTCGGGATACAAAACTGGTGCAGGTCTCAATAAAGGAAAACGACGTGGAGAAAGCCAAGCTGATTTTGCACTCCCTTTTCAATCGTCTAAACAAAGAACTAGATAAAAAAATCGATGTAGAAATCAAAGGAATCGATATTGAGATAGCAAATAATAAAAACCTAATAAAACAAAAAGAATTAGATAAAAAGAATAAACTGGGCGAAATAAAACTCAACCAAATAGAGAAAAATAAAACTCGGCAAGAAATGCTTTCAGGGGGAAATAAGGTTAAAATTTCTGAAGATAGAGTAAGAAGCATTATGGATGAATTGAAAACAGTGAAAAAAAGAATCGATAAATTAGAGAAACTGCAGAGAGAAACTCTTGCTGGAGAAAAAGAGGGGATCAGCGCCATTAGCCTTCTTCTCTATTCAAACGAAGTCCAACAGAATCTGCGATATTACAATACGCTAGACGAGAAATTAAGCAACGAAAAAATTATCCAAGAAAATTTAAGTTTATCCATAAAGGAAAAAAATGAAGAAATCAAACAATTTGATATCCAAATTGAAAGGATAAATACTGAAATTAGCAAAATTAATAATGAAATTGATATTATCAAAAACAATATTGAGTTTCTAAATGAGAGAAAAGGAAGGATAGATTATACTCAACTCATTAAAGAACCAACTTCTTCCCTTTATCCCGTCAATCCCAAAAAGAAACTAAATGTCTTGATAGCCGGCATATTGGGACTGATGGCCTTCACAATGCTCGCCTTCTTTCTTGAATCTCTTGAAAAGCAAAGAGCAAAGGAAAAGATTGAAAAATAAATTGGAAAATTTAGGTTACCAATGAGTTCAAGAAATTTTTCAAAAGGAATTGTAATCACTTTTTTCGCTCGTATTGTATCACTTATCTTAGGTGTATTTTCGTCAGTTATCATAGCTCGTCGTCTTGGTCCAGAGGGTAAAGGTATATATATGCTTGCAATACTACTTCCCTCGCTCATTGTGGCTTTCGCCAATTTAGGCATTGGGCCAGCCACTGTTTATTATGTAGCTAAAAAGCGTTATTCCCGCCCAGAAGTCGCAGGAAATAATATCCTTTTTGCTTTGGGAATCAGCATATTCAGTCTGGTTTGTGGCTTATTATTAATTTTATTCTTTAATCAAACTATTTTTCCTGGCGTGGCAAAGATTTATCTTATTTTTGGTTTATCATTGATCCCTTTTAGTCTTATATTTGTATATTTAAATAGTATTTTTGTAGGTGCACAGAGGTTTATAGAATATAATTTTATCAACATTTTACATAGCCTGCTATTTCTTTCTTTTATTATAATTGGACTTTTGGCTTTCCGTGCAGGGATTTCAGGAGCTATCTTTGCATTAGCCTTTGCTTGGTTTACTACTGATATGGTCTTGCTGAAATTGACCAAGGGAGTTTCAGGTGGAATTAACTTTAGACTTAATTTGGACTATTGCAAAAAAATTTCGACTTATGGAATCCAAGCCCATTTGGCCAATATAATTGGTTTTCTTAACTTGAGGCTGGACATTTTTATTGTTAACAGATTTCTAAATCTTTCGGCGGTGGGATTCTATTCTGTTGCTGTAATTTTGGCGGAAAGGATTTGGATGGTTTCACAAGTTGCAAGTATAATAATTTTTCCTATGATCTCAGGAGAAATTGATGAACATAAACGAAAAGAGTTCACCCCATTAGTGGCTCGTATTGTCTTTTGGATCACTGCGACAGGGGCGATAATTCTTTTCTTTTTAAGCCATTGGATTATTGAGATGCTTTATTCTTCAGTTTTTCTCCCTGCTGTAAGACCTGTACAAATATTATTGTTTGGAATTGTTACCTTAAGTATTTCTAGGATTTTGGCTCATGACCTTGCCGGAAGAGGTCGTCCTATTTTAAATGCTTACATCGCCATAGGAAGTCTTTTTACAAATATAATACTTAATGTCATATTGATACCTAAATATGGGATTTCTGGGGTAGCATTGGCTTCAACAGTTTCTTATACCATATCTTTTTTAGTTACACTTTGGATATATTGTCGGATTACCGAAAATTCTTGGACAAAAGTTATCCTGCCACAACAGGGAGATTTAATATTATTTTTAAGGACAGGGGTAGCGTTAGGACAAATGGTAAAGATGAAAATAAAAGCAATATAAATGTTAACTTTGATTATACAAAATTATTTTTCTGTTTGTAATTGCTAATCGTAGTTTTAAAAATATATGAGCACTAAAAAGTTAACTGAAAAAGAATATTGGGAAAAATATTGGGAAAAATACAAAGAAGCATTTGAAATCAAGCGAACGAAAAGAGGACTTCTTGTCAATGAAATCCTTGACATTTTCGACAAATATCTCCCAGTCAATGAAAATTATCATGCGCTTGAAATAGGCGGCGCTCCCGGACAATATCTTATTTATATGGCGAAGAATTTCAAATATAAGGTTCATTCTCTTGACTATTCAAAAACAGGTAATAAACAAACAGAAAAAAATTTCAAATCAAGCGACCTCAAAATTAAAATTTACGAGAAAGATTTTTTCTCCGAATATTTGGATACGAGCATTCCTAATTTTGACGTTGTTTATTCTCTTGGTTTCATAGAGCACTTTGATAACTTGAATGAGGTTGTAAAGCGCCACGTTCAGCTTTTAAAGCCAGGAGGAATTCTACTCTTAGGCATTCCGAATTTACGAGGAATCTATCGCGTATTCCTTTCTCAAACCGCACCAAATCATCTTTTTGTACATAATCTGAATACGATGAAATTGTCGAACTGGGATTTATTTGAGAACGAATTAAAACTCAAAAAATTGTTCCGCAACTATCTTGGCGGATTTGAACCTATTGTTATGAAAAAAATCGAAAAAAGAAAGAGCTGGATTCTTTTTCTTAATTTTATTGTTAAAGGTCTGATGGTGATTTTCTCTTTTAGATTTTCTTTTCTTAGAAAATTTAATTCCCGCTACTGGAGCGGATATGCAATTGGAATTTATAAAAAGACCTAATGTTTTTATTCCATATTACACATAGCTTGACTTTTCAAGGCTATCTGGATCATTTATGAATATTTTGTACATAACGAGCATCTTTCCTAGTCCGCAGAAACGCATGGGAGGTTCCTTTATTACTCGGCGTTTGCAGCATATGAGAAAGTTCGGCAGTTTTACTGTGGTGGCAGTTTACTATAGGCCCATCGGGGTAGCACATTTCTTGAGAGGTTTGGTCGGAAGACTACCACCAAGCATACCAAGCGAATACGAAACATCTGGTATCACCTACAAATATTATCCAATTGATATCTCAATTATAGAGTATTTTACCGGTAACAAGTTAAAGAGATTTGTTATTGATCAAATAATTTCTATTTTTTCGGGAAAAAACTTTGATATTATTCACGCTCATTACGTTTACCCTGCTGGTGCTGTTGGGGTATGCCTAAAGAACAGGATGGAAATCCCTCTTGTCATGACTGCACATGGGAGCGATATTAATATCGACCCTCACAAGAGATCTCACATAAAAACTTTAACACTTGAAGCTCTAACGAAAAGTGACAGAACGATTTTTGTAAGCAACGCTTTAAAAAATGCCGCTATAAATATTGGGTTTAATGGGAAACATTCATCCATCATTCCGAACGGGGTCGATTGCAATAGATTTCGTCCCCTGAATAAAATAGAGTCAAAGGCGAGACTTAGAATCAATGGTTTATGTGTTGGATTCGTCGGCAACCTTCTGCCGATAAAGCGGGCAGAGAAACTTCCTGAGATATTTGAGAAAATTGTTGAACAAATAGATGCTAGATTCATGGTTGTTGGAGATGGTCCGCAACGTGACATGATTGAAGCGAAGTGTAAAAAACGGGGGTTCCGAGTTATTTTTTACGGTAGAGTGCCAATAGATGAAGTTCCAAGATACATAAATGCTATGGATGTGATGATTCTCCCTAGTCGTAACGAAGGTTGGCCTTGTGTGGTTCTCGAGGCTCAAGCTTGTGGTGTTCCTGTCGTTGGCAGTGATAATGGTGGAACTTCTGAGGCCATCGGCGATGGCGGTATTGTAGTTAAGGAGGGAGAAGACTTTGAAGAACGCTTTGCAACTGCTGTGATAAATCTTTTAAGAAATCCAATTAATCCTCAAAAGCTAAGGGAAAGAACTCTGAAATATGACTGGTCAGGAATTATCAAAAAGGAGATTGAGATATATAGACAATTGATAGAGGAATCTAAGAAATAGTATAAAAGTTTATACAGATAATGTCGTTTCTCAAATGCAATAATAAATATAAACAGTATGGAAGATTGACCGCATTGGAAAGATGCCCTAACTCAGTTCGCTCTACTCTGGTTGCTATGCGTAAGCCGGAAGTTTTTGTATTTAGTCTTTATGCCGCGACTGTGCCTTTTAACCAAGTTGTTTTTATTGAAGGGTATGGAACAGCAGTACGCTACCTTTTACTCTTGGCAATCGGGATGTTTTCAATAGGACACATTATTATCAGAAGAGGGCATATACTGCGACCTCCTCTTTCTGCCTGGATATGGGTTGCGTTTGTTGTGTTAGCTGGTACTTCAATAATATGGGCCTCAGACCCTAATGCTACAGTCAGAGGCGTGTTCAGACTTGTCGGTCTGCTCTTCTTGTATCTTTTTGCGACGACTCGCCCATGGAGAGATACAGAATATAATCTTGTAATTTGGTCTGTGGTCTTGGGAGGAAGCATTGCTGCTATACTTTCTATAAGATCATTCATACTTGTGGAACATATCAAATTAATAAGCCGTGCAAGATTATTCTTAGGCGAAGAACGAATAGCAGATCCCAATCATCTTGCTATAAGTCTGTTGCTTCCTCTCGTTTTTGCTATGTGGCTTTCTTTGAGTTCTAGGGGAATTACGAGGATGATAAGCATTGTTTCTGTTTCTGTCTTAGGCACCTGTATAGTTATGACCGGTTCGAGGGGGGGGCTGATTGGTTTTTTGTGTGCGGTTTCTTTTTTTCTATTCAGATATATTGTACTCATGAAGCGACGCAGGAAATCGAACATGCTTATGGGAATAATCTTGATAGCGATGATTTTCGTTCTGACTTTTATGTTCTCAAGGCAGGAGTTAATCGCGCGTTATGATGTCAATCTTCTGACTGATGTTAGTTTATCTTTAAGATTGGACATTTGGCGACAAGGCATCTCCATGTTAATGGAGAAGCCGCTGATAGGATATGGGTATAATAATTTCTTGAAAATAACAGAATGGTCGTCACATAACATTTATGTGCAATCATTTGCGGAACTAGGGTTTATTGGAGGCTTATTGATATTGCTTGCGCTATTTGTTCATTGGCCCCTCCTACAGCAGGCCGGTCGACAAGATTCTAGGCGTGTCCCCCTCGAAGCAGCTTTCGTTGGAATCATTGTGGGCGGTATCACCCTACATTGCTTACATCATTACTATTTCTGGATGGTTTTTACCCTTATCGGTATTTATATCAACATGAAGAGCATTCATCGAATTTCTTCATCGCAAATGGAAAATATACAAGTAGTCCTCTAAGAATACAACAATAGAAGAGACGAAATGATATGAGGTTTGTTGAGGGTTGAAAAACTGCTACTACCATCATTAAGGGAGTTACATGTAAGTGAGTAAGTCAAATCGCAAAGGTAAAATTCTCTATTTATGCCTTCAAGTAACTAGAGAAGGCCAAGCCTCTTATGCACATGTTCATGAGATAATCCATGGGCTTCGACACCGTGGTTGGCAGGTGAGTCTATACGAACCGCAATATCAATCGTCCAGCGGTCGAATAGGAATGGCCAATCGTCTCCTGGGATTTGCATTTACACAGCTGGGGTTTTTATTTTCCAGAAGATCAGAAGCACTATACATTCGCTGGCATTTTGGCACATTTCCTACTGCTTGTTGGGCTCGATTACGAGGCATCCCAGTTGTGCAGGAAGTGAACGGCATCTATGAGGATCTATTCATTTCTTGGCCGTGGACTAGAAAGTTTCGCAGGTTATTCGAATGGTTGATGTGCATACAGTTACGCTGGGCACAACAGGTTATAGCTGTGACACCGAGATTAGCAGAATGGGTCAAACAAGAGACGGGTCATGAACGAGTGGATGTTGTTTCCAATGGGGCTAATGTTAAGTTATTCAACCCCAAAACGGTCATTGATTCCGCTCTAGTTTCGAATAGACCGTACGCACTTTTCTTTGGGGTACTTGCCCCATGGCAAGGTATAGATACCATACTGGCAGCCGTCGTACACCAAGCTTGGCCAGCCGATGTGAAACTTGTGATTGTTGGGGACGGAATGGAACGGTCTAAAGTAGAAGCCGCAAGGGTTCATTCGTCGAGGATTGTGTATATGGGGATACAACCGTATCAGCGGATGCCTAGCATCATAAAGGGCAGTTTAGCTATTTTGTCTCCCCAAAAGGGAATAAGAGGTGAGTATGCGGCACCTCTAAAAGTATTCGAAGGATTGGCATGTGCTGTCCCAGCAGTATTAAGCGACTACCCAGGGATAGCAGATCTTGTTCGGGTCACAAAGTGCGGAATTGTGATAACTCCCGACGACCAGGAGGCATTGGCAAAAGCAGTTGCTTACCTCTACCATCACCCAAAGGATTGTGAGGCTATGGGGAAGAGAGGCCGTGAAGCTATTGAAAAATATCATTCCTGGGACCAGAAATCAGCGCTAACATCCAAGATTTTGAATCGTGTTCTCCGAGGTGTCTAGTGTGGAATTAAAAATAGCAATGATTATAAGCCTCCTTTGCATGGGATATTCTATGATTGCATCCTTCATACGGGGTTCCATCATGGCTTTTCTCCAACTTTAGATTACAAGGAGGGCATGACATCTTCTAAGAAAATTTCATATGTAACAACGAATAGAGGAAAAATTTTCTTTGAGTGAAATTGTTAGTCAATATGAGGCACTTTATAAAGAGTTGCTTGCTAAGGCATGTTAAATTGATTAGAGAAAAAATAAAAACCCTTTTCCCCGCATGCCTAATAGATAAATTTAGATTAATAAGACTTTATGTATGGAGGTTTATTTGGTACATAAGGGGAAGTCTCCTCCCTCAAAAATATCAAAATATCTCAGTGAAAAAAAGAAATCTATATTGGATAAATCCTTCAAAAATTATTTACACTAGCATGAAAGAATTTGATATATATAGAGACAATGGAAAGTATTTGGGCGGAAACTGGGACCTACTCGAAAATAAATTTGAAGAACAGGACTTCTACAAATCTATTTGTGCAAGAATCAATGATAATAAAGAATGGCCGGATCTAGGATATTATCAACGCATTCTTAAAGAGATATCTCAAGGGAATATAAAGTGGTCCTGCAGAACTAAAGGGGAGCTTGATAAACGGTGTCAAAAACTAGAATCTATCTATGAAGATATTAAGACCATCAATTATAAAACTAATAGATTTGGAGATGAAATAGCACTTAGCATAGGACGTCATGGCGATTTGCTATTTAATAATGGGCGACACAGATTAACATTTTGCAAGATGCTTGGAATCAAGGAAATACCTGTTAAAATCATTGTTAGACATTCAAAATGGATAAAATTTAAGAAAGAAATCTTATTTTATGCAAAAAATTATAAAGGAAAAGTCTATGCTCCTCTAACTCATATAGATTTTCAATGGATTCCTTCTCATCATACAGACAGGCGTTTCAAACTAATAAAGAATAACCTTTCAGTAAAGAAAGGAACTCTTCTTGATATAGGTTCTCATTGGGGCTATTTTTGCCATAAGTTTGAAAAAGAAGGTTTTGAATGTTACAGCGTTGAAAATGATCCAACTAATCTCTATTTTTTGAAAAAATTAAGGCGTGCGGAAAAAAGACAATTCACAATCGTATCAGAATCTATCTTTTCATTTTGTAAACATAAGAAAAGAAAATTTGATGTAGTCCTAGCATTGGCTATTTTTCATCATTTCATAAAGCAGGAAAAATCATTCCATCAATTGATAGAACTTCTTAAGAATTTAGATATGAAAGAGATGGTTTTCCAACCTCATTTACCAAATGAAACCCAAATGAATAGAAGCTTCAGGAATTTCAAGCCTGAAGAGTTTATAGCGTTTATTTTAGAATACTCCTGTCTGACAACAATAAAAATGATTGGATATGAAGAAACTGGAAGACCTATCTATATATTTACTAAATGAGGTCATAAGAAAAATAATAATGAAGGAATATTTTAAAGTACTTCATATAATTACTCTATCCGAGATTGGCGGAGCTCAGCAAGTTTGCCTCAATATTGTAACAAATCTTGAGAAGGCTCGTTATATAGTTGAAGTCTCCTGCGTTCTTGGGGGGAATTAATATCTTGTTTAAAAAAACACAATGTTGAAAGCGAAGAACTATAAAAGTATCTTTTATCCAGAAAGCAAATTCGGAGGTTTTACGGATGTTGATGTCGATGTAGCTTTTTACATTAGAGTAAATTCATTTATAAATTCTTCTTCAATCGTCCTCGATGTTGGATGTGGTAGAGGTTCCTACGCCGAAGACCCTATATCTATAAGAAGAAATCTTCGAATATTTAAGGGAAAATGTAAAAAAATTATTGGTATTGATATATCCAAGGACGGAGAGAACAACTCATTTTTGGATAAGTTCAGCCTTATAGAAGGTACTCATTGGCCCTTGGAAGATTCCTCAGTGGATGTATGTGTTTGTGATAGCGTATTAGAACATATTAGAAATCCTAAGTTATTTTTCTCTGAATGTCGCAGAGTAATAAAGCAAGGAGGATATTTATGTATAAGAACGACGAATTTAATGAGTTATTACGGCTTAATCTCTCGGTTAGTGCCGAATAGGTTCCATAGTGCTATAGTCCGTAAAATTCAAAAAAATAGGAAAGATAAGGACGTTTTCCCCGCCTTCTATAGATGTAATACGATAAAAAGAATTCGTTATATGCTAAATAAATATGATTTCAATCATTGTGTATATGGCTATGAACCAGAACCATCTCATTTTGCATTCTCTCGCTTTTTCTATTTATTAGGAGTGATTCATCAGCGATATTCTCCTAATATTTTTAAAATCACAATTTTCATATATGGAAGAAAAAAATAATCTAGTGGATTCAAAAAGAACATACTCCCTCAATGTTGGGAATTGCTAGGATTCCCCCCCCGCAGAAAGTGAATTGATGCCCAAAATAATGTACATTTCCAATACCTCTTGGTATTTGTTTAATTTCATCTCGAACATTATGCAGGAAATGTTAAAACACGGCTGGAAGGTAGTGGGAGTTGCTCCTGATGATGGTTATGCAGAAAGATTAAAAGATATAGGCATACGCTTCATCAACCTTACAATGGATAGAAAAGGTCTAAACCCATTGAAAGATCTACGATTACTATATTATTTTATCCGTCTTTATCACCATGAAAAACCAACTATAGTTCATCATTTTACTATCAAACCAGTTATTTACGGTTCAATTGCAGCACATCTTGTTGATACCCCAAGGATAGTGAATTCTATACCAGGTTTGGGGCATGTTTTTATAAAGGCAGGCATCCTTCAAAGCATGGTTGAAAAGATGTATAAATTTGCACTTCGTCCCCCAGCTCAGGTAATTTTCCTGAACCCCGATGATCAGAATATTTTTTTAGAAAAAAAGCTCGTTACCTATGAACAAACACATTTGATTCGTGGATCAGGAGTAAATACAGAATTATTCTCTCCAGACAAATTTTACCTCTAATGCTTCGCCTTAACACCACATTTATACTCATTGCCCGCATGTTATGGGATAAAGGAGTAGCTGAATTTGTGAAAGCTGCAAAAAAAGTCAATGAGCAAAATCCATTAACCCACTTTATACTTCTTGGTGGTACGGATAGTGGGAATCCAGCAGGAATACCTATATCTTGGCTAAAGCAACAAAATAAACATGGCTTTATCGAATGGATTGATTATGTAGACGATGTAAGACCATACTTAGCAAAATCATCCGTAGTGGTTCTCCCCTCTTATAAAGAAGGTTTGCCTCAGTCCTTGATAGAGGCAGCGGCAATGGCAAAACCGATCATAACAACAGATACTCCGGGATGTCGGGAGGTGGTCAAAGACGGAGTAAATGGGTTATTGGTGCCTAAAAAAAATGTTGAATTATTGGCTAAGGCCATGTTGACATTGGCAAATGATCCTGATTTATGCAAACGTATGGGACACGCAAGTCGGGAAAGGGTACTGAAATATTTTGATGAACATATTGTTATTCGCAAAACTTTGGATGTTTATCGTAAGACAGGCATAAAATTATAAAGAAAGTATGGATAAAAGAGGGGGGGGTTATATTTCCATATTATATTAAAAATCTATAATTTTACTCTTCTATGATTAAATACCTTCTTTTCTTTTTTACTTCTATCGCTATATCTCTACTTATTACTCCCTTGATTAGATTATTAGCTAAAAAACTAAATATTCTTGATTTGCCTTCTGAGAGGAAAATTCACAAGAAACCAATGCCTCTTCTCGGCGGAATTCCAATATTCATTGCTTTTAATTTAACTATTTTTCTGGGAATTCTATTTAATTTCGAATATCTTGAGAAATTTTATACTTCGAAATGGATGTCGATTTTTATTGCACAGCTTATTATCCTTGGAATTGGAATCTATGATGATATTAAAAAGACCAAA
>SDBV01012175.1_pt1 | contig 11045 bp, 30 predicted proteins | sample 2277081 | NCBI WGS metagenome assembly SDBV01 (sample SAMN10402039, study PRJNA504765) | marine sediment metagenome | isolation source: marine sediment core GS10_PC15, 223 cmbsf | place: Arctic Ocean: Southern Knipovich Ridge | collected 2010
ATTATAATTTATTTATTTTTTAATGCTGGGAAAGTTTTTTACAAAGCCAATTATCACAATTCTTTTTTAAGTGAGTTCTACATCCAAAATGATCTAATAACCATTTTTGAATTTCAGGATATTCTCGTATTTTATCTCCTTCTGATTGATATACTCTTTTAGCACAATCTATATCATTTTTTCTTATCTGGAAAATAATAGATTCTACACAGGAGACTCCTCTTCCATCATTTTGTTCTGCTTGAAGATAATCGAGTTTATCCGCTTGTGCTTCTCTTAATATACAATCAGAACAAATAAAAGCAACAGAACAAACAAACTCTGTTTCATGTACAGTAATTATTTGTTCATGTTTTGTGCCACAACTATCACAAATTCTTGTAACTTCTATTGCCATTTTCTTTTTCCTTATATTAAATTTCAATTTACATTTATCAGAAAATCTTTTTTTTAATGCTGGGGGGATTTTATTTTTTCGGAAAAAAGATAATTTTAATCACTTTTAGCTATAAATACTCTCATCATTTTCCATTGGAGTTCCATTATCTTTTATATATTTAATAGCAACTCTAACTTGTTCTTTTACAATATCAGGTAATTTTCTGAAAGAGACCTCATATCTCTCATATCCATCTCCAACAGAAGTAGCTAATTTCCCTCCATATTTTAAGGATATATTGTACCACTGATTATACCCTTCAAAATTGGAAAGAAGGTGTAATTCATATACTTTTTCCCCTTTTATTTTGTATGTCTGAAAATTCAATTTTCTTTTTCTATCAACTATCATTTTTTATTTCCTTAATTAAGTTCTAATTAACTCTTATTAGAAAATCTTATTTTTAATGCTGGGGGTTAAATTTTAATGATTTTCTGTGTCGTTACATCTCTAACAAGAGCAAGATTTTTACTTCCACACTCAGAACAACTAAAAACATAATTCATTGAACAATTAAAATAATCACCACGAGTTCCACCAAGTGATTCTCCACAATCTTGACAAAGCATATATTCGCCCTGTCTTTGATCATAATTATTATCACTTATATCAACTAAATCTTTTCTTTGTACCATTTTCTTTTTCCTTTTTATTAAGTTTTAATCATTTACTCTTTTCAGAAAATTAAAATTTTAATGCTGGGAAAAATAGAAAAGTAGAGAAAAAAGACCTTCTCTTCTCTCTACTTAACTCAAGCCGGAAAACAACGAAAAACGAATATTAAATACCTCTTTGGTATCTTATTTTGTTCATTCTTATTTCACGGATATTAACGATAGAAATTGTACGCCACACAATAGGACTTGATTCTCTTGGACTAATAAAACTTTTATACTCTTTTGTTTGCTCTTCTGTCAATCCTTCTTTTGAATCGACGAAACGATAAAAGACATCATCTGCTCTTAATGGTCTAAAAGCAGCATAATATTTTGTAGGATTTGGGTCTGCTATTGGTCGAGTATCTCCATTTTCATCAATCCATTCAACCTCTTTTTTGTTGACCATTACAATTTTTGAATTTCTCCAATGTCTTGCCCATTTATGTTCTTGAGCCTTAAAGTCTTGATCAGAAGAGGCTTTTCGGACTCCTTTTTCATAGTCTGTTCCAAAAAACCCATTACATCTAACTACTTTTTCGATAATCCATGTCTTATTTGGCTTATCATAATAAGGATTATTTGTTTTTCGAGCATTTGGAGCCACAACATAAGTAACTTCTGCTGGTGTTGCTCCACTAATCTCTGTCATAAGAGTCTTAATAAGACTTTTATCATCGAAAACAATTGTTGGAGGAACCGTCGTTTTCGTTGTTTTTTGTGTTGTTTTCGTCGTTTCCATTTTTCGTCCTTTTATAATATCATATTTACAATATAATGATAATTGATTTTTTAATGCTGGGAAGATTATAGAGCAATAGTATTTTCAACAATATGGCTAATTTCTACCCAATCTTGCTGATACCATTTTTGTACTGGAATATGAGATATATCTCCATTTCTGAAACAAAAGATATATCCGGTACAAGAAGTTTTATTATTTTCTTCATCTACATACATTTTTACTCTTTTACATTTTCCATATTGTTCTTTTAACCAATCTTTTAATAGTTCTAAAGTCTTAAAAACCTTATTAAAAGTATCAAAACAAGAGTAATCTTCTTCAGTTCTGCCCATTGGTTTTCCAGTACAAGTTACATTGATTTTGTAATATTTTGCTTCCATTTTCTTTTTTTCTTATAATATTTTATTTTTTTCCGAAAAGATAAAAATTTGTTTTTCAATTCTGGGAAATTCACGCAACTCTTTCTTCTGTCCATTTATCTAAAGTATATGTTTTACATCTTCCACATCTATAATTAGAATTTCCTCTTTTTCTCTTATTCATTCTTTTTGCCATATTCTTTATTTTTCCACAAGGGCAAGTATAAATCCATTTTATTACAGGTTTAACATAATTATTATCAGCACATTCAGAGTATCTATATCCTGCAAGACTTTTATTCATTGTCCCTCCAAAAGTTCTACAGAGTCTCTTAAAAGATTCATTATGATGTCTACCTCTATAAAGTATATAATTGGCAAGATGAGCAACTTCGTGTCTGAAAGTTTTTTCAAAAGATTCCCACCCAAATTCATCCAATAATGCTTTTGACATAGTAATTTTACAATATTCTACATCTCCATTGTAATCAAATTCATAATAAATTCGCCCATTAAGACTTCTCAATCTTCTTGATATTTTTATATCAAAAGGTCCATTATAATAAAAATTGAATTCATCTTGAAGATCCTTGAAGATTTTTCTTAATCTTTGTTCTATAATGTTGTTTATATTAATTGCCATTTTCTTTTTCCTGAAAAAATATTTTATTCTCTTTTCAGTGTGAAAAATATTTTTTAATGCTGGGGATGTTCAACTACATCTGCTACAATTTTGTAAACAGTATATTCATCACTATTTATTAAAGCATCTTGAAGATCTCGATAATCTTCTTCATTTAATTCTGAAATAAAATTAAAGAGTTCATTTTTATCAATTGTATATCCCCCTTTTTCTACCAAACAATCATAAACATTTCTTGAAATACTCATTTTCTTTTTCCTTATAATATTTTATTTTTTCCGAAAAGATAAAAATATATTTTTTAACGCTGGGAAATTATCCTTTTGGTTTTGTAAAATAAGTGATTTTATTATTTAATTCAAGAAAATTCCATATCCCCAAATTGAACAAAGCAGACCAATAATCAACTCTTATTGGACTAATAAATTTATTTCTATCTGTTTCTACTCCAGATCCATGATAAAGATGAATATTTAATTCTGGAGTTAATTTATCAGCATAATCTCTTGCTATTTTAGCAATTTTATCATCAACAATTACTATTTTATTCCTTTGTCCTTCAGGTGTTATAAATACAAAATAAATACCTGTAAAGAAAAATTCTTGATTTTTAATATTCTCATCTATATTTATTGCTTCCATAGATGAATATTCTTTTATATTTTTATCCATTTTTCTTTTTCCTTAAATATTTTATTCTCTTTTCAGTGTAAAAGAATAAAATTTTCAATTCTGGGAAACTATTAATATAGGTAATAGAGCATCAATATTGTCTTTACAATATCTTTTTGCTTCTCCTATACTTTCAAAAACACCATCTACTCTATCATTTTCATAATATAATTTTCTGTTCTGTCTCATAGGATAGAGATTTAATATACCTATTCTATCTCCATTCTCTAATGCTGCTTGAATTTGAATAGAATTATCTCCAGGATAACTTTTATTCTGTTTTATTTTAATTTTAATCATTTTCAGTCCTTTTTATAAAATATATTTTTTTATGGCCATACCCGGAGTTGAACCGGGACGATCATTACGATCAGGGGATTTTAAATCCCCCGCGTCTGCCTGTTCCGCCATACGGCCTATTTTCTTATATTCTGACTCCTTCACTTCTTGCCCAGTCATAGAGATTCTCATCATTCAGAATCCAATTTCTTCTTTCATCATTATTTAATCTAAGACCAGGACAAACTCTTAAAATACACTCATCTAGCTCTTCTTTGTTTTGTTTGATAAAATCTCTCAGTGTCATAATTTTTTTCCTTATAATATTTTATTTTTTTCCGAAAAGAAAAAATCTATTTTTCAATTTTGGAAATCATAATGTGATAATATCTCTATTTAAGATATTTCACCACATTTTGTACAAGTGAACTTTTGTCCATCTGGCTCTTCTACCAGATAAATACTTTTTTCAAAATTATTCTCATCTTGATATTCTATAAATTTATCAACTTCATCTACAATTACATCCATGTAATAAATTAATTGAGTCTTAAATTTGTTGTTTCCACAATTACATTTCATTTTTCTTTTCCTTTTTATTAAGTTTTAATTATTTACAATGTTATATTTTTTTGTTTTTTAATTCTGGGACTTTATTTCTTAAAATAGGCATAATTAGTCCAATTTTCACTTTCTTTTGATTCTGGAGGAAACCAGGCCTATTACTGAGCAAAATAAAGGATATAATAATCTATTGTAGAGCCTGATCCTTACTCCGGTTCAAAATCAGGCTCTACATAATATATTTTCATAAAATTACAGTATTAAATTTATTCCTAGGTCTGAAAAAGTTGATTCTAAATGTTGCTATTCCTTCTCTCTCTGCTGCTAAATCAATCTCATCAAGACCATTTTGATTTTTCATTGTATTTTTTGGTGCTGTTCCAAATATTTCTCTTATAAAATTCTCTATTTCATCAATTCTCTGTTCCATCTTCTTTTTCTCCAAAATTTTATTTTTCGTCTTTTGTTCTTACTAATGTATTAGAATTGATTTTTTTAATGCTGGGGGATCTATCCAAAAGTAACCCAGATTTTTCTCTCTATTTTATTCTTAAATTTCTTTCCCGCTGGAGAATAAACATAAACTCCATCAACTTCCCAAAAAGTTCCATCAACATCATCTCCTCTTTCTTCTGCATTATGATAACGAATCCCAAGAGTCAACCCTGTTTTTTTCTCAAACTCTGTTTGAAGATTTTTATAAAGAGTTCTTATCTCTTCTTCTTGTCTCTCTGTTGTGTTATCTATTGAATCTATACCTGCATATTCATCAAGACAAGCAGCAACAGTGTCAAAACTAATATCCGCTTCATCAAGAAGTATTAAAAACATATCATATGTTTCTGGACATTGTTCTTTTACAAACTCATTTTCAACTACTTCTGCAAAATTTGCATAATTACCACTACTCATTTTAATTTCTCCTAATTTGTTTTTCTGTTAATGTTTTCTTTTTTTCCGAAAAGATAAAAATATATTTCTTAATGCTGGGAAGTAAATAAAATATTTAGCATCAGATTTATTGATTATCCCTATATCAACTGTTTTTATTCTTTTTTCTACATAAACAGTAAAAAATCTAAAACCAATTTTTTCTAAAATAGTTACTAGCTTATAATTTAATACTTGTTTTACCATTATTTTGCTCCTGATTATTTTCTTTTTGCCGAAAAAATAAAAACTTGTTTTTTAATGCTGGGAATTACTCATCAAGAGTTAAAATTTCGTTTATAAATTTTTCAATTGCTCTTTTGGCTAAATCTTCTGCTTGTTCCCAAGTTAATCCATCTCCAAAATAACGACAATTAGGAATAACTTTAATATTGTTAAGAAATATAGGACAATATTTACTTGCTCTTGATTCAAGTGATTTAATCCCTCCTTTACGATTACTTGGAGGCCCTTCCTGTTGAACCCATCTTAAATCACTTCTTTCTAATAATTCATAAAACGGAGGACAACCATCAAGTGTTTTATCTATCTCATAAAATGCTCTATATTTATCTTCATAAATACGGCTACTATGTCTATTTATGGCATTTTCATCTCCTCCATAATTTTTGCGTTCTGACTTTATTTCTTTCATTTTTTCTCCTTATTCTCTATTTTTTTATCTTTTTTTCTGTATGCTTTATATAGTGTAATAATTATCCACTGAAGAACTACAAAATATAATAAAATTGTCATTATAATCTGTCCTATTTCATAAGAACAAATAATAAGTGAAATATTATAGACAAATACCATTATAATAAAAAGAACTATTAAAAATATCCATCCAAAGAAAAAACCAAATTTACCGTTTTTCCCTGTAATGTCTCTATAACATAATTTCAGATTTTCTTTTATTTTAGTCATTTTTTATTTTCCTGAAAACTCTTAAACTCCTGACAATTCCATAATAACTTCTGTATAAATATTTCCCATCATTTGTAGATTTAATAGTGCTTCTTCATTATTATTTCTATGAGCAATTTGACATTGTTGATAATTTAAATTTTGATATTTTCTTATTTCTTTGAATGTTTTATTTTTTAGAAGATAAGAAATTGCTTTTTCTATATCTTCATCTGTATAGTTTTTTGGTTTCTTGCCTATAATATCAGAATATTCTTTCATTTTAATTTTTCCGAAAAGATAATACCCTATTCTCTTTTACAGTGTAATATATTTTAATTTTTTATCTCTGGGAAAATAAAAAAGAGCAGATAGAATTTAATAAGATATTCTATCTACTCTTTTCAATATCTTTTAATTATCTGTTACGTCTGGGTTTTATTCCTTTATGATGATCTCCATCGTTGTGGTTTCTTCCCCTGATTTTTTTGTTACAATCAGGACAATACAAAGGACTTGTTCTGCCTTTAAGCCCTTTTCCTCTTAATTCTGGGCGACAGTAACAACCACCTCTTGTTGTCTCAGCCATTTCTTGTTTCTCCTATAATTAAGTCTTAATTTCTTTTACAGTGTAATATATTTTAATTTTCTTAATTCTGGGAAACAGTTAATTCTTCTTTTTCTAAATAATCTATATGACTTTTAGCATCTTTCATCGCATCTTCAGTGTCATAAAATCCACCGCAACTAATGTCTTCTTCTCCCTCAATAATATATTCATAAACAAACCCGTTAATATAAGAAGTAAAAACTTCTATTTCTTTTTTAGCTACTTCGTATACTAACTCTTTCAGTGCTTTTGTTAATCTCTTTTTATTATATTCTTTAAGAATTTTTTCTCTTCTTATAATTACAGTGCCACATCTTCCAGAATCAAACTCAGCGTGCCCTTCTGGCACTCTCCCATAAAAAGTAGATAGAGATAGAGCTATTCCTGAATGAATATAAGCATTAAGAGGAATAATTATATCTCTATTTTTTTCTGCTTCTTTTAATACTTCTTCATATTCTTCCATATCATTTATATGGTTAATATCTCCTAAAGTATATCTACTAGAATGATAATGAATTTCTGTTAAAGTGTCCCAATTTCTAGGATTATCTGTACATTCATCATAACGAATTTCTATATTATGGCCTTTATATTCTTCTGATTCTAATATTGGCATATTCATTTTTGTTTATTCTCCTATTCTTAATTATTTTTTGCCGAAAAAAATAAACTCTATTTCATATTTTCTTCAATTCTTTTTCTACTTGTCTCAGATTTTTACATAAAATCTCTATTAAATACTTTTCTGTGCCATTATTAGTAATTAAAAATTGACTAATATTATGTTCTAATATAATTAACCCTTTTTCATGTGCTAATTCTCTCAATTCTAATAAACTTCTTTTTCTTTTGAATAATCTCATAATATGAAAATAATTTATTTTTTAATGCTGGGAAAAATTTAAAATGAAGAAAAATCTGCTATTTCACGAGAATCTACTTTCTCTACATTCTCAAAATCTATTTTAATTGTCTTTTTTACTCTTAATCTATATTTTTTATTACAAAATGGACATTCTAATATAAAATTAGTATTGTCATAAAATTCACAGTTTTTATATGCTTTTTCAAACTGCCAATTGTTTTTTTCTCCATCAACAATTCTTTTATTACAATGGGGACATTTCATAATTTATTCTCCTTCTTCAGTTATATCTGTGATATCTCCAATTAAATCATCTATCTCTGTTTCCCAATTTTCTGGTACATTATCTTTCTTAAATTTTTCTGATGTTATAACGTCATCTATATCACAATCTGGATCTCTTATCATTTGCTCCATAATAACAAAATTCTGATATAATAATTTTCTTATACTATAATATTTAGTGCCAGTACAAGTGTCATTTAATCCTCTTGCCTCTACTTTTCCTAATATCTCTAAAGTATAAAAAATATTATTTTCTTTTAATACTTCTACAGTATCATCTATTTTAGTGCTTATTGTTGTGTTTTTGTCCCAACTCATAACTTTTTCTCCTGAAATTAAAGTTTCTGTTTACAGTGTAATAAATTATTGTTTTTTAACTCTGGGAGAAAATAAATAAGATAAATATTCCCTCTTTAACTCTGTTAAACAGAGTTTTTGTTAAAATTTCAGAAGTCCTAAATACTCCGCGAGTAGTTAGGACTTCTGAAATTTTAACAAACTTTTTTCCACTTGTCAATAAAATTCTCAAAAATAAATAAAGGAGTTTTCAAAATTACTCAAAAACAATATTCTATATTGAATATTGTTTTTTAAAAACCACAAATATCCTCTATTCTACTACATCTTCTAGTTCTACAAAACCACCACAATTAATACAAAATAACTGGTAATGATATAGTTCTCCTTCCAGAAATAATGTGAATTTGAAATCATATACTGCTCTATCTTCACAATCACATTCATTCATAGTGTTATTAGAAGATTCTATGTCCTTATATAATATTCTTTCAGTATTTCTTATACTATCTAAAAATATTTGTTTGTCTTCTCTATTTAACATTTTCTAATTCTCCTAATAATATTCTTGTTTTGTTTCATAGAGTGCTATTATATGTTTATTGTCTACCAGTACAGTACATCGTGCTATATAATTAAGTGCTTCTGCTATCTTATGCCCAGCATTTTCTATTGCTCTTTCTTTTATTAATGCTACTAAAATTATAGCAACCTCAGAGTTAGTGCCATGAGTCCCTGCAAAATCTACTGCTTGATCATGTAATGCTTTATCTTCATTATCCAACATTTTTAAATTCTCCTAATATAGTATGTTTTTAGTTAATTCTTCACCTTCTTCATAGGGACATTCTTCATCATCTATAATTTCTTCAATATTATCTCCTAAAGAAGTATGAATAACATTAATAAACTTATCTCTAGAAGCACTAATAATTTCATCTTCAGTAGCATTATCTTCTACTATAACTCTTGTCATTAAACTACATAACACTAATTTTGCTACTTTACTCATAACAATTCTCCTTTTATAATGCTATTTTTTTCTTCTGCTTTATAGTGTTATTATTTTACATTTTTTCAACTCTGGGAAATATTATTTTTTTGCCGAAAAAATAAATCTCTGCTTCTAACCTCAGTGTAATAAATTATTTTTTCAATGCTGGGAAATATTATTTTTCCGAAATAAATAAAGGATATTATAAATAAACTTATAATATATAGGTATAATACCTAATTTTTCGGTGTTAAAAACATAAGTTAATAATAAATATAATTTTATAAAATAGGAGATAAAAAAATGATAAAGATAAAAAATTGTATTGAATGTGGTAAGGAATTTAAGGTAGGGGATAAGAGCTTATGTTGTAGTAAAGAGTGCAAAAAAATATGCTAAAAGAAAATATATAGAGAATAAAGAACAAAGAAGAAAAAGATATGAAGGGAATGTTGAAAGACGAGAAAAAATTATAGAAAAAAAATGTGTTAAATGTGGGAATATAAAATTAAAAAAAGAATTTGGTAATGATATTAGTAGAGTAGATGGATTATCTATTTATTGTAATGATTGTAGACATATAATGGGTGGATGGAAGAAAAAAAGAATTTATTATGAAGAAGTTAAGGATAAAAATAAAAAAAGATGTGGGTGCTGTAAATTAATAAAAAATAAACATGATTTTTATAAATCTGATTATAAAGAATTTAAAGATGGATATAGAACAGATTGTAAAGAATGTGTAAGAAATAAATATTTATACTATACTTATGGAATAACTTCAGAACAATATAATCAATTATTAAAAGATCAGAATTATGATTGTGCTATATGTGGTTTAAATGAAGATGATTCAGAGCAAAATTTTCATTTAGATCACGATCATTCTAATGGCAAAATTAGGGGCATATTGTGCGAAAATTGTAATCATGGAATAGGAAATTTTAATGATAATATAGAAATTATGGCTTCAGCTATTTCATATTTACAACAAGAGGCTAAATAACAAAGCTATTTTCCCCATATAATATCTTTTTTCCCTCATTATTTACTCAAAAACAGTGTTTTATTATTCTCTTTTCCTTAAATACTCTAATTTATCCTATTTTTGACCTTTTTTAATATATAAATCTTCATTTATAACCTAATAATCAATACAACCTTTGAAAAAGACCGGGTAGAAGGTTTGTATTATATCTTCTATAAAAAGTGCTATTATATAATATTTTTTGCCGAAAAAAGAAAAAAATAATATTAGTAATTATTTTAATTCCTCTATCTCAGCAATAAACCCTAATTCGTATGTCCTTCCATCAATCCATTTCTCTTTAACTAATATACCACTATAATAATCTTCAAATACAATCTCAAATACAGTAACAGAATAATAGGATTCTCTAATATATCCTTTTAATAATGCTATATCAGCACTTATCCTGTAATTCTCTATTTCTGTGTCATTAGGTTTCCATAAGTACATAATTCTAATTCTCCTTTCACAGTGCTATTATATATGTTATTTATTTATATATTGTATATAATGTTCTTCCAATTATTACTATTACAAAACCAGATATAGAACAAACTAATAGGGCTATTGGATAAGGAATTCCAATATACTGATAAATAAAATATATAGAAATACCTGCCATAACACATACAATCATTGTTACTATAAAAAATATTGCTTCTTTTTTGCCCATTTCTTAATCTCCTGTTTCTCTTATTATTATAATAAAATTTATTTTTATTCTTCTACGGAGTGCTATTATTTTATTCTACAACTCTGGGAGAATAT
>SDBV01012176.1_pt1 | contig 11045 bp, 9 predicted proteins | sample 2277081 | NCBI WGS metagenome assembly SDBV01 (sample SAMN10402039, study PRJNA504765) | marine sediment metagenome | isolation source: marine sediment core GS10_PC15, 223 cmbsf | place: Arctic Ocean: Southern Knipovich Ridge | collected 2010
GAGCGGGCTGCCGGCGTTCCTCATCAACATCGTCTTCGCGTGCCTGTTCCTGGGCGTCGCGATCCCGCCGCTCAAGACCGTGTGGAAGCACGCCGGTCCGCAGTTCAGCTACGGACAGATCGTTGCGTGGGGGCAGTACGTCGTCGGGATCGGGCTCTTCCTCGCCGCGGCGAGGTACATGGTGACCGACCTGCCGGCCATGTTCGGCGGCGTGCTGCCGGTCGGCTTCGAGGGCGGGCACGGCACCGCGAGCGGCCTTGAGGCCGTCTTCGCCGAGCACGGGTGGGAGGCCGGCCGCGACTTCGCCCTCGCGAGCGCGACCGCGGGCATAGTGAGCGCGGTCGTCGTCGGCATGGCGCTCGTGAACTGGGCGGCCCGCAAAGGCTACCTCACGCGCAAGCTCGCCTCCGACGATATGCCGCCCGAGGAGAAGGCCGGCATCATACCCGTCGAGCGCCGCGCCGAGGCGGGCAGGCTCCCACTCTCGGCCGGCGTAATGGGATCGCTCACTCTTCATATCGTGATAGTCGGCCTTGCGATACTCGTGGGCCTGGGCCTTCGGGCCGCTCTGCGCGCGGCGGGCGAGGCGAGCGGCAGCCAGACCTTCGGGATGATAATGAAGGGCTTCCCGCTCTTCCCGCTGTGCATGATCGGCGGACTCGTGGTGCAGCTTGCCGAGCAGAAGTTCGACAGGCACAAGCTCATCGACCCCGGCATCACGCGACTGGTCATGAACGCGTCGCTCGACTTTCTGATTGTGGCGGCGATAGCGACCATCCGCGTCGAGGTGCTGTACCACGGGCTCGTGCCGTTCGCCTTGATGATCGTCGCCGGCGTGCTCTGGAACGTGTTCTGCGTCGTGTGGCTCGCGCGGCGCGTGCTTCCCGATGCCTGGTTCGAGCGCTCCATCGCCGAGATGGGCCAGTCGATGGGCGTGACCGCGACGGGCATCCTGCTCCTGCGGGTCGTCGATCCCGAGTACGAGACCCCCGCCGCGAAGGCCTTCGCCTACAAGCAGCTCTTGCACGAGCCGTTCATGGGGGGAGGGCTCTGGACGAGCACGGCGATTCCGCTTCTCGCGCTCTGGGGCGGCTGGCCGGTGTTCGGTATCGCGGCCGGCGCGGTGGCCTTCTGGCTCGTTGTTACCTTCCTCGCGCAGGCCCGACGCAGCGCCGCGGCGTCCCCGGGTGGGTGAACGGAAGCGCCGCACGATCTGCGCGTCGATCGGCTCGGGCCTTCCTTCGGCGTATCTTGATTTGCAGGCGGACCCTCGCCGCTCACGCCGGGTCGGACGTGCCGCGGAGCTTCACGTACGCGTCGCGCGCGAAGCGGTCGGTCATCCCCGCGATGTAGTCGCAGACCACGCGCTCGGTGCCGTCGCGTTCGATCCGCGCGCGGAAGTCGTCCGGAAGGAGCTCCGGCCGCGCGTGGAACTCGCCGAAGAGGTCCGTGACGCACCTGACCGCCCGGTCCGACGACCGCGCGACGCGCTCGTGCCTGTATAGCCGCGCGAGGAGGAAGTCCTGGAGCTCTTTGCTCTCGGCGGCGAGCGACTCGCTCGGACGGACCAGCCGCGCGCTCGAGTGCCGCACATCGTCTATCGACCTCACGCCCGACTCCGCGATCGCGCGGCGGGAGGTCTCGATGATGTCGGTGACCTGCCGGTCGATCAGGCGCCTGACGATGGCGCGGCGGCGGAGCTGCGGAGGGGTATCGTGACCGGAAGGGGCCGCCGCTTCAGCGGCTCGCCACATGGCGAGCTCGCCGAGATCGTTATCCTGCAGGAGCTCGCTCGCGAGGCCGTCGTCGAGGTCGTGCGAGTTGTACGCGACCGCGTCGGCCGCCGAGACGACCTGGCCCTCGAGGTGGTCGTGCTCGCCCTCGGCGAACTCCTCCGGTGCGTCGGCCGGCGCGTCGTAAGCGGTGCTGTGACGGATGAGGGCCTCGCGGACTTCATACGTGAGGTTGAGCCCCGCGAACTCCGCGTAGCGCTTCTCGAGGGAATCCACCACGCGCAGACCGTGGCGGTTGTGCTCGAAGCCACCGTGGCCTTCCATGAGCTTGTCAAGCGCCTCCTCGCCCGAGTGGCCGAACGGCGTATGCCCGATGTCGTGCGCGAGCGCCGCAGCCTCGGTGAGGTCTTCGTTCAGCCCCAGCGCGCGCGCGACCGTCCGCGCGATCTGCGCGACCTCGAGCGTGTGCGTGAGTCGCGTGCGGTAGTGGTCGCCCTCGTGGTTCACGAAGACCTGCGTCTTGTACTCGAGCCTTCGGAACGCGGTCGAGTGGATGACGCGGTCGCGGTCGCGCTGGTAAGGGCCGCGGTAGGGATGCTCCTCTTCGCGATGCCTGCGGCCCCTGGAGCTTTCCGCGCGCGCGGCGTAGGGCGCAATACCGTCGGGGGACCTCTCGATGGGGCCGGCACCTGTCGCGCTCACTCCGCGCCGCCTCCCCTGCCCTGCGCTTCCCTCTCGAAGTGCGGACGCAGGACGTCCCAGAGCTCCTCGAGCGCCTGCGGGATGACGTGGCAGTCGGCGAAGACCGGCATGAAGTTCGTGTCGCCAGTCCAGCGCGGGACGACGTGGAGGTGCAGGTGGCCCTCCAGGCCGCAGCCCGCCGCGCGTCCGAGGTTGAGGCCGATGTTGAACGCGTCGGGACGCATCTCCTTGCGTATGATGCGCTCGGCCGCCTGCGCGAGGCGCATGATCTCGGATAGTTCCCCCTCGGTAAGCTTCCCGAACTCGCATTCGTGCCGCACCGGCGCGATCATGAGGTGACCGTTGTTGTAGGGGTACTTGTTCAGGATAACACAGGCGAGCTCGCCGCGGTGCAGGACGAGCTTCTCGCGGTCGAGGGAGCCGCCCGCGGCGACGGCCTCGCAGATGAAGCACTCGCCGGATTTCGGCGCGCGGATGAACTCCATACGCCACGGCGCCCAGAGGCGTTCCATCTCAACGTCCTTTGCCACAGAGATCACAGAGGGCATAGAGAAAGACCACCGGTCCGTGCCCACGTTCGATTCGTACGTCCTCGCGCTCGCCATTGTGCAGGCCCCGACGGATTGCGCAAGGGATGCGCGGCGGATGTCAGGGCGATTCGGTTCTACGTCTGCGGCATACGTCCGCCGTTCTTTGTGCGGTGTCGGCGCGGGAGGAGGAGGGAGGGGAGGGGAAAACAGAGTGTTGTGGCCGCCGAAGCCCCCCGAAGCCCAAGCACGCTGGGAATCGGTGAGTGCCCCCCGAACTCCCCCATGGCGATCCGAGCGGCCGTAACCCCACTTGACAAATGCACCGAGGCCGATCACTGTTGGCGTGAAGTTACGTTGTGGGTTTGAGCCGCACCGTGGGAGGCACTGTGGATAGGCTGACACGCATCGAGATAGCAGGCTTCAAGTCGATCCGCGATGTGGATCTGGAGCTTGGCCCCCTCAACGTGCTGATAGGCGCCAACGGCTCCGGAAAATCCAACCTGGTGGATCACTTCAAGCTCCTGAACTTCATGACCACGGAGAGCCTTCAGGACTTTGTCGCTCGTTCGGGAGGGGCGAGCTCGCTGTTGCACTACGGACCGAAGCGAACGCCACTGATGCAAAGCACGCTGCATTTCGTCTGCGAGGGGACGGACAACACCTACCACATAAGACTGGTGCACGGGGCCGGCGATGTTCTCTTCTTCACGGAAGAGAAGATGAGCTTCCACAAGACGGGGTTCCCACGCCCGAAGGAAGACGTCCTCGGCGGTGGTCACAAGGAAACGCTTCTCAACGCGGCAGCCAAGGAAGGGAACAAGACTGCCCGCTTCATGCGTTTCCTGCTGAGACGATGTCAGGTTTTCCAGTTCCATGACACGTCCGAGGCGGCCCGTATTCGGAACAAGAGCCGCATCGAAGACAACCAATTCCTTCGGAGTGATGCCGGCAACCTGGCCGCGTATCTATACATGCTGCGCGAGACAAAGCCTCAGTACTACAAGCGGATCATTGAGACGCTGCGCCAGGTCGCGCCGTTCTTCGACGACTTCGATCTTGCGCCCTCGAAGCTGGACCCACATACCATAATGCTCAACTGGCGTGAGCGCGGATCGGACTATCTGTTTGGCCCTCACCACCTTTCGGACGGGACGCTCAGGGCCATGGCCCTCTTCACGCTGCTCCTGCAGCCGGAGAGCGAGCTGCCGAGCTTGATAATTGTCGACGAGCCGGAACTGGGTCTGCATCCCTTCGCCCTTGGCGTCCTGGCCTCGATTCTCCGGTCGGTCGCCCTGGAAAGACAGGTCCTCGTCGCCACACAGTCGGCCCAGCTTGTCGACTACTTCGAGCCTGAAGAGGTGATCGTGGCGGAACGCCAAGGCGACGGCTCGACATTCTGCAGGCAGGGGCGAGAAGCGCTGAAGGAGTGGCTTGAGTCCTACTCTCTCAGTGAACTCTGGCAGAAGAACGTGATCGGCGGAGCCCCCTCCCGATGATCCGGCTCAACGTGATTGCCGAAGGCCAGACTGAACAGACATTTGTGAGGGATGTCCTGGCCGAGCACCTCGCCGGCCATGAAGTCTATGTGTCGGTACGGTGCGTTGAGACGGGCAGGAGGGGGGCCAAGATATTCCGGGGTGGCGTCACCAGCTATCAGAAGGCCAGGGGCGATCTGACTCTCTGGATGAAGGAGGACCAGAAAGCAGACGCCTACTTCACTACGATGTTTGACCTCTATGGACTCCCCACGGACTTCCCAGGCTTCAAGAAGAGCCGCAGGAAGCAGAACCCGCTTGACCGGGTATCCATGATAGAGGAGTGTTTCGGTAAGGACGTTGATCATCCGCGTTTCGTTCCCTACATCCAACTCCATGAATTCGAGGCGCTCCTGTTCTCTAGACCGGAGGAGTTCAAAGGTTACTTCTTTGACAAGCCGAAGGCGATCTGCGACTTGAAAGCTATCGCCGGGAAGTTCGAGTCGCCCGAGCATATTGACGACGGAGACGAGACAGCACCTTCCAAGCGAATCGCACACGTGCTGCCACCGTACCGCGCATTGAAACGAGTCGCAGGGCCGCTAATCGCGATGTCCATCGGGCTGCCCGTGATCAGAGACAAGTGCGCTCATTTCGACGGGTGGATGACGAAGCTGGAGCGCCTCGGCCGGTAGATTTCGTCGGGTGCTTCAGGGGGCACTCACCTGTTTCTGCCCCCGGCCCCCCACCATCACCCCATCATCAAATCATCTTCGCGCGACGGCCGGCACGGCGACGGCATGGCCTGCCACAGAGGACACAGAGATCACAGAGGGCACCTGGTCGCACCTTTGCCACCGCACCTTGCCGCACCTGTCGCACCTCACCGCACCCGGTCGCACCCCCGGGGACCGCCCGCGCCGGAGGCCGCCTCGCGCACGCACGGGCCGACCCGCTCCGAGCCTACGCCGCACGCCGTGCGCTCTCACCGGCAGCCGGCGCAGCTCGAGCGCGAGCAGCTCCCGCAGTTCGATCCGCCCCCGGCAGAGCCGCCCCTCGCGCGACCGGTCGTGGCGAAGGTGGAGAAGATCTTATGGCACTTCTTCGCGCCGCACTCCTGGCAGGATGGGTCCTCGTCGCTCGCCGAGCGCACCAGGACGTCGAAGCGCGCGCCGCAGGACTCGCAGTCGTATTCGAATATGGGCACGAGTGTCCCCGGGAACTCCAAGCAGACGACGGCCGCTCGCCGGCGCCGGTCTGCGGATTACCAGTCGTCTGTACGGAAGGGCGAAGCGGGAATGCCTTCCTGATTGTACAGGTTCGCACCGATGGGATTCATGGTGTACGCATAGCGAACGGCCACGGGTCGGGCGACGTCCGCGGAACTGACGACGACCGTATCGCCGTCGATGACCGCATCCGCCCAGGCCCACTTCTTGTCGGCACCCGCTATCGAAAAGCGGGCCAACTTGCCATCCGCGACTCGTTCCGTTGGAGCAAGCCCTTTCTTCTCGCCGACCATCAGCCCGGAGCCCACATGGTCGAACCGAAGACGAATCTTGTTCCCCTCGACGGCGTGCGACTTGTACAGCGGACCCGCCGGGACGAGCTCAGTGCGCTTGTAGGTCTGATGCAACGCCCACTGCGCCAGCCGCCAGCCCACATCCTGCTTGTTTGTGGGATGAATGTTGTTCGCCGCGCCAATGTCGATGATGACGGCCATACCCGTGTGCTTGATCTCAAGGCTCTTCCGCTGCGCATCGCGGACTTTCGCCCAGCCGTCGCCGCCTCCGGGCTTGTTGGCATCCTTCCTGAAGTTCGCGAGCTGCACCCAGTAGAACGCCAGGTCCGGGTTGAACAGCTTGCGCCAGCCGTTGATCAACGCCATCTTCTTGTGATGATAGCTGATACCTTCGCCGCCGTTCGATTCCCCCTGATACCAGATTCCCCCGCGCATGGCGAACGGCGCCAGCGGATGGATCATCGCGTTGTAGATCGCGGACGGCGTGCGGCCCCCAACCTTCTTCGCCTCCCCGTTCCACATCGCCTCGACTTGTGACGCGATCTTGCTCAGTTCGGGCACGGACTTGAATCCGTCAAGGCTCGTCCAGGGCTCGATCCTCGTGCCGCCCCAGTTCGAACCGACCAGGCCGATCGGTGTCTTCAACTCCTGAGACAGACGACGCCCGAAGAAATAGCCGACCGCCGAGAACCCTCTCGCGGAGCCCGGTGCGCAGATGGCCCAGCTGCCCGGGCATTTGTCCTTCGGCTTGTGGGACGTCGTATGGCCCGGCACGTTGAACAGGCGGATCATCGGGTGCTTGGCGGCGCCGACCTCCTGTTTCGAATTCATCGTGCGCGATAGACTCCATTCCATGTTGGATTGACCCGAACAGATCCACACTTCTCCCACCAGCACGTCGTTCAAGGCGATCGTGTTGGTGCCCCCGACGAGCAGCTTCTGCGGCTGGCGGGTGGCCCTCAGTGCATCCAGCGTGATTTTCCACTTGCCATCGGCGTCGGCTTTGGTGCTTTGGAATTGGCGGCCGAGCCGGACCTTCACTTTCTCTCCCGCGGCCGCCCAACCCCACACCGGCACCGGCATTCCCTGCTGCAATACCATGTGGTCGCCGAAGATACTCGGCAGTGTGACCTCTGCATTTGTGGATGGAGCGAGAAGGATCGCCGCAGCCAGGAGAAGGATCGGCGTGTGGAGTCGATGTCGCATGGTTTGAGCTTCCTTTCAGAATATTGCCTGGAATTGATGCTCAGCCACCAGTTGGCGCGGATATCCTAATGGGCGTGCCCTTGGCGTGTCAAACCTGTCCGCTTCAGGATACGATCCTCCCCTCTCTCCTCAAAGGCCAGAGCAAGACGGTGACGACGTCGTCGGCGCTAACGTCGAGTCGATCTCAAGAAGCGCCTCGCTCTCCGTCCGGCATTTCCCCGCATTCCTCGACTACCATCACCCTCGCTATCAGAAGATCAAGCCGGAAGATTCCTGAAATGCGCGTCCGGAATTGCCTTACCGTTCGCCACCACGGCGGCGGATGTGGGCAGGCTGTGTCCAGGAGCCGGGTTGGTCATAACTCAAAGGCAAGCCCCGGCTTCCGTGGAAACCGGGGCGGATAAGCTGGAGCGGGTGATGGGATTCGGACCCACGACATCCGGCTTGGGAAGCCGGCGCTCTGCCACTGAGCTACACCCGCCTGGCGACTACCTATCTTGCCGCGCGAGGCCGGGATGTCAAGATTGTTTCGCACGGCAACACAGCCAGCCACAGAGGACACAGAGGACCCAGAGAGCGGCGAAGCACCTTGTAGGCAGCGACGTCAACGGAGGCTGTTGTGCTGCTAGTCGATCCGTCCGCTGTTCTCTGTGCTCTCTGTGTCCTCTGTGGCAGAAGTAGCGTTGTCGTGTTGGCGGGTCGGCGTCAACTCCGCCACGGTCGCGCGCGCTTCTTGATGCCGGCCAGCGTCTTCCTCGCGATGCCGACGTCCTGGGCGATCTCGAAGTCGAACATACCCGCGAGGACATGATCGGCGCCGCTCTCGAAGGCGTAGCGGAAGGCGTTCGCGGGCGGTATGGCGCCGGCCGCCATCACCTTGAAGGCGATCCACGGCTTCTCGACGCCCTTCATGAACTCGACGACCTCCTTGGGGTTGTTGCACCAGAAGCCCGGGATCTCGCGGTAGGGCGATCCCAGGTCCTTCGGCTTCGGGCCCGTGGGGTAATTGTGATGATGAAACGTCTTGATGTAGAAGTCGGCGCCGACCTTCTTCTCCTCGCAGAGCTTGACCACCCTGAGATCGTGCGCGCCGACGCCGGACGGTATGCCGTGGTCCTTCACGATCTCGACGGCCTTGGCAATGAGGTCGGCCTTGCCCTTCGCGGCGAGCGGGTCCGCCCGTACGCCCCAGAGGTAGATCGCGTCGGCGCCGTCGTTCACGAGCTGCTGCACCTGCTTGGCGTAGTCCTTCATCCCCGCGTTCACGTTGGCGGTGGGGCATATGATCCATTTGATTTTCCCACCATCCTTGTAGCGATGCTTCTTGAGGATCTTTATGACCTTGGGAACGGTATGTACGACAAGGGCGTCGATCCCGTGGGTCTCCGCGAGCGCAAGTGTCTCCAGGATCTTCGCCTCGGTGTTGTAGTGGGCAGTCAGGTTGTAGACGTACTTGAGGTCTCGGCTGTGGGTATAGTGCGTGAGGAGGTTGCCGCCCAGAAGGAGCCGGCTGATCTCGAGATCGCCGATCTTGCCCTTGGGAAGCGCGCCCTTCGCGAGCGCCTTGCCGGCCCCGAGCGCGAGCGCCCCGCCCGCGGTGACCAGAAGCGACCCCTTGACGAACGCCCGGCGATCGAGCTTCGGCGACATGGCGACCTTCCCTTCTTCCGTCGTGCTCGTGCGGCGTCCCCGGCCCCGGCGCGAGCCTCGCGGGGCGGTCCATCGGCCAGCATAGCCCGCGGCGCCCGAGATGGCAACAGCCCTCGCGGCCGTCCGCACCAGCCGGGGAGCGTCTGCCAATCCGGGCAACACCCTATGCCACCACGGAGACACGGAGAGCACGGAGAACGGCTGACGGACTTGGTAACGTCGGAACGTCCACGTCTGTCGTCACGCCGTTCTCAGTGACCTCCCATGTACGCCGACAACCCGTACGCTTCCCACGAACCGGCTGCTCGCCACGAAGTTCAGGGATCGCGACGTAGACGTCGCCTTGCCGGTACGCCGCCCGCCTTCCGCATCCATTCACACCCGAAGTCACGGAGAAGGGTTCGTGGAAGAGGACGTTTCCTCCGTGGCCTCCGTGTCTCCGTGGTAGAGAACGTCGTTTCCAGCACGACAACCACCCGAAACGTTACACGTACCCACCAGCCAACGGATCTCGTCAGGAGCAAGAGCAAGCTTCGCGTCCTGAACAGGGGGACGCTGGGTGTCCAGAGCCCGGCGGACAGGATGTAGCCTTGTGGCGGCATGGGGCTCTATCCGCGTCCAGCGGACGCCCTTGACCAGCCGGGGTCGGCGTGCTACGTACTGCGTAGGCTAGGTCTGCGCCGGTCACGCTCCAGATGCATGAAAGCCGGTATGTCGGTATAAGACTTGCAAGGGAAACCGGCTAAGCCAAGGTTATGCTCACAGGTGCATCACACCCGGGAAGGATTCGGAAGATGACGTGGCAGTGGCGGCCAGTATGGCTTTGTTGCTGCGGCATCCTGGTCGGTCTTATCTTGTCGCTCACAACGTTATCGGTGAGAAAGACAGTTGCCGAGGACGAGCATGTCACTCGCTACGCTTGGGGATGGCCTCTTTCCGTCCTGCAATTGGATTGCTGGAAGATCGCTGGCCTGGTGGAGGACGAGAGCTACCTCAAACCGCATCGGCTTCTTGCGAACGCCGTTATCCTAGGGGTGCCCATCTCTTTGGCGCTCGTTGGAATTGACCTGCTGCTAAAGTCGAACTGTATCGACAAGCAAATGCGCCGCATGCTGAGAGACCCTTTTGTCTGGGGCTTCCTTTTCCTCGGAGCAGTGACAAGCCTACTGTTGCTGGATTTCTTCCTGACAGGATGGACGTTTCCCTTCTGGACACGCTTGGCGGAACGGAGGCATGGCCCACTTGACTTTCAAGACAGCGCGGTAATGGCCTTCGATTACTGCGGGAAGGCGGCAGGTGTGGTCGGCGGAGTCGCTGTTGTGTCCGGGATCGCCGGGCTTGTGCGGACCTTCAGGAGGAGGCAAGAAGGCTGCGCATAACACGCGCGTGCAACGGGCGCGGCCAGTGAGAGTGACGGCCGCGATGAAGGTCAGGAATAGGCGAGCGTCGGCAGGCGACGGTCGGAGTAGACCGCTCCGCTGACGCGCAGAACGTTGGACGCAGGAAGATAGGAGAAACAGACATGAGCAATTCGGGAAAAAAGGACAAACGCAAAAGGGAACAGCAGAAGAAGGCCAAGCTCACCCTAAAGGAGAAGAGGCAACTGAAGAGAGAGAAGAAGGGGCAATGATCGCTACGAATCAAGGCAGACATCCAACCATCGCTTCCAGCGTCCGGTAAGGCGAGACGTCGGCCGCCCGACATACGGACGTCCATCTATATGCCCCTTGAGTAGGCCTATCGGGATGCTATGATTCGGTGATTCGGGCGCCTGCGGTGGGCGGCCAGTTTCATCTCCGAGGGCTGGGCGTTCTTATACGGACGTCCGCATGAGCCCTGCTGGGGTTCGCACGCGGGAGTGATATGAGAATCACGGGCGTCATGAAGAAGCACCTCTTCCTGTTTCTCACTTCGGCCTTCTCTCTGCTGTTGGTGATCTCTCTTCTACTGAATTGGCAACGCTCCTTCCCAACGCCGCTCGTCTTGATCTGGAAGCTTCTACTGTTCCCCTACGCCTTGACGATCATGGCTTTCAAGGGCTCTGCATACGACATCTACCCGGGCCACAACACCTCTGAAACGATGGTCTTCGCCTTGGCGCTTCTCATCACCGTATACGGCTATACGCTGGCGGGTCGGCTCGTTGACTCATGGCGGTTACGCACGGGAGGCCGAACCCGCGGGTCGGGCCGGACGCGACCCGTTGACCGCGCGTCCGACCGGCACG
>SDBV01012177.1_pt1 | contig 11044 bp, 9 predicted proteins | sample 2277081 | NCBI WGS metagenome assembly SDBV01 (sample SAMN10402039, study PRJNA504765) | marine sediment metagenome | isolation source: marine sediment core GS10_PC15, 223 cmbsf | place: Arctic Ocean: Southern Knipovich Ridge | collected 2010
GAGCTAAAATGAAAAAGATATTTCCTTGGTTTTCGTAAACTGAAGCTTTGTGTTTTTCAGCTTCGTTTGTTATATTCTGCAATGTTTCTTTTGCACTTCCCTCTTGTTTAATATTCTTTTTTGAATGAATTGAAAATTTTGTGTTTCTTTTTTTTGATGCAATTTCATCTAGGTTTTTAATTTTTAAACAGATGATACTTGCATCTTGTTTATCTCCTTTCATAGATAAAGAAAGTTCTGCATTGTTTGTGACATTAATTAGTGATTCTTTTCTAGGTGGTTTACTAATATCGTCTTTTTTTTTAAAATTTACTTTATGCCCAGAAAATGTTTTTTTCCGTACTTTTCTAAAAATGATTAATGCTACAACTCCTAAAATTATTATCATAAAAATCCAAACAAAAGGGCTTTTTACTACTCTTAAAAATTCTCCTTGAGCTTCTTTGATGCTAATCGCTTTTCCAGTTAAGCTTACTTTTTCACTAAGTTCATCTCCTTCTTGGGTTTTTATTTCAACTGGGTAGTCTCCGTCTGGAGCATTCATTATATACTTTTGACTTTCGTTAAGTCTAAGATTTACATAAACATTTAGTGGTTCTTCACCGATTTTTACGAGAACTGTTTTATTATAAAAAATATTTCCAGTATTTGTTATTATTACTGTTCTGTTTATTATTTCAATGTTAATACTTGCTTTTTCCAATATTGTAAAAGGCAGTTCTGTAGTCAGTCCATTTGATTCTGCAACAACTTTCCATTGCTTAGGAAGTTCGTTGTATCTTACTAAATATTCAAAAGTTTCTCCATTAGTGATTTCTGTTTGTTCTATTACGATATTTTGATTATTTTTTAAAATAATAATGGAGGTTGAGTCTATGCTTTCTCCTGTTTGATCATGTAAAATTGTTTTTAATACTAAATTTGTTCCTGGTTCTATTTCTTGATTTTCAATAATTAATTCTAAATTTGTTGGAACTTGATTAATTGCTATGTTGTAATCAAGAAAACCATTGTTTGTTGTTTCTCCTTGAGTATTTTTTTCATATGCATTTAATTTTATCAAATATGCTCCAGCTTTCATATCTGTTGGTGCCAGGATTTCTAAAGAAAAAAAACCATTATTAATTGTGCCTGGTTGAAATATACTGTCTGAAGAGTTATCTCCTGTTATAATAACTTCTGCATCTATAAATCCATTAACATCTTTTCCATTTTCTTTTAAAGCAGAACCTTTTATTATGATATTTTCTCCTGGCAAAAATTCTTTTTCTCCTTCATCTATGTTTATGGTTAAGAAATTAGAAATCTTAAATTCTCCTGTTAGAATATATTCTTCACCCAGAATTGCTTTTATTTTGCAATCTCCTTTTAATTCTCCAATCATTTCTTTTTCTAAAACTACAGATGCGTCAAAATTTTGTTCTTCTCCAGCTAATAGACTAATTCCATTTTTGTAAAAATTTATTTGATGTCCTTCACAGAGTATGTCCATTTGGAAACTTCCTGAAATATCTCCTATGGCTTTTATTGTTATTGGAATAGAAATAAGATCTCCTAAGTTGTAAACCCCATTTGGTTGCGCGTTAATTATAATATTTGCCGATACTGGTGAAAGTAATAAAATTACAAGTAGTAATGGAATTATTGTTCTCCTCATTTTATGGTTAAAATAAGGAATCTTTATTTAAAAATTCTTCTGTGATATAATCTGTTAGATTACGAGATGATAGTAAAGATTAAAAATAAGTAATTCTTTTTTTGAATATGGAAAATGGGTTTTTCTTTTAGAAAAAGAAAAGCTACAGTGTAAAAGAAAACTATAATAGTAAAAATGAGGAAATTTTTAAAATGAAAAAAGAGTTGGGATTTAGCATTACTCCTTGGAAGGTTTCTGGAAAGATAGATTATGATAAACTCATAAAGAAGTTTGGTGTTGAAAAAATAAATAATGAGCTTTTGGAAAGGATAAAAAAACATACAAAAGAATTACATTTTATGTTAAGAAGAGGAATTTTTTTCTCTCATAGGGATATGAACTGGCTTCTTGATGAATATGAAAAAGGAAACAAATTCTTTCTTTATACTGGTTGTGGTCCTTCTGGGCCGATTCATCTAGGACATTTAGGAACATGGATTTTTACAAAATGGCTGCAGGATAAATTTAATGTTGAATTGTGGTTTCAGTTTACTGATGATGAGAAGTTTTTGTTTAAGAAAAAATCTTATGAAGAGATTCAGAAATGGACTCAGGAAAATATGTTAGATGTAGTTGCTCTTGGTTTTGACCCTAAGAAAACGCATTTTTTGATTGACACCAAGCATGCCGGTTTGATGTATCCTGAAGCAATAAAAGTTGCTAAGAAAATTACTTTTTCTACGGTTAAAGCTGCTTTTGGTTTTAATGATTCTCAGAATATTGGCGAGATTTTTTATACTTCAATGCAAGCTGTTCCTGCTTTTTTACCTTCTGTTTTGAAAGGTAAGAAAATTCCTTGTTTGATTCCTCTTGGTATTGACCAAGATACACATTTTAGAGTTAGTAGAGATGTGATGCCGAAAATTGGTCATTATAAACCAGCGATTTTACATGGTATGTTCTTACCTCCTTTAACAGGAGTTAAGGGGAAAATGAGTAGTAGTGAATCTAATACAGCAATACTTACAACTGATTCTCCTAAAGAAGTTGAAAGAAAAGTGAAGAAGCATGCATTTTCTGGAGGAAAGGATACTATTGAAGAGCACAGGAAAAAAGGAGGTAATCCAGATGTAGATGTTTCTTTTCAATATTTGCGAATGTTTTTTGAACCAGATGATAAAAAACTTAAGAAAATTTATGAAGATTATAAATCTGGGGAGATGTTAACATCTGAATTAAAAGAAATATTAATTAAGAAGATAAATGATTTTTTGAAACAGCATCAGAAAAAAAGGAATGCTGCTAAAAACAAGATTAGTAAATTTATGTTTAAAAATTAAATCTCTCTAAATTTTCCTCTATCCAACTTAAATACAACTTAGTTCTAGCTGGAATTTCTTCCATATTCCATTCAAGTTCTTTTAATCTTCCCACACCGATATTATAACCAGCCACTAAAAGTTTCCTTTTTTCTGAAGGGGATTGATTATTCCAATCAGAATGCCATTTCTCGAGATAATCATTAACCCATAAGTCGTATTTTATTCCCACATCTATATTTTTCTTTGGATCAAATGCCATTTCATAAAAATCTTCCTCTTTTTCAACTTGATTCCATGCTCCAAAACTTAATTGCATTAAGCCTCTTTCTCCATCATTACCAACAGCATTTGAATAATCTCTTGATTCTGCCCATATCTGACTTCTTATGAATCCTTTAGACAGATAATCAGGAAGGTCAATCTCATTAAAAATCGAGTTTATATATCCTTCAATTTCAGGCAATTTCTCTTCTAATATCTCATTCTCTTCCAAAATCACATTTGTATGATTATTTCTAACCCGAAGTCGTTCTATATAAGGATTAAAAAAAGTCCTGTCAGATTTAAAATCAGAAACATTTTCAAAAGGCTTAATGCTATGTAATCTAAAAACATCTATATCTGATATATTTGTACTCCCAAATACAGATCCTACTAAAAGCAAAAGTCCAAATAAACTTTTTTTCATATTAATATTAATTTTATTTATAATTTAAAAAGAAAACTTATTCTTCAACAAGAGTAGCATTAACTATTTCTCTAGGCCCTAATCTTGGAATTTTTATAATTAAATCATAAGATGTTCCAAATAATTCTTCAGAATCTAGGTCCAATCTACTTAAATCTCCATATACCTTATAAGGTTCATCATCTTCTTCTCTGTCTTCTTTTTTCTCAGGATGAAAAACTAACTGAGTTCTTCCATTTGTTTGATCTCTGTTCCATCCTTGGTAAATCTGGTTTGGGATTGTTTCAGAGCCCTTAGGCAAACCTAAGAAGGTTATAATTCCTAATCCTGCTATGGCTAGAGTTCCATAAGCAATTTGTTTGAGTGTTCTTTTTTCCATTCTAATACGTCTTAAAAATGATTTTTAAATGTTTCTATTGCTACTCTTACTAAGTAACAACTTTATTCATACTAACTTTTAAAAATCTGTTCTTCTTGAGAGGTGTATGAAACTCTTAGCTTTACATGTAGACTACATTAAATTTAAGCCATTGAAGAAAGCTTTAAGAAAAATAAGTGAGCTTTCTGAAAAAGAAAAAAAAGGAGGAGATATTAAAGAGAGTTTAGTTATTTTAACAGCTGTTGAGAAAAATGACAAAAATGTTAAAGAAGTAGTTGGAAAATTAGTTGAGAATGTTGAGGATATAGCAAAACAAGTGAAAGCAAAGAATATTGTTCTTTATCCTTATGCACATCTCTCAAGTAATTTGGCTTCTCCTGATTTAGCTGTGAAAATTTTGGATGAAGCTGAGAAATCTTTAAGTAAGAAATTTAAGGTTACTCGGGCACCTTTTGGATATTATAAAGAGTTTGAATTGAAAGTTAAAGGACATCCTCTTTCTGAGTTGAGTAGGGAGATAACTGTTGAAGGGGATGTTGAAGAAGGATATGATTCTAAGCAATTGTTAAGAGAAATTTCAAAAACAAAACTTGATAGTTCAAAGTTAAAAGATAATGACCATAGAATTATTGGACAGCAAATGGATTTATTCTCTTTTTCTGAAATGGCGCCAGGCATGGTTTTTTGGCATAATAATGGTTTGATAATTAAGAATGAGCTTATTAATTTTTGGAGAGAAGTTCATCAGAAAGCAGGATATAAAGAGATTTCTACGCCTCAAATTATGGATAAAAAATTATGGCAAATCTCTGGACACTGGGAAAAATATAAAGGAAATAATTTTGTTACTGAATATGAAAAAAGAGATTTTCTTGTCAAGCCTATGAATTGTCCTGGAGGAATGCTTGTCTATAAAAATAAACCAAAAAGTTATAAGGAATTGCCTTTGAGAGTTGGGGAGTTGGGAATTGTTCATCGTGTTGAACTTTCTGGAGTTTTGGCAGGGTTGTTTCGGGTGATTCAAATTACTCAAGATGATGCACATATTTTTTGTACTGAAAAACAATTAGAAGAAGAGCTTATCGGAGTTATAGAGCTGGTTGATTTTGTTTATAAGAAATTTAATTTGGCATATCGTATGGAATTATCTACTCGTCCTGAAAAAAGAATTGGAAGTGATAAAATATGGGATAAGGCAGAAAAAGTTTTGGAAAAAGTTTTGAAAAAGAAAAAGGCGAACTTTAAAATCAATAAAGGCGACGGCGCTTTTTATGGACCGAAGATTGATTTTCATGTTAAAGACAGTTTGGGAAGAGAATGGCAATGTGCTACACTTCAGTTGGATTTTGCTATGCCTGAAAGATTTGAATTAGAATATACTGACAAAGACAATAAGAAAAAAAGACCGATTATGTTGCATAGAACTGTTTTTGGGAGTTTGGAAAGATTTATTGGAATATTGATTGAACATTATAAGGGGAGATTTCCAACATGGCTTGCGCCGATTCAAGTTAGGGTTTTGAGTTTTACTGATAAGAATGAAAAATATGCAAGAGATGTAATCCAAAAACTTGGAGAAGCAATTTCTAATTTGAGAATTGATGCAGATTTTACTAAAAGAACCGTGCAGTCTAAAGTTAAAGATGCTGAAATTATGAGAGTACCTTACATTATTGTTGTTGGAGGCAAAGAAGAGAAAGATAAAAGTTTGGCTGTTAGAATTAAAGGGAATAAGAAGATTGAATCTATGAAAGTTGAGGGTTTTATTGAAAAAGTTAGAAAAGAGATTGAAGAAAGGAGTTAAAATGAATCTACAATTTTATGTTGAAAAATTACAGAATTCTGAAATTTTTAAGAATTTTATGAAAGCCCATCCAGATGCATTTATTTGTTCTGGTTTTTTTGTAATTGATAAAACAGGGAAAGAAGGAGGCAAACAACATTTTGATTATTACTTACCACAAGAGAACAAAATTGAGAGTATCCAACTTGAAAATATGCAATTAGTGCCAATTGAAAATTTTGGGAAAATTACAGAAGAAATTTCTCTTGAATATGATTTTGATTTTGATAAAGTGGAAAAAATGATTGAAGAGAGAATGTTACAACAAGGGATAAGAAGTAAAATCCAGAAGATTCTTTTTTCTTTGCAAAATGTTAGAGGAAGGAATTTTCTTGTTTGTACTGTTTTTATTTCTTTGTTGGGTATGATTAAGGTTAATATTGATTTGAAAAATATGGAAATTGTAGTATTTGAAAAAAAATCTCTTTTAGATATTATGAAAGTTTCTAAGAAAAAAGATTCTTAAGGCAACTTCCTGCCTAAGCTAGTAACCCAATGAGACTGATAATTTTCTTCAGAATATCTGTCATATAAATTACTAAAGCTCAAATCAATTCTTCTTACTACCTCTTCAGGACATACATGTCCCTTAAGTTCGTCTAATTCGTCATTAAGAGTTTGATATTCTAACCAAGATTTATGTCTAAAACTACAAGTAAAGGCTCTTTCAAGATATTTTCTTCTTTCTTTTCTAGGAATTTTTAAATTATGCATCTTTTTAGAAATTTCTCTAATTTTTTTATTTAATTTCATAAGATTAAAAAGTGTTAAAACTATTTAAATATTATTTCTTTACAATGAATATTATGTTTCTTCTAGGTTCTTGTTTTGTGATTATTTTTCCACAATCAAGGTTATATTTGGTTCTTTGCTTGAGAATTTCTCAAAGATAATTTTAAAGTCAATTTTTTCTAATTCTTGTTTTATTTCTTCTGGTGTGTAAAAATAATAGTTCCTTTTTCCTTTATCTCTCCAAGAGAGGTAATCTTTCTTTTTTTTGTTTTTGAATCTTGTAGAATTTTTATTCCAAACAGAAATTTTGGCTTGCCCACCTTTTTTTAAAACACGGAAGATCTCTTTTAATGTTTGGTCTCTTTTTCTGTTTGTGTGGATACAATGCAAGACCGAGATGCAGATAGCAGAATCGAAAAATTCGTTTTCAAACGGGAGCTTGTTTGTTTTTGCAACAAAGAAATTTATTTTATTTATTTTTAATTCCTTTGCTTTAAGCTTGGCATATTTTATCATTTCCTTAGAAAAATCTACAGCGTAGACCTCTGCATTTGTTTTTATAAAATTTCTTCCAGCCCCACAACCAAGATTAAGCAACTTCCCTTTTTGTTTAGTTATAAAATCTAATGTTTTTTGAGAAGGCCTATTTTTAAATTCATACCATTCTGGTGCAATATTGTCCCAAACTTGTTTTTGATTCATGTTGTGGAAAGAGTTTTTAAGCTTAAAAATTATGTGATTTTATGTTAATTCCTATGAAAGGAGAGATTAGAAAGCCCTCTAGAAGTGTTTCAGGAGTAATCCCTGTAGCTGTGATGCTACCGCCTAGGAAGTGTGAACATGGTAATTGTCTTTATTGTCCTTCTTTAAATGTTCCACAAAGCTATACCCCTAAATCTCCTGTTGTGATGAGGGCATCTCAAGTTGATTATGATGCTTATGAACAAGTTAAAGCAAGAATTAAAGCATTCAAGATTATGAATCACTCGACCGATAAAATTGAATTGATTATTATGGGGGGGACTTTTCTTGAATATCCTAAGGAATTTCAATATGATTTTGTTAAAACTTGTTATGATGGTTTAAATGAAAAGAAGTCCCCAAGGGATGACTCTGGTGAGCCTTCAAAAGATTTGGAACAAGCAAAGAAATTGAATGAGAAAGCAAAACATCGTTGTGTGGCTTTATGTATTGAAACAAGACCAGATGTGTGTATTGAATTTATAGAAAGATTGCTAGAATTTGGATGTACACGTGTTGAACTAGGAGTTCAAATACCTTGTGATGAAATTTATAAGAAAATTAAAAGAGGACATACTGTTAAGGATGTTATTAAATCAACTAAAGATTTGAAAAATGCAGGTTTTAAAGTCGGATATCATATAATGCCTGGATTGCCTGGAAGCAATATGAAAAAAGACTTGGACTTATTTAAAAAATTATTTTCTGATGAAAAATTTAAACCAGATCAATTGAAAATTTATCCTTGTCAAGTGCTTGAAGGCGCAGAACTTGGAAAACTTTATTGGAAAGGTAAATATAAACCATACACAAAAGAGGAACTAACAAAATTACTTATGAAAATGTTGAAAATTATTCCAAGATATTGTAGAGTTATGAGAATTATGAGGGAAATTCCCCCAGAATATCTTATTGCAGGGACCACAAAGATTGATTTAAGAAAAGATGTAGAAGAAGAATTAAGAAATAAAAAAATTAAGATAAAGGAAATTAGATTTAGAGAGGTTGGGTTTAATGCCCCTCCGCGAAGCCCTAACCACCCGCCCCGAGAAAATCTTAAATTAAAAATTACAAAATATAAAGCGTCAGAAGGAGAAGAATATTTTTTAGAAATTGTTAATAAAGATGATATTTTGTTTGGATTGTTGAGATTGAGAGTTGTGTCCTCGCCCACCCACCCGAGAAGTAGATTTGCAATTGTACGTGAGTTACATGTTTATGGGAAGGCTTTGAAATTGGGAGAAAAAAAATTGGTTGCTTCGCAACATACTGGGTTGGGAAAAAAGTTGATGAGCGAAGCAGAGAAAATTGTTAAGAAGAATAAAATAAAAAAATTAAAAGTGATAAGTGGCGTAGGTGTTAGAGAGTATTATAGAAGATTAGGATATGAGTTAGAAGGAAGTTATATGGCAAAAAGGCTCTAAATTTTTCTGATAGTTTTGTCAATAGGGAAGAATTTTTTATAAATATGCATTTTAATTCTTTAGGAGTAACGGTATATTTATAAAGAAATGGCCTTTTAAAATAAAGAAATATTAAAAATTTAATAAAATGGAAGAGGAAGATGGGTTAGATTATGGGAAAAAAATTGCAAGAGATATTGAAAAAAGATTATTTACATGCGTCTTACTTAGATAGATTCTCACTTGATTTTGACCTCCCCAGTGTTACTGCAATTATTCCGACATTCAATAGAAGCCCTAATTCTCCTGAAGAAGATTCTAACCCTTTGGGGTGGTGTCTTGAATCTTTATTAGCCCAGAGAAACAGTGGACTTGATGAGATAATTATTATTGATGATGCTTCAGCAGATTATACTCCTGAGGTTGTCAGAATGTTTCAAGATAGCTCTTCTGTTCCAATTGTTTACTTGAAGAATAGAGATAACCTGGGTTCTTCAATAAGCAGGAATATAGCAGCAAAACAAAGTAAAAATAATTTGATTATGTTTTTAGACGATGATTGTGTTTTTAGTGAATATATGTTTTTTGGGGCGAATTATACTTTAAACGAACTTAATAGAGAGGTTGTTGCATTACATTTACCAGTTTATCATAGAAAAACAGTTCCCAGGGAGATTAAATTAAGAGATATAGGAGTGTTGGATTTGGATAAGGGGATTATAACAGGAAATTATGATGGGTTTCCTGTAGAATATATGGATAATTTAGAGGAGAATATGCTTGATTCAAATTTGAGAATATTAAGACCTCTTGAGATAAAAAATTTAGGTGGAATTTTTTTAATTAAAACAGATGTTTTTAATGGAATTGGCGGTTTCCCAGAATTTTTCACGTGGAAAAATGGATATAGGGAAGAGACAGATGTTGCTTTAAGATTGTCTGAAAATAATTATCAAATGTTTTTCACACCAGATCCGAAATTTTATTGTGTTCACTTAAAATACGGGGCAAATGGGGATGAAGATAAACAAGAAGATTCAAGACATATTTCAAAGTATGTTTTAGGACATTTAATAGAAAAAAGTAATATTTCAAGAACTGGTACTGGTAATAGAGTTAATCCTGAAGAATGGTTTTACTCTTTTTTATTAAGCACTTACACTACTCTTGGGCGAAAAAATCCAGACACCGCGAATCAATTTCAATATGAGATGTACAAACAATTTGTTGTGAATAATGATTTATCTGTAGCAGGAGTTGAAACCAAAATAAATGATTTTAGTACTAGAGAAAATATATTTAATAGAGCAGTCAGGGAGGGTAATAAATTAATATCACAAAGAACATGAAAGTTGCAATAGTTACGAATAATATTTGTTCAACAGGAGGAGTTCAAGTTTTTACTCGGGATATTTCGAATATTTTAAAAGAAAGAGGACATGAAGTAGATATTATTGGTGTAGAATCTCTTTTAGAAGTTCCTGAAAATGGCATTGAAAAAGCAGTTGGAGAATGTTTTAATCAAAGAGATAATGAAGAGGAGTATGATGTTGTATTATGTAATGGAGAGTTTGGATATGCTGTGGAACATTTGAGAGCAATAAATATTTTTCATGGAAATTATTATGGGTATGCTATGTCTGTTAAGGATTTAGTTGGGCATGATGTGACTGAAGAAAGACTGCAAAAGGTGGACATGCAAAAAATTTCTGCAGAAGGGAAATATGTGGTGACTGTTTCGGATTTTGCAGTGCAAGGATTAAAAGATTCTGGAATTGAAGTTGATGAAGTGATTAAGAATTCAGTTGATACTAAAGTGTTTTATCCTAAAGAAATGGATGTTTCTGACTCTGCTATTGCATTGGCTAGAGGGATGTGGTATGAAAAAGGTTTTGATATCTTAAAGGAATTAGCAAGCAAGGGAATAAAGATTAATTTATTTAGTGATATAGGAATTGGTTCCCCAAATGTTCAGAATCATGATTTGATAGAGAACGGCAAACTTAATGCAGAATATAATAAGGCAGCTGTTTTATTATCTCCTAGTAGGTTTGAGGGAGGGAGTTTAACAACCTTAGAGGCGATGGCTTGCGGATGTCCTATTCTAACGACTGCTGTCGGGTATGGAGCAGATATAAAAAAAATTATCCCTCAGTTTGTAGCAGATTTTAACCATACAGGAGAATTTTTAGCAAAATATGTTTTAATCACCAGTAATAGAGAAAAATATTCTAAAGAGGCATTAGATTATTTTTTGGAATATCATAATCCTGAAGAGTTTAAGAAAAAATGGGTGAATT
>SDBV01012178.1_pt1 | contig 11044 bp, 2 predicted proteins | sample 2277081 | NCBI WGS metagenome assembly SDBV01 (sample SAMN10402039, study PRJNA504765) | marine sediment metagenome | isolation source: marine sediment core GS10_PC15, 223 cmbsf | place: Arctic Ocean: Southern Knipovich Ridge | collected 2010
ATTAATTGAAGAAGTGGTTTTGATAATGAAAATAAAGGAAATCAGTATAAAAAATTTTAGAGGGATTGAAGATCTAACCTTATTATTAAATGATTTTACGGTTCTAATAGGAAAAAATGGTGTAGGAAAATCCTCGGTTCTACACGCTTTGAATTTCTTTAAGGAACCAAATTATAGATTAAGGATTGAAGATTATTATAGGAAAGATTTATCTCGACAAATTGAAGTTAGCATCACATTTTATGATTTAAGTGCAGATGAGAAAGAAGAATTCAACTACTACATACAAAATGATGAATTAAAAATCATAAAAATAGCTATAGGAAATGAGGGAACAAACAATCCAAGTGTCTCTCAAAAATATCATGGATTAAGATTACAGCATAGACCATTTAATGAAATTAGAAATGAAGCTGGTAAAAGAGAAAAAAGAAACTTTTATAATATAAAAAGGAATGAGCAAAAGTATTCATCCTTGCCTAATGTCACAAGTGCAGACCAAATAGAAGAACATCTGGTCACATGGGAGAGTAATAATCCCCAAGAGCTAGAAATTATAAGAGATGCTGGGCAATTTTTTGGGTGGAAAGGTGTAGGAACAGGTAAATTAGGAAAGTATATTGAATTTTTTTTTATTCCTGCTGTTCATGAATATAGTGAAGAAGAAAGAGCAGAGAAATCAACATACTTAAATGAACTATTAAACCTAACAATAAGAAAAACAAGTATTGAAACACCTCAACTTATTGAGTTTAAAGAAAATGCTCAACAAAATTATAAAGAATTGATTTCTACTGATCTTGAAGCAAAAACTAATGAGTTAAGTGAGGAATTAAGTGAAAGGTTAAGTGATTTTGCTCCAAACTGTAAAGTTTTTATTAATTATCAAGCAGGAGAAATTAAATTTACGAACACTATATATGGAACTGAATTAGAAGAGTTTGGATTTAGAGGTCCCATTTCATTCTTAGGACATGGAGTTCAGAGATCTTTCTTCTTTACACTTTTAACATTAATAGGTGAGCAACGTTTCTTAGATAGAATACGAAGGGCTCAAACTGAAGAAGATGAAAATAACAAAGATTCAATCTTTATTTTATTAATTATTGAGGAGCCTGAATTATATCAACATCCAAATAGAATAAAGGTAATTAAGAATATATTTCAAGAGTTAACGAGTGAAAGCAGTGATTCATTATTTCAATTCCAAATAATTTGTAGTAGCCATTCACCACATTTAATTGATATTCAAAATGCTAATAATATAAGACTTCTGAGAAAAGTAAAAGAAGCTAAGGAATTCACAGTAAAAGTGAAAGAAGTAGATTTAAATATTATTGCCCAAAAACTTAAGGAAATATGGGGATTTCCTGAAGAAATGAGAAGTGATGAATTTACGTTAATAAGCCGTTTAATTGCTATAATGACTTCTGAACTTTCGGAGGGCTTTTTTGCCGATAAAATTGTTCTTGTCGAAGGTCTTGAAGATAAAGCAGCAATATATGCTCTAGATCAACAATTACATGAAGGTAATTTTGATAAATCTGGTATTGTAGTTATTCCAGTCTTAGGTAAAAGAAATTTAGATCGACCTGCTTTAATTTTTAAAGAATTAGATATTCCGACATATGTTATCTTTGATACTGATAGTGATAAAAGGGGAGATGACCTTGAGAGTCATAAAAAATGTAATATAGCTCTTAGAAAAATAATGGGAGATGATAACATTCAAGATCCCGTTGAACAGAAGATTGAAACAAACTGGGCTTCGTTAAATCCTAATTTAACATCTATTATCAAAAACTCAATAGAAGAAGATTATTATAACCAAGAAATGAATGTCCTTAAAGAATTTTATCAATTTCCTAGCGCTAAAAATTGTAGAAAGAATTATAAGGTCATGGAAGATTTTATTAGAAAATGCTATGAAGATGGTAGGTCAATACCAATTTTAGAATCTATCATTCAACATATTTATGAACTTTGAATATAAATAAGACCAAAAATATTATTAATAGAGAACAAGGGGTAAAAAGATCAATAAAAGAAGTTAATTAATGAGGTTAATGTTATGACAATCAATTCTTTCTTGAGTAAAAATGAAAATGTTTCTGGCTTTAAAATAGGACAGATTGTAGATGCTCGAAGCCGACTTTGGAGAATTGAACGTATCGTTTCAAAGAAATCAGAGTTTGATGAAAATTCCGAAATAAATCTTTTAGAAGTCTCAAGTATTGATGGTGTGCCTAATAGGTGTAATTTATTATTAAGTACGGTAAAGGATGTCGATGGTAAGAAAGAAGTAAAAAAATTGGAACAGATTAAAGTTGCTGAAATTCCTAAACCTGATGTAGGGAAACTTGGTAATCCTGATTTTCAGAAAGTTCTTATTCAAGCTATGCGCTTTGATTTAATTTTTGGCACTTCTAGCTTTATTAGTTTAGCAAATAGCCGAGTAATTCCAGTTTCATATCAAATGGTGCCCGTTTTGATGGCGCTGGCCCAAGAAAAAGTCAGATTACTCATTGCTGATGACGTTGGACTAGGAAAAACTATTGAAGCAGGATTGATAATACAAGAATTACTCGGACGAAGGAAAATCAACCGGGTATTATTTATAGTACCTGCTAGTCTACGTGAACAATGGAAATTGATTATGCAGAGATTCTTTAGTTTAGATGTTAGGATAATTTCAAGTCAAACTTTAAGAAGATTACAGAAAGAGTTACTTGTTGGGGGAGATCCGTGGGGTTATTTTAATTTTCTGATTGTGTCTCAAGATTATCTTAGCAGACAGGAAATTTTGGAGCGAGCTTCACAATTTAATTTTGATATGGTTGTAATTGATGAGGCACATAATGTTGCAAAACCTCGATATATGATGCAGCCTAAAGGAAAGAAAAAAATCAAAAGACTTTATACAATGGCCGAAAGGGTTGCTAAAAAATACCCTCATATCCTTTTACTAACTGCAACTCCTCACAATGGTTATCACGAGAGTTTTGCAAGTTTAATACAGCTGCTTAATCCTGCTTTAGTAGATGAAAAAAATTCCTATCGAATAGATAAAGCTTTAGCAACTCGTTTTATATGCCAGCGAAAAAAGGAGGATGTAAAAAACTGGATGGGAGAGAGTGAAATGAGAGTATTATTCCCTAAAGTGCATCGAAAAGAGGTATTTATTGAGCCCACTCCTGCGTTTAAAGAGATAATCTCGAAAATTGATGAGTATGCGGGGATCATCTTTGAGTTTGCTAAAGGAGATAAGAAAGGTGTCCGCTATATTAAATATTGGGCAATCCTTCATATGTATAGAAGGTTTATAAGTTGTCCTTATTCATTAATTAAGACCATTCAAAATAAATTAAAAGATGATACTTCAACTGAGAAAGAATTGCAGGATGTAAATAAATTCTCAGATGAAGAGATTCAAGGACAATTAGAAAGAACACGTCAAAATGTAACTGATATTAGTAATGATGATTCTTATGAAGAGCATGAGATCGATAGGAATAATGATACTGAGCTTGGACGTAAAAAATTAGCCCCAAAAATCGTAAAAAAATTGAGGGAGCTAGAAAAAGCTACTAAGGAATTATTGGGATATTCCAATGATGTAAAACTCAATTATTTTTACAATAACGTGCTTCAAGATTTAATTGAAGAAGGAAATAAAATTATTATTTTTACAAGATATATAGATACCGCAGATTATTTAGCCAATGAGCTGAAAAGATTAGCGAATGAAAAATCCTTACTTAAGGGATTTGAAATTGTTGAAATTGTTGGCACAGATGCTATTCATGTAAGAACAGAGAAATATGAAGAATTTCTTAGTTTAAATAAAGGGATTCTTGTCTCAACTGACTGCATGAGCGAAGGTATCGACCTTCAATACTCTTCTAATATGGTGGTAAATTATGAACTCACTTGGAATCCCAACCGTCTTGAACAGAGAAACGGTCGAGTTGACCGATTTGGACAGCCTAAGACAGATGTGTATATACGGACTTTAATAGTGAAAGAATCTCTTGAGATTGCGATTTTAGATTTGTTGTATAAAAAGATTCAGAGTATTGGAACAGATGTGGGTTATGAACCAAAATATTTTGGAAATCTGGATTTGATTGGAGATGTAGTGGAGGATTATTTTAAGAATGAGAATACTATTCGCTTTGGAAAAAGAGGAAAAGAACAGGAATTTGTCTCCATTGATTTCTATTTAGGACGAGAAAGCTCCGAAAGTGAGATCAAACAGCTTCTTAAATCACATATTAATCCAAATTTTGAATCTATTCTTAGCGAAGATTCCTTCTATGGACAAACAACAGTCGATTTTAGAGATGTTCAAGAACGAATGAAAGAGATGCAAGAATCCATAGGTGATATCACAATACTCCTTGGTTTTCTCCAAAAAGCACTTCCTTTCTTTAATTCATCAATCGAGGTAGTTAATGCAAAAGGATATCCTCTTGAAAAAGTATATAGAATTACACTTTCTGAAACAATCCGAGAATTGGTAATTGGAAGCGAAAAAAAAGAAGAGGAATATTACATTACTATCGATCCGATATTTGGAGCGAAAAATCCCGAGATAGAGACATTAAGTTTAAAATCATCCGTTCTAAATGGTGTAATTAATTTAGTAAAAGAACAAGGGTTCATTTCTGAAAATAAGGATTTTTATGGTCGAACTGCTGCTGCTTCAAGCGAATTGGTAAGTCAAGTCTCTGCGATTATCTATTACAAAATACGTTACTTAGTAAAAACAAGAGAAACTTCAATGATGGAAGAACTTTTTCCCATCGGAATCAAGATTTTCGATGAGTTGATTGATAATGAAGGCAATCCCTTGATCGAGCAAAAAACAACCGAAACTCTTTGGAATAAATTTATTAACGGGCAGACCTCAAATTATCCAGGGCTTGATAAAACCGTTCAGAATGACATGAATGATTTATTAATTCGTTCAGATTACGAAATAATTATTGAAAAAGCAGTTAATGATAGATCAGAAATAGTAAAACGCAATGCAAAAAATCTCAAGAAAAAGTTAGAGGAGAAAAATCTTGCTGCGGTTGGAGAATTAAAGGGAATGGATGATATTGAAGTGATTTCTCATGATCCTATAAGTATAACCATTTTTTATCCTAGGAGGTTTAGCTAAATGACGATCTTAACGACATTGCGGAATATCCATTTAAGTGGAGGCTTTTTTACTGAAGATCTCCTATTAAAAATCCGTGATAAAAAGGATCAAATTCCAGAAGTTCAATGGTCTACTTTTGGGGAGAATTGGCAAGAGGAGAAAAAGCGATATTATGAAGTTTGGGACTGGGCGAAGCGCCTTTTTGGAGAAATTGCAAACAATTTAGATTCTTGGACTATTAAAGAGCGATTTGAAAAATGGTTAAAACCTTTACTTCGAAAATTAGGACATGAAAGCGAATCAAAACCTTTAATTAATCTGACACTTTCTGAGGAGGAGCAAGATAATATTTTAAATAGAATTCAAGTTTCCCATCAACTTAAAAATCATGCTAAAATTGGGCTTCATATATGTGAAGATGACAATTTTGACGAAAGAAATGATTCGAACTATCAAAAAAAATCGCAACATGATCATTTCCAGCGTTTTATTCTCCTAAATGAAGGAGTACGATGGGGTATCTTGAGTAACGGAAGATATATAAGGTTGCTTGGAGAATATTCTAATATCTATGCGAAAGGGTACATCCAATTTAATTTAGATTCAATATTTATCAATAAGGATGAAAGTGAGTTCTGGGTATTTTATGCGTTTATTCATCAATCAAGGTTTAGTGAGATATTTGGTTTGAACCCGGATGAATGGGTTAAAAAACTTGAGAAAAAATGGGAGAAATTTTTAGCAAAATTAAGTAAGGAGGATGTTAAAATTCGTATTGATATACTTTCTAACGAGAGATTAATCATTTATAAGAATATTTTGATTGATTTTCTTAAGATCGCAGAAGACAAAGGAGTAATGGCCGTAAAATCTTCAGATTCTGAGATTTTTATGCAAAAACTCAATGAAAACGGATTAGGGTTAGGAGAAAAAGGTCGTGATTTTTATTTGAAAGAACTAGACTCTATTATATCTGATATTAATGGCAATTTAAACATAGTACAAAGGCTCCAAAAAAGAAGCCAAGAAGAAGGTATTGAAGTTGGCAAAAAACTAAGAGAAAATGTGAAAAAAGCTTTAGAATTAATAGGGGAGGGGTTAATTAAATCAAGCAAAGCTTTCACTGATGATATTATAAAGGGTAAAATTGAAATAAAAAATTTTTATCAGGAATTGTTACGAATTGCTTATAGAATAATTTTTATTTTATATGCTGAAGCTAAAGATTTACTTCCTGGAGTAGCTACGATTTATTATAATGACTTAGGGCTTACATACCTTCGTAAAAAGGCACAGCAACTCATTCGCGATGATCAAAATACTGATCTTTGGTATCGCTTATTATTATTATTTAATTATCTTGATATTGGAGAAAAATCTCTAGGGATTAATGCTTTTAGCGGTGAGCTATTTGATCCAGAAAGGATTCAATTAATTTTTGATAAGAACTATAATTTATCCCTCCCAAATAGTATATTATTAAAAATTATTTATGAATTAACAATTGTGGACTTAGGAATAGGATTGCAGTCAATAAACTACTCTGAAATTGGAGAAGAGGAAATTGGGAGTATATATGAGGCACTTTTAGACTTTCAACCGCGATATAAAAAGAAGGATTCTCCAATATACCATTTTATTTTGGAAGAAACTGACACTGAACGTAAGGGTAGTGGCACATATTATACTCAAAAAGCTTTAATCGATATTTTACTTAGAACTGCTTTAAAACCTGTTGTTGAACGTAAGCTAAATGGGTTGGAAACTAAAAAAAGTAAATTAAATGCTTTATTAGACTTGAAAATATGTGATCCTGCGTGTGGGGGAGGTTCATTTTTATTAGCTTCAATTGATTATCTTGGAAAAATTTTTGCACAAATTGAGATGGAAGAGGAATTTCCTGAAGAAAACACCTTAAGGCAAGCAAGGAGGAAAATCCTTCAAAATTGCATATATGGGGTAGATCTCAATCCTATGGCTTTAGAATTAGCAAAAATCTCATTATGGCTAAAAGTGTCAGTTAAAGAAAAACCTCTTACTTTTTTAGATAATCATCTTAAATTAGGAAATTCTCTAATCGGTTTTACTAAAAAACAAAAAATTTCAGATATTCCAATAAAATCTTTTAATACTGTAAAAGGAAATCCTACGACAGGAGTTCCTGATGAAAAAAAAGAATTCTTAAATGAAGTCAAGAAAAAATTAAAAGATTTTTCAATTACTAAAGATAGATACACTGGGAAAGCAAAGGTGCAAACAACATTATTTCCATATAAAGATTCTGATGAATATAGTGAGGTTGCTTTAAATATATTTCGAATGGAAGAAGATAGTATTGAAGCATACAAGGAAAAAAAGAAATGCTATTTCAAATTAAAAGAAACCAACTCCTGGAGAAATTTGAATCTTCAAGCTAATATGTGGACAAGCTCATTTTTTTGGAAAATAGGAGAAAATTTTGTAAAAGAAGTTCCAACTGATACTTTAATATTTCAAGCTAAACAAGGCAAATTAGAACAAGAAAATAAAACAGTAAAGGAAATTGATAAATTATCAAAGGAATATAATTATTTTAATTGGTTTTTAGAGTTCCCAGAGGTTTTTAAAGGAAAAAATCCAGGTTTTGATTGTATTTTGATGAATCCACCCTGGGAAGTAATAACCCTTAAAGAAATGGAGTTTTTTAGAGGAAAGAGTGATCAGGTAATAAAAACGCAAAACCAATCTCAACGACATAAAGAAATAAAATCTTTATTAGAAAAAAATCCAAAACTACATAACGAATATGTCAAAGAATATCGCTCAGTTAAAAAACAGAGTTATTATTATAAAAATAAAAAGGAGTACTCACTAGTATCAAGGGGAGCTATGAATATTTTTGCTCTTTTTCTCAATAGAACCTTAAATCTAATTAATGAAAATGGAAAGATAGGAGCCATTGTTCAATCAACCATACTTTCGGGGAAAAATTTAAGCCCATTCTTTCAATATATAGTAAACAATAATTGCATTGAAAACTCTTTTGTATTCTTAAATGAGTTTAAGATTTTTCCAGATGTAGTTCATAATATGGAATTTTGTACTATCACTTTATCATATCCTAAAGAATTTGATGAACCAATTCTAATGGCTTTTTCAATATGGGATTTAGAAAATTTTAATAAAAATCTCGAAAATTATTCTTTAGGGATTCCTGAGCAAAAGTCGAATCTAAGTATAAGGGAAGGAGCCTCAATACTAACTTTTAAAAAAGAAGATTTTACATTATTTAATCCCAATACTAAAACGTCACCAAATTTCAAGCGATTAATGGATTTCGAATTAGTTAGGAAAGCATATCTCAAAGTACCTATACTAATTCAAAGAGATGATAATAATAATATCTTAATTAATCAATGGAGTCTGTCTTTTAAACGAATCTTGGATACATCTAATGATTCTAAGTTATTTTTTACTCAAAAGATGTTAGAAGACATAGAAGGCAAACCTAAAAGTAAGATTTACTTAGGAGGGAAATGGTTAAGGAAAGTAGATAATAATCATGAGATTTTTCTTCCTATATATAGTGGTTCTGCAATTTGGTACTATGATCATAGATTTAATGATGTATTTTCTAAAAAAGATAAAAGTAAACGTCAAAAATCATATCCTGTGAGGCTGAGTTTAGAGAAACATAAAGATCCTTATTATTTTCATAAACCGATGTATTGGTTGAGAGAAATTGATTCAATTAATAAGTATCCTGACAAATGGGAAAAAAATTGGTTTTTATGCTATAGAGCGATTGGAGGTACAAGCAATCAGAGAACTTTAGCAATTACAGTAATGCCAAAATATCCTGCTATTCATACTCTCATAATAATTTACTTTAAGCAATATAGAAAAGAAATTATATGTTTTTTAGCAAATTCGGCATCCATCATTTGTGATTATATTGTAAGAAATAAAATAACTGGAACTAGTATATCACAATTTTTAATTGAGCAATTACCAATTTTTTCTTTTAATATTTATAGTGATAAGTTGTTTAAACAAATAAGAAAAAGGATTATTAAATTAGTATTTACAACCTGGGACATGAAAGATTTCGCTTTAGATTTTAAGATGGCTGATAACCTTAAACCTTATGAATGGAATGAAGATTTAAGATTTCAATTAATTACAGAATTAGATGCAATATTCGCGATGATGTATGGTTTTAGTTACCTTGAGGTTGAATATATAGTGAATTCTTTTAAAGTTTTACGTGATATTGAAATAAAAGATTTTGGGGAATTTAGAACTAAAAAACTTATTTTGGATGCTTATAATAAATTTAACTCAGATCCAGAACTCGGACCATTATTCCGTCTTGAGGGTGTAGATTTAGAGAAATTGAAAGGTGAATAAAAAAAAATGAAAAATATCTTTTTACAAATAAAGGAACTCCAAGAGCAATACAAATCATTTATCCGTTCGTACCAAAAATTCCAAAATCCTACCATTAAACAATGGATAAATGACCAAATAGAATCGGGCACGTTCATTTACCAGAAGCCCGTTATTGACCTTATACCACAGTATAAAAGCGGTTCGACTTTAGAACAACTTATTCAAGAGAATGAATTACCTGTCCAAATCTCAGAAATATTTCAAAATAATCAAAGAACGGCCCCTATCTCTCCTTATTCTCATCAAGATGAAGCCATTTGTAAGACTCATGAAGGAAAAAATATTATTGTTAGCACTGGAACAGGCTCGGGAAAATCCATGTGCTTTTGGATACCAATTGTATCTTATTGTTTAAAAACTAAAGAAAAAGAGGTAAAGGGAGTAAAGGCTCTTGTCATATATCCAATGAACGCTTTAGCTAACTCCCAATATAATGATATTGCTAAACGTTTACATGGAACGGGAATTACTGTTGCCAAATATACCGGAGAAATGAAGCGCAGACACGAAGAAGCAAATAATTACCTAAAGAATGTACTTAAACGGGAAAAAATTTATGATTCTGAAATTATTTCAAGAGAAGATGTTCAGAACACACCTCCAGATATACTCATAACGAACTATAAAATGCTTGAACTTATTCTTACGCGTCATTTTGACAGAAAAATATTCCGTGACAATGAAAAGGATGTACTTAAGTTTCTTATTTTAGATGAGATTCATACTTATAGGGGTAATTCGGGAGCTGATGTGGCCTGTCTAATTAGAAGGGTTAAACAACGATTAAATATCGCAAATCCCATTTGTATTGGAACTAGTGCAACCATTGAAGATACACCGGGAGTTAAAGGAAATATTATTAAACAATTTGCCGAGGATATTTTCGGGGAAGAGTTTGTGGATGATTTTCTCATTCAAGCGGAATATTTGGAAGAAAATACTTCTGAGGAATTATTAAACTTACCTACTAAGATTAGGGTTAAAGAAAAAGACCTTGATAATTTTAATGGAAGCTTAGGTAATACTTTACCTTTAATTAAATCCCTTTTAGATAATCAAAATCTATTACCTCCAAATCCTAATGAAAAAACACTAGGAGAATTACTGATTTTACATCCTTCTATACGCTTCATTAAAACCTCCATCCAAGAAGATGGGTCACAGACAATTAGAAGTTTAGCTGAAAACTATCAAAAGGAACTGCGCTCCACCTTTAACTTGGATGATTGTGAACTTGAAATTAAGGCAGCATTGCTAGTAGGAACTTTTGCGCAAACTAAACTTGAAGGTAAATATCGAGCGATCATTATTCCAAAGATCCACCTTTTTTTCACGCAAGGCGCAGTAATATATGGGTGCCTTATTTCAAATGATCTTAATGTTATACACTTACAAATCCGCGGAGATAAATTATGCAATGAATGTTCAACCGAAGAGAAAATACACTATGCATACCCTTTAGTG
>SDBV01012179.1_pt1 | contig 11044 bp, 9 predicted proteins | sample 2277081 | NCBI WGS metagenome assembly SDBV01 (sample SAMN10402039, study PRJNA504765) | marine sediment metagenome | isolation source: marine sediment core GS10_PC15, 223 cmbsf | place: Arctic Ocean: Southern Knipovich Ridge | collected 2010
TTGCAAAGAGGGAAGGAAATTAATTTAGATTTGAATTTGAAAGTTACAAAATACAAAGCAAGCAAAGGAACAGAATATTTTTTAGAGATTGTAAATAAGAATGATATTTTGTTTGGATTACTTCGATTAAGGATTTTTAATGACAATGCAATTATAAGAGAGCTTCATGTTTATGGAAAATCTTTGAAGCTTGGGCAAGAAAATATTTTTGACCCTCAAGAGGGTACTTTTAGAGTATGTGGGGAAACCAATACTCTCCAAGGTGCACAACACACTGGAATTGGAAAATGGTTGATGGAGGAAGCTGAAGAAATTGTTAATGAAGAGAATATTGGAAAATTGAAAGTGATTAGTGGGATAGGTGTTAGAGAATATTATAGAAAGTTAGGTTATAAGTTGGAAGAAACTTATATGGTTAAAAAATTGTAATCTAATAAACTATTTATTAGCTCACTTAGATGTAATTGCTTTCACCAACTTCGGAGCCATTGTGCTATGAGAAAAATGTCTTTTCATAATCTCCAAATTTTTATTTACCCATACCTCTTTCTTTTTTTCATTTCCAATTAAATTAACACTTTTCTTAATATTTTTCTTATCTAATTCAAACTTTTTGAATTTAATCAACTTAAAATTAAATTTATCAATATCTTTCTTAAATACAGAATAAGTATAAACAACAGGAACTAGGCCAGAACTCAAAACTTCCAAAAGATTATTCCCAAAACCTTCCACATCACTAAAATAAGTTGCAATTCCACCTAACTTAGCAAAAATTCTTGGATACTCTAAAAATCTTAAATCTGTTTTCACATCTTCAGCAAACACAAGAAAAAAATCTTTTATTCCATACTTTTCCCCAAGTTCTTTATTCAATAACTTAAGTTTCTCTTTTGTATTATCAGCACTATGCCCAGACACAAGAAAATAAATTGCTTTACGAATATTTTTCTCTTTTAAATTTTTCAATAATTCATAACAATATTTCAAAGCAAAATCAATTCTCTTTCTTTGCACAAGTCTAGTTGGTTGCAAAACAAACAATAAATTAGATAATTGAAAATTATTCTTCTTAAGCAAAGAATTAATATCAAAATCTTTTAAAAACTTATCAGCCAAACCATTAACTTCCCCAGAATTTAAATCACTAATTTTTTCAATAAAAGCCTCGCTCGTATTAAACACAGTACAATGATTTTTCTTCATTCTCTTATAAAATCCAGGATGAATCTTATCTAATTCTTTAAAAAAATTCTTAGCAATACCAAACTGCAAACTACTAATAAAAAGAATATATTCTACAAAACTTCCAGGAACCCCTTGAAAAACATATTCTTTCACATCTTTTGCAGGATTATCAAATGATTCCCTCTCTAAATGAGAATCATGCCACCATAAAATATACTTTGGGGTTTTTTCTGCTTTTTTCTCTGCTTCCTCATAATACTTATTCAAAGCCAAAGAACTAATAAAATTCACAGGATGCGCAGAATTATGCACAATAAGAAAATCCAATTTATTCTTATCAACCCACGCTTTAATAGAATTCTTAGCTTTCTCAACCTTAATTTCAATTTCTTTTTTAAGATTATTATCATAACCTTTTTCATAAAACTCCTGCATCAAGCGATTTGTTGGATCATAATCAAAAATCAATTCTTCTTTTGTAATTCGTTTATCTTTAAGATTAGATCTCCCTACAAAATAAAAAATATTTTCCTTAGGAATCTTTAAATTATCATTCAAAACTTCTTCAATTTGTGCCATCACAATAGAAACTCCTTCAGCATCCCCAAACCTACAGTGTACCATCCCACATCTCAAAGAAGACAAGTCTTTTAAATTAAATTTATTCATTTTATAATCCCTTTTTCATAATCCTTGTAATCAAATTAAAAAGTAGATATAAAAATCTTTCTCCTCTTTTAAGACTCTGACTAGAAAACATTTATATATAGTCAAAAGAACAAAATCCCATAAAATCGTTACTTAGAGGTGAAGAAATGAAGGAGAAAAACCAAAAAACAACAAATGACAGAAAAGAGCAACCAAACTGTAGAGAAAAACCAAGACCAAATCATTTCCTTAGTTGACCCTAAAATACTTTTTTTCCATTATTTTTTTGAAGAGCGCTCGGCAGGAGTTAATAGAGTTATTGAAAACAATGTCAAAGGAATGCAATTATATTATCCTAATCTAAAACCAATTTTTCTTTCAGGAGGATTTGAAAAAGAAATTTTTTATGGGCACGAAAAAAGACTTATTAATTTAGACCAAAATGATATTCCAAAAGAAGATAGAGCTAAAGTCATAACTAAAAATATAGAGAGATCTACTGAAGATGTAAATATTATCTCTGCACATAATATCTTGAGAGGAATTAATCCTGCTGTTAGTGGGGGATTTAGAGATTTTGCGGAAAAATCTAATAAAATAATTGAATATAGAAACCATGATTTCGTCTTAAGATATCCAGATAACTATAAAAAAATGTTAGAAGAAGTCAATTCTTTTACAGATTGGTTTCCAAAAAGTCCAAAGATAATACAAACAACATTAACAACTTCTACAAGAGGTGATATGGAAATCTTCTTTAGAGGAGATATTGAGCTTATGAGGAACTCTGTTATCTATGAGGATCTTTGTTTTAAAGATAATGGAAAAGATGAGAAACTAAAAGAACTTCTTTTTGAAAAAGGTATTTTTGAAGAAAAAACAAAGCATCTTATATATGCTGTAAGAGCAGATGAAAGAAAAAACATAGAAGAAGCACTTTATCTAACATCTTTACTTTCTTATACCACAGGAAAAAAACATAAATTAATTGTAACAGCATCTAGAGAAAAAGATTTTCAAAACCCAGAAGACAATATTTATCAAAAAGAGATTGAAAAATTCGCAAATACCTTTAAAATCCCTTGCTCCATAGGAGAGGTATACAGATATGTAAATAATAAAGAATTCAATATAGGGAATCTTTACCGTGCAGGAGATGTTGCAATTTCTACTGCTTTCAAAGAAGGATTTGGATATGCTTTTGTTGAGCCATGGGTAGCATTTGCAAATGAAGCTTCTAAAGGGAAATATGTTCTTGGAAGAAGAATTAGAGAAGTCTGTGAAGATTTTGAACAAAATGGGATGAAATTCCAAGGAATTCTCTATGATAATTCTATCTTATACTCTAAAGGAAATCCAGAAGATAGAATGAAATATTTTGGGGAGATTTTAGGAGATAAAAAGAATTTTAAAAAATTCGCTAAAAGAGTTGATTTGGAAAAAAGAATTGAAAATTCAAAAAAAAGCATAGCACACAATGCAAAAATAGTCAAAAAAGTCTATGGTCATGAAGTTGTTGCAAAAGATCTTATTAAAATCTTAAAACTTCCCGGATATGAAAAAATAATTTAATTCTAAAATGATTTTGAAAAACAACCTAAGGCTTCTATAAGAGATGCTATTTGTTTTGCCGTTACTTTTCTTACAATTGAAGAGGCAAGAAAAAAAGAACAGGTTATTAATTTAAATTCTATTTGGGAAGAATTAGAAATAAAATATTAACGCCCCCGCCGAGATTCGAACTCGGGTCACTGCCTTGAAAGGGCAGCATACTTGGCCTCTGTACTACGGGGGCATGATTATCAAAGAAAAATTTACCTTAAAAATCCTTTGATTTTTAGGATGATTAGTTGATTATTTTTTTTCTGGGATTATAATCCATGCAATTATATATGCAAATAGTCCTGCTCCCCAAATTAAAGTTGCAAGAACCCAAAGAAGTCTTATTAGTGTTGGGTCTGTATTTACATATTCTGCAATTCCTCCACAAACTCCTCCAATTACTCTATTGTTCTTACTTCTATAAAGTTTTTTTGTTTTAGCCATTTTAGATTTTAAATGAGCCTGCACGGATTTGAACCGTGGACCCCTACCTTATCAGAGTAGTGCTCTGACCAGACTGAGCTACAGGCTCCTAAAAAAAAGGAGTTTTAAGAGATTTATAAAAGTTGTTTATTTTGGTTTTAAGAAACTTTTAAAAGCACATTGTTTTTACATAAATTATGACAAAAGGATTGTATCATTATTTAAGACAAGCATGGAAAAAGCCAGATAAAAAGACACTCAGAGAGAGGATGATTGAGTGGAGGAAATCTGAAGTATTTACAAAAGTAGAAAAGCCATTAAGATTAGATAGGGCTCGAGCTCTTGGATATAAAGACAAAAAAGGGTTTGTGATAATTAGGATAAGAATTAAAAGAGGAGGGCACAAAAGACCAAGGCCTAACAAAGGTAGAAGAAGTAAAAGATTGCATACAAGGAAAACTTTAAAGATGAATTATAAATGGATTGCTGAACAAAGAGTTGATAGAAAATATAAGAATCTTGAAGTTTTGAATTCTTATCAAATAGGAAAAGATGGAATCCATTATTTTTACGAAGTAATTCTTGTTGATCCTAATAGACCAGAAATAAAAAATGATAAAACAATAAATTGGATTGGTAAAGGTGCAAATAAACAAAGAGCAATGCGAGGTTTGACAAGTGCCGCTAAAAAATCAAGAGGATTAAGAAGTAAGCATCCTACTTCAAAAGTTAGGCCTTCTGTGAGAGCAGGAAAGAGAAGAGGAAAATGAGTGAAAAAAAACATTTTACATTAGAAGAAGCAAAGAAAATTGGTGAACAATTAGATGTTAAATGGGATAAGTTTGATATAGAACAATTTAGAAAAGGGATGGATGTAGAACTTGAACATGGGAATGTTGATTCTAACACAAATGTTACAAATGATGATTCTTTAATGACGGGAAAAATTACTTTAGCTCATTTAAATGAATTCCCAGATTATTATACAAGACTTGAGGAAATGGAAAAAACTGCAGAGGAATTTTGGAAAAATAAAGAGTAAATTTAAAAACATTTATTTCTTAGAAAGGTACATAGGAAAGGCAAAATGTCAAATAATGTAATGGACATATCTGAAATAATAGATTTTGAACCAAGAGATTATAAATGGAATGAAATTTTAAAGATAGATAACTATGATGGTCCTTTTTTAAGCGACAATTATAATAAAAATTTTAAGAAGAGTTTAGATGAAGATAAAAAAAATCGTACAGAGGGTTTTGCTGAAGGGCTTAAAAAATTATTTAGTAATTATTGAATCTTTAAGAGGAAGAAATAAAAACATATTTTTCTTGTGATTATTAGAAAATGAGATATAAAAAACTTGCAGAATTTTATGAACAAGCTTCAAGTACTACAAAGCGTTTGGAGAAAATTGAGTTTCTTTCAAAATTTTTAAAAGAACTTTCTGAAAATGATAGAGATGTAATGTATTTGTTGGAAGGAGATATTTATCCTGAGTATGATGAAAGAAGGATTGGAATTTCAAATCAATTGGCTATTAAGGCAATTGCCAAAGCAACAGGAATAAATTCAAAAGAAGTAATTAAAGAATGGAAAAAAATAGGAGATATAGGAAAAGTTTCTGAGAAATTAACTAAGAATAAAAAACAATCAACATTGCATAGTCATATTTTAACTACGGAAAAAGTTTTAGATAATTTAAGAAAACTTCCTGAATTAGTTGGAAAAGGAACTGTTGGAAAAAAACTGGCATTGATTACAGAATTATTAACTTCTGCTTCACCTGTAGAATCTTTGTATTTAGTTAGAACTTTAATTGGAGATTTAAGAATTGGAATCCAAGAGAGTACAATAAGAGAATCATTGGCAAAAAGCTTTTTCAAAAATAAAGAAGATTCTTCAAAAAAAGTTCAAGAAGCAATTGACAAAGCAAATGATTTAGCAATTGTATTTGATGCATGCAAAAAACATTCATTCAAAGAACTCGAAAAAATTTCTTTAGAAGTTGGAAAGCCAATAAAAGCTATGTTAGCTCAAAAAGTTCTTACAATTGCCGATGGTTTCAAAGCACTCGGGAAACCTTGTGCAGTAGAATACAAATATGATGGATTTAGATTAATAATTCATAAAAAAGGAGAAGAAATAAAACTTTTCACAAGAAGTTTAGAAAATGTGACAAAACAATTTCCAGATGTTGTTGAACATATTAAGAATTATGTAAAAGGGAATTCATTTATTTTAGATTCAGAAGCTGTTGGATTTGATAAGAAAACAAAAGAGTATCAACCATTCCAGAGCATAAGTCAAAGGATTAGAAGAAAATATGATATTGAAAAATTGCAGAAAGAACTTCCTGTTGAAGTAAATATTTTTGATATTATTTATTATAATGGAAAATCACAATTAAATGAACCTTTTGAAAAACGTGCAAAACTTTTAAGAAAAATAATAAAAAATCATCCTTACAAAATAATTGCTTCAAAACAAATAATAACAGAAGATGAAAAAAAAGCAAAAGAATTTTACAAAAAAGCACTTAGAGATAATCAAGAAGGAGTCATGATGAAAAATCTTAAAGCTCCTTACAAGCCAGGAAGAAGAGTAGGAAATATGCTTAAAATAAAACCAGAAGAAAAGGATTTGGATTTGGTAATTACAGGAGCAGAATATGGAACAGGAAAACGTTCTGGATGGCTTTCAAGTTTCATTCTTTCATGTAAAGGGAAAAAATCAAGAGAGTATTTGGAGATTGGAAAAATGGGAACAGGAATAAAAGAAAAGTCAGAAGTTGAAGGAACATCCTTTGATGAGTTAACAAAAAAACTAACACCTTTAATTATAAAAGAAAAAGGAAAAACAGTAACAATAAAACCAAAAATAATTGTTTCGGTAACTTATCAAGAAATTCAGCGTTCACCAAATTATAATTCAGGTTGGGCATTAAGATTCCCAAGATTTACAGCATTAAGACCAGACAAACCTCTTTCAGAAATTGCAGATTTAAAAGAAGTTGAAAAAGATTTTTCAAAACAAAAAAGAAATTGGAAGTATGGGTAATAAACCTTTATAAATGAAATTTCCTAATATTTATTTATAAAATGACTAAAAAATCAAAAAGTAATTACAAAATACAAAATATTGTTGCAACTACTTCTTTAGAAAAACCTGTTCCGTTGACAAAATTAGCGAGAACCCAACCTAATACTGAATATAATCCTGAGACATTTCCAGGGCTTGTTTTAAGAGTTAAAGAGCCTAAATCTGCTGTTCTTGTTTTTTCATCTGGAAATCTTGTTTGCACTGGAACAAAATCAGTTGCTCAAGTAAGACAAGTTATACAAGCTGTAATAAAACAATTGAAAAAAATAAATGTTAATGTTACAATAAAACCAAAGATAACTGTTCAAAATATTGTTGCTTCAGGTTCAATTGATTTGAAGCTTAATTTAAATTTTTTGGCTTTAGAAATGAAAAATACAGAATATGAACCAGAACAATTTCCTGGATTGGTATATAAATTAATAGAACCAAATGCAACTTTTTTACTTTTTAGTAATGGAAAACTTGTTTGTACTGGAACAAAAAACAAACAGCAACTTGAATTTAGTATGTGTCAACTTTTAAAAGATGTTAAAGTTGCTTTGAAAAACTATAAAAAATAATTTTCTAATCAAAATATTTTTACGACAATATTTAAAAACATTATTTTAAATCTTAAATCTCAAAATTGCTCCGATTCCTCCTAAGTTTTTGAATTGTAATCCTTCTTCTGTATCAAGAGAAACAATCTCAATTATTGAACCCATAGATTTTGCAATTTTTTGCAATTCTTTTGAAATCTTTTTATCTGTATTTTTAGATAAAATAAGAGTATAAACCGCCCCATAGTTTAAAGCTTGTTTTGTATCTTCTTCTCTCAATGTTGCTAAATCTGGTTTTTCTCCCAAATTTTCAAAAAACTTTTCTAAAAGGTTTTTTTCATGAATTATTTCTTGGTCTGCTAAAATATCTTGTGACTTTGTTACAAGTTCTTTTAATCCAGATTCATCTGAACCTCCAATATCTACTTTGCCTATAACTTTCTCTCTTAATTTTGTTACCAAATATTTTTCATCAATAAATTCATCTTTTGTAGGAATAGGTCCTCCAATAATAATTCCTTTTAATTTTGGATTCTCAAAAAAAATATTTTTCATTTCTTCAGCAATTCGTTTATAAAAATCTCTTGTTAGACCTTCTGTAATTCTATGAAATCTTTGAGAGGATTGCCCTCCAGCTCTGACTTTGCTAGGAATACCCGAAGTCATTTTTTGCAAAACTTCAATTCTTTTTCCTTCCAATAATCCTATTGTCGCTTCTTTTCTATCCATTACAAGCAAACCAAAAACTTCAGAAACTTCCATCATTAATTTTAAGGGTTCTAAAACAAATTCTTTGTCACATCTGTATAATCTGATTTTCAAAGGCATAGGAGGTTCAATATCCCATATTTTCAAATCTGATTGCCCTTCGACACGAGAAACATTTCCACAAAATAAAGCAAGGCCATTTTCAGGGGTTTTTTTAAGACTCTTTAAATGCCTTACAATTTTTTCAAGAGCTTCAACTACATTCTTTCTTGTAGAAGTAGATTTAATATTTGCTGCAGTAGATTTTTCTGCTTCAAGCTGTCTTTGAACAGAATTAACATCATATCCTGTAGGAATATAAACTGTAATAAATTCTGTGTGCTTTCCTTTGTAATTTTCAAGTTCTTTTAACACTTCTTCAAGTTCATCTTTGGTTATCATTCTATAAATTCTACCTTAAACTCCCCGTCTTTTATTTCTTTAGCATTTGTAACATTTTTTAGGTCATCTAAAACTTCTTTTAACCCAATAAAATCACCATGATCCAATCCTAATATAATCTTCGCATTCATTGGTTTTTGTTTTTTTGATTTTTCTTGTCGTATCTTACTAAGAATAGAAAACATTAAGCGTAAAACATCCCAATTATTCTTTTCACATTTTTTACTTATTGGCTTTTTTTTAATCTTTTTAAATTCTGGCCAAGTAGAAATATGAATTGATTTTGTTTTCTCAATTTTTTTGAAATATTCTTGGTAAATTTCTTCTGCAATAAAAGGCATAATGGGAGCAATTATTTTTAGAATTATTAAAAGTGATTTGTATAAAGTATATTGTGCAGATAATTTTTCATTACCTTTTCCTTGATAAACTCTTTTCTTTACAATTTCTAAATAATTATCACAAAAATCACTCCAAAAAAATTGCTCAACTTCTTTTTTCACTTTTGAATATTCATATCTTTCAAAATTTGATGTAGAGGAATTAATTAATCTTTGTAATTTTTCTAAAAAAGCTTCATCCAAATTTTCCAACTTCTTCGGCTTTTTAACTTTATATCCTTTTAAATTCATAAAAACAAATCTTGATGCATTTAATAATTTTGTAATGAATTTTTTCCCAGTAACCAAATCTTTCTCCTGATAATCCAAATCACTTCCTAATTTAGAACCAGCTGCCCAAAATCTTAAAGCATCTGCACCATATTCTTTTAAAACAACTCGTGGATCAATGACATTTCCCTTACTCTTTGACATTTTTTCTCCCTTCAAAGAAACAACTCCAGAAATTACTATATCTTTCCAAGGGATTTTATTTTCATGCAAATATGATTTTACAATTGTGTAAAATGCCCAAGTTCTGATTATGTCGTGTGCATTTGGTCTTAATGAATAAGGAATTTTAATTTTAGGCGCCTTTGATTTATCAAATGGGTCATGAGAAAAATTAACTAATTCTGCGGCAATTTGAGGTGATAAAGAAGATGTTGCCCAGGTATCTAAAACTTTTTTTTCTGGAATTGCAACTTTTTTACATTTTGGGCAAATTTTTTTTATTTGTAGAGGGTCTATTGGGAGTTCTTTCTCTTTTGCTAAAATAATTTTCCCACAATCGCAATTCCAAACAGGAATAGGAACTCCGAAATGTCTTTCTCTTGAAATACTCCAATCCCATTCTAAACCATTAACCCAATTGTCATATCTTTTATGCATAAATTTCGGATACCAATTAATTTTGTTTCCTTGTTCAATTAATTTTTTCTTTTTATCTAAAATTTTGATAAACCATTGTTCTGTTGGGAGAAATTCAATTGGAGTCCCACATTTATCATGAACATTAACAACATGCTGAATCTCCTTTTGTTCTTTAATTAAATCTTTTTCCTTTAAATCTTCTAAAATTTTCTTTTTTGCTTCTTTAATTTTTAATCCTTTGTAAGGTTCTAAATTTAATGTTCCATTTTGATTTAAGATTACTTTTGCCTCTAATTTATGCCTATTAATTGCATCTACATCAAATTTATCTCCATAAGAGCATATCATTAAAACTCCTGTTCCTTTTTCTGGGTCTGCAGATTTATCAGCAATAATAGGAACTTCAAAATTAAATAAAGGAACTCTTGCTTTTTTTCCAATTAATTTCTTATATCTTTTATCCTCAGGATGGACAAAAACAGCAACACAAGCACCCAATAATTCAGGACGAGTTGTAGCAATTAGCAAATCTTTCTTACTTAGGGCATCACAAGAAAATTTTAAAGTTGAAAATAAACTCTTTTCTTCTTTATCTTCTAATTCTGCTTGTGCAATTGAAGTTTGACATTCAGGACACCAAATCGTTGGAAATTCTTTTTTGTATATTTCATTCTTATTAAATAATTCAATAAATGATTTTTGAGAAATCTTTCGTGTGTTATCATCAATTGTCGAATAACGTATATCAAAATCACAAGACATTCCTAAATTTTTCCAATCTTCAATAAACTTAGGGGTTATTTTTTTTAATGTTTTCAAACATAATTTAATAAATTCTGCACGAGGCATTTCCTTACTTTTAACTTTTTTCAATTTTTCAACTAATCTTTCAGTTGGCAATCCATTATCATCTGTTCCAAAAGGATAAAAGACGTTTCCTTCAAACATTCTCCTAAATCTTGCAATAAAATCTTCTTGAGAGTAACTGAAAGCATGCCCTAAATGCATTTTCCCTGAAACAGTTGGTGGTGGTGTATCTATAGAATAAAACTTTTTCTTACTTTGAATGTTAAATTTGTAAATTTTTTCTTTTTCCCAAAAATTTCTCCATTTTTCCTCAATTTTTTCAAAATCTAA
>SDBV01012180.1_pt1 | contig 11044 bp, 7 predicted proteins | sample 2277081 | NCBI WGS metagenome assembly SDBV01 (sample SAMN10402039, study PRJNA504765) | marine sediment metagenome | isolation source: marine sediment core GS10_PC15, 223 cmbsf | place: Arctic Ocean: Southern Knipovich Ridge | collected 2010
GTGCGAAACGACTTGGTGCCGGTCACGCCACCCGACTCCCACGTATACGTGTACAACACGCCTGGGATCAGACCAGTCAGCCGCACCAGATGCCGGCGTCTGAGCGTCGTGTCGCGTGCGGCGCGTTTGGTGGCTCGACCGAGCACTCCGAACTTGAGCCCGGTGACCTCGGGCTCGAATGTCTGCCACATGATCGCGACGGTCGTCGATGTGAGTCGCTGAAGATACGGCAGCGTCTCGTACTCGTCCGGGTCGAGCGTCGCGACTCGCACCGTCTGCGTTTCAGCCGTTTCGCCGGCCCCATTTGCGGCCCGCACAACGTACTCGTAGAGGGTTCCGCCCAGCAGCCAGTCGTCGGTGAACGTCGTCTCGTCGGTGGCCCCGACCTGCTTCCCGTCACGGAAGATGAAGTAGCGCTCGCGCGGAGTCGGCTCGCCGCCCGGCCTCCAGTTCAGTACGACCTGATCGGCTCGATTCGAAGTAGCGATCAGGTCCCGCGGAGCGGTCAGCGCGGCCTGAGCCGTGCCGGCGAGCATCAATGTCAGTGTCGCGGCGCCGGCCGCGACCGCGGTGCGCCGTATTAGTAGTCCTATCCGCAAGGTCTGATCGTTATCGGTGGCCGCAAGTCATCGCTTGACTTAGGCCACTGGCTACATCGACTCCCAGGCTAGCTGGCCAGCGCGCCGGAAGAGCCGGCTCCCACAAGCCCGCGTTCCAGCAGCAACTCGGCAAGCTGTACGGCGTTGGTCGCCGCCCCCTTGCGCAGGTTGTCCGAGACGACCCAGATGTTGAGGCAGCGCTCATGTGAGGCATCGCGACGAACCCGGCCCACGAACACCTCGTCGCTACCGGCAGCATCGACCGGCATCGGGTAGCGTCCGCTGCCCGGGTCGTCGATCACTGTCACACCCGGGAACGCATCGAACAACTCGCGCGCACGTTCCGGCGAGAGGTCCTCGCGTGTCTGGACGTTGATCGACTCCGAATGTGCACCGTAGACCGGCACGCGGACGCAGGTTGCTGAGATTGCGATCCGATCGTCGCCGAGGATCTTGCATGTCTCGGCCATCATCTTGCGCTCTTCGGTTGTGTAGTCGTCACCGTCCTCGAAGGTCTCGACCTGCGGCAGGATGTTGAAAGCGATCTGGTGCGGATAGACCGACACCTCGGCCGGCTGCCCGTGCAGCAACGCGTGCGACTGTGCCTCCAACTCGTCGACGGCCTTGGATCCGGTGCCGGAGGTCGATTGGTAAGTGGAGACGATCACTCGCTCGAGCCCAACCGCGTCGTGGATCGGCTTCAGCGCCATCACCATCTGCATCGTCCCGCAGTTGGGATTGGCGATGATGTTGCGGTGCTTGTCGATTGCCTCCGGGTTGATCTCGGCGACGACCAGCGGCACGCCGGGCTCCATCCTGAAAGCGCTCGAGTTGTCGATCACGACGGCGCCGCGCTCGGCGAAGCGTGGCGCCCATTCGCGTGAGAGAGATCCACCCGCCGAGAGCAGCGCGATGTCGAACCCCTCGATCGCGTCCTGCGCGAGCTCGCGCACCTCGAGTTCGCCGTCGCCGAACGGTAAGCGCTTGCCGGCCGAGCCAGCCGACGCCAGCGCGACCACCTCTCGCGCGGGAAAGTTGCGCGCCGCGAGGATCGTCAGCATCGTCTGGCCGACAGCGCCGGTCGCACCAACGACAGCGACGCGCGACTCATTGCTCATCGCGGCCCACCCTCCGGCTCGATCGCATCCTCTCCCAGCTCGAAGGCGCCGTGCAGTGCCTTGACGGCGTCCGGCACACGCGCAGCGTCGATCGCGCAGGAGATCTTGATCGGCGAGGTCGAGATCATCTCGATGTTGATTTGCTCGTCGCCGAGCACGCTGAACACCTTGGCGGCGACGCCCGGGTGGCTGCGCATGCCGGCACCGACGATCGATACTTTGCCGACCTGCTCGTTCGCGATCACCTCGCCGCCGGCGAAGTCGTCGCCTAGCGATTCGAGCGCGGCCCGTGCCTGGCGCAGGTCATCACGTGGCACGGTGAATGACAGCTCGGCCTTCTGGTCGGCCGATACCGGCTCGTTCTGGATGATCATGTCGACGTTGACGTCCGCCTCAGCCAGCGCGTTGAAGATGTCGCCGGCAACTCCGGGGCGGTCCGGCACACCGATCAGCGTCAGCCGCGCCTCGTCGGTCGAGTGCGTCACTGCGGTCACTAGGGGGCGTTCCATCGTCACGTCTTCTCCAACGACGAGAGTACCGGAGCCATCCTCGAAGCTCGGCCTGACCTTGATCGGTACACCGTGGTTACGGGCGTACTCGACCGAGCGCAGCTTCAGCACGTGTGCGCCCGAGGCCGCCATCTCGAGCATCTCCTCGTACGACACGAGTGGCAGCTTGCGCGCTCCCGGCACGATCCGCGGATCGGCTGAGAAAACCCCGGCCACGTCAGTGTAGATCTCGCAGACCTCGGCATCAACCGCCGCGGCTAGCGCCACTGCCGTCGTGTCCGAACCGCCGCGCCCGAGGGTAGTCACATCGCTCGTCGTCGAGACGCCCTGGAAGCCGGCGACCAGCACCACCTTTCCGTCGTCGAGCAGCGCGTGAATCCGGTCGGCCTTTACCTCGACGATCCGGGCCTTGGTGTGCGAGCTGTCGGTCACGATCCCAGCCTGCGAGCCCGACAGCGAGATCGCGTCGTGGCCAAGGTCGTGAATCGCCATCGCGCACAGCGCGCAGGAGATCCGCTCCCCGGTCGAGAGCAGCATGTCCATCTCGCGCGGGTAGGGATCCTCGGAGATCTCGCTCGCCATTTGCACCAGCTCATCGGTGGTGACGCCGCGCGCGGAGAGCACCGCGACCACGCCTTTGCCCTGCTCGCGCGCGGCGACGATCCGCCGCGCCGCCGCGAGGATGTGCTCTGGGTCGGCAACCGAGGTGCCGCCGAACTTCATCACGGTGATCTCGCTCTTCATAGCGTCCGCCGTCCGGCGAGTGCGCGGCCGAGCGTCATCTCATCGGCGTACTCGAGGTCGGCGCCGACCGGCAGCCCGCTCGCCAGCCGCGTGACTGAGACATCGCCGTCCAGCCCGCGGAGGGCATCGGCGATGTAGAAGGCCGTCGCCTCGCCGATCGTGGTCGGATTGGTGGCGATCACGACCTCGCTTACGCCGCCCTCGCGCACGCGCGCCACCAGCTCGGCGACCTTGATGTCCTCGGGATCAACCCCGTCGATCGGCGAGAGCGCGCCGCCGAGCACGTGGTAGAGGCCGCGGAACTCGTGCGTGCGCTCGATCGGGATCACATCGGCCGGCTCTTCGATCACGCAGATCACGGAGCGGTCGCGCCGCTCATCGAGGCAGATCTGACAGCGCGGGCCCTCTGCCAGATTGAAACAGACCTCGCAGAGCCCGATCTTCTCCTTCACCTCGCGGATCGCGTCGGCAAACGCGAAGGCCTCCTCGTCGGAGACTCGCAGCATGTGAAAGGCGAGCCGCTGCGCCGTACGCTGACCGATCCCTGGGAGCTTTGTCAGCTCACTTATCAGCCGGTTGACCGGACCCGAGAACATGCTTGGCTATCTGATCAGAGGCCCGGCAGTCCCAGCCCGCCGGCCAGCCCGCCCATGCGCTTGGTCGCCAGTTCCTGCGCGGAGCGGATCGCTTCGCTGGTTGCCGCCAGGATCATGTCCTGCAGCATCTCGGCGTCGTCCGGATCGATCGCGGCCGGATCGATTTTGATCTCCTTCAACTCGAGATCGCCGCCGATCTTGACGGTCACCATGCCGCCGCCGGCCGAGGCCTCGACGACCTCGTGCTTGAGCTGCTCCTGGGCCTTCATCATCTCGGCCTGCATCTGCTGGACCTGCTTCATCATCTGGTTCATGTTCGGTTGCGGCATTGGTTCCTATCCGGCCTGCGGCTCATCGTCGGTTGGCTGGTCGCGGCCACCGATCACGACCTCTTCGGCATTGAAAGCGTCCTTCAAGCGGCGGATGGCCTCTTCCTCATCGACCCGTTCGCCCGGCGCGGCCGCGTCGTGGGCGACCGGGTCGTCGGTCAACTCGATCCGTACTCGCAGGGGGCGGCCGGCCACACGCTCCAGCATGTCGGAGATCCGCTGGCCGTTGGCCGGGTCTTCGACCTTGCGCTTCGAAAAAGAAGCCGACTGCGGATAGGCGATCACGAGCACGTCGTCCTCGATTGCGGTCGGGCGCGCGTCGGATAGCAGCGCGGCGAGCATCTCACCGCCCTCGATGTCGCGCACCTGGGCGAGCACGGCCGGCCACAGTACGTTGACGTCGTCGGTGGCGGGCGGCGCCGGCGAGCTGTTTGCCTCGAGTGGGGCTTCGGCCTCAGCGGCGAACTCAGGCTGCTTCGCCTTTGCCTTTGCCTTGGACTCGGGCTGCTCGCGCTTGGCGGGTTTCGGGGATGGCTGCGACTGCGCCGGCGGCGCAACGCCCTCGCCGGCCTCGAGCCGCTCGATCCGAGCGAACAGGGCTTCCATAGAAGCGTCGATCCGCGGGTTGGCGGCCTTCAGCATCGCAAGCTCCAGCTGGATCCGCGCGTCGGAACCCTCCTTGTGGGCCTTGATCGCGATCGCCAGGAGGTCGATCGCGCGCACAGCCTCCGCCCTACCGAGCTCCACAGCCTGCTGCTCGAGGCGCTCTGTCTGGTCGGCAGTGATCGCGAATGTGCCCGGTGCGGAGCCGAGCGTCTGGACGACGATCAGCTGCCGCAGGTGCTCGGACAGCTCCTCCATGAACCGCATCGGGTCGCGGCCGGATTCGGCCAACTCGGCTACCCGCGCCAGCACCGCTGCCGGGTCGGCCCCGGCGATCGCGTCGACGACAGCGAAGATCAGCTCGGAATCGCTCACGTCGAGCAACTCGACCAGTGTCTCGAACGAGATCTCGTTGCCCGAGTAGGTCACGAGCTGATCGAGTGTGCCCAGCGCGTCGCGGAAACTACCGGAGGCCGAGCGGGCGATCATCCGTAGCGCCCTATCGTCGGCCTCGATCGACTCCGCGTCGCAGACCCGCCGCAGCACCGTGACCAACTCGTCGAGCGACGGCCGTCGGAAGTCGAAGCGATGGCAGCGATCGACGATCGTGTCGGGGACCTTGTGTGCCTCGGTCGTCGCCAAGACGAAGATCGCATGCGGCGGCGGCTCCTCAAGCGTCTTCAAGAACGCGTTCCAAGCGGCATTCGAGAGCATGTGCGCCTCGTCGAGGATGTAGACCTTCCAGCTTCCGATCGCCGGCGCGAAGCCGACCTTCTCCCGAAGATCGCGAATGTCCTCAACCGAGTTGTTCGAGGCGGCGTCCATCTCGATCACGTCGAGCGATGTGCCCGCGGCGATCGTCACGCACGACTCGCACTCGCCGCAGGGAGTCAGTGTTGACCCTTTAACGCAGTTGAGCGAGCGCGCGAGGATCTTCGCGATCGAGGTCTTGCCGGTACCGCGCGATCCGACAAACAGATATGCGTGGTGGACCTTGCCGCGCTCGACCGCGTTGCCGAGTGTGCGAACGATCGGAGTCTGGCCTACGACCTCTCCAAACGACTGCGGGCGGTGACGGCGGTAGAGACTGGTCACCGGCCCATACTAGTGGGCGGTTGACCCCGGCGGCGCCGAAGCGCCGGCGGGGTGTCTGGCCATTGACGCCCGTCCGCCCGGCTAATCTGCTTCGGTCCGTGGCCGAGCAAGAAACCGATACCGGCAGCCGAATAACCCGGCTCTGGGCCGCCCAGATCGCGGCTGTGATCGCGATCGCGGGGCTCTGTTGGGCCTATTTCAAAGAGGCGTTCCTCAACTACGACACGCTCTATGCGCTGATCTGGGGACGTGACCTGGCCAGCGGCAGGCTGCCCGACTACGAAGTCACGCTCGCCCCGACGCCCCATCCGCTCGCCGAGGCCGTTGGCGCTCTGGCCTCGCTGTTCGGGACCGAAGCCGCCTACACCATCATCCTGGCGCTGGCGATGCTCGCGTTCGGCGCGTTCGTTTGGGGAGTGCTGCTACTGGGCCGCACCTGCTTCGGCTGGCCGGTCGGGGTGATCGCGGCGCTGGTCGTCGCGACACGCGTTCCATTCCTCTCGTTCGGCATGCGTGCATATGTAGACATCCCCTTCCTCGCCCTGATCGTGTTCGCGGCGTTGATCGAGGTGCGTTCGCCGCGACGCGGAACGCCGGTTCTGATCCTGTTGGGGCTCGCGGGGTTGCTGCGACCGGAGGCCTGGTTCCTATCGGCCGTCTACATCGCCTACCTGTGGCCGGCTCAAGACCATCGCGAGCGATACCGGTCGATCGCGATCGCGCTGGGAGCTCCGTTGATCTGGGCGCTGAGCGACCTCGCCGCAACCGGCAGCGCTCTTCATTCGCTGACGTCGACGCGTGACACCTCCGCGCTGCTCGAGCGCCCGCGCGGGTTCCTCAAGGCGTTCGAGATCGGGCCACGCCGCATCGGCGAGATCATGCGGGTCGTGGCCGGTGGTGGCGGAGTCGCCGGGCTCGTGCTTGGCTTGAAGTACCTGCGCAGACGCTCGGCCGTTCCGGCAGCGTTGCTGGTGCTTAGCGGGATCGCGTTTCTCGTGATCGGAATCGCGGGCCTTTCACTGATCGGCCGCTACCTGTTCATGCCCGCGTCGATGCTGGCGATTTTCTTCGGCGTGGCGTGCTTCGGCTGGCTCAACCTCGGGCGCGACCGCCACCCGATACGGCGCAACTGGATGATCGGTGGGATCGCGCTGGCGCTGGTGTTCGTTAGCTCCGGCATCGCCCACCAGGCGCCGCGCATCGAGAAGGTGCGCAACGGCATTGAGTTGCGAGGCAAGGTGCAGGACGATCTGCGCGACCTGGTCGATGGCGGCTCCGCACGAGCTGCCGCCCGGAGGTGTCCGGTCGTCTACGTGCCGAACCACAGGCCGGTACCGATCCTCGCCTGGTACGTCGATCGCCAGCCGAAGAAATTTGTGCCTCGGGATCCCGGCGACCGCGGTCCCGGCGCCTGGCTGCTGCCCCGCACAGCCGAGGTCCGCGACAAGTTCGTGCTCGACCCCAACGACCCGGTCCAGGCGAACATCCCGTTGGTGGCCCCTCCCGACTGGACGCGCGTCGGCGCGAACGAGTCGTGGCAGCTATACACCCGCGACTGCGCCTAGCAGCCAGGTGGCCGATCGTATGCGCGCTATCCGGACCAAACATCGACCACCTGGCCAGGCGGCGGCCGCAAGCTGGGAATTTATGGACCGTGCACCCACCTCTGAAACCATGCTCCCAGGCGTGTCAGCCGCGATACAGCTCCAGCCAGGCGAGCCCGCGGCGCATGCAGGAAACCGCTTAAGGCTGCTTCCTTCCGGATCTGACCTGGTTCACGGGCCTTCATCGCGCGGGACCTGGCCATCAACGCCTCACGCAACGTACTGGCCCTGAGGGCCGGAACCTCGGGTGGGAATTCAGCCCCGCTAGAGCGGATTGCGGGTAAAGGGCACCGCTAATTCCCCGCCTAGCACGGTCCGCCGGTCACGATAGCCGAAAGTCGCTACTTCGGCGGGCCTGACACCTCTGGCCGAATGGACTATTCGCGGAACTGATGCCGGTCGAACCGTCTAACCTCGATGCACCCCGAGCGTTTCAAGCTTGAAAGGGATCGACCCAGGCAAAGGACTGCCATGCTCTTGCGGACCATGTTGAAGCTGGCCACTGCTGTGGCGCTGGTGGGCGCGACGGCGACGGCAATCGCCTGGGCCAAACCCGCCGGCGAGCGGCCGAACCGTACCGTGAAGCTATCGTCGCTGAACTGCGAGCAGGGCGAGACGCGGGTGACCGCGCGGTTCACGGCGAACGTCAGGGGCAAGCTACGAATCGACGTCGCGCGCAGGCGTGGCAAGATCATCGCCCGTGCACGGGTCAAGATCGCGAAGCGACGCACGAAGCGCGTCATCGCGCATCGGTTCGGTCGCGCCGCTTCGCGGCGGATCCTCTCCTACGCGCACGCCACCAGGGATTGCCGCGCATCGAGCATCGATAGGACGATGGCGGTGCGGCTGCGACTCGGGTCAAGCATGAAATCGCGTCGCTTGCGGCTTCGAGTCAGAGGGCGGTGTGAGCGCAGCACGTGTCAGCCGGACACAGCTCCCGCACCAGCAGCGCCCCCACAAGCAGCGCCGGCACAAGCAGCGCCCGGGGGTGAGCCTGGCCCGAATGGCTCGCAACCCGAGCACTGCACCTCACTCGTCGGACGTCCGGCCCCCAACGTGGGTGCCGCCGACCTCGACGAGGCATCCGGACTCGTCTTCAGCCGCAAGCACGAAGACGTGCTCTGGACTCACAACGACAGCGGAGGCGACCCGCAGTTGTTTGCGATCGATACCGATGGCTCGCTGCTTGGCCGATTCGCCGTCGCCGGCGCAGCGAACCACGACTGGGAGGACATCGCCACCGGCCCCGGACCCGAGCCCGGCAAGAGCTACCTCTACATCGGCGACATCGGCGACAACTCGGCGGTCCGCGCGTCGATCAGCGTCTATCGCGTGGCGGAGCCCGAGCAGCGACCCGACGGCGACGCAGGCTTGCCGCAGGTGGAGCGACAGGTGCTGACGTACCCCGACGGCGCACGCGACGCCGAAACGTTGATCGTCGATCCCGAGTCCGGCGATCTGTACGTGGTGACCAAGCGCGAAGCGAAATCGCGCGTGTATCGCTTCGATGGCCCCTGGGACGGAACGCCGAGTCAACTCGAATATCTCGGCGCGCTGGGCTGGAGCGGCGCCGTGGCAGGAGACACTTCGCCTTCGGGCAACCTGGTCGCGCTCAAGAGCTACCTGTTCGTGCGCATCTATGACCGCGTCGCAGGAGAGTCGATATGGCAGACACTCAGCAAGGGCGGCGAGATCGCACCCTACATACCCGAACCCCAGGGCGAGGCAATCGCACTTTGCGGAAACGAGGGTGTCTATCTGACGCTCAGCGAGGGCGCGGGCTCACCGCTCTACTCCTACAGGCGCTGAGTCCCTACGGGCGCCACGGACTAGAATCTCGGATCGCCAGAAGGGCGCGTAGCTCAGTGGGAGAGCGCTCGCTTCACACGCGAGAGGTCGCAGGTTCGAAACCCGCCGCGCCCATCAACGCCCGCTCATTCGGAGCTGACCAACAGACATCCGGCTTAGCCGGCTCAGCCGCTCAACCAGATTCCGCTGAGCTGGCGACGCCCCAGTGCCGGTCGTAGTCGGCCCCGCCGGAGTCCGGCTTGGCGGTCGGCTCGAGCACCTGAACGCTCAACGGCACCGACATGTAGACGCCGACGATCACCGCCTCGCCGGGTGCGAAGGTCGGTAGGAAGCGAGCCGCGGACTGATCGAGGTGTGTGATCCCCTGCTCGACCGCGTCGCGATCACGTCGATTGACCAGCCGGTGGACGATCTGCGTCCCAACCTGGCTGAGAACCCCCTCGGGGATGTCGCCCGGGCGCTGGGTCGCGAGGCAAATCGTCAGCGAGTGCTTGCGCCCCTCCTTCGCGATCAAGTCGAACGCGTCGAGTGGATAGCGCGTGTGCTCTTCGCCAAGAGCCTTGTTGAGGAACTGATGGGCTTCATCGAGCACCACGACCAAGGGCCGTTCCTCGAATGAGCCGGCACGAGCGCGGCGCAACAGCAGCCTGCCAATCGCGTTCGCGACGATCTCGCGCACGTTGAGCGTGAACGAGAGGTGCTTCATCGAGATTCGTAGCACTGCTTCATCGTCGCTGGCGAGGAACTGATCGAGCGCCTCGGTCAGTGGGGTCGTGTCGCGCGACCCAAGCAGGCAGGCGAACTCGTCCGCCTGTAAGAAGCCCTGGATTCGTGAGACAAGCGAATCGCACATGCTGATGTCGTTGATGTTCTCTTCGCCCCAGACGGTGTGATCGCGCTGTCCCTGGAGGCTGGTCGTCGACGGCCACACACATTCGAGCTCGATCTGCCGCGGCAACATATCGATGTCGAAGGCTGCGTTCGGCTGGTGGATCGCCGCGGCATGCGCAGAGTAGAGACTGTTGAACTCCTGCTTGCTGCGCCCCGCCTTCGGAATGCAGCCCATACCATCGACCAGGTCGGCGTCCGTCCCGAGGATCGCCGCCAGCTTGAGACTGCGGATCGCGGATCGCATCCGCGGTCCTTGGACGTCGCCGGTTGGTGTGAACAGCGCGAACAGGTCGTCCTCGACCAACTCCGAGTGCGGAAACGAGACCTCGAGCGAGCTTTCCGGCAGCGCTTCACCGACGCCCATGTGAACGTGTTGCACGCGCGAGTTGAGCGTGTGGAACTCGCCGGTAGCGTCGATCAGAACAATCTTCGACCTGCACTTGGCGGCCTGCTCGACGAGCGTCGCAACCGTCCAGCTCTTGCCGGCACCGCTCGTGCCGAGCACCGCGCAGTGCCTGCCGAACAACTGCCTTGCGCCAAGACGCACCGGCTGCTCGAGCGCGACGCTCAAGTGGCCGAGGCTCAGGCTTGCGCGAGGGTCCTCGCTCGACTCCGTTCCGCATGCGATCCAGGTAACGAGCTGTGGTGAGGCCGCGTAGACGCGCGCGCCGAGCGCCGGCAGCGTGTCGATGCCGCGCAGGTCACCGTCTCCACCGAGCGACACCGAAGTCAGCAGCGCGACCGTCCCCGACCCGCTGATCGAGGGGCGTTCTCCGCTGAGCACGGGATCGATCGGCGCTTGCTCCTGGGCGGGTAGACCGACCTCGACGATACGGCCGAACGCCATCTGCTCACCGGCCTCGATGCAGACGAACTGGCCGACCTCGCCGAACGCGACCTCTTCGTCGTTGACCAGCCGGCGCTGCGCCGTGGCCTTTGGCAGGTCAATCCCGATCGCGTCGGGCTTGACATCGCGGACGTTGCCGATGTAGCGCTCCGAGTCGAACGGGTCGGCGGGCAGCCCGGAAACGTCCGGGCCGGCCGGGACTGCGCGCAGTCCCATCGCAAGGCTTTTCTCAGGGGAAGGCACGGGGCAGGCTTCCTCACCTATTGATTCGGCCAACCGGGGCCGACCCTTGACCCTCTT
>SDBV01012181.1_pt1 | contig 11043 bp, 8 predicted proteins | sample 2277081 | NCBI WGS metagenome assembly SDBV01 (sample SAMN10402039, study PRJNA504765) | marine sediment metagenome | isolation source: marine sediment core GS10_PC15, 223 cmbsf | place: Arctic Ocean: Southern Knipovich Ridge | collected 2010
GGCTGCTGTTTGGGTCATCGGCTACTCCTTGAACCCTAGCTCCTGCAGCGCCTGCGTTAGCTGCTCGTCGCTGGGCGCCTTGCCGTGGAAGTCCGGGTTGTTCTCCATGAAGCTGATGCCCTTACCCTTGGTCGTTTCGCAAATGATCACAGTCGGCTGCTCGTCGTCATCTCGGGCCTCTTGCAGCGCGGCGGTGATCGCGTCGAAGTCGTGGCCCTTGATGCGTTTCGTGTCCCAGCCGAAGGCGCGCCACTTATCCTCGAACGGCTCCAGGTTCATGATGTTCGCCGTGTGGTTGTCTTCCATCACCCAACCGCCGGGCCGGTTGGGTGACTGGCCGCCGTCGTCGTAGCGCTGGTAGTCGGAGTAGCCGTCGTTCTGGATGTGGTTGCGGTCGACGATCGCCGTCAGGTTGGCCACGCAGTGGTGGCCGGCTGCCATCACCGCTTCCCACGTCTGCCCCTCCTGGCTGTCGCCGTCGGAGAGCAGACAGTACACCTGGTAGTCGCGCCCGTCCAGCCGCGCTGCCAGCGCCGCGCCCAGCGAGAACGACAGGCCCATGCCCAGCGCGCCCGCTGACATCTCGACTCCCGGCGGTTTCCCCATAGTCGTGTGGCCCTGTAGCTTCGTGCCCAGCTGGCGGAACGTAAGCAGGTCGTCCCGGTCGATATAGCCGGCCTCGGCGAGCACGCCGTACATTAGTGGCGTCGCGTGGCCCTTGCTCAAGATGAAGCGGTCGCGGTCCGGCCACGACGGCTTCTTCGGGTCGTGGCGCATGATGCGGAAGTAAAGCGCCGTCAGAATCTCGACGCTGGAGAGAGAGCCGCCGGGGTGCCCGGACTTCGCCGCGTGCGTCATGCGCACGATGTTGCGGCGGACATTGCGGGCGATCTCCTGCAGCTCTTCGGTGGATGCTGATGGGGCTTGTGCCAAGCTTTCCCTCACTTCCTTCTGGCACGATTATACGTGGCGTGCTGTCACTCGCAACGTTGCCTCGATTACGTCCGTGGACCTGACCCTGGTGCGTGCTATCATCCGGGGCGAGTAACGCGTGATCATCGACTTTCACACGCATATCTTCGGCCCCGACGTACGCGACCGGCGGGACGACTATGCCCGCCGCGATCCCGCGTTCGCTGAGATGTACGCCGACCCGAAGGCGACGATCGCGACCGCGGATGATCTCCTCGCCAGCATGGACGCCGCCGGCGTCGGCGTTTGCGTTGCCCTCGGCTTTGCCTGGAGCGACGATGATGACATCGCCCGCCACAACGACTACTTGCTCGAGTCCGCGGCGAAAAGCAACGGCCGCATCATCCCGTTCACGACCGTCAACATGGCGAGCGCCGCCGCCGAAGCCGAGATCGCACGTTGCGCGGCGGCAGGTGCACGGGGTCTGGGCGAGCTGCGGCCGGACAACCAGGGCTGGGACCTCAACGGCGGCGCTGGCGAACGCCTCGCCGCCGCTGCGGATGAGCACGGCCTGATTCTCCTCGTGCACGTCACGGAAGAGGGCGGCCGCGCGTACCGGGGCAAGCGCGGCTGTTCGCTCGCCGCGTTTCGAGAGTTCGCCCGCCGGCACGCCGGCCTCGCGATCGTCGGGGCGCACCTCGGCGGCGACGTCTACCGCGACGGCCCATCACCCGTTTACGTCGACACCGCCGCTCAGCCGTTCCTCTACCGCGATAGCGAAGCCAGCGCCGCGCTGGCCGCCGTTCCCGCGGACCGCCTGCTTTTCGGCAGCGACTTTCCGCTGATCAGCCAGGAGCGGGCGCTCGGCGAGCTGCGAGCGGCGGTCACCAGCGATGAGCGCGTGAGCCGCGCCCTTCTGGGCAACGCTGAGGCGCTCCTCGGCCGCCTGTCAGCTGAGTCGGCCTCATGAACGACGAGCCGGACGTCCTCCGCCTGTTCGTCGCCGTCGAACTGCCGGCGAACGTGCGCCAGCGCCTCGCCGACGTGGCTGATGAGCTGCGGGGGATGGGTCTCGAGCGCCTGCGCTGGGCGCGGCCGGAAAACATCCACATCACGCTCAAGTTCCTCGGTGAGACGCCCGCCGGCCGCCAGCCGCAGATCGAAGACGCCTTGCGTGCTGCTGCCGAAGGCGTCGCGCCCCACGAACTGACGCTGGGCCAGCTCGGCAAGTTCGGCGGGCGTCAGAACCCGCGTGTGCTCTGGGTGGACGTTCGTGGGGACGTAGACGCGCTCAAGGCGCTCCAGAAGCGCGTGGACGCCAGGATCGCGGCATTGGGCTTCCCTGCTGACGAGAGGCCGTTTGCGGCCCATCTGACGCTCGCTCGCGTGCCTCAGGACCTCGCGAGGAAGGTCGCCAGGCCGCTTGCGGAGGCGATCGACGCCGTGAAGGTGCCGGATCCGCCGGTCCCCGTGCGCGAGGTCGTGCTCATGCGCAGCGAACTGCGCCGCGAGGGCCCCGTCTACACGCGCCTTTTCGGCGTCGAACTCGAAAATCACTAACGCTGCAAAGTCCGTGCTATGCTTCGTTGAAAACTTGGCTCCTGCGAGCGGAACAAACCTTGATCGCGTACCCGCCGATCAACGAAAGTGGATTGCCATGGCGCCAAGGATGATTTATCTCGGAGGCGGTTTCGATCTCTTCGACGGCCTGCGCGACAGGCGGTCGGAGTGAGCGACCGCCTGTCGGAACTCCGGCGCAGCGTGGAGCACGCGCCGACCGGCTTTGACTGGGACGCAGAGAGCTGGCGGGAGGCGGGCTCGCGCTTGCTGGACGTCGTCGTCAAGGCGTCGACTGAATGGGAGTCCCGGCGGCCCTCACCTGAGCGTCCGGACGACGCGTTGGATCTCTTCCAGGGCCCGCTGCCCGACTCGCCGGTGGCCTTCGAGGCGCTGGTGGATCGAATCGAACGCGACATCCTCCCCACCAGCGCCTACAACGGCCATCCGCGCTGGCTTGCCTACATCACGGCCGCGCCGACGCCAGTCTCGGTGCTGGGGAGTCTGGCCGCGGCGGCGTTGAACCAAAACACGGCGCTCTGGCGAGCCGCACCGTCCGCCACGGCGATCGAACTACAGACGTTGGGCTGGATCGCGGAGATGCTCGGTTTGCCGGAGACGGCCGAGGGCATCTTCGTCAGCGGCGGGCAGATGGCGAACGTCGTTGCCCACGCGGCGATGCGCGACGCCAAAGTGCCCTGGGACGCAAGACAGTACGGCATGCGCGGGCCTGACGGGGCCGCACCTCAGGTTCGCATCTACGCCAGCAGCGAACTGCACTACTGCCACGAACAGGCTGCGGACCTTCTCGGAATGGGTCGCGGTGCTGTGCGCCACGTACCCGTCGACGAGCAGTACCGGATGCGTCTCGATTCCTTGGCACAGATGATCGAAGAGGACCGCGAGCGCGGTGATCTCCCCGTTGCGATCGTGGGTACGGCAGGCACGGTCGGGACTGGAGCGACCGATCCGATTCCGGAGCTGGTCGAGGTGGCACGCCGGGAAGAGCTTTGGTTGCACGTTGACGGGGCGTACGGCGCCTTCGCTGCGCTGGCCGAGAGCTGCCCGCCCGAACTGCGCGCCCTCGCCCAGGCGGACTCGGTCGCATGCGATCCACACAAATGGCTCTACGCAGCCATCGACGCGGGCGTTGTCCTGTTGCGCGAGCCCGGGCGACTGGAGCATTCATTCGCCTTCCACGCCTCTTACCTCGAGACGGCGGATAGCGGCGTCCGGGTCGATCTGCTCGAACGCTCGCCTGAAAACACTCGTCCCCAACGAGCGCTGAAGGTCTGGTTGTCGCTCCAGGCGTTCGGCCGCGACGGCTACGCCGCCATGATCGATTACAACATCCGGCTGGCGGCCTTCATGGAGGAGCTGGTGCAAGTGACGCCCGGCCTCACCCTCGCCGCCCCGCGAGGTCTTTCCATCGTCTGCTGGCGAGTTGAGCCGGAAGGCCTGAGCGGCCAGGCGCTGGAGCAACTCCAGACCGACGTGATAGCGGAGCTTGAGAACCGCGGCATCGCCATGATTTCCAACGCCCAACTGCGTGATGGGCGCACTGCTCTACGGGCCTGCATCGCGAACTTCCGCACGCGCGCTGAGGACGTGGAAGCGATCGTCCAGGCAAGCGCCGAGATCGGTGCCGAGCTGGCTCGCTCGTCAGACCTCGATCCGGCGTAGTCGCTGTAGCCCGGGCTGAGAGCGCCGTGTGGGGCACTACACGGGTGACAACCTCCCTGTGCTGACGCACTATGATGATCGCCTTGCGCCGGGCGGAGCGGTGCCAGGCAAGGCAGTAGAAGGGAGAATCATGGCCGAACAGTACGATGCGATCGTCGTGGGCGCCGGGTTTGGGGGGGCAGCCTCCGCTGCGCTGCTCGCCAAGAATGGCCTGAAGACCCTACTTCTGGACAAGAACGCTCAACCCGGTGGAAAGGCCGTCACTATCGCCAAGGAGGGGTTCCGCTACGAATTGTGGCCGATCGTAGGAGGGCCCAGCCTCAACTCCCAGTTCGCAGCCGTCCTTGAGGAGATCGGCATGGGGGATGAGGTCGAGCTCCTCACGCCCGAAACTCCAACAAGCTCGCTACTCTACAAGGGACGCTCCGGAAAATACGAACAGCTCATCGGCTCGGCTCGGCCGCGGGAGCAGGCGGACGCGGTCGGCCTGATCAACTGGCTGCAGCTAGATCCAGCGGACCTCCCGGAGCTAACACGGCTCCTGCACGAAATGTCGACGCTGACGCCCCAGGAGATCGACGATCTCGACGACATCACTCTGGCCGAGTTCCTGTCTCGCTATCGCCTCCCCGAGTCCGTTCACAGCTTCTTTGGCATGCAGTGCAACATCCTCTTCGTCGCCCCGATCGACCTGGTTGCGGCCTCGGAGGCGATTAAGACGTTCAACGACTTCGGAGCGGGTGGCGCCATGCGTTACAGCGCCGGCGGCTACGGTCGCGTGGCTGAGGTCTTCGCCCAGGCCGTGCAGAAGTACGGCGGCGATCTGCGCCTGAGAACGGGCGTATCGAAGATCGCGGTGGAAGAAGGATCGGTGACGGGCGTCGACACGGAGGCAGGAAGCTTTGCGGCTCCTATCGTAATAAGCAACGCTGGTCTCCAGCCGACAGTACTCAGGCTGGTGGGCGAAGAGCACTTCGACAGGAGCTACCTAAACTACATCAGAGGCCTGCTGCCTTCGTGGGGATTAATGGGCATTCGCTATTTCCTCTCCGAACCTGTCTTCGAGTACCCCGTCAACATCGCCTTCTCTGACGAAAGCTACTGGGACGCGGAGCGCTTCCGCCGGATCAAGGCGGGAGAGATGCCCGACGAGCTCCTGGTCTTCAATGTCGTGCCCTCGCTGTACGACCCCAGCCTCGCCCCCGAGGGGAAGCAGTGTGCCCTGGTGGCCACCCTCTGCTCCCCCGACCCGGAGGCAGCCGACTCAGAAGTCTGGTGGAGCAAGCTGGACGAGATGGTGGACCAGCTATGGCCGGAGATGCGACCCCATGTCGAGCGGGAGGAACGCTACTCCACAGCGCACGTATCGTCCCTGAGCAGAGATCATGTCCTCCCCGGCCAGGGCGGCGAGTGCATCGGCCTGGCTCAGGTCGTGGGCCAGTGCGGTCGTCACAAGCCGTCGGCCAGAGCGCCCATCCGCGGTCTGTACTATGTCGGCTGCGATGCCGGCGGATACGGATGCGGCACTCATCAGGCAGTGGACTCCGGCGTAGAAGTCGCCCGCATGGTTCTGCGCGACTACCGCATCACACAGGGCATGTCGTCACCCTGAGCCGGCGAAGCTACGGCAGGTCGAGCAGCCCCGTCTTCGGGGCGCAGACGAGCGCTGCCATCACGCCCGGCGGCTGCCTGCCTTCGAACATCATCTGGTGCGTGTGCGGGATCTCCTCGAACGAGTACGCCTGACTGAGACAGGGGGAAATCTTCTTGTCCAGCACCAGCTGGTTGAACGCGCCCGCCTGCTCGTCGTTGGCGAAGTGCGACCCCTGAAAACGCTTCTGGCGCATCCAGAGATAGCGCAGGTCGACGACCGCGTTGAAGCCGGTCGTGCCGGCGCAGATCACGACCATGCCGGCCGTGTCGCACGCGAAGATCGACGTCGGCACCGTGTCCTCGCCCGGGTGGTCGAAGACGATCGCCGGGCTCTTGCGCTCCCCGACGATCTCCCAGATCTTGCCGCCGAACGCCCGCGCGCCCTTCGCCCACTTGCCGTACGCTTCCTCGTCGGTCCAGTGCGGCATGATGCCCCAGTGGTCGAACTCCTTGCGGTTGATGCAGCCTTTGGCCCCCAGCTTCATGCAGTACTCGAACTTGTCCTCGCTGGACACGACGGCGACCGGAATGCCGCCCATCTCGCGGACGATCTGCGTCGCCATCGAGCCGAGGCCGCCTGAACCGCCCCAGATGAGCACGACGTCCCCCTTCTTCACGGTATTCGGAGGCCAGCCCATGAGCATGCGGTAGGCGGTGGCGCCCACGAGCGTCGGCGCCGCGGCCTCTTCCCACGTCAGGTGCGAGGCCTTCGGAAGACACTGGTGTGCCTGCACCTTCGTGAACTGCGCGAAGCTCCCCCAGTTTGACTCATAGCCCCAGATCCTGAACGAACGCGAAAACATCGGGTCGTTGCCGGCCTTTATGAACGGGTCGTCTTCGTCCCACATACCGCAGTGGATCACCACTCGGTCGCCCACCTTGATGTTCGTGACGTTGTCCCCGATGGCGTAAACGATGCCCGCCGAGTCGCTGCCGCCGATGTGGAAGCCCGTCGTGTCGCCTTCTTTTTCGCGCGCCTTGATCACGTTGACCGGGATGCCGCGTGACGCCCAGACGTTGTTGAAGTTGATCCCGGCGGCCATGCTCAGGACCAGCGCCTCGTTCGGCTTCAGCTCCTTCGGCGTGTCCACCTTCTCGACCTTGAACGCGTCCTTCGGCTCGCCGAAGCGCTCCGGCCGGATCACCTGCGCGTACATCTGGTCCGGCACCTCGCCGATCGGCGGAATCTCACCGATTTCGTAGATTTCCTTCGTCGAGACCACTGGGCTCCTCCTCCGCGTAGTCGTGCAGGCACTGAGCCTGCCTGGGCGCGGACTACGGTATCAGGCCAGCGAACGGCGGGCAATGCGGGCGACGCCCGGGTCCGTGGTGGTGGAACGCCTAGCCGCGCGGCAGGCCGAGGCCGCGCGTCGCGATGATGTTGCGGTTGATCTCGCTCGTGCCCCCGGCGATCGTCGAGGCGACGGACTGTAGGTACACTCGCCCGAAGCGGCCGTTCCTCGGCGCGTAGCGGGCGTTGGCCGAACCCTTCTCGCCGCGGGTCAGCTGGCCCGGCAGCCCCAGGATGTTCGAAGCCGTGTTCGCGATCCGCTGATTCAGCTCCCCGGCGAAGATCTTCACCGCGGAGGCCTCGTGGTTCGGCACCTGGCCGCGGTTCTGTAGCGAGATCACGCGGTACGACATCAGGCGCGCCGCCTCCGCCTCGATCGAGCGCTCGGCCAGCTCCATCTTCGCCGTCGGCTGCAGCGTGCCCTTTCGGTTCTCCTTCACCCACAGCACCAGGTCCTCGACCGACTGCCCCTGTGCGATCGACGTGCCGATCGACGAACGCTCGAAGTCCAGCGTCGTCGTGCCCACGTACCAGCCGCGGTTCTCCTCGCCCAGCAGGTCCTTGCGGGGGACGCGCACGTTATCGAAGAACACCTCGTTGAAGCCGGACGTGCCCGCCATGTTGACCAGCGGCTGCACGTTGACGCCGGGCGTCTTCATGTCCAGCAGGAAGTAGGAGATGCCCTTGTGCTTCGGGGCCTCGGCGTCGGTGCGCGCCAGGAGGATCATCCGCTCGGCGTACTGCGCGCCCGTGATCCAGATCTTCTGGCCGTTGATGATGTAGTCGTCGCCGTCCTTCTCGGCCTTTGTCTGCAGCGACGCCAGGTCCGATCCAGAACCGGGCTCCGAGAAGCCCTGGCACCAGACCTTGCCCTGGAGCAGCCCCGACAGGTGCTCCTTCTTCTGCTCGTCCGTGCCGTAGACGATGATCGTTGGGCCGGCCATCGTGATCCCGATGCCGCCGGGCCGCGGCGCGCGTGCCAGCGCCAGCTCCTCGTTGAACACGAACTGCTGCATCACGCTCAGGCCGGCGCCGCCGTACTCAGTCGGCCAGGCCGGGGCCACCCAGCCCTTCGTCGACAGCTTCTTGATCCACGCGTTGTAGCGCTCCAGAGCGGCGGGGCCGCCCGCCGAAGCCGCCTGCGCGGCGCTCACAGTGCCGCCGTCGCCGTCCTTCTTGTACTCGGCGCTAACGAACTCGCGCACCTCCTGTCGGAAGGCCGCTTCTTCGGGGTTGTCCCTAAAATCCATGAGCGTGCTCCTTCGCGCGCCATTCTAACGCCTGTCCTGAGCGCCCGCCACAGGCGGTCAGCCGAAGGGCCTGTCCTGAGCCTGTCCTGAGCGCCCGCCACAGGCGGTCAGTCGAAGGGCGCACGTCAAGGTTCCGCCAGCGGGTGCGCCTGCTCTCACAGATCGTTGAGGCTCGCTGATGAAGGTCTGCTCGGCTGCCGCGTTGACTCCCCGCTGTAAGGTGTGATATTGAGTTTGCGCCTGACCCCCGAAGGAGGATGTCATGATTTCCCGACTGAAGTTGACTATCGTCATCCCGCTGACCGCCGCCCTGGTTCTGGTTGCGGTGGCTGTTCTGGGACCGGGGCCCTCTCGCGCCGCCACCTTCACGGTCACGAACAACAACGATGGCGGTGCCGGGTCGCTACGCGACGCAATCACGCTCGCTAACGGTAGCGCTGGCCTCGATGTCATCAACATCAACCCGGGGGTGGGGGACCTATCGCCCGCGACCGCCCTCCCCGCCAGTACGGACCCTGCTGGACTCACGATCAATGGTCCCGGCAGTGGCGTCATCATCGATGGCGGCGCACTCGGTGCCAGCGAGAACGGTCTTCACTTTCATACCAGTGCCGGTGTCGCCCTGACGAACGTGACGGTCAGTAATCTTACCGTTCGGAATTTTCCCGGCGACGGGATCAAGGTCTGTGGTGGAGATCCCGCCTTCTGCGACGACCAGCTGACAGACACTCGAATCGATTCGGTGGTCTCTACAAATAACGGCGGCCGGGGCATATCGCTGGAGGGCGCACCTCATCTTCGATCCAAAGTGGTGGACAGCGTGGCCTCTGAGAACATCAGTCGCGGCGTGAATTTGAATGCTGGCGCGTCTACGGCTCTTACCGACGCAACCGTTCAAGACACCACGGCTAACAACAACGGCAGCAGGGGGATCGAACTCAGCGCCTCAGGCGACAACGTTGGCTCAACGGTGACTGGCTCAACAGCCAATAACAACGACTCTTCCGGCATCAACATCAACGCTGGCGACCAACTTGTGGACAGCAGCGTCGTTGACAGCTCGGTCGCAGGAAACAGAACGCAAGGCGTCAACCTGAACTCCGGCGACGAGAACTTCGGCAGCACCGTTTCCAGAGTCATCGCAACGGCCAACGGAACAGATGGAATACGGGTCAACACAAACACTGGGTTCGCTGGCACAGGCGCCAGGATCATGAACAACACAGCATCGAACAACAGTGACGACGGCATCTCGACCGACGTCGAAGGCGACATCGAGGAGAACACTGCCACCGGCAACGTCGGCCGCGGAATCCATATAGAGCGGCCCGCTGAGGTGCACTTCAACCGCATCGTCAACAACGGCACCGGGTTCGAAAACACGGGCGCGGCCAGCAATGCCGAGAACAACTGGTGGGGATGCAACGAAGGCCCTAGTACCGTTGATTGCGACACGGCAGTCGGCAGCGTTGACGGCAGTCCATGGCTCGTGCTTGGATTCGCTGCCTCTCCGAACCCGATGCCTGAAGGCGGAACTTCGACCCTGACCGGTGATATCACGATGAACTCCAACGGTATCGATACGGCGGCTTCAGGAAGCATCCCCGATGGAACCGACGTGGAATTCGCAACCGATTTCGGCAGTGTTGGCAGCTCCTCGACCCACAAGGTAACGGTAGACGGGATCGCCCAGGCCGTCCTGACAGCGGATTCGGGCCCCGGAATCGCAAACGTCTCGGCGAAGCTGGACAACGAGACGATGGGTGGGACCGTTACCGTGACGAGTGCCACTCCAACCCCGACGCCATCGCCCAGTCCCCCGCCTTCCGTTCAACGAACCTGGGGAGACCACAACTGCTCCGGCGACGCCGACCCCGTCGACTCGCTGCTGACCCTGCGCTACGATGCTGGTCTCAGCACCAACACGGGCGATTGCCCGGACTTCGGTCAGGTCGTCGACGTCCAGAACGCCTCACTGCATCCCTGGGGCGACGTGGACTGCGGCGGCGACGTCACGCCGGTCGACTCGCTAAAGCTCTTGCGCTACGACGCGGGGCTAAGCGTGGCGCAAGCGGGGGGCTGCCCCTTGATCGGCGCGGAGGTCACGATCGTCGTTTCGTAGCCAGCGGTCCGGCGCCGTGAGCCACGACCGGGCGCACGTCAAGGTTCCGCCAGCGCGTGCGCTTCGTCTCACAGGGCGTCGAGGCACGTTGTGCGACAAGGTTGTGACTTTCGGCCCTTGTTCGTCCACGCTCATCGCCGTAGGCTGGCGGACACCCATGCAGGAGAGGCGCGCGTTCCGAGCCCACGTCACCCGCCTCGCGGTTGCTATCGTGCTGGCCGTTGCGCTGGCAGTCCTCGCTTCCTCGAACCCCGTCCGCGCGAGTGGCGCCACGTTCACCGTCAACAGCACCGCGGATGTTATCGATAGCAACCCCGGCGACGGCACCTGCGCGAGCGCCAGCGGCTGCACCCTCCGCGCGGCCGTCATGGAGGCCAACGCCCTCCCCGGCCACGACACGATCAACCTTTCCAGCAGCACGTACGTCCTCACCCTCATCGGTGCCGACGACACGGCCGTGGCCGGCGATCTTGACATCACGGACGACGTCACGATCACTGGCGCCGGGGCCGCTGCCACGATAATCGACGGCGGTGCAATTGAGAATGTCCTTCACGTGGACCCATTGAACACCG
>SDBV01012182.1_pt1 | contig 11043 bp, 7 predicted proteins | sample 2277081 | NCBI WGS metagenome assembly SDBV01 (sample SAMN10402039, study PRJNA504765) | marine sediment metagenome | isolation source: marine sediment core GS10_PC15, 223 cmbsf | place: Arctic Ocean: Southern Knipovich Ridge | collected 2010
ACACCTCCGCCGAATACAACTATGTCTCCTGCATCCTGTGCTTTGAGAAGGTCGACTACTCTTGGGAAAAGTTCGTTATGGGCTCCTGATAAAAGGCTTAATCCTACAAAATCTACATCTTCCTGGATTGCTGTGGCGACAATGGATTCCGGGGTTTGTCTTATTCCTGTATATATGACTTCGTAGCCTGCATCTTTCAGGGCTCTTGCAATATATTTTGCACCTCTATCATGGCCGTCAAGGCCGGGTTTTGCAATTACAATTCTTATTTTTTTATTCATATTGGGATTCCTCCTGTTTCTACACAACACGATTATTTTAAACCAAATGTAATGTTTTGTCGAATAACATGGGCGCGACGCGTCGGGCCCCTACAATACAATTAACACAATTGTTACAACCCGAATATAACATTGGGGTTCAATAACATGGGCGTGATAAATCAGTCCCCTACGATACAACATACCACAAATGTTTTGGTCCAAATGTGATGTTATGGTGAATAACAGAGACGCGATAAATCGCGTTTCTACAATTACAATACGATTGATTCACGGTATTCGCCGAACTGGTCGCGTAAAATATTTGATATTTCACCCAGGGTTGCATATTCTCTTACTGAATCTAAAATTAATGGCATTAGGTTTACATCCTCTTTTGCGGCCCCCTTAGAAAGAGCTGCAAGGCATTCTTTTACTTTTACATCATTCCTTTCTGCTCTTACAGTTTTCAGGTTTGCTTCCTGTATTTTCTGTAGTTCGGGATTAACTTTTAACAGTCCTCCCGGAGCTGCTTCTTCTATTGTAAACTTATTCACACCAACTACTACTCTATCTCCTGATTCTATAGATTTCTGATATTTGTATGCGGAGTCCTGAATTTCTTTCTGGACATAACCTTTTTCGATGGCCTTTACCATTCCACCCATATCCTCAATTCTGTTGATATAGTTCCATGCCTCTTCTTCAATCTTATCAGTCAGCTGCTCGATGTAGTAGGAACCTGCAAGGGGATCGACAATATTTGCCACACCTGACTCATGGGCAACAATCTGCTGTGTTCGAAGGGCAACTCTTACGGAGTCTTCAGTTGGAAGTGCCAGCGCCTCATCTCTGGAATTTGTATGAAGACTCTGGGTCCCACCCATAACTGCTGCCAGTGTCTGTATTGCAACACGGACAATGTTATTGTCAGGCTGCTGGGCTGTTAAAGTCGAGCCTGCTGTCTGGGTGTGAAATCGCATCATCATGGACTTCTCTTTTTTTGCAGAGAACTTTTCTTTCATTACTTTCGCCCATATTCTTCTGGCAGCTCTGTACTTTGCAACTTCCTCCAGCAGATCATTGTGTGCATTAAAAAAGAAGGAGAGTCTGCCTGCAAACTGATCTACATCGAGACCTACTCCAATAGCATTTTTTACATACTCAATACCGTCTGCAATAGTAAATGCAATTTCCTGAATAGCTGTCGAACCTGCTTCCCTTATGTGGTAGCCGGAGATACTTATTGTGTTCCATTTGGGAACTTCTGCAGAACAGTATTCAAAAATATTATTTATCAATCGCATTGAGGGGGCTGGTGGAAAGATGTAGGTTCCCCGGGCAATGTACTCTTTTAGTATGTCGTTTTGTATTGTTCCCCGAATTTGTTCTTTTGCTACTCCCTGTTTTTCCGCAACAATAATGTACATAGCAAGAAGTACAGCTGCCGGTGCATTGATAGTCATGGAGGTAGATACTTTGTCCAGAGGTATCCCGTTAAAGAGAGTTTCCATATCTTTAAGGCTGTCAATGGCTACTCCAACCTTACCAACCTCTCCGGCACTTATAGGATCATCTGAGTCATAACCAATCTGGGTTGGAAGATCGAAGGCAATGGACAAACCTGTCTGTCCCTGTTCCAGAAGATACTTGTACCTGCTGTTGGACTCTTCGGCAGTACCAAAACCCGCGTACTGGCGCATGGTCCAGAACCTGCCCCTGTACATGGTAGGTTGAACACCCCTTGTGTAGGGGTATTCTCCCGGGAAGCCAAGTTTTTCTTCGTAGGAAAAATTGCTGTCCGGTATATGCAGATTATCTACTTCTGTATCCGATCCTGTAACAAGATTTTTTCGGGCTGGGAATCTGCTTGTTACTTTATTAAGTGTAGTCTCTTCCCACTCTTTTTTTTTGTTTTCCAGGTTGTTGTTGTCTGGCACCCTGGTACCTCCTGTAAGTTTTAATGCTGTATATTTATGAGTATAAGGGAAGATATTTAATTGTCCACTTTTTTTTCAATTTGCTTGCAGTTAAATAATTAATTGCATAGGATTAAGGAACGATGATTGATTTATTAACCGGATCTGTTAGTGGATAAAACTATTAAAATACTGCTTATTGAGGATGAAGTAATTACGGCAATGTCATTAATTATGGATTTAAAGAAACATGGATACAAAAATTCGAAATTTGTATCAACAACCAGTAAAGCAGAAGAAAGCGTAAAGGAGCAAATGCCGGATATACTTATTGCCGATGTTTCATTATCCGGTGGAGAAAGTGGTATAGATGTAGCCGCAAAAATAGCCGGAAAGCGTGGTATACCGATAATTATAACATCCGGTTATGAAATTGAAGCACTGAGCTCTAAAATGAGTATTCTTAATAATTCTCATTTTTTGCGAAAACCGGTTATTATTTCTAACCTTATTAAACTTATTGAAAGTTTGTGAAAAGCTGTACTATTTTAACTTGAATAATTTATGTAAAATATGTATATTATGTACATAATATACATATGGAGGTAAATTCTATGATAACTTCAATTTCTACAGTTGATGCCAGAAAGCAGTTTGCAGATATTATTAATAAAGTAGCATATGGGGATAGTTCAATAATTCTTACTCGTCATGGAGAAGATATTGCGGCAATAGTTTCAATAGAAGAACTCCATTTTTTGCAGCAGGTTGAGGATTCTATCGATATTGAGGATGCCAGGAAGGCCATGGAAGAACCAGGGGCAAATATCAAAGATGCTGAGTTTTGGAAAGAACTGGGATTGTAATAAATGATATTCGATGTAGAATACAGACCATCAGTATTAAAAAGTTTAAAGCATTTTCCAAAACATGATTTAGTTCAGATAAAGAAGAAAATAGAGAAGCTTCGCAGGAATCTGCCTGCACCTGCTTTGACAAAAATGAAAGGGAACAATCCCTTTCATAAAATTCGCTATGGTAAGTATCGTATTATTTATGAAATATTTGATGATAGACTTGTCATTCTAATTGTAAAAATTGGTCATCGAAAAGATGTTTATAGGCATCTTGTATAAATATAACAACAATTTTAATTTGAAAAAATAGCCTGTAGTTCTTCCTTCGAAAATTTATATTCTGTTGCACAGTTGTGACAGGTTGTTGTAAGGGGGAAGGGTCCATTCTTAAGTATTTCATCTTTATCTGATTTTTTCATGGACGCAATAAATGAGGTAAATCGTGTTCTTGAACATTCACAGTTAAAGGATATAGTTTTTTCTCCAATAATTTCCAGTGAAAATTCGCTAAAAAATTCATCTATTAACTTTTTTGTGGATCCTCCACCTGCAAAGTACTTTCCAATTGACGGCATTTTTTCAATAGATCCTTCCAGAGACTCCAAAGCAGTATCTTTTGCACCTGGAAGAACCTGTAAAAACAGACCTCCTGCGCCTACGGCTTTTCCTTCCTTATCAAAGTAAACGCTCAGCATAAAAGCTGTCTTTATTTGCTCCGATTCCAGGAAATAGTTTGCAAGATCTTTTGCAATCCGGCCATGCTGCATCATTACCTGTCCTGTAAAAGGCTGCTTTGAAGATTCAAGATGTTTTGTGACGCTCAAAAATCCCGGGCCAAAGAAAGGTGACAGATCAAAACTCTCGACCGGTTTTGTAATAGGAATAGGATTTGCAAAGAGATAACCTCTAACCCTGCCGTCAGCACTTGCTTCAACAGACAGGCCTTTTATAGGTCCTCCGCATTCTATTGCAAAGGAAATTCTGTCGTTTCCCTTAACCATAGATGTCATAAGTCCTGCACCTATATATGACTGACCAAGGGTAAGGGTTTCAAGTATTCCCAGGTTATGGTTAACCCTCATTTGGTTTATCATTTTTGTTCCGTGGAGCAGGGCTCCACGGATTGTGCCGTTATTCAGCAGAAATATATCTATGTTATCTGCTTCAATTTTTGCCAGATGTGTATTTAATCTATTGTCTGTAATTGTTTGTTTAATCATAATGTTATTGTACCAGATATTTAAGTTTAATGTAAAACATCAGTTTAGTATAAATTGGAAGTTATTTTTGGTAAATCATTTTCAGACTATTTACAAAAATCTGTAATTTCGTTACTAATGGTAAATGGAAGCTCGAAATATCTTTAAAAACTTATCCCCCCTTGATCATCGTTACTACCTCTCAAATCGTACTCTTTTTGAAAAATTAAGTGAGTACTTAAGTGAAGAGGCAGTAGTAAGATATTGTATCAAGGTAGAATCGGCTCTTCTGGAAACTCACATAGAAATGCAGATGCCCGGATCCGGAGAGATCATCAAACAAATCAGAAATCTTGAAAAAACCATTACTCCGGAAACGGTCTATGAAGAAGAGGAAAAAACTCATCATAATATCCGTGCCCTTGTTAATGTAATGAAACTAAATGTTCCTGATAGTGTGAGTCATTTTGTTCACCTGGGGGCTACTTCTGTTGATATCCTGGATACTGCTGCTGCCTTGCGAATGAGGGATGCAAGCCGGAAAGTGGTAATCCCTGCTCTTATCGGGCTTATGGAGAGTCTGCTTGCTCTTGCAGAAAGAGAGGCGGATACACCCCAGGTTGGAAGAACACATGGACAGCATGCTGTTCCTGTTACCCTGGGGTTTTCTTTTGCAGAATTTATTGCCCGGCTGGGAAAATCAATTGTTAAACTTGAAGAACTGTCCGGTGATCTGCGGGGTAAGCTTGCAGGGGCGGTGGGAGCATACAACGCAACTTCTCTTCTGGTTAAGGATCCAATTGATCTGGAAAGAAAGTTCCTTTTACTTCTTGATCTTGAACCTTCGGAATATTCCACACAGATGGTAGAGCCTGAGTATCTTCTCCGGCTGCTTCTGGAGATGAATATTGCATTTGGTGTAATTGCAAATTTGGCAGATGATCTGCGGCATCTTCAGAGAACAGAGATCGACGAACTTAGAGAGTTGTTTACAGATACACAGGTTGGTTCATCGACTATGCCCCAGAAACGTAATCCCTGGAATTCTGAACATGTTAAGAGTCTATGGAAAGCTTTTTTCCCAAGAGTCATGACTTTTTATATGGACCAGATATCTGAGCACCAAAGGGATATGTCAAATTCTGCTTCTTCAAGATTTGTAGCGGATTATATATCCGGTTTTATTGCGGCAATAGCGAGGATGACTAAAATTGTTAATACAATTCGTGTTGACAGGAAACGTCTTCTTGAGAATATCACTCTCAAGGGAGATCTTGTTTTAGCAGAGGCAGCCTATGTCCTCCTGTCTGTTTCCGGTGATTCTGATGCCCATGAGAAGATACGTAAAATTACCCTTGAATGTGAAAAGAATGGCACAAGGCTTGTGGATGCCCTGCAGAAAGATTCAGATTTATGGGGTTATATTTCTGCAAGACTGGAATCTACGACCGGGGAAGATGCAGAGGAATTTTTTTCGAATCCCTGGAAATACTGCGGTAAAGCTGTAGAGAAGACTCGGGACCTGGTAGGTAAATACCGGAATAAAATGAACACCCTTAAGGAGATTTTGTAAGATGGTAAAAATAACTGAAACCTTAAGTTATGATGATGTTCTGCTGGTCCCTGCATATTCAGATGTGCTGTCAGGCAGCGCAGATACCAGGACGCATCTTGTATCGGATATCTATCTAAATGTACCTGTTCTATCGGCTGCTATGGATACGGTTACAGAATCTGAACTGGCAATTGCAATAGCTCTCGAAGGGGGAGCCGGTGTTATTCACAGGAATTTGAGCCCCGAAATTCAGGCTGCCCATGTGGGAAAAGTGAAGAGATTTCTAAACTGGATTATTGATGATCCATTAACTGTTTCACCGGACCAGACAATTGCAGATGTAAAGAAGATTATTAGTGAATATAATATTTCCGGTCTCCCTGTTGTTAGAGAAGGAAGACTTGTTGGTATTATTACCGGTAGAGATTTAAGATTCTGTGGGGATGATAGAATTCTTGTAAAAGATGTTATGACTAATAATCCTGTTGTTGCCAACAGTTCTCCTACTCCAGAAAGTGCTAGAGAAAAATTTAACAGTTATAAAATTGAGAAACTCCCGGTTGTTGATTCTGATGGACGTTTGACAGGTTTAATTACTGTTAAGGATATGGAAAAAAAACGTCTCTCTCCGAATGCTGCAATAGATAAAACAGGAAGGCTTATTACAGGTGCTGCAATTTCCCCTCAGGATTATAAAAAAAGAATTCCTCTGTTGATGGAAAACCATGTTGATTTTGTTGTTTTAGATACTGCTCATGGGGATTCGATGAGTGTTATTGAGGCTGTCAGAGCCATAAAGAAGAAATACAACATTCCTGTAATTGGTGGAAATGTAGCAACAGCAGATGGTACCAGAAGACTAATTGATGCAGGTGCAGATGCTGTTAAGGTTGGAGTAGGGCCGGGCTCCATATGTACTACAAGAATTGTTGCAGGAATAGGAGTTGCTCAGCTTACAGCGGTAATGGATAGTGCAGAAGAGGCTGATAAATCTGGAATACCAGTTATAGCCGACGGCGGAATCAAGTATTCCGGAGATATAACAAAGGCTATAGCAGCCGGAGCAAGTACTGTTATGATCGGTAATATGTTGGCAGGTTTAAAAGAATCACCCGGAAAAGAGATTATCTTTGAGGGGAGAATTTTTAAATCATACAGGGGAATGGGCTCTATAGCTGCAATCAAAGAGGGTTCCGGGGACCGGTATCAGATGTCTAAAAACGATGCACCTGTTCCGGAGGGTATTGAAGGTCGTGTCCCATATAAGGGTGAATTAAAACCATTTTTGTATCAGCTGGTTACAGGATTAAAAAAGGGTATGAGTTATTGCGGCTGTCCTGATATCAATACAATGAGGAAATACAGAAAATTTGGAAAGATATCATCTGCCGGACTCAAAGAAAGTCATGCACATGATATCTCAATTACTCAGGAAGCACCTAACTACTCTCACAGTTAACAGTTGTCTCGATACTTTTTTGCGGAGCAAAAACACTCGACAACCGGTAGCTAAAACACAGCTCCCCGAGTGATTGCGGATTTTGTTCTAATTATTTTTACAAGAACACAAAGCAATAGTATCGAGGGGAGAAGCTAACAGTTAGGAAATAGGAATTTAAATGAGAAGCGTATTTGTTGAGAAAAAGGGGAACTATAATACTCATTCGTTGGATCTGTTCCACCAGTTGAAAGATCAGCTTGTCCTTCCCGGGCTTGAGGGTGTAAGAATTCTTAATCGCTATGATTTTGAAGTTGCTGATGATGAAGTTTATAATAAGATCTGCAAAACAATTCTTTCCGAACCTCCTGTTGACAATCTTTATCATGACAATTTTCCTATGACTGATGATGAGATAGCCCTTGCTGTTCTTTTTCTGGCAGGGCAGTTTGATCAGAGGGCTGATTCTGCTGCCCAGTGTATTCAGCTTATAACACATGGTTCACGGGAAGATATTTTTACTGCCCGAATCTATATTCTGAAGGGATGTATTAGCAAGAGAGATCTTGAGAGGATTAAAAACTACCTGATCAATAGTGTTGATTCAAAAGAGGGAAGTCCCTGGAATAAAGATGAACTTCGACTTAATTTGGGAGATGATCCGGAAGAGGAAGCAACTATCCGGGGATTTATAAGCATGAATTCTGACTCCCTTAAGGGTTTTCATAAAGATATGTCTCTTTCCATGAGTCTAAAGGATCTGGAGTTCTGTCAGGAATATTTTAGTAATAAAGAAAAGAGAGATCCTACCTTTACAGAATTTAAAGTGCTTGATACCTACTGGTCTGATCACTGCAGGCATACAACCTTTACAACGGGTATTGATGAGGTTTTATTTCTGGAAGGTCGGTTCAGCAGAGTTATTCAGGATACATACAATCAATATCTTGAAACTCGAAAATATGTCTATGGTAATGCAGTTGACTCTTCTGATTACAACGAATTGTTAAGGGATTTATCTCTAATGGATATGGCAGTTATCGGGATGAAGGATCTGAGAAAAAAAGGCCTGTTGGAAGATCTTGATGTTTCTGAAGAGATAAATGCCTGTAGTATCAATATAGATGTCAGAGTTGGAGATATTTTTCAGAAATGGTTGTTGATGTTTAAAAACGAAACTCATAATCATCCAACAGAAATTGAACCCTTCGGAGGTGCTGCTACCTGCCTTGGTGGGGCTATTCGTGACCCCCTGTCCGGGAGGAGTTATGTATATCAGGCAATGAGGCTGACTGGAAGTGGAGACCCTACTGTTCCAATGGACAAGACCCTGAAAGGGAAGCTCCCTCAGAGGGTTATAACTCTTGGAGCAGCCGCTGGGTACAGCTCATATGGGAACCAGATTGGCATCGCCACAGGTCATGTCCGTGAGGTATACGATGATGGATTTATTGCAAAGAGGATGGAGATAGGAGCAGTAGTAGGAGCGGCTTTAAAAAATAATGTCCTGCGGAGCACTCCATTAAAAGGAGATGTCATTATTCTTGTAGGAGGTATGACAGGGAGAGACGGCTGCGGTGGTGCAACTGGTTCCTCTAAAGTGCATGATGAAGATTCTGTGGAGACTGCAGGAGCAGAGGTTCAGAAGGGGAATCCTCCTGAGGAAAGGAAGCTTCAGCGGCTTTTTAGAAACGGGGAGGCTGCAAGACTTATAAAACGCTGTAATGATTTTGGTGCTGGTGGTGCAAGTGTTGCCATTGGCGAGCTTACAGAAGGACTTATAATAAATCTTGACAGAATACCAAAAAAATACGAGGGTCTCACTGGTACAGAACTTGCCATATCCGAGTCCCAGGAGAGAATGGCAGTTGTTGTAGAGGCTCAGGATGAAGATCTGTTCTGTTCCCTGGCGGCAGAGGAAAATCTTCTTGCCACAAAAGTAGCAGTTGTTACTGATACAAATCGTCTTCAAATGGAATGGGACGGTAAGCTTATTGTTGATCTTTCCAGAGATTTTCTGGACTCAGGGGGAGTTACAGCCCGAACGGATATTACAGTAAAGGCTCCCTCTGATAGAAGCTTTTTTACTGATCGGAAAGAGAAGTTTAGTATGGAGGGGATGAATTCTCAAAGTATCAGCAAAAAATGGATGGAGATCCTTAGGGATCTAAATGTATGCAGCCTCCAGGGACTAAGCGAACGTTTTGACTCTACCATAGGTTCTGGTTCAGTACTTCTTCCCTTTGGTGGAAAATATCAGCTTACCCCTTTAGAGGCAATGGTCTCAAAAATTCCCGTTTATAAGGGAGATACTACAACAGTCAGCCTGATGAGTGAGGGATATCTTCCTGCTATTGGTAAATGGAGTCCTTTCCATGGTGCAGTTTACGGGATTGTAGAAGCAGTAACAAAGATTGCTGCTACCGGAGGTGATTCCCATCGTATCCGCCTTACCCTTCAGGAATATTTTGAAAACATTTCCAATGACAGACTGAAGTGGGGTAAGCCTTTTGCAGCTCTTTTAGGTGCGCTGAAAGTACAGAAAGAACTGTCAATTCCTGCAATTGGAGGTAAAGACAGTATGTCCGGATCTTTCAATGATCTGACCGTTCCACCGACTCTTGCTGCTTTTGCAGTATCTGTTGGAGAAGCTTCCGATATTGTTTCTCCGGAATTTAAGATGTATGGCTGTGATGTCGTTATCCTCTTCGTTCCCAGGGATATAGATGAGCTTCCTGATTTTGGAATAATGAAAGTAAATCTGGATTTTCTGCATACTCTGATAAAAGATGGACAGATATTCGCTGCCCATTCTGTGCGTTTTGGCGGAATTGTCGAAGCTGTGAGCAAAATGTGTTTCGGCAACATGATTGGAATAGAATTAGCGGGCGATTTTGATTATTTTGAACCCCTTTATGGATCAGTAATTGTTGAATTAAAAGGCAAAATTTCTGAACTTAAAATCCCGACCGGAGTTAGTATTCATAAAATCGGAGTTACAGTTTCCGGGGGAAAAATAACAATTGGTGATGTTGTAATATCCCTGGAAGATGCTCTTTCTGTATGGGCTGGTCCTCTGGAAGATGTTTTCCCCACACATCATGCTGAAGAACCGCCAACTTCCCTGGGCCTTTCTTCGATCCCTGAGCTCGTTGAAAGGGTCAAAAAGATTGAAGGGCCAAACCTGTTAAAGCCAAACCTGATAAAGAGAGCTAAACCACAGGTTTGTATTCCTGTATTCCCAGGCACTAATTGTGAAATAGATTCCGCCAGACAGTTTTTAAAGGCAGGGGCAATTATCAAAAGCCCTGTTTTTTGTAATCAGCAGCCACATGAAATTGAGGAATCTCTTTCCCTTCTTGCTGAATATATCAGAGAATCACAGATTGTAATGATACCAGGTGGTTTCAGTGCAGGAGACGAACCGGACGGTTCCGGAAAATTTATTGCCTCTGTTTTCCGAAACAACAAAATCGCAGATGCACTGATGGATCTTATTAGTAAGAGAGACGGCCTTGTTCTTGGAATATGCAATGGTTTTCAGGCTCTTTTAAAACTTGGTCTTCTTCCCTATGGGGAAATACGTGATATGTCATCAGATGCACCGACTTTGACCTTTAATAAAATAGGCCGTCATGTGTCCAGAATGGTCAGAACAAGTGTTGTATCTACCCTTTCTCCATGGTACTCTTCTCTTGATCGGGGTATGATTCATACGGTTCCTGTTTCCCATGGTGAAGGACGATTTATTGGAGAGGATGAGGAGATCAGAGAGCTTTTTGACCGGGGGCAAATAAGCAGCCGGTATGTAGATC
>SDBV01012183.1_pt1 | contig 11043 bp, 13 predicted proteins | sample 2277081 | NCBI WGS metagenome assembly SDBV01 (sample SAMN10402039, study PRJNA504765) | marine sediment metagenome | isolation source: marine sediment core GS10_PC15, 223 cmbsf | place: Arctic Ocean: Southern Knipovich Ridge | collected 2010
TTTTAAAATTGAGCACCCTCGGTCTGGAAATGGGTGCGGCCGTGGTGATCGGCCTCCTGGTCGGGGTCTGGCTGGACGGCCAATTTTCCACTGAGCCCTGGTTGACTTTGCTTTTTCTGGGTTTCGGTTTTACCGCTGCTGTAAAATCGGTCGTACGAGCCCTCCGGAAGGGCATCTTCGAGGACGAGAACGATGACCCTGCCGAATGAGGCAGTCAGGATCAGTCGCCTCAAAAGGTGGATCCTGGTCATGACTCTCATACCCGCTGCCGCAGCCGGGTTCATGGGCCATGGAAAAGTCGCAGGTGGACTTGCGGCGGGTGGTTTAATCATGGTGCTCAACCTTCTGGGTACGCAGTATACGACTTCACGCCTACTGGAAGGTCAGGGGATAGAGCGCATCGTCGCGGTAATTGTATGGTTCAGCAAGTTCGGCATTACGGCTGCGACAATTTTGGCACTGCTGTATTTACACATGGTCGACCCTCTTGCCCTGCTCATTGGGCTGGGGACCCTTCCAGCCTCATTAGTGTTTGACATTTTTCTGTTTCCCGTTAATAAAGGGGAGGCGAAAAAACCTTAAGGGAGTCTTAATGTCCGCAGAAAGCTTCATTTTTCTGGATAATACACCGCTGTACAACGTCATTGAGCAGCCGGTAACGATCGAAAAATTCGGAGGAATGGTCAACAATGGGCTTGAAGCTTCGCCCATCATACATGCCGGGCTGGCATCGGCCCTGCTCATCCTGATAGCGATCCTCGTGAACCGCGCCTACCGGGATCCGGGCCTCGCGCCCACCGCCAGGACCTTTTCCGTAAGGAACCTCGTGGAGTTGGCGGTGTCCGGACTTCTCACGTTCATGGAGAGCCTCATGGGCAGCGACGCCAGACGGTTTCTGCCTCTCATCGGCGGCACCGCCTTTTTCATCCTGTTCAACAACCTCATGGGCAGCCTCCCCGGTTTCGATTCCGCCACTGCGAATTTCAATACGACCCTGGCCTGCGCCCTGGTCATTTTCGTGGCGACCCATGTCGTCGGGGTCAGAACCCACGGAGCCGCATACGTCAAACAGTTTTTAGGTCCGGTGTGGTGGCTGGCGCCTCTCATGCTGCCCATCGAGCTCATCGGCCACTTCGCGCGCATCCTCAGCCTGTCCGTACGACTGTACGGAAATATGATGGGAGATCACAAAGTGCTCGCTATTTTCCTGGCCCTGGTCGCTCTGGGAGTACCTGTCATCTTCATGGGCATGGGGATCTTCATCGCCCTGGTCCAAACTTTTGTATTTACTCTTTTGTCAATTCTCTACATCACGTTTGCCCTGGAAGAGGCACACTGATATAAAATTAACTTTATTTAATAAAATCGTTTGAGAAAGGAGACAATCCTCAATGAAGAAAACATCCTCCGTAGTACTTCTCACCGCGCTCATCCTTGTGGTCATGGCACCGGTAGCCTTCGCGGCCGCTGATGAGGGTGGGGCCACTGGCCTGAAGGGCTTTGGTATCGCCCTTGCCACGGGTCTTGCTATCGGTATCGCCGCCCTGGGCGGCGCGATCGGGCAGGGCAACGCCGTCAAGGGAGCCATGGAAGGGATAGCCAGGAACCCCGGAGCCTCAGGCAAGATCATGACTACATTGATCATCGGCCTGGCGCTCATCGAGTCACTGGTCATCTACGCCCTGGTCATTTCCTTCATACTCCAGGGTAAGCTCTAGAGTAGCCGGGGAGGGAGCTTTATTCCCTCCCTGTTTTCAGTGGTCGCTTGTGAAAGATAAAACTTTATCATGCCGAGCCCTCAGGTGGCCGAAAGGTCTGTCGAGGGTATTCAAGGGGGTGAAAATGATGCGGAAAGTTATTTTTATCACCATCGTGCTCCTCGCTGTCGCGTCCTCGGCCCTGGCAATGAGTACCTCCGACTGTTTCGACTGCCATTCCGACGATACGCTCACCAAGGATGTGAGGGACCGCGAGATCTCCCTGTTCGTCGATGAGGAGATTTACAGCCGGTCCATACATGGTGATCTGGATTGTTCGGACTGTCACGAGGACCTTGCCGGCCTGGAGGACGAACACGAAGAAGAACTCAATCCGGTTTACTGCTCCAACTGCCATGATGATGCTGCCGAAGAAATGGAGGCGGCCGAGCATCCAGCAACGTGTTCCGACTGCCACGGTAAACACGATATCCTCCCGCGGTCCGATTCCCGATCCTCGGTCTACGATCTGAATGTTCCCAAGACTTGCAGCGGCTGCCATTCACCTGACATCCGCGATCAGTACGAGAGCGGGATGCACGGGAAGGTGCTCATCAGGAGTGGGATGATTTTTTCGGCAGTCTGCAACGACTGCCACGGAGACCACGATATTCGCGGGGCTGACGACCCGGCCTCTCTGGTCGCGCGAGCCAACATCAACAGCACCTGTGCCACGTGCCACAGGGGTGTGGTGGATATATACAAAGAGAGCATCCACGGGGAGATCTTCGCCGATAGTCCGGAGGACGCGCCGGTGTGTACCTCATGTCACTCCGCCCATGAGACCGAGCGCGCCATGGACGATAAGTTCCTCATCACCGTGGTGAAGCGATGTTCATCGTGCCATGAGGAGATGGGGTACACTTTCAGCAAGAACTACCATGGTCAGGTCACTGGTTTGGGATATACCCGCGCCGCCCAGTGTTCCGACTGCCATGGAGCCCACGATATCCTGTCCATAAACGATCCGGCCTCCATGGTTCATCCCGACAACCTCGTCGCTACTTGCGGTAAGTGTCATTCCGGAGCCAACAAGAACTTCACGCTGTACATGCCCCATGCCGACTACCACGATGCCCAGAATTATCCGATGCTCTACTACGTATACCTGTCGATGGTCATACTTCTGACGGGTACATTTGCCTTCTTTGGGATCCACACCCTGCTTTGGTTCATCCGCGCTTATCTTGAGAGCTTGCGTAACAGGTCCGGTGGGACCCACTGATCCGGGAGGGTAAATATATGACCGACTATTCTCACACAGAAGATACCGGCCGGGTTGAACGCTGGTACCTGCGATTCAACGCTTACCACCGGTTCCTTCACGCTCTCGTCATCGTCAGCTTCCTGGGACTGGTCCTGACCGGCATGCCCTTGAAATATTCCCAGGTGCCATGGGCCCAGACGCTGGCCGGCTACCTTGGCGGGATCGGGACTGCCGGTTACATCCACAGGGTGTTCGGCGCCATCACGTGGCTTTATCTCATCCTCCACCTCTCCTTCGCCGCCTACTATGTGGTGAGACTCAGAGATGAGCCTCTGTGGAAATGGTTCCTGGGTCCGAACTCCATGGTGCCGTGGACCAAGGACCTGAAGGATGTCATCGGCCACGTTCTATGGTTCCTGGGTATGGGTGAGCGGCCCAAATTCGACAGGTTCACCTACTGGGAAAAGTTCGACTATTTCGCTGTCTTCTGGGGAGTGGGCATCATCGGGTTCTCCGGCCTGACTCTCTGGTTTCCGGTGTTTTTCGCCCGGTTCATGCCGGGCTGGACTTTCAATGTCGCCATCATCCTTCACTCGGACGAGGCGCTTTTGGCGGCCGGTTTCATCTTCACGATCCACTTCTTCAACACCCACCTCAGGCCGGAGAAGTTCCCCCTCGACCACGTTATCTTCACCGGAAAGATCTCAGAGGAGGAGTTTAAGCATGAGCGGCCCCTTGAGTACGAAAGAATGCGCGACCAGGGAAAACTCGACAGCCTCGAATCCACACCGCCCACTCCGACCAGTCTGGCCTGGGCCCGGGTCGTAGGGTTTATCGCCTACGGCGCAGGACTCGTCATGATCCTGTTCATCGTCTATTCAGCTCTGAAAGAGCTTCACTGATACTTTGTGCCCGGTGGCGGCTGTAAGCGCCGCTGCCGGGCCTTTCTCTTCACCAGATTTGTCGTTTAAATCCGCTCATTCATTGACATAAAGAATAAGGATGTGCTAAAAAGTTCAAACGGACGTAGTTGTTCACAAGCTCCGTCGGGGGTGAACCGATTTGCCTTCCTCTACCAACCACGCATACCGGGGCACCGATTATCTCCTGGGCTTTCTTATCCTGCTCCTGACGGGTTTTCTCCTGTTCTGGACGGGCCTTTACCTGCAGCCTGTTCAGCTTCCCCCGGCATCACCGGGCTCATACCACTTCATAGCCAAGTTGGATGATATTGCTCCCGGTACAGCTCTCGCGTTCGAGCTGGAGGGCCGTCCTTGGCTCCTGGTCAAGACAGATGGCGACGTCACCGCCGTCTCAGGTTATTGCACATACCGCGGGTCCAGAATCAAGTGGGATCCCCGTAACCAGGTTTTTCTATGCGAGGGTCACGGCTGCATCTTCGGCCGTCGCGGCAACATCATCCAGGGGCTCGCTACCTCACCCCTGGAAACTCTCAGGATCAGGATCATCACCGACCGCATCTACGGGGCAAGGGATCTGTCATGATCGGCAGAAACCGACTGCCGGACGGAGGCCTCCTGAAGAACCTCCTGGACTGGGTCGGGATCCGGAGGTTTATTTACGGGCCGCTGGAGAGGAGGATTTCGATCAAGGGAGCCCTTGAAGCAGCCCTGAAAAAACCGACCCCTCACGCCGGCTGGTGGTCCTGCTTCGGGGGGATAGCCTTTTTCCTTTTTATGGTCCAGGCCGCGACCGGCATCCTTCTCATGTTCTTCTATATACCGGCGGATCCCGAGGCTCACCGAACGATTCTCTATCTGGCCGGGCAGGCGCCTTTCGGGTGGTTTTTCAGGACGATCCACTACTGGGCCGGCATCGGCATGATGCTGGCGATCTCGGTGCATGTCCTGAGGGTCTTCGTAAAAGGCGCCTATCAGAGGCCACGGGACCTGAACTGGGTCATAGGATCTTTCCTTTTCTTCCTGACCGCCGGGTTCATCCTCAGCGGCAACCTCCTTCCCTGGACCCAGTCAGCCTACTGGTCGGCCGTGTGGTGGACGGATCTTGTCGGCAACTTTCCCGTCATCGGTCACCAGATCATGCTTTTTCTGCGTGGGGGAGAGAACGTAACGGGATCCACCGTTACCCGGTTTTACGTTTTCCACATCTTTTTGCTTCCCGGCCTTACGATACTATTCATGATCATCCATTTCGCCATAGTCAGGAAACTGGGCATATCGGAGCCGCTGTGACGATGAGGTCCTACAAGATCAAGAAGAAGCACGCCAGACGCGGCGAGCAGAAAGAATATCCTTTCTATCCCAACCATCTCCTCAGGGTGCTTATGGTGATCATGGGTGCGGTGGCCGTCATCGCCACCCTGTCAGCCCTGCTCCCGCTGCCGCTGGACCAGATTGCCGACCCGCTGGCCGAATTCGATCCAGAGACCCGGACCCTCTGGGTATTAAAGCCCGCCATCCTGTTGAATGATATCGTGCTCGTACCCGGCCTGACTGTCGTCATCATAGCAATTTTTGCAACGCTGTTCGTCCTGCTCCCTATCCTGGACCGTTCCGGACAACGCTCCATAAAGCGTCGGACACTGGTTGCCGTACCTTTTCTCCTCTGGATGCTCTTTCTGGCCTGGTCTCTACTGCTTTCAACCGGAGTGCGGGGATGAGAGTTTTAATAGTTTTCATGATTGTCTGCATGGCTGCCCTTCTCATATTCGCTTCCGGCGTTATGGGCATGGTGACAACATCGTGCGTATCCTGTCATGGCGCCCTCGACCAAAGGAACTCTGAACCAGTCAGCCTCTGGAAACGGGACCTCCACAGGGAGGCCGGACTCGGATGCCACTATTGTCATGGAGGCGATCCGGAAAGCCTGGAATCGGCCATGGACCCTTCAAGCGGTTTTGTGGGAGTTCCGACTGGAAAAGATTCCGTCAACCTTTGCGGGGGATGTCATTCCGACGCCGGTCGCGCACCCGATCCGACCGCTGCCACGGACCAGATGGACCAGTACCTGTCCGGACCCCACAGCATCTCCGGGGAGGGAAACAGGCCCACTTGCGTCACATGCCACGGCAGTCACGGTATCTACCGTATAACAGACCCTTCCTCTCCTGTGTTCCCAACCCGGACTGTGCGTTTGTGCATCCAGTGCCACGATAAAGAAAACTCTAATGATGAGACAGGGCCATGGCGGTACCTGGATGATGTCCATGGACAGGCTCTGGCCCAAGGATCAAACCCCCGTGCTCCGGCATGCGCCGACTGCCACGGCGCGCATCGGGCAGCCGTTCTCACGACAACAGGCACTCAGATGGTCTGTGGAAAATGCCACACCATGGAGTACGAATATTTCCAGGCCGGGCCCCATGGAGATTCCCTGTACCTGACCGGTGAACCATCCTGTATCAACTGTCACGGCTATCACGGGATTGAGGCTTCGGGGATCGATGAGATCATCGGCCGCATCACCGATAACTGCTGGGAGTGCCACCAGGTTGCAGGCAAGGCATGGGGAATAGGACGTAAGATCGATGAAAACCTGGGGGTCGCTATGAGCTTTCTTGGATCCCTCCGGGACATGTCGAAGAATTTAAAGCTCTCGGGTGTGGAGACCGGTGAAATGGACAGATTGAACCGGGAGGCCTATGGCTGGCTGCTGCAGGTAGAGTCCGCGATCCATTCTGTGGACACCAGTTGGGAAGAGTTGACAGGAATGGCCAAAGTGAAGATGATGGCTTCATGGGATCTGGGGAGGGACTATAATCTGGAAAAGGGATTACGACGGGTTATCCTGCTGCTCATAGCCCTTCTGGCCGCCTCCATTTTCGCCCTGCTCGCATACAAACTCAAACTGGCCGAAAGAGACCAACGGAGAAGACAGCTCATGGGCAGTCCGGAGGCCAGGCAGAGAGAACAGGAGCATCACCGCAAATGAAGGCCGTTGGTAAATTTTTCTCCTTGATATACAGGCTACGGTTCTACGAGGTCCTGCTCCTCGTGTTTATAGCCATCGTGCTGGGAGTCTTGAGTATCAAGAAAGTAACCGAATCGGCCCTGTTCTGCGGAAGCAGTTGCCACGTCATGAGACCCTATTACGAGGATTGGAAGACCTCGGCGCACGATTCCGTACCATGTGTCGACTGCCACCTCGAACCGTCGGACGAGCAGCAGTTCGTACCGCAGTTCAAGGCCGTCACACAGGTGGCCAGCTACCTCACACGGACTTACGGTGAACACAGGAGGGCCGAAGTAAGCGACACCAACTGCCTGCAGGGAGAGTGTCATTCCAGGAGGCTCCTGGACGGCAAGGTGACCTTTGACGGCAATATCCGCTTCGACCATACACCCCATCTCCAGCAGCTCCGGAGGGGCAAGATACTCAGGTGTACAACCTGCCATTCCCGTGTCGCCATGGGAGAGCACGTTACGGTCGTTAAGGATGCGTGCTTTATCTGTCACTTTAAAAGTAGCGAGAAGGATTCGGCAACTGAGGCGGCCACTTCGGAATGTCTCCTCTGCCACAACATGGAAGAATATGACGACACCACACAGCCGGGCAGCTTCGATCACAGACCCTTGAGGGAGAGGGGTGCTCCCTGCATCAGTTGTCACCAGACAGTAACCAGAGGCGACGGGCAACTGAAACCTGATTCGTGCAGGGAGTGCCATGACCGGCCCATGGATGAGGCCCTGAACGAGCCTGTCGAACTGCTTCACAGGGTTCACGTTACCGACCACAAGGTGGAGTGCGCACTCTGTCATGAACCTATTCAACATTCCATACCGGATGAATCCGCAGCCGAGCCCCTCTACTGCAGCTCCTGCCACGAGGGAAAACATAAAGGCATAATGGACATGTTCAAGGGAACGGGGGCCAAGGGAGTCACTGCCCTACCCTCTCCGATGCGAAAGGCCCACGTAGGCTGCAGCGGGTGCCACATTGTACCGGACCCGGCCGGCGGCATGGGGGCGGCATTTACCGGCATGAACATGATCGCCATTCAGGCAGCCTGTCAGTCATGCCACCCGAACAGTTATGCCGGCAAGGTCGTGCAGTGGAACCAGGAGATCTCCGCAGCCCTGTTGCGGGCGGAGGAAGCTCTGCAAACCGCCGAGAGCAGGCTGAGCATCGAATCGTATAGCGACACTAATATCCGTCGTGTCATGAAGAACATCCGGCACAACATCCTATTCGTCCGAAACAGTGCTCCGATCCATAACCGAGACTATGCCGTACAGATCCTGGAAAAAGCTGTCCGGGATCTTTCTAGTCTTACGGAAAAACCCAGATAGAGGTGAGGATATGGCTTTTAAAAAGGTAAGTCGCATCAAGATCCCGGACGCAACGATAAGGCGTCTATCGCTGTATGACCGATGCCTGGAAGGCTTTCTCAAGTCGGGGAAAAAGGTTGTTTCATCTGCCGACATCGCGAGAAAGTGCGGCACAAACCCCGCTCAGATTCGCAAAGATTTCGCCTATTTCGGGGAGTTCGGGGTCCGGGGGGTAGGTTATTACGTGGAGAACCTTCAGGTTGACATTAAGAAGGCTCTTGGGATCGACCAATCCTGGAATTGCGCCCTTGTGGGAGCAGGCAACCTGGGGTTCGCCCTGCTGGGTACAGACTCCCTTGCCAAGCGGGGTTTCAAGATATCCGCGATCTTCGAACGCGACCCTATCCTCGTCGAAATGGGGAGTTTTCAGGACATCCCCCTTTACCCCATGGAGGAAATGTCCCGGGTCATCCCGGAGCTGGGTATACGAATCGGGATCATAGCTGTCTCTCCTGACAGCGCAGTGAAGGTCGCCTTCCTGCTGACAAACGCAGGGGTAAAGGGCATCCTCAACTTCACACCAGCCACTATCAAGGTCCCCCCCGGGAGCATCCTGAAGAATGTGGATTTCGCCATCGACCTGGAGGGGTTGGCGTTTCAGCTGAATAATGAATAAATTCGGTGAACGGTGAACGGTGAACGGTGAACGGTGAACGGTGAACGGTGAACGGTGAACGGTGAACGGTGAACGGTGAACGGTGAACGGTGAACGGTGAACGGTGAACGGTGAACGGTGAACAAATTACTGTTGATCACGAGGTAGTCAACCCCTATTCACGATTCACGGTTCACGATTCACCAGGGAAAAAACCTTTATGAAGAAATTCGAAGATCTTGTTACTCAGCGAGGGCGGGAGCTGGCCTCAATCACGGAACGTTTCTGCGCCGAGCAAGCTGGGACAGTGGCCCTCATCGCCGACGCCATGGTCAAGTCGGTGCGGACAGGAGGCAAGGTGCTGATTATCGGAAACGGCGGCAGCGCTGCTGACGCCCAGCACTTTGCCGCTGAATTGGTGAACAGATTCCTCATGGAACGAAGAGCCCTTCCCGCAGTGGCGCTTACCACCGACACATCAGTGCTGACTTCCATTGCCAACGATTACTCATTTGATCAGATTTTCAGTCGGCAGGTGGAGGCGCTGGGACGTGAGAACGATGTGCTCCTGGCCATCTCCACCAGCGGGGTCTCCCCCAACGTGCTGAAGGCCCTGGAGCAGGCCAATATCCTCTCTATGGTCACCATCTGCATGACCGGCAGCGAATCCGGCAAGATATCCTCCCTCTGTGATATATGTATGGCTGTTGGAGATCAATCAACCCCGCGCATACAGGAGGTACACCACCTGGCCCTGCATGTCATCTGTGAGATCATGGAGATCCAGCTGTTCTCCCATGGGACCTGAAACCCGCTACCCCCATACACCGTTAAAGATACTGGATCTTTCCGGGATCAAGACCTATTCCGTCCATGAACGCCCGGGTAAGGTCTCGGTCAAGCAGAGTGCCAAAGGTATCCCTTCAAGCGCGAGCTTTTCCGGGTGGTTGGAATCCCTTCCTGACATCCTTGCAGCCAGGGATCTGAAGCTGGCTGCGCAGGCGATTCACCGCGCCCGCAAGGAGGGCAAAGGGGTACTCCTGGGCATGGGCGCTCACCCTATCAAGGTCGGTCTCGGGGGTCTCATCGCCGAGGCCCTGGCAGACAAACTGTTCACGGGTGTCGCCACCAACGGCGCGGCCATTATCCACGATTATGAACTGGCCCTCACCGGAAAGACCTCCGAAGATGTGGATGTTGTCCTCTCCGAGGGGACTTTCGGCATGGCGGAGGAAACGTCAGCACAACTCAACAAAGCCATCAGCGACGGAGCCGGATCAGGTGAAGGCATCGGTAACGCGGTGGGAAAACTCATTGTCAGCCAGGGCCTTCCTCACGCCGACGCAAGCGTCTTTGCCTCTGCCCACCGGAACCGGATCCCGGCCACAGTTCACGTTGCCCTGGGGACGGATATCATCCACATGCACCCGACCTGCGACGGCGCCGCCACGGGTAAGGCCTCATTGGATGATTTCCGTTTATTCACAAGGCAGGTGGCCGCGCTTGAAGACGGTGTCTTTATCAACCTTGGATCCGCCGTTATCATTCCCGAGGTTTTTCTAAAGGCCTGCTCCCTGGCTCTCAACCTGGGTCATTCCCTGGAAGGCCTTACCACAGTGAACATGGACTTCATCCAGCACTACCGCCCACGGGTCAATGTGGTTAGAAGACCTACGGGCCAGTCGGAACGGGGCATCAGCCTCACCGGTCATCATGAGCTGCTACTGCCCCTTCTTCTGGCTGCTGTGAGGAACCTGGATTGAAACCGGACCCTGGTCTATACACGATGGACACCATCGGGGAGGCAGCCGGAGCTTGGCGTGAAGCAGGATGGACCATCATATTTACCAACGGCTGTTTCGACCTCATTCACCCTGGTCACGTTCGGTACCTTCAGCAGGCCCGGGAACAGGGAGACTTGCTCGTGATAGGCATAAACACAGACGGATCGGTTACCGGGCTCAAGGGTCCCGGACGGCCGATCCTGACCCTGGAGGAACGAAGCGAGGTCCTTCTGGCGCTGCGTAGCGTCCATGCTGTCGTACCCTTCGCCGAGGACACTCCCCTTGAACTGATCCGCAAGGTCAGGCCCCATGTTCTGGTCAAGGGTGGAGACTGGGCGGTGGATGAGATTGTCGGCAGGGAGATCGTGGAGGCGGATGGCGGCAAAGTCCT
>SDBV01012184.1_pt1 | contig 11042 bp, 6 predicted proteins | sample 2277081 | NCBI WGS metagenome assembly SDBV01 (sample SAMN10402039, study PRJNA504765) | marine sediment metagenome | isolation source: marine sediment core GS10_PC15, 223 cmbsf | place: Arctic Ocean: Southern Knipovich Ridge | collected 2010
GCGAAGATCACCGGCTTGCCGATGCGGCGGACCCACCTGGACAACGACATGAAGCTCAGAAGTTTCGCCGGAGATCCATTCCCGCATAGAGGTGTCCGACTTGATCGGCGTACCCGTTGAACAGTTGCGTCTTGCGCCTCTTGAACAGACCAGGAAGGCGACGCTCCCGCTTCTGGCTCCACCGCGGGTGATCAACCTCGGGGTTCACATTGGCGTAGAACCCGTATTCGTTCGGCTCCGTTATCGCCCAGGTGTTTTGCGGTTGGGTTGCCTGGAAACGGATCCGGACGATGGACTTGATGCTCTTGAAACCGTACTTCCAGGGAACCACCAAGCGGAACGGCGCGCCGTTCTGGTTGGGAAGATCCTCTCCGTAGAGTCCCGTTGCGAAGATGGCCAGCGGATGCATCGCCTCGTCCATGCGCAACCCTTCTACGTAGGGCCACGGCAGCACGCGGCGGCGCTGTCCGGGCATCTGCTCCACGTCGTAGAGCGTGTGGAACTCGACGTACTTCGCCTTAGAAGTCGGCTCGAACCGGCTGATCAGCTTGTTGAGCGGGAACCCACGCCAGGGTATGACCATCGACCACGCCTCGACGCAGCGCAGCCGGTAAATGCGGTCCTCAATCGTGATACCGCGGAGCAAGTCGTCGAGATCGTACTGTCCCGGCTTGTCTATCTCTCCTTCGACGGTCACGGTCCATGGGCGGGGGCGCAGCGTGTGGGCGTTGCGTGCGGGATCCTCCTTGTCGGTGCCGAACTCGTAGAAATTGTTGTAGCCCGTCACGTGCTCGTACGCCGTCAGCTCGTCGTCCTGCACGCCGGTTCCTCGAGGCCCGCGCCGCGTCGTCGCTCGAAGAGCCCAGGGCCCAACCGTCCCAGCCGCCGTAACGGCACAAAACGCCGCCGTCTGGCCAATGAACTCGCGGCGGTCGAGGAAAACCTTCTTAGGGGTGATTTCAGACGACTTGAGGTCGTCCGGTTTCCTTATGAGCATCTCAATATCCTCACGCTACAGAGGCAGATGTCAAAACACCAATCCCACACATGGAGTTCCCCCCAACCCCCGACCCCCTCTCCCTTCTTCCCTCTCCCCTCTCCCCTCTCCCCTCTCCCCTCCCAACCTGTCCCGGCGGTTATGTCAGCGCAACAGCACCCGCCTAGCCCCGAATCCCCCTCAGACGCCGCGCGGCGTCCGCCAACAGCTCCTCGGTTTTGCAGAAGGCGAACCGCACCATCGTGCGTCCGTCTTGGGGACGGCTGTAAAAACTGGATCCCGGCACCGACGCGACGCCGGCCTCGCGGACCAACCATTCGGCGAACTCGGCATCCCTCTGGGAACTGATGTCGGAAAAATCCGCGAGGATGTAATACGCGCCGGCTGGTGGAGCACAGCGGAACCCCGCCTCGACCAGGCCGGCATACATCAGGTCCCGGCGAGCCCGATACGAGGCCGCTAGCCCATTGTAGTATTCGGGCCCCAGAGCTTCCAACGCCGCGGCGACGCCTTCCTGGAGCGGCGCAGGCGCACCCACCGTGAGAAAGTCATGCACCTTGCGAATGGCATCGGTGACGTCAGGCGATGCAACAATGGTCCCGATGCGCCAGCCGGTTACGCTGAACGTCTTGGACGCACCGCTGATGGTGATCGCCCGGTCGTGCATGCCGGGAAGGGTCGCAATCGGGATGTGCTCACCGTCGTAGAGGATGTGCTCGTAGATCTCATCCGTCACGGCGTACGCGTCGTGCTCGCGACACAGCTCGGAGATGCGCTCCAACTCCTCCCGCGAAAAAACGTGTCCCGTTGGATTGTTCGGCGTGTTGATGATAATAGCGCGAGTACGCCTGGAGAACGCGGCGGCCACTCGGTCCATGTCCAGCGGTTGCCCCAGGGGCATCGGCAGAAACACGGGCTTCGCTCCGCAGAGAACGGCATCGGGCCCGTAATTTTCGTAAAACGGCTCCAACACGATCACTTCTTCACCGGGATCGACGATGGCCATCAAGGTAGACGCCATCGCCTCTGTAGCACCGCAGCACACGGTAAGCTCGGTTTCCGGATCCACGTCCAGGTCATACCAATCGGCGTACTTCTGCACCAGCGCCTGGCGCAATCGCCGCGCACCCCAAGTCACCGAATACTGGTTGATGTCGTCCCGGATAGCCTGCACCGCAGCCTCTTTCAAGACCTCCGGAGCGGCGAAGTTCGGGAAACCCTGGGCCAGATTGATCGCATCGTGCTGCGTCGCCAGTCGGGTCATGCCCCGAATGACGGATTCGGTGAAAGAGTGCGTCCGGCGAGCCGTTCTCATGAGCCCTCTAGGAAGAACGTCACCGCCGTGCCAACCCCGACATCACTCTCGGCCCGAATGCTACCGCCCCAAGACTCCACCAACCGCCTGCAAATCGCCAAACCCAAACCGGTACCGCTGGTTGTGGTGGAGAATTTCGGCTCGAAGACACGCGGCAGGTCCGCAGGCGAGATACCCGATCCGTTGTCCCGAACGCCAAACGTGATCCGCCCATCCGCTTGCCTCGCGACCTCGATAACGACCTCACTGGCACCGGCTCCACGGGCATTCTCCACCAAGTTGATCAGCACTTCCTTGAGTTCATCCTTGCGAACCATCCCGAGGACGACGCCGGTCGCCCGCACGGCAACCATGGTACCACTTCCCATGGTGTACAGCGACGCCGTCTCCCGCGCTATCTCCGCCACATCGACCGACTTGAGCAGTTCCACCTCAACCGGAGGTGCCCCGAACCGGGAAAACGCCCGGGCGATGGCGTCGAGACGTTCGATTTCGGCGAGGATCTGCCGCGAGGTTCTTTGCAACGCTTCGTCGAAGTCCCCCTTCTTGTCCCGATGAGCGCGCTGCAGGTATTGCACGCCGAGCCGGATGGGGGTCAGTGGATTCTTGATCTCATGTGCCACCTGTCGCGCCATCTCGCCCCAGGCCAACACGCGCTCCGCCACGGCAAGCTCGGTGGCGTCGTCCAGCGCGAGAACGCACCCCCGCTCATCGGTCTCGAGCACGGCGACCTGGGCCCGAACGCGTTTGTCGCCAACGGTGAACTCCTTGGTGTCAGATTCGCGCTCCCCCTGAAGAAACACGCGCACCCAGTTCCACAGCTCCTTCCACTCCGAACCGGTCTGCCGATCTACCGGCTCGTACGGTGACGGATCGACTCCGAGCAGTTGGATCGCGCCCGGGTTCGTGGTCGTCACCCGTAGGCCGGCGCCCAGGGCCACAACGCCCGTCGCGACGTTCCGCAATACCGCACCGGTAAAGTTCAGCGCGTCCCTCAACGCGGCTTGATGGGCCGTCACGTCGGCCGCCATCTGCTCGAAGGCGCTCACCACAGGAACGAACTCGTCTGGCATCTTCGGGTCGAAGGGAGGCAACTGTTTCCCACTACCGATCGCCACTGCCGCGTCTCTCAACGCCTGTACCGGTTTGGCCAGCTCGCGCCCCGCAGTGGTCGCCAGCCCGGAGGCGGCGGCGAATCCGATGAGGATCACCAGCACCAACCCAAAGAAGATGTCCTGCTGGTCGTGCGAAAGGCGCGGTTCATCGACCAAACGAGGAGCAGCAAGCACCAGCGATTGCCCTGTCAAGCTGGTGAGGGCCCGATACGCTACTCTCGTTCTCCGCCCCCCGATGTTGCGATCCGCCGTCGCCTCACGCTCGAGGCCGTCTCCGAGAACGATCTGTTGGAACACATCGGGGAACAGGTATGGCTCAACGAGACCCAGTTCGGCCAGCACTCGGGCGCTCGAGTGCAGCAGCTTGCCATTCCCGTATAACAGCAAATCGGCGTCCAGCCGGTTGGCCAGCTCGTCGAGCCGCCGCTGGCTGCGGGAACCGATGAGGGCAAAGTCCAACTCCGCACCCCCGGCATTCTGGAGCGTTTGCCTGATGACCAAGTCACGAGTCGTCCGGATTTGTGCCCGGAAGCGGCCCAGGCTCCAAGTTCCCAGACCCAGAGTCGGCATGAAAAAGAACAGGGCCAGCACCAGCGTCAGGCGAGTTCGGTAGGACCCGCCTTTGATGGAACGCCAGAGGGATTGGGGATCCAACTTGAGGCGCCCCTGAACCGTCTCTCCCAACAGCACGAATAGCGCGGCGAGCACGGCATTGAGACCAACCAGAAGAGCGCCCCGAACCAGCAAATCTCCCATCCCACCCAAAGGCACGCGAACCTGAAGGTCGTTGAAGCCCTCTGGGAAAGCGATCGATCGCTCCCCCATCACGACCCTCCCTTCCTTGCGCCACTCCAGACGCGGTGCCGCCGGCGTGGCGGACATTCTGTCGGCTACGAAAATCTGGTACGGGGGCAGGGTCAGCTGCTCTCCCCGGAGGAAGCGGGCCACCCTAATGGGAGCTATGGCTCGGGAGCGGGGCCCCACCACCACACTCACCACACTCCCGTCCCCGAACGGGACGGTAAGGAGATAGTGGCCTCCCGGTACCACGGCCAGTTCTTCGATGAAGGGGGCCTCGCGGCCCATCGCGCTCCTGGCACTGACCTCCACCTCGAGCCGCGGGAGGGACAGGGCCGCGAGGTCGAGCTGGGCTATTCGCTCTCCCTTGGCGTTCCAGGTGGCCAGGGAAGCGGGGTAGTCGTCACGGCTCAGCGACGACCGCTGCCAGCGAGTGTAGAGCCCGGCAGCATTGCGCGGCACAGCCTGTGACTGCAACGCCGTCCCGAACTCCTCCAAGGCCCCCATCGCTATGGGATCGACCCGATCCGCCAACCGGCTGATGTCCCGCTCGGCGTTCAGCACCCTCCCGTCGAGCACCGCGCCCCAGGTGAAGAGAATCACGGCCGCGCCGGAGACACCCGCACACGCCGCTATCACCCTCGAGCGCCTGCCTGGATGCACGGCGAAGAACATGGCGGGAATCCACAGCGCGAGGTACCACAGGGGCCATCCGGCGCCCGGATCCCACAGGCCCGGGCCCAGAAGGGCCGCGGCAAAAGCCAAGCCGCCGGCTGCCCATGCGGCCCACCATCTGAAGTGACCCGCACCCGACACCCGAACGCACAACGCCGCAACGGCAAGCATTGCAGTGCCTGCCAGCGACATCGATGTCGTCCAGATGACCCATGTTCCCAAACCGACCCCTTGCTCCGGAACGGTCACGCCACGTGACATTGCCCGGAGTACGAAGGGCGATAGGACCACGACCGCACTTGCAATGGGCAGCAGCGCGCCGCGCCACTTGGGGGCGGACCTCCCCCACAGGGCGACGATGAGCACCAATCCCACGCCGGCCAGCACGACCAGGCCACCCGCCGATGTGCTCAACAAGCCGAATGACGACAGGAAATAGGTGCGAGGCGAGAACAGAGGCTCCAACCAGAGCCTCGATCCCAACGGCGTCACCAGGAGCAATACCGCACCACCGGCGAGGGTCCAGAAGCGGAGCCGGGAACCGACGACGACAAAGAAAACCACCAGGGTCATCGCCAACGCCACCGCCACTCGCCTTCCGCCACGCTCCAACATCATGAGCTTCAACGTCCCCTGCGTGGGAGGCACCGGCTGAACGGCGAACAAGGTGTCTGGCTGTGCGTCAATCGAGTTGCAGTCGGGGACGCAGTACTCGAAAAAGTCCCTGCGCTGCCGCGCTGGGCCCGGAGCCGAAAAGCGGAGCTCGGCTCCCGTCGCGCGAGCAAAGCGCGCCGCCACCGTTGCATCCCGATTGGGAACCGCACTGTCTCCTGCGAGAAGCAACTGGGCCACTGCCCTCTGGCCGTCGCGGGTGCGCTCGGCCTCCAACACCACGTAGAACGGGGTGATCTGTGCACGGAGACGTACGCCGATGGGGACCGGCGGAATCCGGAGGTTCCCCGCCCAGGCCCATGGTTCGCCGGTGCGGCCGAACACTACGACCCCGCGCTCGGGGCTTCTCGCCCCGAGCCCGCCTTGGAGCATCGAAAACATCTCGGAGCGCGATGACGCCTGGAGGTTGGCCCCACGTTCGGCCAGGGCCTCGACGAGCGCCACGGCGTCTCCCAGAGTGGTTTCCAGCTGGCGGGTCGCGCGCTCGATGAGCGACGTCCGCACCTCTTCCCAGTGGTTCTCGATAGCGGCTACCTGCCAGGACGCGTGCAGAGCCGCCCCGGAACCGGCGAGTCCCAACACCGAAGCGGCCACCTTGACCGGCTGGCTCGTGCGCGCCGCAAGGATAGTGGCACCAAGAGCAAGAACGGCGGCGCTCACACCCCAGACACCTTCCGGATATACCAGCCAGAATCCGAGCGCCACGATCAGCGCTCCGATCCAGATTTCCCAACGTGCCCAGGGGGTTGCCTTCAATGACCGCCTATCGAGTGTTATCGGAACCTGCGATGCTTCGAAGTCTCATGACCCACCGTATATCTTCATCTTTCGAGACCATGCGCAACCACCTGTTTCGCCACGCCGCTCATGTAACGCTTCTTCTTGGGGCGCTCGCCTACCCGGAGGCAGTCACGGCCCAGGGCCGGGCATCCGACGAAGGAACCCTGCGTGTCAGGATTGGCGCGACCGATGTGGCGCGGGAAGAATTCTCCATCTTGCTGGGACGCTTCACAAGGGGAGGTCTCGGCTTTCGCATATCGGCCACCGCATTCTACCCCCCGCGCCGAACCAGGGTCGCCATCTCTCCTTCCGTCGAGCTGGGACCGGATTCCCTGCCCCGCCTGGCCCAGTTCCCGCCGATGACCGGGAGCGACGTCCGCACCGTGGCCCAGTTCGGACCGAGGATCCTCATACTGCGGAGGTTTTGGACCGGCGGCGAGAGTTTCAGCGAGCATCCCGGCGTGACCAGAAACTGGGTTGTCGACGATTCGGTGCTGGCTCTCTACGCCGTACCCCCCGGCACCCAAACGGGACCCGTGCGCCTGATATCGCCCCGACAGGGCTGGCGCACCGATTATCAGCTGACCAACCGGGGACAGGAGGAAACCGCCATACAGGGTAGGGTTCGAGAACTGCTGCACCTCGTGTTGAGCGCCGGAACGGACGTCCGCCATCTGTGGTACGACAACGGCGGCCGGTTGATGAAGGTCGAAATACCGGCTCTCCGGTTAACAGCCGTGCGGCTGCTAGATTCCGCGATGCCCGGCCGTTAGACTGACACGCCCAACCACGGGGCTGCTCCACGGTGAAGCCCACCCGTAGGCAGGCCCCGAACGAGGGAAAACGACCATTCGGGTCACCTGTACGACCGGTCATGTGGGTCTCTATTTCCCACGCGACTAGCGAAGAGCACGTTACGTCGCAGGATGAAACTCGGTCCTGTTTCGTGGCGTAGAGATCAGCAACCCCAGCCATACGCTCGAGGAAATTTCAATGAACATTCGTGTCATCCCACTGCTCGGCATCATGCTGCTCGGCGGCGCCGCCGCCGGGGCAGCACAGAACCGACTGCCGTCCATACCTCAGACCCTGTCATTGGAGGACGCTCTCGATCTGGCCGAGAGGTACAATCCGGCCTACTTGCAGACCGCCAACGATCGCGGGCCGGCGGCTTGGGGCGTTCGGAACGCATATGCAGCCTTCATCCCGAGCCTCACGGCGAGTGCCAACGCGACGTTTCGGGGTGCCGGAGTCCAGCGGTTTCTCACAACCGAGTTCCGGCAGCCCTCTGCGACCATCGGATCGAGCTACAACCTGAGGCTGAGCTGGATCCTCGACGGGAACACGCTGCTGCAGCCAGGTGTGCAGAAGGCCGCGTTGAGCGCAACGGACGCATCCATTGACGCGGCTCGGATGGCCCTTCGTAGCGGCATCGTGCAGCAGTATCTCGCGGTGTTGGAAGCAGAGGCACAGGTGGAACTTCAGAAGCGCCAGGTAGAGCGCAACGTCGAGAACCTTCGTCTCTCGCAGGCCCGTTTCGATGTGGGCCAGGTGACGATGATTGACGTTCGACAGGCGGAAGTCGCCAAAGGCCAGAGCGACGTCGGGTTGTTGCAGGCCCGCCAGAGCGTGATCGTCGAGGCACTGCGTCTCTTTCAGCAAATGGGGGTGCCGGCGCCCGAAGACCCAACCCTGGTGACGCTTTCGGACACATTCCCAGTGGTGGAGCCAACATGGAAGTTGGAAGACCTGCTGACGGAGGCGGACGCATTCAATCCCGATGTAAGCGCGCTCCGCGCGCAGGAAACGTCGGCCGAATGGGCCGAGCGCTCGGTGAAGTCCCAGTGGCTTCCCACCGTCAGCATCTCCGCAACGTGGTCGGGATTCACCCAGCAATTCACCAATGGTGACTTCCTGTTGCCCCAGGCACAAGCGGGAGCGGCGGTCGACATTGCGGCTTGTAACGACGCGAATATCATCAATCAAGACTTGAACACGCGACTGGGATTGGGTCGAACCATCGTCCCCGACTGCACTGCGGCGTTCGGCCTCAGCCCGGACGCCGAGACGTCCATCCTTGCAGGCAACAGGGTGTTCCCTTTCGAGTTCACGAACAACCCGTTCCAGGCGCAGCTCCAGATCCGGTTGCCGATCTTCGATCAGTTCAACCGGAACCTTCGAATCAGCCAGGCATCCGCGGCTGCGGAGGATGCCCAAGAGTTCCGGCGCGCCCGTGAGTTGCTGGTTCGCACGGATGTGAGCCAGCAGTACTACGGGTTGCTGGCGAACTACGAGTCGATCGCGATCCAGGCCAACAACCGGGTGCAAGCCCAGGACGGGTTGCGGCTTGCCACGGAGCGGTACCGGGTGGGCGTAGGGACCTTCTTCGAGCTACTGGACGCGCAGTTGGCTGCGCAGCAGGCCGAGGCGGACTACGTCAGAGCACTGTTCGATTACCACCGCTCGTTGGTGAGCCTGGAGGCCGCAGTGGGCCGCCGGCTTCGCTAGAATTCCGAACGTCGCCACGCGACGAATTGATTAGACTCAGGAACGAAATGGTACGCCCACATTGAATGAAGGATTGATTTTTCGGGTATGACGAGCCGACGCAAGAAGATCGTGATAATCGGGATTGTCGTGGGGACCGTGGGTGGCGTGATTGCTGGGCAGATCGGCACTCGCGATCGAGGCATTGAGGTCCGCATCGAGGAGGTGGGGAGTAGCGACTTGGTGGCGACGGTTGTTGCCAGTGGCAAGATCGAGCCGAAGCGCTCGGTAGATATCGCGTCAGACATCACCGGGCGCATCATCTCCATCCCGGTGGAGGAAGGACAATTCGTCCGTCGCGGCCAACTCCTCCTCCGCATAGACCCTACCCAGTTTCAAGCTTCGGCACAGCGCGCGGAGGCAGCTCTTTCAGCGGCCAGGGCATCCGAGCTCCAGGCTATAGCCAACCGGGAGCAGGCCAGACGCTCCCTCGATCGATCGCTGGAGCTGCGCAGCCGGGATTCCAATCTGGTGACTCCCGAGGAGCTGGAAAACGCCGAGACGACGCACGCGGTGGCGGCGGCCATCGCGGAATCGCAGGGTCACCAGGTGGCGCAGGCGGCCGCCAGCCTGCGGGAGGCTAAGGACCAGCTCGCGAAGACGACCCTCGTGTCGCCGATGGACGGTCAGATCACCCGCTTAGCCGTCGAAGAGGGCGAGGTAGCCCTCGCCAGCACGTTTTCCCGTGAAACGGGTTTGTTGATGACCGTGAGCGACCTCTCGGTGATTCAGGTCAACGTGCTGGTGGACGAAACCGACGTCGTTCGCCTTAGCGACGGGGACTCGACCGAGATCACGATCGACGCGTTTCCGGACACCACGTTTGTCGGGCGCGTCACCCGGGTGTCGCAAAGCGCCAGCCGGGGCGGCGGCGCCGCCGCCGACCGCGCGGTGGATTACGACGTCGAGATCACGCTCGACGACCCGCCGCCGGACGTGCGTCCGGACTTGTCGGCGTCGGCGAAGATCATCACCAACCAACGCCTTGGAGTGCTGAGCATCCCGATCATCGCGCTGACGGTTCGAGAGCACCATGCGATGTCCACCGAAAACGTGGCTCGCGACACGAGCACCACCGAAACCGAGGGCGTGTTCGTGGTCGAAGCCGGCGTGGCGCGTTTCCGCCCGGTGACGGTGGGCATCACGGGCGAGGAACACTTCGAAGTGCTGTCGGGCCTCGTCAAAGGCGACTCCATCGTGTCGGGTCCCTACCAGACGGTGCGGACATTGGCCGATAGCGCGGTGGTGCGTGCACTGCCGGACAGCACCGACAACCGCGGCAATCAGCGGTGACCAATCCCTCCTCCGTAATCGAAGCAAGCGTCGCGAAAGCCTGACCATGGCGTTCTTCGAAGCCATCCGACTCGCACTTCACATGATCTGGGCACAGAAGCTCAAGAGCAGCTTCTCCATCGTCGGCGTATTTATCGGCGTCATGTTTCTCATCGCGGTGGTGACCATGGTGGAAGGGATGAACCGATACATGCTCGATGCGTTCACCACGCAGCTGGGCGCCCACACATTCCACCTGCGGCGGTTCCCGAACTTCGACGTGGGCGAGACCACGCGTGAGACGCGCAGACAGTGGAACCGGCGCCCGGGGATTACTTACGCCGATGCGGAAGCGGTGGTGGCGGCAATAACCATACCGGTGGTGACGTCGTGGGTATCCTACGGCCGCGGAGATGTGGAGTTCAGAGATCTCACCGTTCAGCGAGTGTCGATCGTCGGTGCCACCGAAGATTATTTCGAGGTGCGCAATTTAGGCATCGAAGAAGGTCGAGTGTTCTCGGAGCAGGAGGTGGTTGCTGGACGGGCGGTAGCCGTGATCGGCAAAGAGCTGTCCGACCGACTGTTTGGCGATCGCGATCCCCTCGGTCGGGACATCCAGATCCGCTCGATTCCTTACCGGATAATCGGTGTCGCCGAAACGCGGGGCAACATCTTCGGCGAGTCGCTCGACAAGTTCGTCGTTGCGCCGGCGCTTTCGCCGGTCAAGCGGTTCGTGGCCCCGCGCAATGTGGTGGGCATTCTCATGATCAAGGCGGATACCGAGGCGGAGATGCGGGCGGCGATGGTCGAGGCAGAAGCCATCATGCGCAGTCGCCGAGGACTACGCCCTACTGAAGACAACAATTTCGTG
>SDBV01012185.1_pt1 | contig 11041 bp, 14 predicted proteins | sample 2277081 | NCBI WGS metagenome assembly SDBV01 (sample SAMN10402039, study PRJNA504765) | marine sediment metagenome | isolation source: marine sediment core GS10_PC15, 223 cmbsf | place: Arctic Ocean: Southern Knipovich Ridge | collected 2010
CTTAAAGACTTCTATAATAATTATGAAACTGTAAACTAGTGTACATACTGCACTCTATGTCGGTGAGCATAGTGTACATCCGGTTCTTCGACAACTCTTCACGACTTGTTCAATCAAAAACTAGTGTACAACCGTTCTGACTTGACACCACCCCACCGGGGGCAGTATCTTGCGGCTCGGCTCGGTGACTCTCACCGGCCGGGATGGCAACTACTTTCACCGGGAGAAAACGAATGTTCACTGCTAACGATTTGGATAGGATTGTGGAAGCGGCCGAGCCGAAGGATGTTCACGGCATGGCACCGCATGTCGGCCGGGTGTCGCATACTTTCCACCGAGCGACCGATGGAGTTATTACCGAAACGGTCGACGTGTCGCTTTGGATTGGAGACACGTTGACCGCAACTGAAAGCTCTTCGGTTGCCGAAGCCGTAAAAACCGTGAAGGATTTTACGGCCGTTACGGCAGCGGCATTCAAGGCCGGAAAGCTTGCGGCAACGCCGGGCCATTTCGACACTGGCAACATAAGGGAAGAGCGGGTGTCATCATGAAAGAGTATCCCACTCCACAAACGAGTTTGGGCGGATTCCTTGCCGTTCACTTATTCACCGATGCCCCAGCCGACTTGACAAGCCGCATTGATGCCGGCTTGCTCGGCTCGATTTGCGAGACTCAAGCTACGTCCCTTGCTCAAGATTTGCTTGCGGCGATGGCAAGCGGCGAGCTTGACCAAGCCATTGTCGATTGCCTGAATGTACGATGGCATCGCGACGGCTTCGTGTTCTTCCGTGGTGATGATTCAATCCGCTATGTAGCGGCAACGATGCGTGAACGGCTCAAGCATGCATCGGCGGCCGACTTTCTCAATACCTTGAGCCAACATACTTTCGATAGGATGGCTTGATTATGACTACGAACAAGGCACAAGCGGAAGAGATTAGAAAAGCCGAAGCAAACGAAGAGAGCGGCCGCTTTGGCGAGCCGCCGCCAGCGGTGAGCGGCGGCGGCGAGCTTCTGCCGGAAGGCATCGCCTTCCGTCATAACTTCGCAGGCGATGCCAAGGCAATTTACCGCCGCGTGATGCTGGCAAAAAATGGCGAGCACAAGAACGTTGCCGACTGTATCGGCGACGTAATAACCTTGGTCGCTTGGTACGTTCATCGCGTTGAAACGGAAAACGATGCCGGCGAGATACGCGAAGCGGTTCGCATTGTGCTCTTCAATGATGACGGCACAACCTACTCTTGCATGTCTCAAGGCATCTTCGACGCACTGGAAGCGGCGGCGGCAGTCTTCTCGGCGGCCGATTGGAAGCAAGGCATCAAGCTTGAGCTTGTGCAAAAGAAGACAACGAAAAAGCGGTCGTTCTTTACTTTCCTGCATGCCGAAGATTGATCGTGGAAAGCGGCTCTTCTCCCGGCGGCGGCTGGTTTGCTTGGTGACTATACCCGCCAAGCGGCCGGCCGCGGCTCTTCTCTTTGGAAAACTAATCACATGGCAAAGCACAGAAAACTAACCACGGCCGAAGCAAATCTTATTTGCGGGTGGCTTGACCGTTTTGTTGTCGGTCACTGCAAAGCGTTGGAAACTTGGTACGAAGCCAGAAAAACGGCACCAAGTGCGGCCGTTGAACACTCCATCGACTACGAAAAGGCGGCACTAGCTGTTTTGCGGGAACTTCGTAGCAACGCTAAGCCATCAAAGGACGCAAACAATGGCCGCTCAAATTGTGCTCGGAGCACTCAAGAAAATACTAGCAAGCGGCGGCATCACAAGAGCACTGGCAACCGTTGAAAGAGCCGTCAGTCTGCGACGTTCGGCTTTGCGAGCACTCGGCGAAGTCTTTGTAGATTTACTGCCGCATGAAATTCAAACGCTTCGGTTCTTCGCTCTGGAGGCCAGAATAAGCGGACAACGTTTGACAAGAGCATTCGGCGGCGAAAGACTTCGCGACATTTTCGCCGTTTCCATCGGCGGCTTGTTTGAAGGTGATTTGGCGGGAGCTATCGAAGTCATCAACGCCGTAATTCCATCACCTTTCGGCGGCGACGATATATGGGTGCAAGTGATTCCTTCGGCCGGTCAAACTGTCGCCGATGCTCGGCTTGCCGCCGCCGAGCAAGCGGCTCGGATCATCAATAAGTCACCGGGCCGTTTCGCACCGTCCGAAACTGGCGGCGTGAGTATCGAAAGAGCACTAACGGCAATAACCGATGCTGGCGACATCTTCTTCCATTCCCGTTTCTCGGCAAGAGGGTAAAACGATGGCTTGGCGGAAGCTTCAATGGGCGGCAGGCGAGAGCACGCCACGACGGATCATCATTCTTGCTTGCGAGACTTTGCCGCATGCCATCGACAAAGACACAAGGCGGACAACGCACCTATTCCGGCTCGGTTGTGCGGTCAAGTGGCGAAGCCGCGGCGGCAAAAGATCGGCCGTGGAAGTTCTTCGCTTTGACAAGCCTGAAAGCTTCTGGCAATTCGTTATCGACGGCAGCAACGCAAAGGAAATAACTTGGATAGTTTCCCACAACGCTTTGCATCACTTGCGACTAGTCGATCTTCAGGGCATCACCGATGCCGACATTTGGGCAATTGACAAGCCGAGAGTACCTAACGATCCGGCGAGCGAAAGCACCGCGAATCGTGGCGGCCGTGCTCTTGCGGTGCTTGAAGCCCCGCCGATCATCCTTTGTCTGAAACATCAAGCAAGCGGCGTAAAGATCGTATGCGTCGATATTCTCAATTGGGTTGCGGCCCCTCTTGAGAAGCTTGCCGAAGCCGTAGCGGCCCCGCTACCGCCTACGCCGCGTCTAACGGCCCTAGATGGCCCGTGGTTCGATTTGGCCGAGCACAAGGCCGCAGTTATCGGCAAAGTGTTTTCGCGGCTTGTCGGCTTCGTGAAGAGCCACAAACTCGGCAACTTTTGTAAGACTTCCGCAAGCCAAGCGATGACGGCATTCAGGCATCGGTTCTTACGGTTTGAGATTGTTTTGCACGACGAAGACAAAGTTCAAGACTTGGAAAGATCGGCATTCTTTGGCGGCCGTTGTGAGCTTTGGAAATATGGCAAAGCCGATTGCCGCGTGCATCAATATGATGTCTCGGCTCTTTATCCGTTTGTGATGGCATCGCACTTGCTGCCATCGAAGCTTTTGCGATGGGAAAGCCGCGAAGAGCCACAAGAGCTATTCCCCAATTGCGATTGGCAACGAACCGTGGCCGAAGTGATGATCCGGCCGAAGCTAGAAAACTATCCGATGCGAACCGCGAAAGGGACTATTTATCCGCTCGGTGAATTTAAGACAACGCTTTGCGGCGGCGAGCTTGCGGCGGCAATGGCGAAAGGCGAAGTCTTGGCGGTTGGCTCTTGGGCGGAGTACCGAACCGATCCAATTTTCCGCCGCTATATCGAAACACTCTGGAAGCTTCGCAAGCATTACCAAGCTTGCGGCGATGCTCTGGAAGCGAAGCTTTGCAAGCTCTTATGTAATTCACTGTTCGGGAAGTTTGGTCAGAAGAGCATTAAATGGGAAGACAAGCCAGAGTCGATTGCGGTCGGCTCTTGGCGTTGCTGGTCAACTTATTGGGCCGAGACTGGATTGCGGGAAGACTTCCGAAGCGTCGGTTGGCACGTCCAGAAGAAAAGCACCCAAGGCAATACCCGCGGAAGCTTCGTAGCGATTGCCGCTTTTGTGACGGCTCTTGCCCGCGAACATATGAACGGCTTGAGAGAAACGGCCGGCGAGTCGAATGTATTTTATCAGGGCATTGACTCACTGGTCGTCAACGATGCCGGGCGGCATCGCTTGAGTCAAGCCGGCGAAATACACCCTGAACACTTCGGCCGCTTGCGATGGCAACGCACCGAGAGCCAGTCGGCCTTTTGGGGAGTGAATGATTATGTAATGGGAAACGAGCAAATAATCAGCGGTATAAAACCGGCCGATCTTCGGCACGGCGGCGGCCGGTATTCCGGTGAAAGGTCGATGGCTTCGGGTGAATTGTTCGCCGACGAGAAACGGCCCGGCGTTGACTCAGTTGCAATTGAATTTGGCCGAAGTCAAGACTACTGGAAAAGGGAGATTAACGACGATGGCAGCACTACACCTATTCACGCTTGAAGCGGCCCGGCGAACAATCCGCGAATACAAAGCCGGTGCTCGGCTTGCTTTGCTTTGCGTTGATTGCTCTAGCGTCTTGATGCCAACCGGCAAGCCGAATGCCTTCACTTGTCCACAAGGACACGGCCGCTTGGTGGAACTTCGCGGCCGACTTGCCAAAGAGCAACGCGAAGCTTGGCGGCATTGGATAGAAGCCGAACTTATCCTGAAAACGGAAGTCAATTGATTGACTTCCATCGACTAGGCGAACGCTTCGGCATTCTGCCGAGCGGCGGCAAGCACCCGATACCGAGCAATAAAATCTTGCGGATCGTCAGTCTTGAAGCGCTTTACGGCCGTTTCAAGCGTTTCCAACCGTTCATCCGGTCCTAGCCCGAAGTCTCTTGACCCAATTCGCACCGCCATCCTCGCGGCCGTTAATGCGGCTGGAAGCTCGGCACCCGTTATCTGACGTAATCTATCGGCCGCCTCCACTAGTCGCCGCTCACGGCGCTCTCTGGCCTTGTCGGCGGCTTCTCTGGCCTTGCCTCTGGCCTTTAGTTGGGCGGCGGTTTGCTTGCGGCGGCGTTTTTCGTCGGCGAAGAGCTTATCGGCTTGGCGTTGGGCCTTCTTGGCATCTTGCGTGATTTGCTTGGCTCGGCTTTCTTCCATCTTCGCTACGGCCGCTTGAAGGATGTCGAAAGCATCATCTTGCTTGAATCCAAGATTGGCGAGCCGAAGCAAGAATTGCGTCGGATTCAAGACTCCCAAGTCAAGCCATCCGGTAAGCATCGCCAGCGTCGGCATCTTATCTTGGCTCTCTCTCTTGCAAGCCATCCGATCTTGCCAATGCTTCGCCAAGCGTGGCGACATTCCAACAATGCCAAGCTCTCTTTCGGCATCGGCTTCTGAAAGCTCGCCTTCAATAAATCGTTTCTCAATTTGTCCGCCGCAGAACTTGAGCAAGCTTGCGTCAAGCTTGTCGTCTTCCGCTTTGAGTAGCTTCGTGATTACGAACAAATCCAAGCCGTCGCGTTGCATCGTTGCTTCGGCTTCGGCCTTGGTCTGGACACCATCACCGTATAGGTCTGCGGCTTCGTGACTTGTGCGTTGAATGTCGATGTCGTCAAGCCAAGCGTTGTACACTTCGGCCGGTATTCCGTGCTCTGCCAACCGCTCGCCGGCAATCTTGCGAGTGAGAGCCATCGCTTTGTAAAGCTTGACGGCAGAATGATTCTCTTGGCTCTTCGCGGCATCCTTCAAAACTTCGACAATCCGAGCTTCGCCGATATTCAGAATCGTAAGCCGCCGCTCGACTTCGGCTCGGTCGATTGTTTCGGCTTTGTAAAGTCTCACCGGCTCAAGACTTCCGGCTCTCAAGTCGCGGCGAGCTTCCGCCAAGTCTTTCAGCACTATGGCCGAGTCGGCCGACATGCCGAGTTCTCGGTAGCGTGGAATGATCGCTTCGCCTTCAAGAACGCCGGCTTCCACCGCTCTCGTTATTTCGCGGCGAGTAAGCGGCCGGAAGGTGAGAGCCAAAAGTCTCGGAATCCAAAACGGCAAGATATCTTGTTGAACAAGAGCGTCGAAGGCATCGCTGCGGATTTTGTCCTCTTGGATGTCGTCTCTCGTGAATGAGAGCGATGGGTCAAGCTTTTGCAATCGCCGGTTGGAATCTTCGATAAACTCGTCCGAAACATGCGGCAAGCGATGAAGCATATCGAACAATTGGCCCGGTGCGGGTATTGACCAATGTGCCCGCCACAATTGCTGCATTGTTTCGCGTTGGATTCCTTGCTTGTCGGTCAACGCTTCCGCTTCATCGGAAAAGGCATCTTCAAACAACACATCCATTCCGAACTTGGCAACGATGTCCTTGCGGAAAACGTCTCTCACCATAAAGCGAACAATGTCCGTATACGGCGGCAAGAATACACCGAGAGCTTTTATTTGTTCGTAATCGGATTGCCGAAGGTAACCGGCTTCACGTAGTTGCGTTGTGAACTCTTTGCGGCTTATCTCTTTGCGAAGATGCAAGCTCAATATCTCACCGGCCGAGAGCTTATTGCGGCGAGCTTCTATTTGCGATTGCTGCGGTTGCCAGCAATCATTGTTCAACTGCACCCAAGATTTGAGGATGTCTTCACTGATAGCGTTGGCTTGGAACGCCGAGTGGGCTTGATCGCTGGAAGGAAACGCCGTAGGGCAAAAGCTTCGGCGAGCGTACTTGATCGGCAAACCCATTTCGCCGATGCCGGGAAATAGCAACGTGCCGAGAATGTCTACGATCGCTTCAAGCGGCAAGAGCGTAGTTGCCGAGCCAGCACAACCGGCGATGTTCGCTATCGTCTTACCGGCATTGACTGCAAGCAAATGAACACGCTCGGCCGCTTGCCGAATGACCGCTTCCGGCCCCGCTCCACCAATGCCGGCGGCGGCCCCTATGCCGCCAAGAATGCCGGCGAGAAAACCGCCTCCCTCTTCGCTGGGCTGCGGCGTGAATGATGTCGTACCACTTAGAATCCGTTCGATAAACTGCGGCGTAGAATAGAGATCGTTGCGGCATTGGGTGAGAAGAAAAGTCTCTTCGGCCGATGCAATCTGAACCTTCGCAGGTGATGGCGTTGGCAATGGCGGCGTAAGCTTATCCGGCTTCGGCTTCTCTTGCGGTGTCGGCTCGGTGTCTTCAAGCTCGGAATCCTCTTCCGGCTCAAGCGGTGTTACGTCGTCGGCAAACTCTTCGACCTGCTCGGCTTCGTCTTCAATCTCTTCGCCGAGAAATTCAGCAACGATGGCTTGACCGGCCGCAATCAACGCCGCAATCTCAGCGAGCACAATATCAGATTGCCTATCGATAACCCGTTGAGCTTGGTCAAGCGGCCCGGTGGCGGCATCTTCAATTGTTGTCGTGGCGACTTCGCAGCAAACCGTGCCTTTATCGATCAACTCGGTGATGACTCCGCGAAGCTCGGCGATTGTCGCGTCATGCGTCTCGACGGCTGTGGTCAACGAATCGCTCAGAGCTTGGCTCGGATCGTTCCTTGGCTCGCCGCAATCTTGCTCTGGCATCGGTGTACCTCAAAACATCTTCCAAACAATCGAGTAAGTCGCCGCAGAATCCGCCGCCATTGCCCGGTTCGCACGGTCCAGGCGGCGGCGTAACGTCGCCGGGAAGGCCGTAGCGGCTTGTGGCTTCGGCCGTTTCCCATATGCATAGGTCTAGCTTCCGGCCGGAGTAAGCGGCATACATGATGCATGATTGATCCGGTGCATGACCCCAACCGAGAGAATGCCCCGTTTCATGTATGCAAATAGTCAAGTAATCCATTCCGCTGCCATCGTCGGTCCATTTCTCGGCGATGTCGTATTGCTGCCAAAGCCGCGTCCCTTGACCTACCGAGCCGCAGGGCAAAACGGCTTGAGCAAGTATCCCACTTCCGCCGTCGATTGCCTTCGCGGATATTTCTATGTTCGCCGCATCACCGGGCGGCATGCGGCGATGCTTGAGGCCGCACACCTTCGCCCAAACGTCAAACGCTTGAGCGGTCAAGTCGTCTTGCCTTGCCAAGCCGAGAGCCGGAAGCGGCGAATGGATCGACCAAGTTACAACTTGGCCTTTCGGCCATTGGCAAGCGTTGCCGCCAAGGAATGACGAAATGTTTTCAGGAACTCCGCAAAAGTGCATTGCCTTTACTCTTTCGCTTTGGCGTGATGAAGTTCTTCTTGATGCGTTGGAAACGGTCTTTCAGTTCGGCGGCAACGGCCCGTAACTGCTTGCAATCCGAGCCGCAGTCTTCAAGCCCGTCCATGATTTCGATTGCATCGTCAAGCCCCCGCTCGGCTTCGATAATTTGCCGGTGGTGCTCGTCGGTCAGGATGGCTCTCATCTTTCAAAGTCCTTTCGCACCGATTCTAGCATTTGCTCATCCAAGAAGTATTCCACCAAGTCAAACTGAGCCGTAGCTTCATTCCTAATGCAAAACCACGGCCCATTTACAATCTTGCCGTGAACGGCCAAAGTAAAATCCCACCGAGCAATAAAAGCATCGGCCGAATGTCGCCAGAAATATCCGCCGCCGTTTACGGTAATTCCGTCAGTCTCGCCGATGTTTGAACTTGAATTGAGTGTCCGAGGTACTTCACAATGAAAGCCGATGCGTTGCTGATTAGAAAGCATCAACACCACGGCAGTAACACTACCGGGAATGGAAGTGCGGCGGAAGTGAACGTGTCGGCCGAGCCGTAAGTCAGTGATGAGACACATGGTCGTGATGCCTTTAGATAACAAGTAGCTCGGTAATTGTAAGCCGCACACTTCCACCAGATTGATTTGCCGCAAAGAACGGTTGCCCAATTGCAGTTCCGTAATCCTTTTCAAGCAATTGCAAGCCCCCTGGCCCGTCCCAAATATGCGAAGGATCATCGGCCGAGCCAAGCCAAGTAGTCCAGCCGACCATATAAGTCACGGCCGAGAATCCGACAAACGTCACGGCCATTCTGTTCGGATTGCTCCCAAGTACTTGCTCTGGATTGGAAGTCAAAAGTGGGATGAAAGTTCGCTTGGTAGTCGTCAAGCACTTCTTGCGGCAACGGCAACGGTCACGGTCGGCTTTGTAACCTTCGTGGAACTTGTCGCCGCCAACGCCGTTGCCGGCGACTTCCGGAATTACCGAATCGAGGAAAGGATTCGGCTCTCGCCTTGGCGGCCGAAGAGCGGCGAACCTATCGAATGCTACGCCCGGTTGCTGGGCTTGAACCAAGCTAATATTCTCTTGAACGGCTCCCGAAACTTGATCGAGAATCTCCTGAATAGTCGGGAGCCGGCCGTCGATAAGTCCGCCGATGACAGCCATCGTTAAGCGATTCTCACAAAGTCGATGTAAAGCGTGTGAACGGCCGTTGTGGTGACATTCAACACTTGGATATTTGGGAAACGATCGCCCGTGAAGACACCCCAATTGCCAAGCGTGCTATCACGGAAGCCGGGCCAACCGGCTTGATTCTCGTCTTCTACGGAAATGCAACCGGGCCGGTCGGTCTGATCCTCGAAGATGAAACGGGCCGCAAGCCCTTCTACAGCAACGCACCGCAAGCCGACAACGGCATAAGTGCCGTTAGGCAACGTGTCAGGCACGACAAGAACAAGCGTTGTCCACGTGAGAGCTACGGCGGCCGTAGTGCTTGTCACTCGCATCGTATACCGCTCGCCTGCGGGAGCCGGGCCGAGCGGCCCCTTTGCCAAGCCGAGAATTGCGGCGGCGGCAATCGAGCCAACGTTATCGTGAGTACCTTCTACGGCAATCTCTTCGCGGTTGGGAAGCCGCAAAGGGTTGTCTCGGTAGTCGGCAATTGCCATCGGGTTTGATCGCACCAGGTCATCGACTACCGGCGAGAGAAACGGCAATGTAAGGTGGCGAGCCTTTGGATAGACAAGCCGTGCTCTTTGGGCATCGTCCGAAACGAATGCCGCGAAGAGTAAATCTCTATCTTGATCAAGAACGAAATGAGCATTTGCGATCCGCAAACGATCATCGGTGATTGCCGCCAAGTCTTGATTGGCGGTGTTATCGTTGACTTCACCAAACGCAATAATGTGAAACGTCATGGCTTCACCTTTCGGGAAAATGACCTGCGATGCCATCGCGTGGAATTCACTCTTCGCCGGGCGATGGCTCATCCGGCGTATTGTCTTCAAGCTTCGCGGCGAGCCGCGTGGTCATCAAGTGTGCAAGCGGTTTGAACCACTCGGCATGACGGCCTTTCGACCGAGCAAGAGCACACAAGCAAATGCCGCTCAAGGCCCGTTCCAATCCGCTAAATCCGCCGCGTGGACGGTCGTCTCTTGTATTTGGCATAGTGCTTCAAGCTCGACCGCATCACGCGGCTTTGATTGTCGCATTGTGGCAATGTTCAAACGCCGCCGCTTGCGTCTTGCCGTTGCTGGCGGCTTGCTTCGTTTTTTGCCGCGTCAAGCTGAGCGGTGTATTCTTCCGGCGTGATAGAAGAGACAACACCAAGCCACTCAAGAAGCAACTTTATCAGGGCAACGATTTGGTCAAAAAGGAAGCCGGGTATCGGCTGGTCATTTTGCTCGGTCATCGCCGTTTGTGTACTGATGACTCTTTGCAAAAGTTGCATCAAGTCATCGGCTAGAATTTTCCGTGGGTCGGGAGTCATGGCTTTTGGTCCTTGAAGGCTTGAGAGATTTGGTCTTCGCTCTTGAGCGATTGCTGAACGCTTTTGCAATAGTGAAAAGTTAGTATACAGACAGTCACCGCCATCACGAAGCCGAAGCCGAAGCCGCAAGCGAACGTGATGGCGGCAACTTCCACGGATCAACACACCTTACTAAGATCGGCGGGAACGCCGGAAGCTCGCATTGTGCCGAACCGTTTCGACCATCCGAGCAATGTTCTGCTCGATTGTTCCACGCGGCATGCTCTTGAGCTTCTGTTTTCCTTGCTCAATGTGCGGCATGAATTCCGCCATGAACGCACCGAAATCACCTTCGGCTGCGGCAACGCCGGTTGCGATGCGGGGGATTCCCTTCTCTCGCATTGACTTTTTCCACGAAGCCAAATCGACGCGAAGCAAGCCGGCTTGAATCTTGCCTTCGGCGGCGGCCCGTTGCACGCCGGCAACCATGCGGTCAACGGCGGCGGCGGCTTTGTGGGTTGGTGCCTCGGTGACAGCGTTCACGCCGTCTTCCATCGCTTGCGTGGCGGCGGCGGTTCTTTGTCGCCATTTGGCGGCAATCTCTGCGGCGTTTTTCGGCATGAGTACGATCCTTTTGAGCACTAGTGTACAAAAGACTCGGTGACGGCCGGACAGTTGCTGTACAGCCGAACCGTCACCGAGCCGGATGGCGAGAAGTCTCACCGGGGAGGGGGAGGCTTCAAGGAATGAATCATAAGCTGTGCTTATCGGTCGGTCAAGAC
>SDBV01012186.1_pt1 | contig 11041 bp, 9 predicted proteins | sample 2277081 | NCBI WGS metagenome assembly SDBV01 (sample SAMN10402039, study PRJNA504765) | marine sediment metagenome | isolation source: marine sediment core GS10_PC15, 223 cmbsf | place: Arctic Ocean: Southern Knipovich Ridge | collected 2010
ATGATGTATTGCCCCCGGGCACGCTTCAACGCATAGTTGAGGGCTCTCGCAAATCCCAGACGCCCGGGATTGAAGAGCCTGATTCTGGAATCCTGTTTCTGAACGGATTGCAGCTTCTCTTCGTTAGAATCATCAGAGCCGTCGTTTACAATGAGAACCTCAAAATCCGTGAAAGTCTGATTCAGGATACTGGGGATCGCCCTATCGAAATAATTCTCTCCGTTGTAGACAGTTGTTATCACACTTGCAGTCGGCATCAATTTCTACTCGCCGGCCAGGACCTGCTCGTACTCTTTAACGATCCTCTCCACTGCAAAATCCTCCGACCGTCTTAGCGCGGTTTCCCGCATTCTCAGAAGCTCATCTCTGTTCTTTTCAAGATGTTCGATCTTGCCGGCCAGGGCGTGGCAGTCATCGTTGGGTACAAGCCACCCGTATCTCCCGTCACCCAGTATCTCCCGCGGGCCATGGGGACAGTCCGTTGCCAACACAGGTGTTCCACTGGCCATGGCTTCTACCAGGACATGACCGAATCCCTCCCACAGCGAAGGGAGCACAAACAGATCTGCCCGGGCCATGTAACTATAGGGATTTTCCTGAAAACCCAGGAATTTGACTGCACCGTGCACGCTTAGTTTTACTGCAAGCTGCTTCAGAGCAGCTTCTTCGGGACCATCCCCCAGGATATCCAGACTCCACTCAATCGATCGATCGCGGCTCAAGACCAGGGCCTTGATGAGAAGACCGATGTTTTTCTGCCGGACCAATCGCCCGCATGTCACGACATGGAAAGCCCCGTTGCCGAAGACGTCTTCGGGGCTTGCAGATGAAAGCCGGCCGATCTGTTCGAGATCGACAGGATTGTAGATGACCGTGATCCTTTCAGCCGGCAGACGGTAATGTCTCTCCATCTCCTCTGCCACGCCACACGACAGGGCAACAGCCGCATCGCTTCTGCGATATGCAAACCGCCGCAGCAGGAACCTGAGCCAGTTGGTGTTGATTCCAATCTGTGCATAGTTGCTCTCCCTTAGGACCAGCCGACCTTTAGAGCGGCTGATCAAGTGGGCCAACGCCACAGCCACATTGACCTGATAGAGGGTAGAGAAGACGATATCCGGTTTCGTACGACTGAGCAAACCAGCAATTTTCCCTACAGCGAATCGTCCTCTCGGAGCATTCAGGTCGATTAGTAGAACGTTTTCGGGTATCTGCTCGCTGAAAGCCTGCCCGGAATCGTAATCAAAAATCGCCACGGTGCAGGCAAATCTCGTGTGGTCGATGTGCCTGAGTATGTTGACGATCGTTCTCTGGGCGCCTCCACCCCGGAGATTGGACAAGAAAAACAGAGCATTCAGGCGTTTCATTCAGTTGCGAAAGCAGGTCTCGATCGAATGGATGATTTTATGTATCTCTCTATCCAGCGCATGATCTTTGGCATACCGGTATCCGCTCTCCACGATTCTTTCACGCAATATATCATCACATGACAACATTCTTACCTTTTCGGATAGTTCTACCGCCGAGCAGGGATCGAACAAAAGACCGTTCTCGCCGTCCGTTATGATGGAGGGGATGCCTCCGGCATTAGAGGCAATTGTGGGAATAGAGCAGGACATCGCCTCCAGCAGGACCTTTCCCTGTCTCTCTTCCTTTGACGGCAGGACAAGGATATCAGCATCACAGAATCTGCTTTCCATGAGCTCCGCACGGGGGACGAAGCCCGTTAATTTCACGAACCCCAAATCCAATGTGCGGCACAACTTCTCGTAGTGTTGTAGAAGCTTTCCATCCCCGATAATTGTAAGACGGCAGGGAAACCGGATTGAAGCCAGTAATCTCGTCGCTTCTATCAGCGTTTCGAGGTTCTTCTCGGCCGATATCCTTCCGGCGAAAACAAGATGAACCGTGTGATCGGCGCGCCACTTCTCGGCTGGACGTAAGCTGGGCATGGAATGGGATAGATACGTAGACTTAATCCATTGATGCCACTCGGGGCGGCTACCCATAAACAAATCTCCGGTTATAAATGCCGGATGAGAGGAGGTCACAGCTCGAATATAGGGATAAAGAAGGTATCTGTTTAAAAAATACTTTATGGTCCGAATCACTCTGCCGTACGGTCTTGTAAGGACCATCGCCGCTCGGTCGGTATCGATACTGATAAAAAAAGGTTTTTTCAAAAGGGCTGCCAGTGTGAATCCGATAACACCCATATCGTTCGGTGCCATGGCATACACTAAATCTGCTTTGCTCATCGATTCAAGAATCAACCTGACGATCACGGGCAGCAGCATCATTAATCGTCTTCTATTCTCGTAGGAGGGAAGAGGCTGAATTATGATATTCTCCGCATATCTCTGATTCCCTTCGATTGAGTTGCGGTATTTAACAGGGACACACAGTACGATCCTTTTAAAGTGTTTGGCCAGCTCGTTTTTTATATCGAAAAAACCGCCTTTGACAAAAACCCGTTGGTGTTCTTTTTCGTGAACCAAATGTTGCTTGTGTGAGATGACGAGCAGCGTGCTGTCTAGAGTCTTCATCTTCGAGCTACAATCTCTTCAGCATTGTCTTGATCTCTCTGACCTTGTCCGCCTCGCCGGGTCTCTCTTTGAGTCTCTCCAGGTATTCCTTGAACAACGCCCAGATCACCACCTCAAAAAAAGTGGTGATAATAATGGTCAACAGAATCATCAGCCGGTTTGGAAATACGGGACCCTCTGGGATTTCCGCCTGCTCGACTATCTGTATGTTCTCCAGGGAGCTGATCTCACTCAACCGCAACTTCTCGTATTCCTTTCTGAGCTTCTCGTAGATGCTCAGCTTAATCTTCAGATTCTGGGAGATAACGGTGTACTGGTCTTTCAAATCGGGAATCTTTTCCAGAGGAATCAATCCGCCTATCGATTCCGTCTGCAACTCGGTTATGAACCGATTTATGGTGTCGATCTGGCCTCGCAGCATCCTCGATCTTGGGCTGTCGATTCCAAAGTATCGCTGAACGCTTCTCAATTCGAGCTCTTTCTTCAGCAGCTCAACCATCTTTTGTGCAAGCAGATTCGCCTGTTGAGATGCCTGGCGGTCTATATCGAAAACACCATACTCTCTCTGGAACCGCTTCAAATCTTCTTTGTATCTCTCGATTTCATGCTCGGTATCGGAAATACTTAGCTCCAGATACCGTTTTTTTGCCCTGAGGTTCTCCGAGGTCATGGCGTCGAACTTCTCGTGAAGCAACTCAATCATCCTGTTCACTATCCTGTAAGCCATGATCTTATCCGTGTGCCGGAAACCTATGGATATAAATGAAAAGGTAGGCAGCGGGGTTTGTGTGAGCGGAAGAGTTACGATCCTTTGCAACAGCCATCCCCTGGTACCGCCTTTAGTCGGTGACACGGTGTCGTACAGATCAAATTCCTCAGAGATCTGATCGAGTATTGTATTACCTCGGATGAGCTGATCGATCATGGCAAAAAACGGATTGGCCCCCACAAGGGCAAAAGCGCCAAGGGAACGTCTCGATATTCCTAATGATTCCTGCATCACGGCCATACCCATCCATGTAACCATGACCTTGACACCCGGCTGGAAGGTATCGGGGAAGTAGTTCCAGTCGTGGTCCGGAGCAAGTGTTGTTGAAAGGCGCATCGCTGCCACGGTGATAAACATCGCAAGGAGAGTCGTTCCTACAATGAGGGTCTTCCGTTTAACCAGGGCCAGCACAAAATCGTGTATCGTAAACGATCGTTTTCCGTTCATCTTTTGTTTCTGTTTATGATCCTGTCGATGACTATTCTCTTGATGAGATAATAGACAACTTCGAAAATGACAAGAGAACCGATAATGATGAAAAAGGTCATGATCCTATCAGGAGTTACTCCCGTAGCACCATAAATGACCATGACTACTCGTCTTAACATTGCCTACCCTCTCTATAAGTTTCTATAACCTTCCGTCAACAAGTCTTCTGTCCCAGAAACCCTTCACATCGTATACAACAGAGTTTGAACCATCCTTTATTGCCTCGAGATCGATTCTCTTGAACTCTTCATGGCTTACGGCCAAAACGACAGCGTCGTATCTTCTGTTTATGCTCTCCTCGACATCGATCCCATACAAATCCCGAACGGTTTGTCTGTCCGCCAGGGGGTCATAGACATCAACGTTGCATCCAAAACTCTCCAGCTCCCTGATCACATCGATCACTTTGGAGTTCCTCACATCGGGGCAGTTCTCCTTGAAAGTGATCCCGAGGACCAAAACGTGGGTATCTGTAATTCTGTGGCCCTTTTTGATCATGAGCTTGATGACCCTGTTGGCTATGAAGATGCCTATGGTGTCGTTGATTCGACGGCCGGCTAGGATCACCTGGGGATGATACCCGATGCTCTCCGCCTTGTGCGTCAGATAGTAAGGGTCGACCCCGATGCAGTGCCCTCCGACCAATCCGGGTTGAAAGGGTAAGAAGTTCCATTTGGTGCGGGCTGCGCTCAGGACCTCCTGTGTATCGATTCCCATGCGATCAAAAACGATGGCCAGCTCGTTGACAAAGGCGATATTCAGATCCCTCTGTGCATTCTCTATGACCTTGGCCGCTTCGGCCACCCTGATGCTGGAGACGGGAAATGTTCCTGCTTCGACGATGGAGCCGTACAGATCATCCACATCCCGGGTAATCTGCGCCGTGCTGCCGCTGGTAATCTTTTTTATTCGGCTTATCGTGTGCTTTTTATCTCCTGGATTGATCCTCTCCGGGCTGTATCCGCAGAAAAAATCTTTATTGAATCTGAGCCCGCTGACTCTCTCCAGTACGGGCACACAGTCCTCCTCGGTACAACCGGGATAGACGGTTGACTCGTAGATCACAACGTCGCCTTTTGCGAGCACTGCTCCGACTGCCTCGCTGGCTGCCATCAAGAGTCTCAGATCCGGCTTTTTATAGGCATCAATGGGTGTCGGTACGGCCACGATGTAGTAGTTGCAGTCTCGAGTCTGCTCTATCTCTGTCGTAAATTTAAGGTGAACGGCCTTTTGCAGCCCACCGTTTTCGATCTCCCCTGTACGGTCGACACCCCTCTGAAGCTCCTCTATCCTGGAGTTCTTCACATCGAACCCGACAGTAGGGTACCTCTTGCCCAACTCCACAGCCAGGGGAAGTCCCACATACCCGAGTCCGACAACTGCGATTTTCCGTCTAACTTCACCGTTCATTTTAGTTTTTTTGTGGATCGGCCCAGGTGGGAGGTCAAGAAATCCGACAAGCTGCAAAGCTCCAGATTGCCCTTCGATTCATCGGCCATACGGTCAAGCAGTTCCCTGTACTTGTCCTCGACCACGAGTATCCCGGCATCACTCTCTCTATCTCTTAACTCCGAGAGGTCCGGGTTGTCTGCGGATATGTAGTTCCGGATCCGGTAGTCGAGGCCTTGCTTGATCCTTACAAAACTCTGCAGAGCCCTGTAGGTGTCCCTGTCGCCAACAAAAGCGATAATGCTGTTTCGCTTTTGCATCAGCGGATAGAAGAGCTCCTCAAAGATACGATAGAAGTATCTCACCCCGCCGATCACGATCATGCTCGACATCCAGTCTATGAGAAAAACCGCGCGGGAGTACTTCTCGAACCGAAACCAGAAGGTCAAACCGAGAACGATCAAAGCAGAACCGACGGCCATGCTTTTGATGATTTTCATGACATTCGAGAATTCGGTGTAGCCGTCATTCCGTCCATAAGCTCCAAAGAAATATAGCAGCAGCACCTTGATAAGCACGACAAAGAATACGGACTGCAAGAAGAGGTTAAACTGATAGCCGTCGACCTCCGCTCCAAAGCGGATGACATAGGCCAGGTAGTAACAGGCACCCAGGAGGATGAGGTCAACCAGTATCTGTAAAATATTGTATTTGTGCAGTATGCCTCCGGACAGCACAAAAGCCTTATCGGTCTTGGCTTGTTCCTTTTCGGTCGCTATCTTGATCTTTCCTATATAGAGCCCGAAGAGCAGGATCGAGACGCTGACAAAGAAATAGATAATCACGGATGCAAACAGAGACAGATCCTGAAGCATCAATATCGATAGACCCAACAGGATGGACACGACATAGAGAAACAGTACAGCCTGCCGTTCGCTCATCCCGATCATCACGAGACGGTGAGAGAGGTGGTCTTTCCCACCCTCGAGCGGTGAGCGGCCCCTTATCTTTCTCGTAATGGAGACCAGAAGTGTATCGAAAATCGGAATAGCCATTAGGACCACCGGAAAGATGACAATGCTGAACAGGCTCTTGCCCCCCGCTTTTGTGCCCAGCACGGGCAGCGTGGAGAGAAGGAATCCGATGAACAGGGCTCCGCTGTCTCCCAGATAGATCTTTGCAGGTTTGAAATTGAAAATCAGAAAGCCGAATAGAATCGCTGCCAGCAGAAAACAGAAGAATGCATACAGGGGGTTTCCGCTCTGAAGCGCTTGAATGCCCAGAAAGACCGAAGCGATGAGGGCGATGCCTCCGGCCAGACCATCCATATTGTCCAGCAGATTGAAGGCGTTGGTCAGGATCAGTATCCAGAAGAAGGTAATCACGAAATTCAACAGGGTGTTTTCTACCAACACGACCCGTACGCCCAAAGCCATGACCACCATAATGATTACGATCTGACCGATGAGCTTCTGATAGGATTTAAGATCTAACAGGTCATCGAAGAGACCGAGGGCAAACATGAAGGCGCTGCCAATAAGGGCGATGAATAGCTCGCGAGGAACCGGGAGGAACAACCGAATACATAGAAATCCCGAGAAAAACAGAGTGGCGACGACGATCCCGCCTGTCAGGGGGACTCGGCGCGTGCCCCAGCGATCCGATTTCACGATGGATCTCAGTCTATCGACCTTTCTGCTGTTCCAGATCGTGTAGAGGAGGTAGTTGATTCCTGCTGAGAGGATAAATGCTGCTGCGTAAAGGATGTATTGAATCACGGATAACTCAGGTTGGGGCAGTTTCAGGCATCTGCGGTGACAGGATTTGATTTTCCTTCCGGCTCACCGCGGGTCTGGCCAAAGTGGATATTATCGGCAATAAAATCAACGTGATAGGCAGACGCCAGCGCTCTGCGCCTCCTGCATTTTTCGTAACCGCTCCGAATCCAATTGCCACCAAAAGCAGGGTTACTGTCAGCACCTTAATGTGTAGATTTCTCACATAGGCTTGCCGGTTGTAACGTAAAGAGACCACGACAAGAGCCAGCAGAATCCAGGCCTGCAAGCTGCTTCCGATCACAAACGCTTTGCCCGCATCCCAGGGCATGGGCGAGAACATGAAGTAGAAAGCATGAAGCGGCAGATACCAGACGAGATCTATAAAGGAGCTGGGATAGACTCCCGCGAGATAAACGGAGCCTCCCTTTTGCCTGGTAAACGATACGATAGCTGTGAGTTGATTGATCGAGCGTATGTCGTATACGGTGCCTGCTGTGAAAACGAGATAAAACCGTATAGCCCCCGCTATGGTCAAGAGAACGAATCCGATCGCGACTGGGTAAAGTAAAAATCTGAGATACCGGTTCCTCTCCCGTTTGATCCTCACGATAAAGAAGTAGACAAGGGGCACGACAAAAAAGCCGATGCTGTGCACTCTGAGAACTACCGATACCAGGACTGCGACCAGGGCCACGAAGGCCTTCTTCCATGAAAACCTCACAACCAGCTCGAGCAAAAGTGCGACCGCAAAGAGCACAGGCAGAGTCGTGATGGCACTGCGGCCAACCTCGATGCTGTAACGTATCCATGTCGGCCACAAAACAACCAGGAGACTCATTTTTGGTGACATCGGTCTTTTAAAAGCCAACCTGTAAATCCGCACAATCGGGATGAGTACGAAAAGAGAGATGACAGCGTTGACCAGGCGTATCATCCAGAAGGCCCGGGGCCAAAAAATAGCATAGATCCAACCGGGATAGAGTGTCGTATAGGCAGGAACATGTACACCCCAATATAACTTTCCCTGTTCGAGATGATGCTCGAACTTTTTGAAGTGGAGCAAATAGTCACCGATGTCACTAGAGCCAAAAAGCAGGGTGTTTTCATGGACCCAAATAAGCAATACACGAGCCGTGAGTCCAATGATTACAGGTACGAAGTAACGGCCTCTCTCGAAAAAGGCAGCCCAGGCGATGAGCAGGAGAACAATGATTTCTACAAAAAACAGTTTCAACAGCATGAGATGCTCAGGATTGTCTGTTTTCCGTGGAGGTTTTTTGGCTGTGCCGCCGCATCACTCTTTTGTCGATCAAATGTCCAGCCACGAGTGATAGCACGATGACCCCTAAGCCATAATAGGTAAAAAGAACCAAAAACTCTGATATTAGATGCATGCTTCCGTTACTTCCCCTTAACAATCTCACCCTTAATAATCTCATTAATGGCTTTTTTATATTTTCTAACGACAAATCTTTCGTCGTATCCATTCTCGACCTTACATCTGCTCGCCTTGCCCATCCTCTCTCTACATTTCCTATCCATCTCGATAAGTCTTGTAACAGCCTCAGAGAGAGCTCTGGAATCTCTTACTGGAACGAGAAAACCGTTTTTACCCTGTTCGACAGCTTCCCGGCAACCCGCCGAATCCGTGGTGACGATCGGTTTTCCCATCGCCATGGCCTCCAATAAAACCCTTGGAACTCCTTCACGATAGTAGGACGGTAAAACGAAAATATCCGCCTTTTCCAGAAATGGCCTCACATCGTCTGTGGAGCCCAAATATCGAACGGCACCTTCCTGCTCCCACTTGCGGATCGATTCGAACTCGATACCGTTTGGATTCCCGCTGTCAATGGGACCGAGAAGAGAGAATTGAGCCGATCCGTGATTCCTCTTCACCGCTCGAGCCGCCGCGACATACTCACCGATTCCCTTATCCCAGAGCATTCTGCCGACGAAGAGGATTTGCACAGCCTCGGGATTCCGCCCGGCGGAATCGCTGTCAGTGGGTGTAAATCGCCGGAGATCGACTCCGGAACCGGGGGTCAGAAAACCTTTTGCTTTCTTGATGATGCGCTTTTCGATGAAATACAGAAAGTCTTCTCTGTTTTGAAAGGCTATCCTGTCGGCCAAACGAAACGCCCAACGATACAGAAGTGTAACGATATAGGAAAGAATCCAAAACCTGTCGTGACTGTATCCCAGACCCGTTACGGAGCAGATAGATTTGGCGCCGGTCAGCTTAGCGGCCAGGGCGCTGTACAGGTTCGGTTTTATGGTAAAGCTCAGGACAAGATCCGGCTTTTCCCGGAGAAATATCCGAACCAATTCAAGCAAAAGTACGAAATCCTGAAAAGGATTGTATCCGCGACGATTCAGGTGACGGATGCGAATCCATCGAAACTCCCTTCGAACTAAAGAGGAGTACGCATCTTGGGGAGCCGATGTAACAACCTCCCAACCATCTTCTTCGAGCGATCGGAGCAATCCTAGACGGAAGTTGAACAGCGACCAACTTGTGTTGGAAACGATGAGGATTTTCCCGGTCAATTAAGTTTCCAACTCCCCGCAGGCCTTGATTGTTCGGACGTAACGATCATGTCAAGAAACCGGATTACTGTTTTCCTCAGCTCCTGATACCTCTGAAAACCCAGCATGCTTTTAAACAATCCCGTTAGACCATAGTAGATCTTGCCCATCATAACACTGCCAATTGTCAGCTTTGTTCTCAGCGATTTGTCTTCCACTTTAACGGCCAGACGCGGTATCTTGCTCAGGTCCCCGTTTCTAAAGCTAAAAACATCATAATCCGAGGTGAAGATAGCCCTGTAACCGGCTCTCCGAGCCGCTAAAAGCACCCTTTCGTTGTAAACTCCCAGGGGAATGCTGAACAGATCCACACGAAGACCCAACCTGTTCTCCAGAAGCTCTTTGGAGAGAAACAGCTCTTTCTCCAGCTCCTCTTCGGAGATCTCTGTCAGATCCCTGTGCGTCAGCGAGTGCGATCCGATGTACATACCGCTTCCTGCCATCTCTCGGGCCTGCTCATTGGAGATATAACCAGGAGCATTCTCTTTTGCCGCTATGAGAAAGACATAGGCCGACATACCGTATCTCTTCAGCAAAGGGTAAGCATAGTTGAAGAAATCAGCCGTCCCGTCGTCAAAGGTAATGATTATTGGTTTTGGGGGAAGATCGGCCGGGGCTTCGCCTGCTCTACCTGTCAACCTCGAAAACGCCATCAATTGCTCGGGAGAAATCGTATAGAACCCCTGTTCTGCCAGATACTGAAGGTGTTTTTCGAAAACCTCCGTTGTAACGGTATACCTTAAGCGACTGCCCTCGTACTGCTCTATCTCCTGCGGCGTGGCCAAATAGTGGTAGGCTACAACCGGTATCTTATCCTCTAATCGGACGGGTATCCGATAGAGCAACAGCCCCAAAGCCACCAGCAGAATCGCGGTTTTCATTTACCCCTTCCGAGCAACCTCCTGATGGTATCTAGTTTATCCGATTCCCCGGGAATTCGGTTCAGGCTTTCGATATACTCCTTGATAAAGGCCCAAAACACGGCCATCAGCAGAACGAAGAGAACCACGACTGCACAGACGAGAAACCGATTGGGACCGAATGGTACCTCTGGCATCGTCGCTGCTTCGAGAACTTGAAAGTTGTTCTGGTTGTTGGATTCTTCGATTCTGACCCTCTCATACTCCTTCTTTAAGACAAGGTAGAGCTCCTTCTGCATATTTAGATTCTGTTCGAGCTCTTGAAACTCCAGCTTCAGCTGAGGAATTTTCTCGAGAGAGACCAAGCCATGGTCCGATCCGTGCTTTAGCCCTGAGATGAGCTGCTGCTTTCTCTCAATCTCATCTCTCAGCCTGACCAATCTCGGATCGTCCTCACGAGCATACCTGCTGATGTTACCCATCTCGACCTCTTTGCGCACGATGTCGGCCCTTAGCTCACTGATAAGCTTGTTCTGCTCTCTGGCCTGTGTCGCCAGATCGACTGTTCCGTATTTCCGTTGAAAGGCGAAGATCGCCTGCTTCGATTGCTCCATCTGACCT